>ERZ1027042.60-NODE-60-length-70547-cov-25.844011_pt1 | contig 70547 bp, 59 predicted proteins | sample MGYA00519435_ERZ1027042 | MGnify/ENA primary metagenome ERZ1027042 (study PRJEB26926, sample SAMN06164586) | human gut metagenome | biome: ENVO:00009003; feature: ENVO:2100002; material: ENVO:00002003 | host: Homo sapiens | place: USA | collected 2012 ...
AGAGGATAGAGAAAAGGCGGGTCGCGTTAATGCCAATGAGCCAATCGGCCTTTGCCTCTTTGAGCGTCATGTAGTCCATATTCGCACCTCCGACAACATTTCTTATTATATTTCATCAGCTCGAAGAACGCAAGGCAGGAAATGTGAATAGATGTTGAATACGCTGCTATCGAAGAAGGATTTCTTTGATAGCTTTTTTTAATTCATCACTTGACATTGTGGCAAAGAATTGATGAGTCGGGATGAACTGGCAGTCATGGACGGTAACAAGTGTATTTTACAGCTTCGTGGTGTCCGTCCGTTTTACAGTGATAAATTTGACATTACAAAACATAAACGGTATAAGCAGTTATCCGATTATGATAAAAAGAATGAGTTCCATGTGGAAGAATACATGAAACATCAGATGGAAGTCCGGTTAGATCCGGAAGAACAGTTTGACCTTTATATGTATGAAGGCAGTGAACTGGAAGAACAATCAAATAATGAAAATGAAGGCACAGGGCATGTAACGTAAAACATACATAGCTCTTTTTTTATGCCCTTTTGGGAGGTAGCGATATGCACAAGCATGAAAGACCGCCCATCAGGGCGGAACCCTCCGAGTAGTAACCAGTAAAAAATCACAATGAAAAACAGGAGTTACGAAAGGAGAACATAGATTATGGCGTTTTTTACATCAGCAATTAATATTTTACAGACACTCGTTGTCGCAATCGGAGCAGGACTTGCAGTTTGGGGAGTTATCAATCTTCTGGAAGGTTATGGTAATGATAATCCGGGTGCGAAGTCACAGGGAATCAAGCAGCTTATGGCAGGTGGAGGTGTCGTTTTAATCGGTACACAGCTTGTACCATTACTGGCGAATTTATTTTAGCCGGGGCAGTAAGAAAGGAGAACACGCATGGATAAGATTTTTGAGTCCATAGAAGAATGGATGCGTAACCTCCTTACAGGCATGGTCAGCTCAAACCTGACGAACATGTTTACCGATGTAAATGAAAAAACCGGTGATATTGCAAGTCAGGTTGGGCAAACGCCCCAGGGATGGAATGGCAGTATATTTAGTCTGATTCAGAATCTGTCAGATTCTGTGATCGTGCCGATTGCCGGGATGATTATAACCTTTGTGCTGTGTTATGAGCTGATTTCCATGCTCACAGAGAAGAACAACATGCATGACATTGATACATGGATGTTCTTCAAATATTTTTTTAAAATGTGGGTTGCAGTCTGGTTCGTAAGTAATGCATTCACAATTACTATGGCAATTTTTGATGTGGGACAGAATGTAGTGAACCGGGCATCAGGAGTGATCAATCATCAGACAGCAATTAATATTGATTCGGTGGTCACTTCAATGGAAACGGCAATGGAATCAATGGAAGTAGGGGAACTGGTCATACTGGCACTGGAAACACTTCTGGCAAGCCTGTGTTTAAAGGTTATTTCCGTTTTTATAACGGTCATTCTTTATGGACGTATGATTGAGATTTACTTGTATTCGTCAATCGGTGCAATTCCGTTTGCAACAATGAGCAATCGGGAATGGGGACAGATTGGCAGCAATTACTTAAGAGGATTGTTCGCATTGGCATTCCAGGGATTTTTTATCATGGTGTGTGTGGGCATTTATTCCGTACTGGTTGCTAATATACAGGTATCAGATAACGTGCATACAGCATTGCTCAGTGTAATGGCTTATACGGTTGTACTTTGCTTCAGCCTTATGAAAACAGCCAATTTCTCAAAGAGTGTGTTTAACACACATTAAATATAAAAAAGGAGATGATAGAAAATGGCTTTTGTATCAGTACCCAAAGATCTGACGAAAGTTAAAAATAAGATTATTCTGAACCTCACAAAACGTCAGCTTATCTGTCTTGGCATTGCAGCGGCAGTAGGGCTTCCATTTTATTTCCTGGCAAGAGGATTGATTGGTTCAAGTAATGCGGCAACCGGAATGTGTTTGTTGATGCTTCCGGCTTTTTTGTTTGCCATGTATGAGAAAGACGGACTTCCTTTAGAAAAAGTCCTGAAAAATATGATTACAGTAAAATTTATCCGTCCTCCGTTGCGAAAGTATGAGGTGGAAAATATGTATGAGAAAAGAAAAATTATAACAAAATCGAAGGGAGGTACAGTTCGTGGAAAGAAGAGAAAATGATAAATTGCTGCCAGAACATGCCAAAGATGCTTCTTATCCAGAGGACTGGTGGTTAGATGAAGCAGATTCTGCTGATGGTTTACCAGTGTTTGCCATGGATGAAGCAGAAGATTTTGTCAAGGACAGACAGCGTTTGAAGGGAGTACCTATGGTTACAGGGTATGAAGCACTGGAGCGACATCGGGGTATCCGCAGACCAAGACGTAAATTAAGCAGACGAGAGCAGCGAGCCTGGGAAAAAGCACAGAAGTATGAAGCAAAACTTCATAAGGCACACGAAAAAGAAGATAAAAAACGTGCAAAGCAGGAGGCAAAGCTGGCAGCTCGTGAAGAAAAAGCAGCAAAGAAACAGGCGAAAAAAGAGAATAAATATAAAAAGAAGACGAAACCAGCAGTGTCATCTTCTGTAAAATCCAATGGTAAAAAGGGAGCTGTAAAAAAAGTAAACAGGAATACGAGTGGTGGAAATAAAGAAAAGAAGATTACCGCACAACAGTCTATTCCATACAGAGAAATGGGAAAAGACGGTATCTGTCGTGTGGAAGATGGTTATTATTCCAAGACCATCCGTTTTTATGATATTAACTATCAGTTGGCACAGAACGAAGATAAAAATGCGATTTTTGAAAACTGGTGTGATTTCCTGAACTATTTTGACAGTACGATTCATTTCCAGTTGTCCTTTATCAATCATCACAGCAATATGGCAGAATATGAAGATGTGATTCGCATTAAGAAGCAGAATGACAGTTTTGATGATCTGCGTATGGAGTTTGCTCAGATGCTCAGAAACCAGTTGGCAAAGGGAAATAATGGTCTTGTCAGAACAAAGTATCTTACATTTGGAATCGAAGCAGACAATATCCGGGAAGCAAAACCGAAACTGGAGCGTATCGAAACGGATATTCTCAATAACTTTAAGGTATTAGGGGTGTCTGCTTATCCGTTGAATGGCGTGGAGCGTTTGCAGATTATGTATGAAACGTTCAACCAGGACAATAAAGTTCCGTTTCGGTTCAGCTATGACGATGTGCTGCGTACCGGACTGAATACCAAGGACTATATCGCACCATCCAGTTTTGTGTTTAAGAACGGAAAAGATTTTCAGATGGGAGATACTATCGGGGCAGTATCCTACCTGCAGATTTTGGCACCGGAGCTGACTGATAAAATGCTTGCGGAATTTCTGGAAATGGACTGCAATCTGCTTGTGAATCTTCACATCCAGTCCATCGACCAGATGAAAGCGATTAAGTTGGTAAAAGCAAAGGTTACAGATATTAACAGGATGAAAATTGAGGAGCAGAAAAAAGCAGTTCGTTCCGGATATGATATGGATATTATCCCGTCTGATTTGAATACTTACGGAGGGGAAGCAAAGAGGCTTCTGGAAGATTTGCAATCCAGGAATGAGAGAATGTTTCTTGTGACGGTGGTGTTTTTAAATACTGCAAAAAATAAACAGGAACTGGAAAATGTGGTATTTCAGACCGCAGGTATTGCACAGAAATATAATTGTGCATTAAAGAGGCTTGATTATCAGCAGGAACCGGGACTTATGAGCAGTCTGCCACTTGGAAAAAACTGGATTCCTATTAAAAGAGCATTAACGACAACTTCAACAGCGATTTTTGTTCCGTTCACGACACAGGAATTATTTATGGGTGGAGAATCCATTTACTACGGTCTGAATGCCTTGTCTAACAACCTGATTATGGCTGACAGGAAGAAACTGAAAAACCCGAATGGCTTGATCGTGGGTACTCCGGGAGCTGGTAAGTCCTTTGCGGCAAAACGTGAAATTACCAATGTTTTTATCGTGACAAAGGACGATATTATTATCTGTGATCCAGAAGGCGAGTATTTTCCCATAGTCCGGGCATTCAATGGACAGGTTGTTCGTATTTCGCCAACTAGTCATGATTATATCAATCCGATGGATATTAACACCAATTATGCGGATGATGACGATCCGTTATCTCTGAAATCAGATTTTATTCTTTCACTTTGTGAACTGGTAGTAGGTGGGAAGAATGGCTTGGAGCCAGTAGAAAAGACGATTATTGACCGTTGTGTCCGCTTGGTATATCAGGACTATCTTGCAGATCCGGTTCCAGAGAAGATGCCGATACTGGAGGATTTATACAACCTGCTTCGCAAGCAGGAAGAACCAGAGGCACAGCGTCTGGCAACGGCACTGGAAATCTATGTTAATGGTTCTCTTAAAGTATTCAACCATCGCACGAATGTTGAGTTGAATAACCGTCTGGTATGTTTCGACATTAAAGACCTTGGTAAGCAACTTAAAAAACTTGGTATGCTGATTGTTCAGGATCAGGTCTGGAACAGGGTAACAGTCAATCGTGCTGCACATAAATCTACCAGATATTACATTGATGAGTTTCACTTGCTGCTGAAAGAAGAACAGACAGCAGCATATAGCGTGGAAATCTGGAAGAGGTTCCGTAAGTGGGGCGGTATTCCGACTGGTATCACACAGAATGTAAAAGACCTGCTTGCTTCAAGAGAAATCGAGAACATCTTTGAAAACTCTGATTTTATTCTGATGCTTAACCAGGCATCCGGGGACAGACAGATTCTTGCCAAACAGCTTAACATCTCTCCGCATCAGCTTTCCTATGTGACAAACAGTGGAGCAGGAGAAGGCTTGATTTTTTATGGAAATACAATTATTCCGTTTAAGGACAGATTTGATAATTCTCTTATGCTGTATGCGTTAATGTCATCGAAACCGGAAGATGTGGAAAAACGTGAAAAACTTGGCATCAAAGACAGGGACGATTAACAGGAGGAGTGGCAGAGTGAGGCGGTTTATAGCAGGAATATTGATGATTGTTTCGATTATTTTGCTTACTATCAGTATTTACTTTCTGATGGGAATGTTCATACAGGAAAGACAGGACAATCAGTTACAGCAAGAGTTGCAGGAACTTATGCAGGAGAAAGAGGACGAGCCGGGAGAAAATTCTTCCGGCGATTCTTTTATAGAAGTAGATGCTGGAATACTGGCATTGCATGAGGAAAATCCAGATTGTATTGGGTGGCTTACGATTGAGGGAACAAAGATAGACTACCCAGTTATGTACAGGCCCGGAGATAAGAATTATTATCTGCATCGGGATTTTAATGGGGACTACTCAGCAAATGGCTGTCTGTTTCTTGCTGAGGAATGTGTGCCGGGAGATTCAGACAACCTGATTATCTATGGGCATCATATGAACAGTGGGAAGATGTTTGCTGATCTTGAAAAATATAAAGACAAGGGATTTTATGAGGAGCATCCAACAATCCTGTTCCGTACCATATGGGGAAATGAACAGTATCAGATATTATCAGCATTTACAACACCGGTTTATACCGGAAATGACTTTAACTATTACAGTTTTATAAAAGCACAGAAAGGGGCAGATTATGAGTACTTTATTAGAGAAATTAAGCGAAAAGCAATCTATGAAACCGGAATCACAGCAGAATATGGGGACAAGCTGCTTACATTGTCCACATGCGAATATTCACAGCGGAATGGGCGTATGGTCGTGGTTGCAAAAAAAATTCAGCAAAATGAAAGCCGAGAAAGAACCGGAAGAATTTGAATTTGGCTGCGAAGATCTGACGAAGGACTGGTTTGATGAGATAAGTGATATGGAAGAACCGGAAGAGAAAATTAAGTGCGATGAAAATGATTTTTTTGATAATGAGCAGGACAGTGTAGAGCCGGATTCTAAACCAGATAAAGCAAGAACAGGAGGTATTTGGGACTGGGACAGCGAAGACTACTGGGCTTATGGGGAATCTGAAAGGTCACTTTTAGAAATGGCGCATAAGGATATGCTTTGTATTGCTGGTCTGTTAGAAGTAATGGATTCATTGGCTCTGCTTGCAGATACGCAGGGGCGAGAGTTACAGAGTGGTCTTTCTGATGTTTCAGTGAAATTAAAGGATAAGGCGATTGCCATTGAAAACAGATGGAACACGTTTCTGAACAAAAATTATGAAATCAGGAGATGATGACCATGCAGGAGCATGAATATAAAGCAAGGGATAAAACTGTCCAGAAGATGAGCCGGGATGGACTTCGGGAAGAAAATCTTCGCAGTAAAAAGGAGAAGCGAATTACCAGACGCGAGGCAGATGAGAAGAAAACAGCCGGACACAGGGAACAGGAGCTGGATTTTGGAAAGGCAAGAAAAGCTCATACTGCAGAAGAACCAGTAGAGGAAGGAACAGAGGGAAAACACAGGTTACAGTCAAGACACGCTTTTCTGGAACAGGAAAAAATTGCGGAAGCGGATGAAATGGAAAACTCAGAAATGAGTGAGGATAAGGCAGACGGGGAGAAATCTCCGTCTGTTTCACGTTCCAGACTTCGTAAAGAAAGTATCCGGGGACATCCGGGACAGGATGCTGAACGTGATTCTGAAACACCGGAACCAGACAGGCAGAGCCGAAAGAAAAAGATGGTCACAGCCTATGCAGCAAAAGAGCAGAAACGCTACCATGAAAAGTCAGAAGTTGATGAAAAATCAATGGAAGATTTTCGGGAAGAGATCAAAGGCAAGACGAAAAGGGAACAGACGCTAAAAGAACAGAAGAAATCAAAATCCCGTCTTTCCTTTGAAGATGAAGGCAAAGGTATGATTCCAGGCAGTGGAATGGCAAGAAAGGGTGCAACCGTTGTTTCTGAAACGGCATCTGCCTATGGTCAGAAAAAGATCAGAGAGGATACCGACGATAATGCGGCTCTTGATGCAGCAGAGCAAATGGAACTTGCGGGAGAAAGTCTTGCAAGAAAGTCAATTTACGTCCGGGAACGGTTAAAAGAGAACCGGAAGAGAAATAACCGGTTAAGGGAATCTGTGCTGGAAGAAATGGAAAAATCCCGCTTGCAGTTTGGAACTAGTGCTTCCAATGAGGCAAAAAAGGCGGTTCAGAAAGAAGCAGAGCAGAAAAAACAGTCTGCCTTAAAGAAATTACTGCAGAAAAAGCGTTACCAGAAACAGTATCAGGCTGCGAAACAGGGAAAGGCTGCGAAAGATGCAGTGTTTGTAAATGCACAGCGATTTACGGAGAAAGCCAAGGCAGCAGTCAAGGAGATTGTGGCGCAGAACCGGAATATCCTTCTGACGATAGGAGTTATGGTTCTGCTTTTTGCATTGATGGCAACGAGTCTGTCAAGTTGCGCTGCATTATTCCAGGGAGGTTCCAATGCCATTATTTCTACCAGTTATTCCAGTGAGGATGAAGATATTTATGCTGCGGAAAATGCTTATGTAGCATTGGAAAATGCACTGAATGAGCAGATCAATCAGATGAAGGCAAACCATTCCGACTATGATGAGTTCCAGTTCCAGATTGATGAGATTGGACACAACCCGTATCAACTTATTTCTTACTTGACAGTCAAGTATGGCGGTTTTACCTATGCAGAGGTTGCAGATGAGATCCAGGAGATTTTTAAGGAACAGTATGGGTTGTATACGGACTCGACACGAGAAACTGTAACAGAAAAGAAAAAGGTCAGGGTTGGGGAATCACTGGGACAGGTGGTAACCAGCGGATATTGTAACTGTTCAATCTGTTGCGGGCAGTGGAGTGGTGGTCCGACTGCAAGTGGCGCATATCCACAGGCTAATCATACGATTGCAGTAGATGCTTCCAATCCATTTGTGCCTATGGGAACCCATGTCATTATGAATGGAGTGGAATATGTAGTAGAAGATACGGGAGCATTTGCAAAATATGGTGTTCAGTTTGATGTATATTATGGTGATCATGCTTCTGCATCAGCACATGGGCATCAGACCTGGGAAGCGTACATAGCAGACAGCAACGGAAGTCAGGAAGTAGAAGTAACAACGACAAGAGAAGTGAACCGTTTGGATGTAACACTCACGAACCATAATCTGGATGCAGTTTTAAGAAACCGTATGACAGATAAGGAACAGGAGCAGTATGACGCTTACAACAAATACTATGGAAATCGTGATTATCTGTTTGACCTTAACTCAATTCCGACAGGCGGAGCAGGCTTTGGATATGATATTCCGGCAGAAGCACTTTCTGATCCGCAGTTTGCCAAGATGATTCGGGAAGCAGAAAAATATCTGGGTTATCCGTATGTGTGGGGCGGTGCATCTCCATCTACCAGTTTTGATTGTTCCGGTTTCGTATGTTGGGTAATCAATAACTGCGGAAATGGCTGGAATGTAGGAAGAACAACGGCAGATGGGCTTCGGTCCTATTGTTCCTATGTATCTCCATCTGATGCAAAGCCAGGAGATCTGATCTTTTTCCAGGGAACTTATGATACGCCGGGAGCGAGCCATGTTGGAATTTATGTAGGAAATAATATGATGATCCATTGTGGAAACCCGATTCAGTATACGAGCATTGCAAGCTCTTACTGGCAGCAACACTTTATGGCATTTGGAAGGCTTCATTAGAAGGGAGTGATGGAATATGAACATGCGATTAAAAAAGGTTCTGGATGATATTCAGAAAACTGAAGATAAGATTCTGGAATTACAGGAATATGTAAAGAAACTAAAAATCCAGAAAAAGCAGATGGAGGATGCAGAAATCATCAAGGCGATCCGTTCCATGAAAATGGACAGCCGAGAGATGCTGACTTTTCTGGATGGGATTCAGAACGGAACAGTTACCATGCAGTTTGATGAGGAGGGCAATCTCTCTATGGACAGTTCCGAAACAGACGCAAAGAAAGAAGAAAGTCTGGAGAGAAATGTGGCAACCGGACAGGTAGAAGAAAGTGAGGATTTGGAAGATGAAGAATAAGGTAATGAAAAAAATTTTGATGGTCATGCTGTCAGCTACGATGCTGATTGGTTCTGCCAGTGTGACTGCTTTTGCACAGGCAAATGAAAATGCAGAGCAGACCGAAGCAACAGAGCAGGTCATAGAAGAACAGCCTGCAGAGCAGCCTGCCACAGAAGGAACACCGTTTTCTACACCGGGAAACGGACAGCTTGTGGATGATAAGGAGAATGACAATACCAAGCAGTTTCTGACTGTACAGACAAAGAATGGAAATACCTTTTATATGGTCATTGACCGTTCCGGTACTTCTGAAAATGTGTACATGATGTCACTTGTGGATGAAAATGACCTGGCAGAGTTCTTAGATGAAACCAAAGAAACGGAAAAGAAAGAGGAATCTGCGGTTGTTCTTCCAGAAACGACTACAACACCAGAACCGGAAACTACAGCACAGCCGGAAACAGAGGTAAAGCAGGAATCTGGCATTAACAAGATGATTGGATGGATTGCTTTGGGAGCAGTTGCAACGCTGGCATTGGGTGGTCTTGGCATGTTCGCTTTTGGAAAATTGAGAAAGAAAAAAGAGGACGGCATTGTAGAGGAAGGGCTGGAATTTGCTGATGACAGTTACATCAATGAAGATGAAGAAAATGCAGAGAATCAGCAGAAATAACAAAAAATCATAAGGTATGGAGAAAGGGCAGTTCTTTTGGGACTGCCTTTTTGACAGGAACAGGAGGAAAATATGGCAAAATTTTTAGTGATTGCAGAGAAACCAAGTGTAGCACAGAGCCTTGCAAAGAATTTATCTGCATATCAGAGAGAGGACGGCTATCTGGAGGGGAACAGTTGCATTGTCAGTTGGTGCCTGGGACATCTGGCAGAATATGCACCACCAGAAATTTATGATGAAAAATATGAAAAATGGCAGTTTGAGGATTTACCGATCATCCCGGAAGTATGGAAAGTGCAGGTATCAGAGGATAAAAAGAAGCAGTTTGAAGTATTGTGCAGCTTAATGAATCGGGAAGATGTGGCGTATCTGGTCAATGGCTGTGACGCCGGGCGAGAGGGAGAACTGATTTTTAAAAGAGTTTATGATCTGGCAGGCTGTCAAAAACCAGTGAAGCGTCTGTGGATCAGTTCAATGGAAGATGAAGCAATTCAGAAAGGCTTCCAGACCTTAAAGGACGGGAAAGAATACGCAGGTCTTTGTAATGCTGCGGTGTGCAGAGCGCAGGCAGACTGGCTGATCGGAATGAACGCAACGAGAGCCTATACAACCAGATATTTTAAACGCCTGGTGGTCGGCAGGGTACAGACACCAACGCTTTCCATGCTGACAGAAAGAAAAGAGAAAATCGAGCATTTCAAGAAAGAAGCCTATTATAAGGTTTCTCTGTCAGATGGGAAACTTACAGTAACATCAGAAAATATCCAGTCTGAAGCAGAAGCAGACGAATTAAGAAAACTTTGTGATGGGGAAGAAGCAATGGTTACAAAAGTAAAAAAGGCGCAGAAACGAATTTCACCGTCGAAACTTTATGATCTGACCAGTCTGCAGAGAGAGGCGAACCGTTATTTTGGATACACCGCTCAGAAAACACTGGATATGCTGCAGGAACTGTATGAGGAAAAGATGGTTACATATCCGAGAACGGATAGCCAGTATGTAACGGAAGATATGAAAGAAACGGTAGAAACACTTGTAGATGAAATGACAGATTTTCTCCCATTTTTGAAATCTGAACAGTCTGGAGGAAATGCAGAGCGTGTAATCAATAATACAAAAGTATCAGACCACCATGCAATCCTGTTGACAAAAGAGGCAGTAGAAAAAGGTATGGGAGGACTTTCAGATGGAAAGAAAAATCTTATGATGCTGATTGGACAGCAGCTTGTACAGGCAACCGGAGAAGATTACCTTTATGAGCAGACTGAAATTTCTGTACAGTGCAAAGAACATGAATTTGCTACGAAAGGAAAGCTGCCTGTGCAGATGGGATTTAAAGAAGTGGAAGAAGCCTTTCGGAAATATTGTGTGAAGGATAAGAAATCTGATGAACCAGATAATAAGACAGGACTTCCAGAAGTGTATGAGGAGGGAATGATTCTTGTTTCTGTGAAAGCAGAGAAGAGTACCCATTACACTTCCCCACCGAAGATGTTTACCGAAGATACTCTGCTTGCTGCGATGGAAACAGCGGGAAATAAGGAATTTGATTCTGAAACAGAGAAAAAGGGACTTGGGACACCGGCAACCAGAGCTAATATTATTGAGAAACTGGTATCTTCCGGGTATGCAGAACGTAAAGGAAAACAGATTCTTCCTACGGCGGCAGGCTGTGAGCTGATTCATGTAATGACGGAGAATCTGAAATCTGCAAGCCTGACAGCAGAATGGGAGAATCAGCTTCTGATGATGGAAAAGGGAAAAATTCGGGATGATGAATTTATGGATGGGATTGTATCTATGATTACTGAGATCCTTTCTGTATGCAGGGCGATTCCAGAAGAAGAACGAAGTCGTTTTCAGACTGCAAGGGAAGTAATCGGGAAATGTCCAATATGCGGTTCCGATGTATATGAGGGTAAGAGCAATTATTACTGTTCTGACAGAAGCTGTCCGTTTGCTTTATGGAAGTCAAATAGGTTTCTGGAAAGTATGAAAAAATCAATGGATAAAAAGATGGCTGTGGAGCTTCTGAAAAGGGGACGTACTCATATAAAAGGACTGTATTCCAAGAAAAAAGACAGCAAATTTGATGCTGACCTTGTACTTGGGGTGGAAGATGGAAAAGCCAGATTCAGTCTGGAATTTCCTAAAAAGAAAACAAACAGCAACAAAAAGAAAAAATAAAGAACTGACGGAAGGAGGAATAAGGTTATGGCTCGATTGGAAGATATAAGAGGTCTTGCAGAAGCACATGCATTCAGTATCAGCAGTTCGCCCAGGGACTGGATGAACTATCTGGATACCGCAGCCAGATTATACCGATACCCATTTATGGATCAGCTTTTGATTCATGCACAGCGTCCACAGGCAACTGCCTGTGCGTCGCTGGAATTATGGAATCAAAAAATGTTCCGGTGGGTAAACAGAGGGGCAAAAGGAATTGCCCTTATAGATGAAACCACGCAGAAAACAAGACTTCGATATGTATTCGATGTTCAGGATACCCATATGGTAAATGGTGGAAGAACACCGTATCTGTGGAAACTACAGGAAGAACAGCAGGAAGAGGTATTGCTTCACCTGGAAGAAGTTTATGGATTGGAAGCGAAAGATACGAAAAATCTTTCTGACGCTTTGATGGCAACCGCTAGGTATATGGTGGAGGAAAATCTGGAGGAGTATCTGGATGGTCTGTTGTATGTGACAGAGGGAACCTATCTGGAAGAACTGGAGGAAGATACCATCCGCAGTGAGTTCCGAAGTCTGTTGACGGACAGCATTTATTATACACTTGCTTCCAGATGCGGACTTGATCCAATGGAACGGCAGGAGGAAATGGATTTTGTACATATTACAGATTACAATTGCCTCTCTGTGCTGACATTCATTGGAAATGCCACAAGCAGAGCGAGTGAATCAGTTCTGGTGGATATTGGAAGATATGTACATCGCATTTCATTAGAAGAAATGAAAAAAGGTATTGAAAATTCAGAAGAAAGGAATTATAATAACTTTAACACGTTAATTCGCGAAAACAAAGAAAACAACGATACTATTACAGAAAAAGAATATTCACAGGAAAATGAAGGAGGAAATGAGTATGGCACTGACATATCATCGAAAAGGGGATTATCTGTTTCCAAACCTGACAATTCAGGAAACAGAAGCACAGATCGGGAAATACGGAATGCTGCGGAGGACATTTCTGAAGGAGTACAAGAACAGCCTGTACCAGAGCCTGTTGCTGACCGGGAAATTGAACAGCCATCTGGAGGAGATCGAGAAAGCGGCACAGGAGAGATTGGAAGTACTGATGGAGAAACTGTTGGAGAAGAATCCGGCACCGTCGAAAGAGGAGAACCCGATGGCGTGGGCAGCACATATGAACAGTCTGACGGCAACAGCGGAAGAGAGCATCTTGACGGAATTGGTATACAGTTAATTGAAGATACAAGTGAAGATCAGTTAAGTAAAGCAGAGGAAGAAATTGCCTCTGCTTTATCTTTGCCAGAACTTCCGTCTGTAAATGAACAGAAACGAGAAATTGAAAACAGAGTAGCTGCCCTTTATGCAGGAGAGATTGCCATTCCAAGTGAAGTGGTCGATGAGGTTTTAAGAACCGGGGGAAACCGAAGTAAAAGCCAGCTTCGTATTATCTATAATTTTATGAGTGAACAGACACCGGAAGAATATACGGAGTTTGTAAAGCGGGAGTATGGAACTGGTGGAAAAGGTTTTGAAATCAATGGAATGGAATATTCTGTCTGGTTTGACGAAACCGGATTGCAGATTGCAGTAGGGCATACCGTTACTGATCAGATTCTGGATAAGGCGTTTTTATCCTGGGAAGATGTGAGTGGACGTATCCATCAGCTTTTGAAACAGGGTGAATATGCACCGCAGTCTGTACTCGATGTTGCAAGGGAGAACGCAGTAAAGGAACATGCCCAGTCACTTGCCTATATGAAAGCAGATATGGCAGAGGGTGTAGAAGAACTTGTTTTTGATGAAGAAGATTTACCGCATCTTCGCAGTATTTATCCAGAAATAACAGATTACCTGGAAGAAAAACTGGTAGATCTACAGTGGCTGTCAGATCTGAATGAGCGTTTGGAAGGGCTGGCAATGGCTTATGAGGAAGATAAAAGCATTATGCGGTTCCGCACCTATAATCCAATCAGAATATCTGGTCAGTTCCAGAAATTTGCGGCAGAAGTAGTTCCTTACAATGCAAGGGCTGGCTTTACATGGCAGGAGCATAAGGTGTTTATTACTCAGGATGAAATAGATGCTTTTCTTTCCAGGGGAGGACCGTATTCAGATGGCAGGCTTTCTACATATTCTTTTTATCTTCTGAATGAAGATGAGAAAGCCAGAACGGATTTTATTAAAGAAAGATACGGAACAGGTGGTTGTAGCCACGCTTTATGTGGTGCAGATAATTCCCATGCAGATTATGACGGAAAAGGGTTGAAACTGGAGAGAGGAACCTATGGGAATCCAGATACTTCGGTGTTGCTTCCCTGGGCAAAAGTGGCAAAAAGAGTTGGCTATCTGATTGACAACCAACAGTTTTTACATTCTGCTGATTATTCCCGTATGCCAGATTATGAAAGGGAACGAATTGCAGGGAAAGTGATCAGCTTTTATGCAAGACTGCCAGAAGAAATTGAGCGTCCATTTAAACAGGATTTCTTCAATGAAGAAGCAAGAAAAGAATTACCTGCTATGCTGAATGATTCAGAACAGGCACAGAAACTGTTACAGGCGATGGACGATGCACTGGCGATGCTGCCATTGGATTTTGAATCAGTGAATGAAACTTATGAGAAGAAATTACAGCTTTTAACAGAAGTACATCAGTATGTGGAGGGCAGCTATACGATTTTCCCGGCACAGGAAGTAGCAGAGCAGACGGAAGGCTTGACAGGATACCAGATGTCTTTATTTGACATTATGAGTAATTCTGAATCAGAGGAACCTACGGAAGAACTGGAAGTAGAAGAATCGACTGCAGAAGCGGAAGAGATACAGAATGAAGAACCAGAGGCAGATCCTCATATGTCCTTTGAAGAAGCAAAAGAATTGTGGGAAGATGGCTTTTATGAGGATGATTATGTATTAAAAAGTCGTATAGGCGAACTGATTTATGACAGCATGGATACAGTTGGAAAATCTGTAGAGGATTTTTCCGAGGAACAGATGGCTGTTATCCGAAAGCTGGCTGAACAGGAGCGTATGTTAGAACCAGTACTGAATCCAGACTTTTCACCGGAACAGATGCAGTTGGTTTCTGACATTTCAGAAAAAATCTGGAATGATAATGGCAGATGGAAGGAGGATATGATCGAGCCATATACAGATCATGTCATGAATCCAGAAGAAATTACCAGAGTACGACAGGAATTGGATTTACAAGAATCAGATTCTGAGTTAGAAGATGTAGTTGTACAGGAACAGTGGGACGAGAATGTATTTGAATATCAGGGGTATCATTTTGAAGCAGTGGGGATTCTTCCGCAAGGTCTGGAAGGAAAAGAACTGGTAAATCAGACAAGAGGAAATACAGAATTGCACTTGACTACTTACGAGCGAGAAGATGATATTTTATATTCTTATGCAGGATTCTACGAAGCGAGTGGTTCATCAAAAGCTGATATTTTCCGGTGTATGGAAACCGGACGAAATTATATTCCAGGGGAGAACGAACTGTTTGGCTATGAGGGAGAATTTTTACCATATCTGCAGAATGAACAGGTGCAGGAACAGGAACCTCATAATTTCCATATTACGGACGATGACCTTGGTGCTGGCGGTCCGAAGGCAAAGTTTAAAGCAAATATGGAAGCTATCCGGCTACTGAAAGAACTGGAACAGGATCAGAGATTAGCAACACTGGAAGAACAGGAAGTGTTGTCGAGGTATGTTGGATGGGGCGGTATTCCCCAGGCTTTTGAAGAAAGAAACAGTGCCTGGGCAGAGGAATATACACAGTTAAAAGGAGTCCTTACGCCAGAAGAATACAGTGCAGCAAGGGCATCAACGCTGAACGCTTTTTATACTTCTCCAACAGTCATCAAGGCAATGTATGAAGCACTTGGAAACATGGGACTGAAACAGGGAAATATCCTGGAACCGTCCTGTGGAGTAGGAAACTTTATGGGACTTTTACCGGAAAGTATGAGTACCACAAATATGTATGGTGTAGAGCTTGATCCGGTTTCCGGGCAGATTGCAAAGCAGCTTTACCAGAAGAACAGGATTGCAGTACAGGGATTTGAGGAAACCAGTTACCCGGACAGTTTTTTTGACTGTGTGATTGGAAATGTACCGTTTGGGGCGTATCAGGTCAGTGACCGCAAGTATGACAGATACCATTTTATGATCCATGATTATTTTATTGCAAAATCCTTAGACCTGGTACGTCCGGGAGGAGTGGTGGCAGTTGTCACATCAAGCGGTACAATGGATAAACAGAATCCGGAAGTCCGACAGTATTTTGCAAATCGGGCTGATCTGCTTGGGGCAATCCGCTTACCGAACAATGCTTTCCAGAGAAATGCCAATACCAGTGTGGTTGCGGATATTCTGTTTTTTCAGAAAAGGGATAGGGCTGCGATCACAGAGCCAGACTGGGTACAGTTAAAAACTACACCAGAAGGCTATACGGTCAATTCCTATTTTGCCGACCACCCGGAAATGGTACTTGGGGATTTCACAACAGAAAGTACCCAGTACGGAAAACAGGAAGTGACGGTAAAGGCAAAAGAGGGAGCAGATCTGGCAGAGCAGTTAAAAGAAGCGGTAAAGCATATCCAGGGAACTATTACAGAGCAGGAGATTTCGGATACGGAATTGGAAGAACAGGTGGTATCCATACCGGCAGATCCGAACATTAAGAACTTCAGCTTTGCACTTGTCGGAGAGGATATTTATTACAGGGAAAATTCTGTTATGAATAAGATGGAACTTCCCGTTGTGACAGGCGAACGTGTCAGAGGTATGGTTGCCATCCGGGATGCAACAAACAGGCTTCTGGAACGGCAGTTGGATGAATGCAGTGATGAAGAGGTTGCCAGCTTACAGGCTGAGTTGAATCAGGTTTATGACAGTTTTACTGCCAAGTATGGACTACTCAGCAGCAATGCAAATAAAAGAGCGTTCAGCATGGACAGCAGCTATTGCCTTTTGACTTCCCTTGAATTTCTGGATGAAAAGGGCGAGTTGAAGCAGAAAGCAGACATATTTACGAAAAGGACGATCCGCAGGGCAGAGCCGGTAACATCGGTAGATACTGCAAGTGAGGCACTGGCGGTATCTATCGGGGAAAAGGCGAAAGTGGATATTCCTTATATGATGGAGCTTACAGGGAAAACAGAGGAAGAGGTCACAGAGGAGCTTACAGGTGTTATCTTCAAAAATCCGCTTACAGATAAATGGGAGCCATCCGACGAGTATCTTTCCGGGAATGTCAGGGAGAAGCTGAACGTTGCAAGGCAGTTTGCAGAAAACCATCCGGAATATATGGTCAATGTGCAGGCACTGGAACGGGTACAGCCGAAAGACCTGGATGCTTCCGAGATTGAAGCAAGGCTTGGTGCAACATGGATTTCTCCGGACTATATTACAGAGTTCATGGCAGAAACATTCCATACACCACGACACCATATCAATTATGAGCGTATTAAAGTGCAGTATGCGGAAGTGACCGGGCAGTGGAATGTAAAGGGAAAGAATGTGGATAGCAGCAATAATCCGCTTTCCACATCAACTTATGGAACACAGAGGGCAAATGCTTATCGCTTGTTGGAGGATGCGCTGAATTTGCGTGACACAAAAATTTATGACACAATACATGATGCGGATGGGGAACACCGGGTACTGAACCGAAAAGAAACTACTCTGGCGCAGCAGAAGCAGGAACTGATCCGGGAGGAATTTAAAGAGTGGATCTTTAAGGAGATGAGCCGACGAGAAACGCTCTGCAAGATTTATAATGAACGATTTAACAGTGTAAGACCAAGAGAATATGATGGCAGTCATATCCAGTTTGTTGGAATGAATCCGGAAATTAAGCTGATGGAGCATCAGAAAAATGCAGTGGCACATATCCTTTATGGAAATAATACCCTGCTCGCACACTGCGTAGGTGCAGGTAAGACATTCCAGATGATCGCAGCCGGTATGGAGAGCAAGCGTCTGGGACTGGCACAAAAGAGCCTTTATGTGGTTCCAAACCATTTGCTGGAACAGTGGGGAAGTGATTTTTTACGCTTGTATCCGGGAGCAAATATTCTGGTGGCAACGAAGAAAGACTTTGAACCGGCAAACAGAAAACGGTTCTGTTCCAGAATCGCAACAGGGGATTATGATGCGGTCATTATTGGACACAGCCAGTTCGAGAAAATTCCGCTTTCCAGGGAAAGACAGATTGCATTGCTAGAAGACCAGATTGCAGATATTACATTTTCTATTGAATCAGCAAAGACGCAGGTCGGGGAGCAGTATACCGTTAAACAGATGGAAAAGACGAAGAAAAGCCTGAAAGCAAAACTGGAAAAATTAAATGACCAGACACGAAAGGATGATGTTGTGACTTTTGAGCAGTTAGGCGTGGACAGGCTGTTTGTGGACGAGTCACATTATTACAAAAATCGTGCGAAACGTTGTCGCACAAGGTAAGTCTGATAAACTTACCGAAATCGACCGACAGAAATCACTTAGAAATAAGAATGAACTGTTAGAACTTAAATCTCGAAATCAAGGGAGAATTACCCTTGCCACACAGAAACAACACTGATGATAGCATATCAAAGCTATAGGTGGTGTGCGAGATAATACTTCACTATGCGAGGTGGCTGTATCCACCCACGTATAAAGCGTGAAGAAGTCGTAACTTGAAGTCCTAAGTCCTGCGGGATATGGAATATATAGTGCGGTCTTCCGAAGACTATGGTTACACGTAGAAGAAGCTATGCAGCATCGTAAGAGTAGTAGGCGTCCGAAAGGACGAAAGATTAGGGAAGAGTGTATTGCTGGTTTTTCAATACATTCCTGTATGAATGAAATATCATACAGAGTACACAACAACTATGTTTCAAAGTGTATTTGTCCCTACGGTGTAAGGTAGCAACCTAAGGTCTTCAAGTAGTTAAATCTACAAAAGGATAGAGATTTAGGAACGTTTGAGAGCTTGTGTGGGAGCTGTACAGAGTGATGAAAACACAAGAAGTCAGCAGTCCCATAGTAGTCTGAGATTGGGAAAGCCAGTCACAAGAGTTGAAATACTCATGGCGAAGGGGACTAGTCAAACTAATTTACAAATTTCACAAAATAAGAAAAGAAAAACTCCCTGAAATATGGGTGACGAACTGCGAGGTGATAGCCTTGTGCATTTGAACGTCAGATTTTCAACAGAAGCGGAATTAAAACAGACCTTAGATTTTCTTTATGTAAAATCGAAAGAAGGAATCTCTTTCACAGGTCTTATTGAAGCAATGGTAAATGAAGTTACTATTGTTACCGCAATTCATAACATTAAGTCTAATAAAGGCAGTAAAACGGCTGGCATAGACCAGATGAAAATGGACAAATATCTGCAAATGCCAAAAGAGGAACTAATTGCACTAATAAGAGATAATTTCAGTAATTACAGACCGAAGCCAGCAAAAAGAGTATATATCCCGAAAAAGAATGGAAAGAAACGCCCACTGGGTATTCCAACAGTTTTGGACAGAATTATACAGGAATGTGTGAGAATTATTATTGAGCCTATATGTGAAGCAAGATTTTATCCGCACAGTTATGGATTTCGACCTTACAGGGCACAGAAACACGCTGTCAGAGATATTATCAATGTCATCAATGCTTCTACTTATTCAAAAGACCAGCCTGTATGGGCGGTTGAAGGAGATATTAAAGGGTGTTTTGACAATATCGACCACAGAATCCTGTTACAGAAGATATGGCGTATTGGAATCCACGATAAAAGAGTGATTAAAATCATACAACAGATGTTAAAGGCTGGATATTTAGAAAGCGGTGCTAGGAATGATACAAAACTCGGCACAATGCAGGGCGGAATTTTATCTCCATTGCTGTCAAATGTATATCTGAATGATTTTGACTGGTATGTAGGAAGAATGTATATGGAACCCCACAGGAAATGCAAACATAAGTGTAATGATACACGACGATTGAAATGGTTGGGAGTAACTCCAAAGTACAATTTTCGTTTTGCAGATGATTGGGTTATCTTAACATCAACAGAACAGGAAGCATACCGATTAAAACGTGTGATGACAAAATATTTTAGAAATAAAATGAAACTGGAATTATCACAGGAAAAGACGTTTGTAACAGACCTTAGAACGGAGGGAATCCATTTCCTCGGTTTTGTGGTCAAAGCGGAGAAAAAGAGGAAAACCCCTGACCCCCAAACGTGGACGGAAAATCTGGTGGGTAAACCATTACCAGACATGGAGCGATTGAAAGATAAAATACAGAAGATTGCTGACGAAGTCCGAGTGATTGGAGAATCCACAGAAAGGAACGTACAGGCGGCACAGATACAGCGTGTGAACTCCATGATAGTGGGGCTGGCACAGTATTTACAACCCTCAATATGCTCTCATGCTCTTCATGTCATAGACAGAAGAATCAATAACACAGCATTGGCAGTATGGAAAAAGAGATTTCCCAGACACTACAATAAGTATCAAATACCAATGGAAAAGCTCTGTAACCTACCGCATAGGCATGAGGGATACAAAAGTAAAACATTTGCTGTTCCGATTGAGGGAGAATGGTTTGGAATTACTATGGCGTTTATTACCCATAGTAAGTATGAAAGCAAGCCATTCGACCAACGCATGACACCTTATACGGAGGAGGGCAGACGAATTTACAGTTATTTCCGTAGCAGAAGCAAGCCTCTTCCAGGTGATAGACCGTCAGTGAATACCGCAAGGGATATACAGCTTTCGGTCTATGCAAAGACCGTATATAATTTTGAATACTTCATGAACAGGGAATATGCGTACAACAGAGATAAAGGCAAGTGTAAGTGCTGTAAGAAACCGCTGTTTTTAGATAACAAAAAGTATTGTTATCACGTCAAAGGGGAACTTCCGTTAGGAAAAGTAAACAAAGTGCAAAATCTTGTATGGCTATGCAATGACTGTTATCGAATGGTCAACAACGGTCCGATACCGCCAAACATAGATGAAAAGGTATTAAAGAAGATTCAAAAGTATAAACAAAAGTGAAATTTGTAAGCACGATATGTACTGTGAGGGCATAAAGTGTTGAACCCCGATGGAGGGTAGTAAGTTAGTTTGATGGTACGCCGGGTGCGATGAAAGTTGCACGCCCGGTGTGGGGTGGGGGAAAAGGTGGAGATAACTTCAAAGCCTTACCTATCACTATTTTTTTTATACACTAAAATGCGGAATGTGGCAGGCATTTCACAGACCGATGCACAGAAAAGTTCAGATATGTTTATGAAATGCAGGTACATGGATGAGATTACCGGGGGAAAAGGAATCACGTTTGCAACGGGAACACCCGTATCAAACAGTATGACCGAATTATACACCATTATGAGATACCTCCAGTATGATACTTTAATGAATATGGGAATGGGACATTTTGATTCGTGGGCAGCAACTTTTGGAGAAACTGTTACGGCAATCGAATTGTCACCGGAAGGAACGGGCTATCGTGCGAAAACACGGTTTGCCCGTTTCTTTAATCTTCCGGAGCTGATCTCCATATTTAAAGAAGCAGCGGATATTCAGACTGCAGATATGCTGAATCTTCCTGTACCGGAAGCAGAATATATCAATGAAGTATTAAAACCGAGCGATGAGCAGAAAGAAATGGTGGAAGCATTTTCAGAACGTGCAGAGCAGGTTAGGGGAGGTGCGGTAGATCCAAGGGTAGATAACATGCTCAAAATCGTGCGCTGCTAAGCGCAAAAGTGTATCTCCCCCGCAGGGGGACATTATTAAAAGTGAATAATGGGAACAACCAACCTACCTGGCGAGGAAACTCAAAGGGGACAATCGCATGTTGGTAAAGCGGATAAGGAGTTAATCGCAATATTTCGACGCTCCGCAAGTTCCGTGTCCTATGGTTAAAGCTATACTGCCTGAACCTTAGTTTCGACTTGGTGCACAGCATCGCCCACCGGAAAGCGATTGATACCGGTGTCATTGTATGCTCGCTGTTGTTGATCTTGGGCGAGTAACTTTTTGCAATGAAAGAGCGCACAATGAGTGCGAATAAAGGAACGAAAAAGGAACCTAAGGGATGCTCGATACGTACACTTTTGACGAATGGCAGGATTGCCTAAAGGGGGCGACCCCCATGGCAACGGAGTCACCATAGTAGTCAGAGCAAGGGAAAGCCTTGTACACGGCGAAGGGTGACAGGTAATTTAGACTGAGTTAGAAAGGAGTAGGTGCGTGAGATGCGTACAGCCCAAACTGTTTTAACGGTCATTCAAGAACGTGGAAAACAGCACAAACCCATTGAAAGAGTTTACAAACTCTTGTTCAACCGGGACTTCTATCTTAATGCCTATGCAAAGTTATACCCGAATAACGGCGCAATGACCAAGGGTGTTACAGATGAAACGGTTGATGGTATGTCAATCCAGAAAATCGACAGAATGATTGAACTTCTACGAGAAGAAAAATACCAATGGAAACCTGCAAGACGTGAATATATTCCGAAGAAAAACGGAAAGAAACGTCCTCTTGGTATTCCTACATGGGGAGACAAGCTATTGCAAGAGGTAATGCGAGAAATATTAGAAGCGTATTACGAACCGCAATTCAGCAATCATTCCCATGGCTTCAGACCCAACAGAGGATGTCACACAGCGTTGCAGGAAATTCAGATATGGAAAGGAACCCGCTGGTTCATCGAGGGAGATATATCCAAATATTTCGATACGATTGACCACGATGTTCTCTTGAAAATTCTTGAGAAGAATATCCATGATGGAAGGTTTCTTCGCCTTATCTCCAATATGCTGAAAGCAGGCTATTTGGATGATTGGAAATTCAATCAAACAATCAGCGGAACTCCACAGGGAGGGGTTATCAGCCCTCTACTGGCAAACATCTACTTGAATGAATTTGACCAGTGGATAGAAAATACGCTAATTCCCCAATATACAAAGGGTAAGCGGCAGAAATCTAACCCTGTATACAACAGGATGAACGCTGAAATCAGCAAGGCCAGAAAGAATGGAGATATGCAGACTGCCCACAAACTTGAGGTAGAACGGCGAAATATTCCGTCTGTTGACCCGTATGATGAAAACTATCGCAGATGCAGATATGTCCGCTATGCTGATGATTTTCTCATCGGTTTTACAGGCTCCAAAGCTGACGCCGAGGAAATTAAGGCGGCAATGCACAATTTCCTTGAAAATGAGCTTCATCTGGAATTATCGCAGGAAAAGACCTTAATTACCAATGCAAGTAGTCAGGCGGCTAAGTTCCTGGGTTACGAAATCAAGGCACAAAGGGCCAATGACTACATCGACCCCAAAGGGCGCAGAGGTGCAAACGGTGCCATCGCACTATTTGTTCCTGCAAAGGTTATTGAGAGCAAGTGCCAATCCTTCAAGCGAAATGGAAAGGTTACTCATAGAAATGAGTTGCTCCAAGAAGATGATTTTTCTATCGTGCAACAGTTTCAAGCGGAGTACCGTGGGTTGATTCAGTATTATATCCTGGCACAAAATCTGTCGTGGTTTTCTACGCTGTATTGGGTAATGGAAACCTCTTTGCTGAAAACATTAGCCTGTAAACACAGATCTTCTATGAAGAAGCAAAAGAAAAAGTACAGAACCACAACTACAAGCACAAGTGGAAAAGAAGTTCCCTGCTTACAAGTGGTCGTGCCACGTCCCAGTAAGAAGCCTCTTGTGGCAACTTGGGGTGGTATCTCCCTTGTCCACAAGCGCAAAGCCATTATTGAGGACAAGCCTTATAAGGTGTATGGCGGACGAACGGAACTTGTAAAAAGACTGCTGGCAGATACCTGTGAATTGTGTGGAAGCAAAGAAAATATTGAAGTACACCACATTCGCAAACTTGCTGATGTGAAGAATAAGGGGCTGCTTAACCATCCCACATGGGCGCAAGTTATGGCAGCAAGAAACAGAAAAACGCTCGTGGTATGTCGGGAATGCCATGTAGCAATCCACAATGGCACAATAAATAAACCACTTTCTTGAAATTAAATTACTGGGGAGCCGGATGATGCGAAAGTATCAAGTCCGGTTCCGTGGGGGGATAACGGAAAAGGAGCATTGCTACCTCGTCGGTATCCTACCCGACACCAATGATGGAAGAAAATGTGCATTAGACCAGAGGCTTTTAAATGATATGCTGCCAGATGCAGGGGAAAGCAAGGTAAATGCCTGCGTGGAGAATGCTTTCCAGGTATGGGAGGACGGAAAAGATACACAGGCTACCCAGCTGATTTTCTGTGACCTCAGCACACCGAAAACTGACGGAACATTCAATGTTTATGATGATGTGAGAAATAAGCTGGTGGAACGGGGAATCCCGAAAGAGCAGATCGCATTTATCCATGAGTACAATACGGAAGTAAAAAAAGCGGAGCTGTTTGCAAAGGTGCGGGCCGGGCAGGTAAGAATCCTGATGGGTTCCACTCCGAAACTCGGTGCTGGTACCAACGTCCAGGACAGACTACTTGCACTGCATCATTTGGACTGCCCCTGGAAACCGTCTGACCTGGAACGTGCGCCCGTAAAGGCATCATAATAAATATACCTTTGGCAAGGTATTAGGATAGTATCTTACAGTCCTATCATCAACCGATTTACCTGTGAGGGAAACTAAATATCAGGGAAAATAGCACGTCGGTAAAGCCATAAGTCAGCTAATTACCAAGCTGCGACTGAATGGGGAGATGAAAAGTTAGGTATGAGGATAAAGCCCATACTGGTTGAACGATAGTCCAAACGGTCAATGTCGGGACTATGGCGTAAGGTAATTATTATTCGCTATATCTCAGCACTTATGTTCCGCTGTTCAGGAGCGTAAGCAAAGATAGGCTGAGACGTATATGCAATAAGCATAAAAGGATGGAAGTCGTATCCGACAACCTAACAAGCCAAATCGTTAGTATGATGCTAAACGGGGATTACCTAAGTCGAAACGCTTAAAAATAAGCTATTAAGTGTAGGCTTATGAATATTCGATATGGTAACGGAGCCTTCATAGTAGTCCGAGAGTGTTAATGGCACTTACATGGCGAAGGAAGGCAGTTTATAACATTAACAATATAGAAAGGATAATGTGTGATACATTATGAGAAATCCTGAAAATGTGTTAATCAGCTTAACGAAACACAGTAACCAAAAAGATTACAAGTACGAGCGTTTATACCGTTTGCTCTACAATGAGGAACTGTACTTAACCGCTTATCAAAACATTTATTCCAATGACGGAAGTATGACAAAAGGTACTGACAAGCAAACGGTTGACGGTATGAGTATCGAAAGAATACGGAAAATCATAGTTTCGCTCAAAGATGAAAGCTATCAGCCAAAACCTGCAAGAAGAACCTATATTCCAAAGAAGAACGGAAAAATGCGTCCACTCGGAATACCGTCCTTTGAGGATAAATTGCTTCAAGAGGTTATCAGAATGATTTTAGAAGCTATCTATGAGGGGAATTTTGAAAATACTTCTCATGGGTTCAGACCTAATAGAAGCTGTCATACGGCACTCAATGAAATTCAAAAAACTTTCACGGGTGTGAAATGGTTTATCGAAGGAGACATTAAAGGTTTTTTTGATAACATCAACCATGCTACGTTGATTGGAATTTTACGAGAACGTATCAATGACGAGAGATTTCTTCGACTGGTAAGAAAATTTCTGAATGCAGGCTATATTGAGAATTGGACTTTTCATAACACCTATTCGGGAACACCGCAGGGTGGCATTATCAGTCCTATTCTTGCAAACATTTATTTGGATAAATTTGATAAGTATGTAAATGAGTATGTCCGAAAATTTAAAAAAGGTAAAAAGCGTATGCGTACAAAAGAGTACCGCAGGAACGAAGTCGAATTAAGCAAAGCCAGAATCGCATTGAAAAATGCAAACGACGACTGTGAAAGAGAAAATGCGATTGCACGCATAAGGCAGTTGGAAAAAGAACGGGTGAATATTCCCCCAAGTGACCCTATGGATAACAATTATGCAAGGCTGGTCTATGTCAGATATGCTGATGATTGGCTGTGCGGAGTTATCGGTTCGAAAGAGGATTGTAAGAAAATAAAAGAAGATTTTAAGAATTTTCTCAAAGAACAATTACAGTTGGAGCTATCAGAAGAGAAAACGCTGATTACCAATGCCCAAAAAAGTGCGAAATTTCTCAGTTATGAAATCAGAGTACGGCATAGCAATCTAACCAAGAGAGATAAAACAGGCAAGCTCGTTCGTAATTACACGGGCAGAATTGTACTGGAAGTTTCAAGTGATACAATCAGGAAACACTTGATTGATACAGGTGCTATGAAGTTAATCTACCATAATGGAAAAGAAATTTGGAAACCCAAGGCAATATACAGATTGAAAAACTGTGATGATCTGGAAATACTCGACTACTACAACAGTATGATACGAGGTTTTTACAATTATTACTGTATAGCCAATAACAGCTCAATCATCAACAGCTACAAGTATATTATGGAATACAGTATGTACAAAACCTACGGCACAAAATACAGAACATCAATTTCAAAAGTAATCGGAAAATTCAGAGCAGGAAAAGATTTTGCTGTAAAGTTCCGTAATTCCAAAGGAGTTGAGAAAATGCGAGTGTTTTATAACGAGGGTTTTAAACGGCAGAAAAAAGCATTCCAATCTAATGCAGACTTAGTTCCAAATACAATCAAATATTTCAGCAGTACAAAGCTAATCGACAGAATAAAAGCCAGAGAATGTGAGCTATGCGGAAAAACTAATACTCCCATAGAAATTCATCATGTTCATCGGCTTAAAGATTTACAAGGTAAAACTTTTTGGGAAGCTCTTATGATAGCGAGAAATCGCAAAACAATAGCTTTGTGTAGAGAATGTCATAAGAAATTACACTGTGGACAGTTAAATTGAGTTTATAAATGGAGAGCCGTATACAGTGAGAGTTGTAAGTACGGTTCGGGGGCGAGTATTTGGAAACCTACCATAGCAATATGGCAAGGCGCTGGGTACTTAGCCTACAGCAGGAGGGACGTATTCTAAGACAGGGAAATCAGAATGATAAGGTAAAAATCTTCCGGTATGTAACGGAAAATACATTCGATTCGTACATGTGGCAGATTCTGGAAAACAAGCAGAAGTTTATTTCGCAGATCATGACCAGTAAATCCCCGGTTCGTGCCTGTGAGGATGTAGATGATACAGCCCTGTCCTATGCAGAGATTAAAGCACTGGCAACAGGAAACGAGTACATCAAGGAAAAAATGGATCTGGATGTGCAGGTAAGTAAGCTGAAACTACTGAAAGCAAACCACACCAGTCAGATCTATCGTCTGGAATCGGATATTGCAAAGAGGTATCCGGTGCAGATTACCGCATTAAAAGAAAAGATTGCCGGTATGCGTGTGGATGCAGATGTAGTAAAAAGAATAGATTTACAGGATAATGACCACTTTGCAATGACAGTCGGTGGAAAGCTGTATACGGATAAAAAAGAAGCGGGAGTTGCACTTATTTCAGCAGCATCCGGTTTGAAGTCCGTAAAATCAGCCGGGCAGATTGGAGAATATCATGGTTTTGCACTTTCTTCAGAATATAATTTCCTGTCGAATACTTATACCATGACGATCAAGGGAAAATGTTCTTATAAGATTGAGTTCGGAAAGGATACTCTGGGCAATATCCAGAGGATTCATAATGCACTTTCTGCAATCGAGAAAAAGCTGGCAGATACCGAGCAGAATCTGGAAACGGTACAACAGCAGTTAAAGACCGCACAGGAAGAGGGGAAGAAGCCATTCCCGAAAGAAGCGGAACTGAGTGAAAAAATGGAACGTCTGGCAGAACTAAATGCCATGCTGAACATGGATGAGAAAGGGGGAGAAAATCTTCTGGCAGATGAGGGCATTGGGGAAAATCCGGAAGTAAACGTGACAGAGGAACGACAGGACAGAATTGCTGACAGTGTTCATAAAACATCTATTCTGGAAAGGCTGAAAGAACAGAAACAGCAGGAGCAGACAGGCGAAATACAGCAGAAACCAAAAAAGAAACACGAACAGGAGTTATAAAGGGTATCCCGTCAGAGTGACCATAGCTTTGGCGGGATTTTTCTATGGAGGATTTGATTATGGCAAACAGAGAAGAACAGTTAAAGCAGATTACAGAGCAGTTGGAACAGGGTGTTGCAGAAATATTCACATCAGAAAAATATACGGAATATCTGAATACAATGGCAAAGTTCCATAATTACAGTTTTAATAATACATTGTTGATCGCTATGCAGAAACCGGAAGCAACACTGGTAGCGGGGTATCAGGCATGGCAGAAGAAATTCAACCGACAGGTAAAAAGAGGGGAAAAAGGCATCCAGATTATTGCCCCGGCTCCGTTTAAAGAGAAACAGGAGATTGAAAAAACTGATCCGGAAACAGGCGAGATTGTGATTGGGAAAGATGGACAGCCGGAAACAGAAGTAGTAGAGCGTGTTATTACAAAATTCCGGGTTACGACAGTATTTGATGTCAGCCAGACCACAGGAGAACCGATTCCAGAGTTTGAGGTATCAGAACTGGATGGAGATGTTCTGATCTACCATGATTTTATGGAATCGTTAAAAATGGTTGCCCCGGTTCCTATCCGTTTTATTGAGATTGATGGGGAGGCGAAAGGTTTTTATCAGCTTGTCGATAAATATATTGCTATCCAGCCTGGCATGAGTGAGGCACAAACCATGAAAACAGCGGTGCATGAAACCGCACATGCAGTATTGCATGATCGTGATCAGATGGAAGCAGAGGGCATCGCAAAAGATCAGCTTACAAGGGAAGTAGAAGCGGAAAGTGTTGCCTATGTGGTATGTAACCATTTCGGACTGGACACATCGGAGTATTCTTTTTCCTATATTGCAAGCTGGTCTTCCGGTAAAAATATGAAAGAGCTTCGTGCTTCTATGGACACCATCCGTAAGACTTCTGCTGATATGATCGGACAGATTGAGGAAAAACTCAAAGAACTTCAGATAGAAAGAGCAGAGCAGGAAGCAGATGTTGTGGAGCAGACAGAAGAAATGAGTGCCATGCAGTATGCAGAACAGACTATTAATCGTCTGGAGCAGGAACGGACGATTTTCAGCAATGACCAGAGAAATCTTATCGTGAATTTTGCTTATAAACTGGATGATAGGGAAGCAATGGAAAAACTGGCAGAGAATCTTGCAGAATCTATTCTGGATGGAAACAGAGAAGCGGTACTAAAATTGATTGGAGAAGCGGAGGAACAGATTGAAAGTCTGCCGGATTCGATGATTGGTTTATCAGAATTGCATGAAGCCGGATTTTATTCAGAAAGTATGCTTCCGCTTACCAGGGAACGGGCAGTGGAATTGCACCATGAGGGAGTAACGGTTTATGGACTGACCGGAGCAGTTGGTGGTCAGGAACAGTCGCAAAGAATTATGAATCTGGAACTGGATATTTTACAGCATGACGGGTTATTCGGAGTGACGAAATTTGAATGGGAAAATTACCGGAGAAGTCAGGAAACGATTATGACACCAGAAGAAAAAGCAAAGATCAAAGAAACGCTTCTTCTGGAAAGTGATGGAAAACGTTATGGTATTTATCAGATTAACAGCGGACAGGAAGAAAGAGGGTATCAGTTTTTAAGTCTGGAAACGGCAAAAGAAATGGGATTTACCGTAGATGGCAAAGACTATCAGATGGTTTACAGTGAAAGACTGCGAGATGCTACGACACTGGACAATCTCTTTGAGCGATTTAATATAGAGCGTCCAAACGATTTTACCGGGCATTCCATGTCAGTCAGTGACGTAATCATTATGAATCGGGGTGGCAGATTAACTGCATACTATGTAGATTCCTTTGGATTTACAGAATTGCCGGACTTTGTGGCGCAGAGAGCTGAAATGTTAAATGATAATCCGGTAAAAGCATATCCAGAAGTTTATATGGGAACTTTGGAAAAAGCTATGCAGGAGAGAAATGTAGATGCTTATCTGGATTCCAGAAAACTGAACATTGATTGTAAAAATGCTATCGAACAGGCAATCGCAGAGGGATTCGACGGTATGCGTTTAAATCCAGATGCTGCAGTAGGTGTGATTGAAAAATACGGGGAAGAACGGGTTGCATTTGTTCTGGCAAATACATTGAAACAGCTTTCCTATGATGGTAGATTTTCTGATGGCAATAAACGGTGGGCAGATGGCATTGATATTCCGGAAAATATCAGCCGGGGAATGGATCTGAACAGGGACTATATTGTGGGCAGCCATCCTGCAGTCCTGAATGGATTTATTGATATGGCAAGAAAAGAAATCCGTACCCGGAAACTGGAAGAGGTGCTTGGTGTGAAAAATCAGCATATCACTGAAACTACAAGGGGGTATGAAGCAGAAGGACATACAGGCACCTGGTATGCGATGGATATGAAAACATATCATGGGGAGCGATTCTTCCAGATGCGAAATGAGGAATACGGTCAGGACGTGGCAGATATTATCGTATCGGAAAATGGGACACTGGTGGCAGAGGACATCTGGCATGGATTTGATGAAGGAGCCAGGGAAGCTATTTCAGAATATCTGGAAGAAAATGGTGCAACGGTGTATGACCTGATAGATCTTCCAGACCAGGCAACTGTCATCTTAGCAGACGGAACAGTTATGAAAATCATGGAACAGCAGCCAATCAGTACAGATACATGGGAGCCGACACTGACCGGACAGAATCTGCGGGGTGAAGAACAGAAATTCAGCTTTTTCGAGATACATAAAGTCAGAGAAAATAATGGCATTGACCTGAAAATGCCAGAAAATCATTATATTGACCAATATTATGTGATCGAAGATCTGGCAGCAAAAGGTGGGATGAAGATCGAGAGATATAAGGATTTGGGAGCTGCCCTTGGAGTATATTACTCTCTGCCTAATCATAAAATGAAAGCTCTTGGAATTGAAAATACAGCACCGTTGCGAGGTAGTCTTGATTTTATTCAGTGTAAGAATGGAATAGATACATTGATTTATGATTGCCAGGAAGTGGAAGGATGGCTGAATCCGCAGATATACAATACTTTTAAAGAGATAGGAAACAGTCTGGCAGTGCATGATACAGAGATAGCATACCAGATTGGAGATCAGTATTTTACAATTCAGACGGTAGAAGATGGTTATGATTATACATTCTATGATAAAGATTATCTGGAACTGGATGGCGGCGTTTATGATGATCCGACTATTTCTATTACTGAAGCAATGGAGAATATTTTGGAAGAGGAAGGACTTTCGATAGAAGATGCAAGCGTGATGGATTATGAAGAACTGTATGCAGAAATTGAATATGCAGAAGAAGAGAGACTGGAGAAGATACAATTTGAACGTACTTGCCCAAAGGCTTTTTTTGATGGTTATGACAGGGAAGCGGCATTAAAAAGTTATGAGGGAATAACCGTACAATTTAAAATGTCTGGTATGTATTTAACAGTGCAACCGACGGAGGATGGCTATAAATACCTGGTTTATGATCAGGAACTTCATGAAATTTCAGGAGATGCCTGTGGAAATCCAGAAGATTCTATTCAGAAAGCAATGTATGCCAGCTTGAAAAATGAAGGATTGGAAGATGTTGAATGTGTAAAAGTTGATGACAGGGAGTTTCGGGATAAGGTAATCAGTCATTCTAAAGAAGTGCTGGCCAGTGGAGATGTTCGATTCACTTCGGAACTTGGCAGATGTGAAACAGCATTGAATGGGATGGACAGGGCAGAAATTGAATATGAAGTTTTATTTCATGCAAGAGCTGTTCTGGAAGAAATGGGACTGGAAAATGAAGTTACATTGATTGGGGCGAGAGTACATGGTTCCAGAAGCAGAGATGACCTGTATCGTGCAGATTCTGATCTTGATGTGGTGCTTTCTTATCGAGGAAATATTCGAGAGGATAGTTTTTTTAACGAATTGAATTCGTATGGTATGGCAATAGCAGGCATTAAAGTAGACATTAACCCAATCTTAGAAGAAAGAATTACTTTGGCAGAGTATATAAAGGAATCGGAAGCCTATCTTGATCAGCAGGAAATCAGGAAACTCGCAGTGGACTTGGATAATTTTAGTTATGAATATGATACTTATGAATATAAAGATACCGTTGAAAATAGGGAAGAACAGGTTGAGAAACTCACAGAGGATATTTTGAACAAGGAGACAGCAGGTTTAAAAGACTGGCTGACTGAGGTGGCAGAAGAATCGGATATAGACAGCGATGTAGTCACTGCCCAGTCATTACTTTCACGTCTGAAAAATGCAGAAACACTTTCTGTTTTTACCAGACAGCCAGAGCAGAAACAGCCGGAAGACACGATTACTTTTTATGTTGCGGAGTGTATGGAATTTCCTGTTATGGGTGAGTACCACGAAAATCTTACTTTGGAAGAAGCCTTACACATTTATGAAACCATTCCCGCTGAACGTATGAATGGGATAAAAGGTGTTGGATTTGAACTGCATGATGGAAGCGATTATGACGGACCGTATGATCTTATGCGACTGGGAAAAGTTGACCGGGAAGGTGTGGAGATGATTAAACACTATAAGGAAAGTCCATTAGTTCAGAAAGCAATGGATGATGTGGAAAAATATTTTGCCAGGAAGCAGGAACTTACAAAAAGAACAGAACAGGTAGTTGGAGATAAGCCTATACAGAAAGAAAATGTTTCACATCCAAAGAGCAGAAAAGAATCTGTTCTTCAGGCACTCCGGGAACGTCAGGCAAAAATAAAAGAGCAGGAACAGACTGCAACGAAAGAAAAATCCAGAACACATAAGAAGGGAGAGGTGTCATTATGATGGTAAGATTTGAGGAAGATGAATATATTGCTGTTGCGATTTTTGATGCGGGTGACAGGATTCAGACAATGAATGCTATGGATGAAATTTTTTCCTATCTGGATGAAGATATGAAGTATCTGATATTTACAACAATTCAGAAGCTGTATTATCTTAGCGATGAAGGATACAAAGAGCTGGAAAGAACCGTAGAGATTTATAAAGCAGACTTGGAGGTGGATGGAGAATGAGTAGAAGTCAGTTTGCAGTTTATCAGTTAAAAAAGAAGCCGGAATTGAGAAACCTTCTTTTCCGTACCTATGAAGAACTTGCACAGGATCAGATTCCTGTGCAGGTGAAAAATTATGAACAGGTGTATCTTGGAACAATGAAACCGGGAGAAACGCCAGAGCAGATAAAAAAGGAGCTGGAGAAGAAACAACCACATAATTATAAAGGTCATGCAATCAGTACCAGTGACGTGATGATCTTGAATGATAATGGTATCACGACTGTTTACTATGTAAATAAAGATGCTTTTATAGAGATTTCTGATTTTATGAAAGTTGCATCTTCGGAAAACGGTGGACTTACGAAGGATACGGTTGGCTATGAAATAGAGGGAAAAGACGGATCATGGGAAGTAATAGATTATCTGCTGGTAGAAGGCAAGAATTATTTCCTTATGGAACATGAGCAGTATGGGAAAGATGTTGCGTATGTAGTTTTGAACCAGGACGGCAAAGTGATTGTAGATAGCACATATAATGGATTTGATGATGCGGTAAAACAGAAAATTCTTGATTCTCTGCATCCGCCAGTGCAGGAACAGACAGAAAATAGTAAACCGAAACTGGATAACTGGCAGAAGTATCTGGAAAATGGGGAATACCTGAGAAGTGCGGAAATTACAGAGGAAGCAAATTATAATATGATTGACGGACTTAGAAATAATTCTGCACCGAAAAATAAAAAGAAGCGTCCAAAAGAATCCGTTCTTGCGAAGCTGAATGAGAAAAAGGAAGAAGTTGCCAAGCGTAGTGGACAGAAAGCGATGCAGCAGATAATGGGACAAGACGTGGAGCGTACAAAAAAATAAAAATGAGAGGCTGGTCACAGTTGTGGCTGGCTTCTTTTTTTGCATAAAAAAAGACTGGCCAGTGCCGAATAATCAGTTAGGGCTAGTCTTTATAGTGTGTTGCAATATCTTCAATTTTACAATCCAGAATATTACAGAGAGTGTTGATGGTGTTCATACTGACACCTTCATTATTCTGCAAACGATGTATCAGGGACTTACTGAAATGATATTCTTTGTGAAGAGTGTATTTTGTGATACCTCTTTCCTGCATGGTAAGCCACAATTTATCATATTTAATCAACGGCTATCTCCACCTTTTTCTTGTCTTTCCCTCATTATAGGGTTAAGATAGAAAGTAACAAAGGTTCTGTTTTCGGAACCCATATCAATGAGGAGGAGATGGATTGAAAAAGCAGAGGATAAAAGGAATTGTACTGGTAGTTGTTTGTTTCATATGTGTATTGTGTATATGTAGTGGGTTTTATAGAGTGCAGTCGAAGGAACTTTCGGAAATTCCTGATGCAGTCAATAGTACGAGATTTAACACTAAGGAACATTTAACAGTTGTAGCAAATCAGGAGGAAATTGCTGATAAAAAGGAACTGGCAAAAGAGATTATAAAGATGTGCAGGGAAAATTCTTTTCAGTCTATAAAGTTTTCTTATGATATGGTATGCCCGACAGAATTACAGATCAATGTATATAAGACGGAAAACGACTTTAACGATAATAAGCAATTCTGTGAGATAGCGTATTTATCAGATGAAGAAAATGGGGAATATGATATTATCCACAACCCTGAAAAATTTATATTGTATGTAGATGGAGAAAAGGTAGAATAGAGAAATAGAGGTTTGCTTCCCTGGATTTAAGGAAGAACCTCTATTTTTATGAAAAAAAGTCGGTTATGATTTTTCTTGTGTATGTTCACGCTGGCGATTTTGAGCTTGTGAGGTTCCAAGAATAATATCTACATTGGAACACACTGTACGGAGTTCCCGTTCATGTTCCCGTCGGGCATTAAAGTCTTCACGTTGCATCGTCTGTAATTCTGTTAAGCGATTCTTTTCCTCACGCAGCATTTTTAGTGTAGGAAGTTTATTGCCCTGTGATTTTTCTTTGAGTATTCGGAGGGCAGATTCATAGAGTGTAAGTTCTGCCCGGTGATCATCATAAAATTTTTCTTTGTTCCGACTTTTGCGGTAATCAGAATATATAGATTTATTGGCAAGATACTGTCCGGTATAATGAATCTGTTCATTGACATTCTTCAAAGTATTCTCTGTGGATTTTAGTGTATTTCTTGCATCAGTGCTTTGAGCAGAGGCATCGGAAAGAGCTGCATCTAAATCTGCCTTGGATTGAAAGCCATGTTCCTGTACATAGGCAACTGTCTGAGCCATCATTTTCAGGTTAGACAGTTTTACTTTTTGAGCATACGCCTGACTTTGCTGTGCTTTAATACAATGCTGCAAATCTGTTACCAACCGTAAATCAGATTTTATAAAGAGGAAAGTATGTGGAGCTTCTGTAGTTGTAGCAGTGTAGGCAGAAACTGTTGGAGTTGAAGAATTAACAACTTGAGAAATATCAGGAACCGGATTTTCAGTAATCTGTGAGGTAGAATTTTCTTGAAATATTTGCAGAAGATGTTTTTCCTCATAAAGCGTACCAAGGCTTCTTCCAGTAATGTATTTACTGCGATTGGGATGCAGGTAGCTGTATCTGCCACGACTGACTTTGAATGTAATATTATATTTTTCAGACAGCAATCTGGAAAAATCTTCTTGTGATATTGCCAGTGAAGTAACGGTATCAATCGCATCACGAAGATATTGCTTCTCGGTTTGAAAAGTAGTCTGCCTTGGAGTCAGCCCTTTCTTTTCAAGCTGTGCATTGTGTTTATCAAGTTTTTTTTGTCCTCTGCGTTTTGCCCAGTACTCTTTTTCAGATATTTTCCTTTCCGCAGGTGTTAGAAGGTCTACCTGGTTCAACCCATTGGCGGTACACATATCCATGACTTTTTGCTTCAAATAGATTCGGTATCTATCGGAAAGATGATGTTTATAGCCAGCTTTTGAATCTCGATCAAATTCCATATAGGGCTGAGGCTCAGTGTCATATTTGCGGATACTGTTGATTACGATATGCACATGAATATTTCCACTACCATTATGACCGTCAGTGTGAGTACAGACAAGTGCCTGGTGTCCGGGAAAATTCTCTTTGGCATATTCCACGCCAAGTTGCTGTGCCAGTTCTCCAGTCAATCCATGTTCGTCCCGGTCTTTAGGGTCGAAGCTGATGATATAGTGGTGTGACTTGATTTCATTGTAAGATTGGTTCTTATGAAAATAAGCATTTGTTTCCTGACATTCCGCTGCAAAGGTAAATGGGTCGCAGTTTATTCCATCAAGATAGTATTCCTCACGAATAAGCATATGACCGTTTTCATCAAGGATAGGTTTCTGTGTATATTCGTCATGTTGAAAGATCAGATAACGTTCAGCTTCTCCATAATCTGCATTTTTACTTGCTATATGTTTCAGTATTGCCATGAAAGTCACCTGCCATTTCCATTACCTTATATTTCATTTCGTATAAATCTCGAAGTCGCTTATTTATTTCTCCTCGCATTTCCTGAGAAAGAATCCCACCCTGATTAAAATATTTTGCAATCTGATTGAGGTTGCTGCCTATCTTTCCAAACTCTGCGAGCAGTTTCTTTATTTCTGGAACATCAGCAACTATTTCAATTTTGGTCTGTACTTTTCCTTTTAAAACTTGTGTTTGTACATAAGAAGCCAATGACATATTAGCTTGTTTGGCGGCAGTTTCGATAATTGAAAATTCTGTCTCAGTGAAACGAACGGTAATACGATGGTTACGATACATTTCTTCTTTTTTAGGTCTTGTCATAACTTTAATCCTCCAGTTGTTTTTGTGAGTAAAATTCACAGTCTGCTGTGAAAGTTAAGTAATAAAAAATTATTACGCTGTGACCATGCAAATGGGAACCAATGAAACAATCATTGATTGTGCTTGAGGGTATGGGGAGCAAAATCCCCATCAAGTTGCCTGCTGTCAAAATCCGGGAACCGGGTTTCTGGCAGCCAAGGCGAAACTTGCTCTAAGAAAGAAATCCCTCTACTAATAAGGCTTTGGAAAGCCTGTTTACCAACCCTCAAAATGAAAAAAATAAAAAAACACGAAATGCAGGTTGGTAAATACCCTCTGCCGAGCTTTATAGGTAGAAGTAATTTTTTCCGGGAGGTGTAAAATGGCAGAGAAAGAATTACCAACACCAGAAGAAATGCAGGAGATGGCAGAGATAGATATTAGAACGGTAGACACAAGCAGTCTGGTAGATATAGAGCAGGTGCAGATACAAACAGAACTGCCACAGGAGGAACGGATTGCAGATTATATTAGGCAGATTAAAAATCCGTATTGCTATATCTCCCATGGAGTAGCGGTAAAAATAAGTTTTACTGGAAAATGTACACTGGAAGAAAGCCTGAGCAGGTGTATCTCGTTATGAAAATGAAGAAAAACAGGATGGAAAGAAATTTAAAAAGAATGAAAAAAGGTATAGCAGTGAGCCAGAAGTTATGTTAATATGGTGTTGGGTCAAAATTTAAAAGCATTCAAGAAGCCATGAATTTCTTGGTTTACACTGCCGGATGGCATAGTAAATTAGGAGGTTGATGGCTTTATGTATTTCAATCAAAAGTCTATATTAGCAGCGGACTATCTCAGACTCTCCAGAGAAGACGGAGATAAATTGGAAAGTGATAGTATCCGCAATCAAAGAAGTCTGATTAACGATTTTGTAAAACAGCACCCAGAGATCACGTTGGTCGATGAATATGTTGATGATGGTTACAGTGGAACAAATTTTGAACGTCCTGCATTTAAGCGATTGCTTGAGGATGTGAAGAAAAAGAAAATCAACTGTATTATCGTCAAGGATTTATCCAGACTGGGAAGAAACTATATTGAAACAGGAAGATACCTAGAAAAGATATTTCCGTTTCTTGGAGTAAGGTTTATTGCAGTTACAGATCATTATGACAGTGCAGCAGAATCGGATGATGCAGACCAGATCATTGTTCCTTTTAAGAATCTGATAAATGATGCTTATTGCAGGGACATCTCAATTAAAATCCGAAGTCAGTTAGATGTAAAAAGAAAAAATGGACAGTTTATTGGCAGCTTTGCCGGGTATGGCTATCAGAAAGATCCAGAGAATAAAAATCATCTCATTATAGATGAATATGCAGCAGATATAGTCCGATATATTTTCAATCTGAAAATGGACGGTTACAGTCCTCAAAGGATTGCAGAGAAGCTGAATGAAATGGGAGTGCTTCCACCAATGGAATATAAACGAAGCTGTGGTATGAATTATAATAGTGGATTTCGTTCAGGAGCCAAGCCTAAATGGGCGGTCACAACTGTAAATCGCATTTTGACAAATGAGTTATATACAGGAACAATGGTTCAGGGAAAGAATCGTAAAATCAACTATAAAGTAAAAGAGTGCAGACCAGTAGCAGAAGAAAACTGGATTCGTGTAGAGAAAACGCATGAAGCGATTATTGCAGAGGAAATATTTCAGTATGTACAGTCATTGATGGAACTGGATACTCGCACAGCACCAGAGGAAGAATCCGTATATATTTTTTCGGGATTTTTGCGATGTGGAGATTGCGGGCAGAACATGGTGAAGAGAAGCACAACAAAAAATGGAAAGCGGTATTATTACTACCATTGTTCTACATATAAAAACGGAGATGGATGCAGTTCACATCTGATTAGTGAAAAGACGGTTCATAAAGTTGTTTTGGATGCTATACAAAGGCAGATTGCCTTATTGGTAAATGCGGAGAATATCATTCAGAACAGTGGAATGAAAAATTATAAAAAGACAGAACTGGATTCACTGGAAAAGCAGTTGGTGGTTCTGCATGAGGAAGTAGAGAAGTATAAAGATTTAAAAAACCGGTTGTATCAGGATATGTTAGATAACATTGTGACGAGAGAAGAATACCATGAGTATAATCGGAGATTTACAGACAAGCTGCATAATGCGGAAAAAGCAGAACGTGAATTAGAGCAGAGGAAAGAAAAGGTATCTGCGGAGGGAAAACGGGAACACCCTTGGATTGAGGATTTCAAGTATTATCAGAATATTACACAGCTTGATCGTAAAGCGGTAGTTACTCTGATTGATAAAATCATTGTGTATGGAAAAGACCGTCTGGAAATTTGCTTTAAGTATGCAGACGAAATACAGGAAATGACAGAAGCAGCTCAGAATATTCGGGAAATGGAAGAAAGGGAAGGTAGATTTAAATGCGGTGCGTAAGTTATACAAGGACTACATCGTGCAAAAATACAAAGAAAATTCCATCAGATATTATCCAACAGCAGAATGAACATATTCAGAACTATATACAATCACATGGTTGGAAGCTGGTAGCAAAATACAGTGACCGGAAAAAGGATGAAAATGAAAATACAGCTTTTGAAGAAATGACGGCAGATGGGATTAACCGTAAATTTGATATGGTGGTAGTAGATAGTGTTGACCGTTGCGGAAAATATATTTCCTGTGCGGAAGATGTACTGGTTAAAACATTCTTTCCGGCGGGACTTCACTTTGCGATAGTACAGAGCGATTTTTGCAGTATTGGAAAAAGCAGGGAAGAAATAGACGAGTATTTCAGAAAAGAGAAAATTGCGGTACAGGTAAAGAGTATGCGTGAATATGCGATTCGTGAACAGGTAGAGGGATATTATACAGTTCACGATGAAAAATATGGATACATACTTTCAGAAGATAGAAAAGAATTAATTGTCGAGGAAGAGGCTGCGAAGATTGTACGGGAGATATTTCAAATGACATTGGCAGAAATCTCTATAAAAAAGATAGTAGCCATTCTGAATGAGCGAGGAGAAGAATCTCCAATGGTACATAATGCGAGAGTGGGGCATAAGCACTGGCCGCATTATGAAAATAAGTGGAGCGAAGGTGCTTTGCGGAGGATTTTAGAGTGTACAGCATATGATGGCTATTGGCAGAAAACAATCAACGGAGAAGTTTGTACGCTTTCAATAACACCAATACTAGATGAAGGAGTTTTTGAACAGGCTAGAAGACTTATTAAAAGTCGAACAACTACAGATAATATCATAGGTGGGAAGCCGGGGCCATATGTAAGAAAAATCTATGATGAAGCAACTGGAAAGCCGTTGTACCTGAGAAATTTCCGAAGTGGTGACGTTGCTTTTGTGTTCAATCCGCAGATGAGTGAATTACCAAAGAAAAGAAAAATTTATATAGAAGAAGCTAAGGTTACAGAGGCAGTAAAAAATGCAATTTCTCTGGAAATGGATATGGCTGAAAAAATGAAAGCATATTTGCAGACAGAAAAAATGCAACAGCTATTACAGAAAGAGACTCAGCAATATTCAGAAAAGGCATGGATGATATTCCAGGAAATGGAGCAGGTAGAGAAAGACCGTATTCCTTTATATGAAAAATTCCGGGACTATGAGATTGGTCAGACAGAATATCAGGAGAAAAAAGAAGAAATACAGGCGCAGTTGCAAATGTATGAAAACGATTTTGAAGGACTGATGGACAGGCTTGCAAATATGAAAAAGGCTTATAGCGAGGAAAATGAATGGATAAAAACATTTCAAAGGGAAGAGTTACCGGAGAAGCTGGAAAGTCAACATGTTAAAAAATGGGTAGATAAAATAATTGTTTCAGATTTAAGAGATGTGCATGTATACCTGACAATGCAGAACTGGAAGAATTATTTTCCAGAAGAATGGATGGAGAAATAGCAATGGCAAGGAAAAGCAGAAGAAATAAAAATGTTGAGGCTGTTAGTAATCAGATTATAGAAAACTGTGAGAATCTGATAGATACCGGAGCGTATATTCGATTATCTGTTGAAAATGGTGGAAATGAAACGGACGAAACTTTAGTTGTACAACAAATGCTGGTTGAAAAGTTCATAGAGGAGCATCCGGATTTAAAATTGGCAGGTACATATATAGACAATGGATTTAGCGGAACTAATTTTGAACGACCAGGCTTCTTGAAACTCATGGAAGATGTCCGGTCAGGAAAGATTCAGTGTATTGTTGTAAAAGACTTATCACGTTTTGGCAGGGACTATCTGGAAACAGGATATTATCTGGAAACGATTTTACCAAGGTTAAATGTAAGGTTTATCGCAATTACAGATGATTATGACAGTTCCAGAAAAGAGGACAGGGAAAACATCAGTGTTCCATTAAAAAATATGGTTAATGCCATGTATGCAAAAGATATGTCAAAAAAGATTCTGGCTGCAAAAGATGCACAGCGAAAAAAGGGAAATATTACTTTATCAAAAGTAGCATTTGGATATGTCCGTTCAGAGGACAGGCACAGACAGATTGTTGATGAAGAGGTTGCACCATTTGTAAGGATGATATTTCAGTGGTATATGATGGGAGTCAGCAAAAAGAAAATTGCAGATAGATTAAATCTCATGGGAATTGCAACACCTGGACAAAGAGAAAAAACTGGTGTATTGACTGTTCCGTTAGAACAGACAAAGTGGAGAACGGATACAGTAGATAAGATTGTGAATAACCCTACATATGTTGGAGATATTGTAACCGGAAAGTTGAAGCAGTCATTGTATAAAGGGATAAAGCAGTATAGAACTTCGCCGGAGGACTGGAATGTTCAGAGAGATATGCATACGCCGATGATCGCAAGGGATGATTATGAAGAACTGCAGGAAAGGTCAAATAAAATAAAAAAGGTCACAAGAAACTGGCATTTAAAATATATGGAGGACAGAGAAAAATACAAAGACTGTTTTCCAGGTATGGTTCGATGTGGAGATTGTGGACGTCCAATGTATTGTGTCCGCTATACCCATAATTATAAGACAATGGAGAAAGTAGGAATTTATTATACCTGTTCTGCTCAAAATTATACGAATAATTATTGCAGTCAGAAGATAGAAGAAAATCTGCTGAAGATACTTGTGATGGATCAAATTCAGATTCTTATAAGAAGTATGTGTGACAGAAAAAAGCTGTTACAAAAATTGAAAAGTGATTCCAGTGAGAAAAATGCTTTTTATGAAGCAGGTGCAAAAGTGCGAATGTTGGAAAGAAAAATAGCGCAGGCAGAAGAAAAGAACACTGTATTGTATGAGGACTATGTAGGTGGGATTGTAGAAAAAGAGGACTTCGATATGATGAAAGAGCGTTATATCCGGGAGTTACAAAATCTGAGGGATGATTTGCAAATTGCAAAACAGAATCAAAGAATGTTGGAGAAAAAAACTGACAGATATATGAATATGGTCAGCAACTTGGAGCAGTATCTTTCTGACAGGAGCTTCAATGAAGCACTGGTACAGGAACTTGTAGAATATGTGGAGATATATAAAAACGGAAGCATTCATGTGTGCTTCAAGTGTGATGATAAATATAAACAGATAACAGAATTGATAGAGGGTGTTAAAAGTGCGTAAGAATGGATTGTATCTGAGGTTATCTATTGCAGATGGAGATTTGGGAAAAGACAATAAGGATGAAAGTAACAGTATTGATAACCAGAGAACGCTTCTTGTAAATTTTGTTCAGGACAAGGATGATCTGTCAGATGAATATATAGAGTATGTGGATGACGGTTATTCGGGAACTAATTTTGAACGTCCGGCGTTTAAACGCATGATAGAGGATGCGAAAACTGGGAAAATAGATACGATTATTGTAAAAGATTTTTCACGATTTGGCAGAGATTATATTGGTGTAGGAGATTATCTGGAGCAAGTACTTCCAATACTGGGAATCCGTTTTATCTCATTAAACAATAATTATGACAGCAATGATTATTTAGGAAAAACTATGGGAATGGATATGGCAATTCACAACTTGGTCAACAACCTTTATAGCAAAGACATTTCTAAAAAGCTGAAAAGTGCATTGAGAGTGAAATGGAGAAATGGTCAATGGACTGGTGGGAAGCCTCCATTCGGATATTTGCGAAATAAAGAAACTGGAGAATGGCTGATAGATCCGGTAGCTGGAAAGTATGTAAGAATGGTTTTTGATAAAGCAATTGAGGGATGTAATACTTCTCAGATTTCATATTACATGAATGAGCAAAAGATTCCTACGCCGGGAAGATATAATAAAGAGAATGGTCTTACGCATTATGGATATAATCAAAAAATGCCAGAGTCGGAAATTCTGTGGGATTGTGGCATGGTTCGAGCCATTCTTGGAAGATATGAATATACAGGAGCTTTAGTGCAGGGAAAACGACAAAGTATTGCGGTTGGCAGTAAAGTAACCAGAAAATCGAGGGATAAAGATGTGGTTATTACAAAAAATGTTCATCCGGCAATCGTGTCAGAGAAAGAATATGAAATAGCAAAGGCAACTATCGCATTTATGAAAAAACCAGATTACCGGGGTACAAGAAAGTTTGCATTGAAAGGAAAAGTCAGATGTGGGAATTGCAGACGATCAATGGTATTGATGGAATCCGGTGCTAATGACAGGGTATATTGTCCACATAAAAAGATGACAGGAAAATTTGCCAAGTGTTCAGACGAAATGGTTTCTGTTTCAATTATAGAAGGGCATGTATGGTATGCTTTAAAACGTGTCCTTTATGTATTGGATGCTATACAGTTGGATTTTGAGGAAAAGACAACTAATTTAGATAGTGTCAGAAGAAAAAAGATAAAACAGCTAGAGGCTGAGATTAATGTGTTAAAAAGTGAGAGAATACGTCAGTATGAATCGTATGCGGAAGGTATTATAACGAAAGAAAAGTATATGATGAAAAAAATGCAGATTACGGATCGAATGAATGGCATACAGGCAGAGATAGAAACACTCACACGTTTATCGGCGGAGGAAGAAGCATATAAAAGTAAAGTGGCATCTGCTGTTGAATTACTGGAAGGGGAAATGCAGCATGAGAAGATTACAAAAGAACTTGTAAATGCCACGATTGATACAGTTTATGTATATGATAAAAAGAGGATAGAGATAGTATTCAGTTTTGATGATGTTCTGATGAAAGCAATAGAAAAATACCAGAAAGGGGTAAAGGAAGCATGACATTTAAAAATTTTGTATGTAAAGGAATCTTAGTATTTGCAGGGCTGCTTCTGCTTGGATGGATTGGAAAATATATTTATATGGTGGATGGGGAAATTGACTGGTTCAGATTTATGCTGGTTTACGGAGTGCCAGTGGGAATCCCACATATGTTTATTATAATTCCCTGGCATTGGGATTTATCCGGTATCCTTGGAATGGTTGCTCTGTGCGTAATTGTAGGCGGGATATTTGGTTGTGTGATTGCAGCATGGCTTGGAATCCGGGCGGTATGGTATATGGTGGGATTTCCAATTAGCAAGATTGTGGCAATACATAAAAGAACTTGTTAAAAATAATAGTATGAAATATGACCACAGGTGTAAAGGGATATGCCTGTGGTTTTATTTTGTCATTTATATGATGTGGAAGATGTGATAAAATATCAATCAATAAATCAATGGGAGAAATGAGATATGTTAGATGATGAAAAATGCCTGTGTGGTTCAGGACGCTTGTATTCCATGTGTTGTAAACCGTTTAGTGGACAGGGAATAGAGAATTATAAAAAAGAAATTGACAGCAAAAATTATATTAAAGCGTATTATATAGCTGTGGCGATGCTTTCTGATTATTTGGAAGATGTAAGAAAGCACACGAATAGAATATTGAAGGATAACCCTGTAATTGGAAGATTTGTGTTACATAAAGATGTAAATGCGTTATCGGAGCTGGCGGATCGTATTTTTCACTGCATACCAAAAGGAAATACAGATAATTGGGGAGAACGATTTGAATTTATAAAAGGATTGGTAGATGCAGAGGACTGGAAGAATGAATGTCAATATTACCAGCTATTGTATTATGAACTGAATAATGATAAGGGTAAATTCTCGGAGCAGATTGAAGCTATTGTAAAAAATACAAAAGTGGATGTACATACAGACCAGAGAATGTTGGAACTGTTGCGGTCTGTCATTTTACCGTCAGGACAATTAATGGAGTTGCTTAAATTGGATGATATTTTGATTGAAAAGACGGATAGTTCTTTAATGAAATTGAAATATAAATTTGATAAGGCAATACAGCTTGCATTGGTTTCTGATAGTACAAGTGCGAAAAAGATTGCAGATGAAGTGATGGAAGAACTGGAAAAAGGAGATTTATATACAGAGGATGAAGTGTATTCGCAGGATATTACTGCGATGATGTATGAAATGTATTATAATTTTGATCCAGACATAAAGTGGTTGGAAAAAGCCCTGCATGTGCGTGAAAAAATGGACATCAAAAAGTTTACTGGAGCAGGGAAAACAAAATATTATTCTGACATTGCTTATACATATTGGAAAATGGGAAATTATGAAGTTGCCAAACAGGATTTTTGCACAAGTCTTGAATATGAAAAAACAGCATTTGCACAAATATATTTGTTGGATTGTTTGGTAGAACAAAAGAAAATCAAAAATCTGAAAGAGTATCTGGAAAATGTAGAATTTGAAGATATGGGTGCTGACAGTATAGACTTTCTTATAATTGTGGGCAATGCAGCTATACAGCTTAATGATAACGAAAGTATAGAATTGATAAAGCATTATCTCAAAGAAACAGATGTAGAAGTTCCATATTATAAGTTTTGCTTGAAAGAGTTGGAATTAGAGTTAGAAAAGAAAAGTGGTAAAATCATGCGATTGCTCAATAAGTTAAGTCCATTGAGGAAGTATCTGATATTGCAACCACAATTAAACGGAATTGGAATTAATGTAGAAAAGATATTGGAAGATCTGAAAAAATAGATTACGCATGATGAATGAGGGAAACGTTATGACGCTTCCCTCAAATTTTTTTCTATAAGCATTCTCTGTAATAGTGAGAAGGAATCCTACTGAAAATTATTTGGTGTCACGCAGACAATCTTTTATGAGCTGAACAGATTTTAAAATCCATTCCATTTCCTGCGGTGTGCAATCAGATAACAGGTTTTGTATTTTCTGATAAGACGGATCTGAAAAAGTGGAATCTGGTATGTTATTAGCGGAATTACTCGCAGAAGCAGTCTTGTGAATTTCTGTATTATCATCAAGAAGCTGATTCTCTAATTCCTGGAGCGTTTGAGTATATTGTTCCTTTTCATAGTCGGTCATTTTGGTTAAGAAAGAAACGTAAGTGATGAGTTTCTGATTGATTATTGGATTTTTGAATGAAAGAGTAAGGGTGTCAGGAATGATATTTCCGCTTGTATCTTTCTGAGAATCAAAATTTAAATCCAGTTGCTCGTTCATTTTAAATATAAGTGAGAGCAGATCGGAAACTGTATGAATATCAAAATCCATAAAAATATTGATACTAATGCCCAGGGCCTGTGATATTTTCAAGAGCTGCTCCGGCTTGGGCTTACGTTCATCAGACTCGTATTTTTGCAAAGTGCTTATGCTTAAACCAGTAGCTTGTACAAGTTGTTCCTGAGTGAACCCATGCATAGTTCTAAAGTATTTGATTTTTTCGCCAACGGTCATTATCGCTACCTCCATAAAGGGATTATAACATATTTTTTACTGCTGAATACACAAAAATATAGAAAAATGTATTGACACATACAAATGTATGGTATATATTAAAAACACATACAAAAGTAATATTTAAGTAGAACAAGACATACAAAAGTGATAGTGAGAATAAGTTAAGTGATACTTAAATAGAAGCAATTTTGGAACAAAAATATATGGTAGTGCAACTTAAAGTACAGTTAAAAAACAGGAGGAAAAAGCGATGGCAGAAATCATTTTTGGAATTGATCATGGAAATGGAAATATGAAGGGAGAGAATGTATGCTTCCCATGTGGACTGGTCAGATATGTATCTGAACCGGGACGCTTTATGAATGAAGATATTCTGGAGTATCAAGGAACATATTATACTCTGTCCGATACAAAAATGCCGTTTAAAGCTGATAAGACAGTAGATGATGATTACTTTATTCTCACATTATATACCCTTGCAATGGAAGCTCGTAATAAAGGAATTACATTAACGGGAAAAGATATAGTGCTTGGCGTGGGATTGCCACCGGCAGATTACGGTCAGCAGGCAACCTCATTTAAGAAATATTTTTTAGATCATGCAAAACATGGAATCAGTTTTAAGATGAATGGAAAATCCGTTAATTTCTATTTAAAAGATGTATTTGTCAGCCCACAAAATTTTGCAGCAGTCATGTGTTTTAAAGCAAGCCTTTTGAAAAAATATAGAACTGTAAACTGTATTGACATTGGGGATGGAACTGTTGACCTTTTAGTAATCAGAAATGGAAAACCGGATTTATCGGTTCGTGTCAGTGATCGTTCTGGTATGGCTGTCCTCCGGTCTGAAATATCTAATGCGATTCAACAGAACTATGGTATTCACTTGGATTCGTCAGATGTAGAACAGGTTTTAATGCAGGAAGAAACCATATTGGATGAAGAAATCATACTGGAAATTCAGCGAATGGCAGAAAACTGGTTACAGAGAATTATCAATAAATTGCATACCCATGTAACAGACTTTAGAACAAATCCGGCGGTCTTTCTTGGTGGAGGAAGTCTTTTACTGAGAAAACAGATTGAAAATTCCCCAGAATTTAAATATGTGGAATTTATTGATGAAGTCCGGGCGAATGCGATTGGATATGAAAAACTGACAACAGCACGTCTGCGGAGAGGGTAGGAGGTGCTGGTCATGGGACAGATCAAGGTTGTATTGATATTTAATGAAGATGATGAACGTCAGAGAGAAGCAGGAGAATACTTAAAAACCAAGAAAAGATGCAAGACAGCACTTGTAACAGAATTAGTTCAGGCGTGGATGAAGAATGGAGAAACAGGAGCAGGAACATCCACAGGTGCAATGAGCATAGATGCTATCAAAAAGCAGTTACTTCAAGACAAGGAGTTTTTATCAGAAATAGAGAAATCAATGGGCGGAACAAGTTGTCGAGAAGTCGAGGAAACAGAGCCGGAAGTTAGTGATAATCTGGATATGGATGAAGATATGATGTTGGCAGGGTTGTCGATGTTTGATTCGGAAATTTAAAATTTGAAGTATGGTATAGGGAAGTTGTGCTGAAAAAGATGGGCACTAACTTCCCTATATGTTGTATATTTGTAAATAATATGTTAGCATATTTAGTATGAATATTGACGGGAGGCGGTAAAATGCGATGGGATAAGAAAGGCATTCCACACAAAGGATGGACGGAAATAGGAATGGAAGATTTGGGAGAAGAAGCGGAATTTGGAGAAGATATAGAATACGAACGATGTGAAATGTGTGGTAACGAGAAAATACGATATGTGCATATTATGACACATCCAGAATTTCCAGGAGAATTGAGAGTAGGTTGTATTTGTGCTTGCCATATGACGGATGATTACGAAAATCCGGAAGCAAGGGAAAGAAATTTGAAAAATCGAGTACAACGAAAAAAGAATTTTATGAAAAAAGAATGGCGTCAAGTATTTAGAACTGGGAATTTTACATTAAAGTATAAAGGCGAAAACATTACAATCATGCGTAGCAAATACAATACGGGGTGGGGTGTTATATACGCAGGAAAATGGCGTTGGGATTATCATGGAAGAAAGATTTCAGATTTTGATACAGCAAGATTAGTAGCGTTTAATTTGTTTGATGAAATGTATAATTCCAGAAGCGAAGCACAGCCATATTGGGATGGTGATCGTTGGCTGTATTGTGAGTAAATATATACTGCTGATATGCGATGATCGTATATCAGCAGTAATTCTGTTAAAAGTTAAAAACAGCATGTATTTGATTTCCACAAATAGGGTTGTATTTTACATATTCGCCAATAAGATTTCTAGCTTTTGTTCCCAATTGTTTTTTTACAGAAGAATCGGTGATAAAAGCGGAGCCGATGGTTATGGATGAAATATTTTGGGCATTTTCAAGCATTACAGAACCGTTTGTTACTGTCTTGCGGTCTGAATTTTTGGAAAGATTGCTCTTTACCAGGAGAATATAATTATCAGGCAAGTTGGTGGTTATTATGATAGAATCGTCATATTTTTGGATGTCAAAGGTGACATATAATTCTTTTCCAAGTTCAGGAGCTTCGGGTTGCATACTTGCTGGTAATGGCGGGATTTCTCCCATACGGATTTGGCGTCCATTATAATACCAAGTATGATTTTCATCACATGTAAAATATTCTTTGCCACGGAATAATCCATGAAAGGTGACAAATTTTGATTCATCTTCTGGAAGGAGGGGGATTTTTGCACCTCTATCAGTATATACCTTATTATCTACTTTCCTAAATTTCCATACGGCATCTAAAAAACTGATATTGAAATATTGAGCAGCGTCTATAAAAATCAGATCATCACCATGAAAGTATCCATATTTATTGTTGTAATCGTCCGCATATTTTTTTACAAATTTGTACACTTCTTCATCGAAGTTCGTATAACTTAGTTGTTTATGTAAAATAATTTTATTGAGAAGGGCATTAACACTGGCTGGAATTTGAACTTGATATTTAGAATACACAGTTCTGCGCACTCGTGTAAATAACTCATCTACGTCAATATTGGGTTCTAATATTTCATCACAGATGGCCTTGGTAAAGGGACTCATTTCATTGGAGATACCGATGGAAGTATGCTGAAACTGAGTTCCGTAAGCAATATATACATCTTCAGCAGCAGTTATCTCAGAATAATAACCTTTTGATGATTCAAAATCAGAACGACAGGCATCAAGAATGAGAATAAGTCTTCCCTTTCCCTTATATATGGAAATAATATCTCGAATATTCATTGCTGATGTTTCAATATCCTTGCTTGTATCAAAACGGGATGCGAAGTCAATTGGATAAATATAATTATTTCCGTTAGCATGTCCACCATGACCAGTAAAATATACGATATGGATAGCATCGCAAGGGGAGTTGGAAGCATTGTCTTCTAAAGCCGGAATGATTTGATCCTTTGAGACGTTTTCAATCTGTTTTACTTCAAATCCAATTTGAATAAGTCGTTTATACATAGCATGAATATCATATTTTACACCAGGAAGATCGTCTGCTCTGATAAGAGACGATTTTTCATAATTGCTTGCTGAGAAAAGTATAGCGTTTTTTTTCATTTGAATCCTCCATCGTTTTACTATAAGAGTGCAAGGAAGCAAGACCGCAAAAGATAAAAGAAGGATGCAGAAATAATAGAGTTTCTGCATCCTTAAATTATTTGCCTGGCTTGTAGTTGCGTAATGCAGTTTTTGTTGATTTTATAATTTCCAGTAAAAAATCTTTTTCTTGATTGCTACAATCAGAAGTAAGTTCTTTTATATCAGCATCGAATTTAGAAACCAGTACAGGCGTATTGTCATATAAAAGCTGATCTACAGTAGTATCAAGGCTTTTAGCAATGCCAAGTAATGTTGCAAGGCTTAATTTGGTATGCCCATTTTCGATACTGCTGACATAGGTAGGGGCAACATCAATCATATTTGAAAGTGTTTCCTGAGTTATTTTTTTTGACAGACGTGCAGTGCGGATTCTTTTACCGATAGCAAGATAATCAATTTCTACTTCCAAACCTGTCACCTCCTAGACTTTGACTATTAGTTGAAATTTATTGTGAAACTCCACACACATTTGATATTCCTTATTGTATTCCCAAAAGAGATATATTATAATGAAACATAAGTAGAAGTTTAATGCAATTATTCACATATAGTAGAAGAAAAACAACAAACACCGGGGGCATCAAATTTGGAAAGTATAAATACGGGTGTTGAATTTTATTCAAATGTGAAAGCCTCGGAGGTGGAATGGGTATGGTATCCATATATTCCCTGTGGGAAGATTACAATGTTGCAGGGAGATCCGGGAGAGGGTAAATCAACACTGATTATTCATATTGCAGCGATACTAACAAAAGGCGGATATTTACCAGATGGACAGAAGATGAAAAAGCCAGAGATGGTAATATATCAGTGTTCAGAAGATGGAAAAGGAGATACGATAAAACCAAGACTGGAACAGGCTGGAGCTGATTGTAATAAAGTTGCGTTTATAAAGGAAGATAATGATGAATTGACACTGGAAGATGAACGTATAAGAAATGCTATTATACAGATCAGTGCGAAAATGGTCGTGCTTGATCCGATACAGGCATTTATCGGTCATAATGGAAATATGACAAATGCGGTAAAAATGCGAGAAATCTTATCGAAGCTATCCAAGGTGGCAGCAGAAACTAATTGTGCAATAGTATTAGTTGGACATATGAACAAAAGTGGTGGTGGAAACCAATTATACAGAGGATTAGGCAGCATTGACATTGCTGCAGCAGCGAGAAGCATTCTTATGGTATCCAGAGATAAGGAAGAACCTTGGAAAAGGTATATGTTTCCGGTAAAATCAAGCCTTGCACCAGAAGGAGAACCGATAGGGTTTGAACTGGATAAAGAAAAAGGGTTTCGATGGATAGGAAAATGCCAGATAAATGTGGAAGAGTTGCTGAATGTTGAGAAAAGCACAGGAAAGAAAGACATTGCTGTGGAATATTTGCAAAAGCTGTTATCGGCAGAAGATTTACCAAGTACCTATATTTATGAAAAAATGAAAGAGCATGGTATTGCGAAAAGAACGGTACAGGAAGCAAAGAAAATTGCTGAAATAAAAGCATATAAAAAAGGTAAAATCTGGTACTGGCATATGGAAGTGGGGGACAGCATATGAACGAACAGGAAAAACATGCTGTAAGCCAGGAAGAACGGAAAGAAAAGATTCGTGCAAGGTATAAGGGCGTGGATCGCAGCGAATTAGAGTTCATTCCTGCGAAACAGAAAGAAAAGTTATTTGAAGATGCAGGCACAAAAAGGGTGTGTGCTTATTGTCGTGTGTCTACAGATGATGCCAATCAGACATCTTCATATGAACTGCAGAAAAATCATTATGAAGATATGATAAAGGAACATGCAGGGTGGACACTGGTTGGTATATATGCGGATGAGGGAATTTCCGGCACCTCTCTACAGCATAGAGATGAATTTAATCGTATGATTGAGGACTGCAAAGCAGGGAAAATAGATTTAATAGTTACCAAAAGCGTATCACGATTTGCCAGAAATATCGTGGATTGTATTGCTAAAGTTCGTGAATTAGCAAATATGAAACTGCAGGTAGGCGTATTTTTTGAAACAGAGCATATTTATACACTTGATAATACGAGCGAAATGATGCTTGCAGTGTTATCGGCAGCAGCGCAGGAAGAATCACATACGAAAAGTGAAATTATGAATATTTCTATTGAACAACGGTTTTCAAGAGGAATATTTCTGACGCCCAAACTCTTAGGCTATGATAAAGACGAGGATGGAAATCTGGTTATTAATGAGTCAGAAGCAGATACGGTTCGCTTATGCTATTATCTGTTCCTGAGTGGTTTTCCTACTTCTGAAATTGCTGAAATCTTGATGGATTTAGGGCGTAAAACTAAATTGGGAAATACAAAATGGACAGGAAGTACAGTTGTAAATGTTTTACGCAATGAAAGGCATTGTGGGGATGTATTATCAAGAAAAACTTTTACACCTAATTATCTGAATCATAAATCAAAGAAAAATAACCATGACCGGAATCAATATAGGCAGACAGATCACCATGAAGCCATTGTGAGCCGGGAGATTTATAATGCAGCACAAAAAATGCTGGATGCAGGCAAGTATATGAAAAAGGGGTATCCGTTACCAACTTTACAAGTTGTAGATCAGGGAGCCTTAAAAGGCTTTGTACCTGTAAATCGTGCATGGAATGGATTTTCGTCAGCAGATTATAAAAAGGCATCATTAAGTGCTTATTCTGAAAACAATAATGAAATTTGTGTAGAGAAAACGGAAAACCGAGGATTTGATTTAAGCGGTTATGAAATTGTGAGGGCGCAGTTTTTTTCAACCAGATTCGATCCGGCAGTAACGATTTCTTCAGGAAAAATTGTATTTAATACAGCTTGTTTGAAAAAATTTGAAGATGTAGAGTATGTAGAATTACTTTTCAATTCTGTAGAAAAGTGCATTGCAGTTCGTCCATGCGAAAAAAGCAGCATAAATGCTATTAAATGGGGAACTATACGAGATGGACGTTGGGCAGTGCTTCCCAAAAGCTGTAAAGGATTTTCAGAGCCATTATATGAACTTATGGGATGGAATAAAGAATGTAAGTATAAGTTGCGAGGACAATTTCGCAGTAGTGCAGATGAACAAGTAATGATTTTTGAATTAGAAGAACCAGAAGTGCTTATACAGGAAAAGGCAGAAGAACAATTTGCGGAAGAACCGGAGAAAAAGGTAGAAGAAGCTCAAAAAACAGTAAAGAAAATACTTTATCCGGAATCATGGGCATATAATTTCGGAGAGTCTACAAATAGAACAGTATTTTTACAGAGAGTGGCATATAGAGGAAACTGGGACATACTGCGCCCTGCAAGAACTGTTGAAGGAATGGAGATTATAACCAGAGAAGTTCTTGATGATCTGTTGGAGTCAGCAGAGAAATTGATAGATAAAATGAGGTGTGCTAATTATGCATGATATAGCGGAGTATACGGACGAAAAAGAAATTGTTGATCAGAAAGCAATCGAGTTGGCAGAGGATTTTAGCTATGAGGGGTATCAGGTTGTTAGACGAGAGCTGTTTGCTCATTTAAGGGAACCGGCTGTCGTGATCCGGAGAGATAGTGTAACATTTAATACAGCCTGCATTGCTGGTTTAGAGGATGCAGTTTACATACAAATACTTGTGAATCAGGACAATAAGAGAATGGTTGTCCGAAAATGTGAGGAAAATGATAAAGATGCACTTCGGTGGTGTGTGGCAAAGCCAGATAAGCGTAAAAGCAGAAAAATGACAAATAAAATCTTTTCTGCAATGATGTATGAAATGATGGGATGGAATCTGGATTGCCGATATAAGATTTTGGGACACAAGATAACTTTTGAAGATGAAACAATATATGTGTTTGACTTGATGGAAACGGAGATATTTCTGGATATTAAAGGGAAAAAAGCGAAAAAAGACACAGAAAGTCAGTCTACTACTGAAAATGCTAGTAATATAGAAGAAACAGCATCAAGTGATACGGATAATGAACGTTCAGCAGAAGAAATAAAAAGAAAGAACCGTATACCATTTTATCCAAAGGAATGGAAAGATTCTTTTGGATTGCCAGTGGAAGAACATAGGAAAGCACTGGAAATAAATATGCTGGATGGCTATGCAGAATTTACAACAGGAAAATAATCAAAGGGGAAAGTCTGCCCTAAAGATGGGAGGTATCAGTGTGCAGGAACATAATATTGTGATACCAGGGATTTCACTATGTCAAAAATGGGGAAAAATACGGATTTTTCATTCAACGATAATGGCATTGGGCGAGCCAAAGTACATACGATTTTTGTTTAATCCTGAAAAGCGGGGATTAGTGGTACAGGCATGTGTCAGAAAAGAGGCAGAGTGTTTTCGTGTACCTAAATATAACCCAGAGAATTGGGAATTTAAAATCAGCAGTGTGCCAATGCTGCGAATGATATGGAAAACGTGCGAATGGGATACAGAAAAGACGTATCGTTTGACAGGGATATGCCATTCGGAGTACAATCTGGTGGAATTTGATATGAAACAGGCAGCGGTGCTGACAGTGGAAGAATTTTAAGAAAACGGCGTAAAATAGGGACTTCTGAGAGATCAGAGGTTCTTTTTTTGTGCTGTTTTTGAGGGTAATTGCATAGTATGGTGCTGAAAAAATTTCTCTGAAAAAAGTTGTTTCTATCTTTACATCAGGAGGGGATATGAGCCTGGTAGGCACCAGACCACCGACACTCGATGAGTGGGAGAAGTATGAGCCACACCACAGAGCAAGAATGTCATTCAGACCGGGATTGACCGGACTGTGGCAGGTGAGTGGCAGAAGCAATATCACGGACTTTGAGGAAGTGGTGAAGCTGGATACTCAGTATATTGGGGAGTGGAGTGTTAAGAATGATTTGAGGATTATTTTATTAACTATAAAATCAGTATTTAATAAAGATGGCGCAGTTTAGGACAATAATATATTTTTAAATGCTGTATTGTGAATTTGGAGAGAATATATGAAGAAAAAGAAGATAATGCTAGTTTTTGGCACGAGACCTGAAAAAATTTAAATGTGCTCAATAGTAAATGAATTGAAAACAAGAGATACTTTAGAAACTATTGTTTGTGAGACTCGACATCATAGACAAATGCTAGATCAAGTATTGAACACATTTAATATAATTTCTGATTTTGATCTTTCTATTATGAAGCAGAGACAAGGGTAAGGGTAGCAACACAATTCATTTCGTTTTTGCTTCTTCCTATGTATACAGTCCTATTGACATCCGAAGAATATGGAACAGTTGATCTTATTACTACAATAGTCCAACTATTAGTACCAATTGTTTCTTTGATGATTGATCAAGGAACATTTAGATTCTTATTAAGTTGTAAAAATAATGATGAAAAGGAGAAGGTGATTTTCAATTCAATATGTATAATCACGCTCCTCTGTCTGTTTGCATTTCTTATATCAATATTTATATTACCGTTTACGGGCGGAAAGTACGGGATTTGGGTAATTATGATTCTCATAATGACAACGTATAGTGGATTATTTCTGCAAATCGCGAGAGGATTAAAGTCCACAATTGATTATGCTGTTGGTAGCTTTATGACATCAGCAGTAACTATTGTGCTAAACATTTTGTTTATTGCTTATATCAGAATGGGTGCAACAGGAATGCTTGTTGCGACGCTTGGTGGAAATTTTATTTGTGTAGTGTATTTGTTTTTTAAACTTTCAATTTTCAAATATACAAAAAATTTTCGAACAGATAAGGAAATCTGTAAAGAATTACTAAGATACTCAGTTCCATTAGTTCCCAATCAGCTTTCTCTTTGGGTTATGAATAGTTCGGATAGAATGATAGTCTATTATTTTCTTGGCGCTAGTGCCAATGGAATATTAGCTGTTTCACACAAATTCCCAGCTATATTTATGACTTTTTATAATGTTTTTTTACTCGCATGGCATGAAACAGGTGCTATACATTATTTTGATTCTGATCGTGATGATTTTTTTTCAGAGATGATAATGAAGATAACCACTGCCTTCGTGACCATAGGTATTGGTATTATTGCTGTTTTACCTATTGTGTTTCTTTGGTTTGTAAATATTTCTTATGATGAAGCGTACTATAATATACCAATTTATATATATGCTTTCTTTTTTAATATTATAGTAGGAATGCTCGGGATAGTTTATGTAGCCACAAAGCAAACAATTGAGATTGCTAAAACAACTATAATATCTGCACTTGTGAATATTATTGTAAACGTTGCTCTAATAAAAGTTATTGGCTTGTATGCGGCATCTATATCTACATTTGTTAGTTACTTAGTGGTGGCAGTTTATAGAATTATCGATACCAAAAAGTATTTAAATATTAAATTTAATTATGTGAGGATATTTCACCTAGTAGTTGTTTCTATAATGTATGGTGTAATCTATTACTTGAGAAATAAATATATATCAATCATTGGCCTTTGTATTTTTGCTATTTGGGCCATAGCTATGAATAGGGAAATGATATATAAGGCGATTAATTCAATAAAATTTATATTCGGAAAGGGAGAGTGATTCGGTTGAACAAAAAAAATGTAAGGCCTTTATTATCGATTATTGTTCTAATTAGTATCCTTGGAATTACAATTTTTTTTCTAAAAAAAGATGATAAACCAGATGCCATTATGGCTGATCTGGCTACTGAAAAGTTCGTGCCAGTAGAAAAGATATTTTTTGAAAAATTTGAAGAATCAAATTTTACATGTACTGGTATTACTTATGACAAAAATAATAATTCATTTTGGATTGCTGATTATGGTGCTTTAGATTCTTCAGAAGAAACTAAACCGCGATTAGTTGAAGTAGATAAAGAATTAAAAAAAGAACTTAGTACTATTGAACTTGATTTGGATTATGATAAACAAATAAATCTACAAGGCATAACATATGACGAGAAAACAGATAGTCTTTGGCTGGCTGTAGGGCAGGATATAGTCAATATTGATAAGACTGGAAAAACCATAGATGAATTATCACTTGGAAAGTATAGTAAATATTCAGCGAATGGTATTGCTTATGATGATGAATCGGATACGCTATGGGTTCTATGTTATAGAAAGTGGCTCTTGCAAATGGATAAAGATGGGAAGATTCTTGACTCGATTAAAGTTAATTATAAGGGACAAGATCATATATGTTTTTCTCCTAGTGGGAGTTTATTAATGACGGCAGGAGATGATTATGCAGGCGAGGATAATTTTTTAGTTGAGATTGATATTAGAAATAAAAATTCAACTATTAAATGTCGTATTCAGGAATCATATGCAATCGAAGGTTGTATCGTTATCGACAAAAAACTATATGTTGTGAATGATGGCTTATATCATAATGCCAAAATAAAAAAAAGCTATATTAGTGTCTATGATTTTAAGGAGTAGAAATGGAAAAGAAAGCATCATTTGAATATCTTCGTGTTCTGTCTACATTAGCAGTAGTTGCAAATCATGTATGCTCAGGACTTTTTAATAACTACAGTATTGAGCAAATGGGGAATTATAACGAGGCATCATCAGAATGTGTGAGCAGGTAGCTGCCTCTGGCAACACACTTATCCGTTATTCTGCTTGACTGCTTTTCATCTGGTATATAAATCAGGGGCAAGGGTTTCCACGGAGTGGTGCATGCACACTTGCGGCTGATTTATATACCGGATATCCTAGCCCAAGCAGAAGAAGGAACTCAATTCATCCTTTTCCCATGGCAGTTGAACCTTTATGTCGGAACACCTTAGCATTATCATTGCCATCATGTTATCTAAGTTTCGAAATCCATAAGCCATTCGTATTGATAGCTTTATCTTGTTGTTTATTGCCTCAATCCTTGCATTGGTTAATCCGTACTCTATTGTATTCAGTATTGAGTGCTTATGCCGATTTATCTTTTTTTGTAGTTCAACAAATGCAGGTATTCTACAATGCCTTGCCCATTTAAACCAAGCATCAAGGGCCTCCTTCGCATTTTCTACGGTGTCGTTATAGAAAATTAGACGTAAGGCTTCCTTGAGTTTGTATGCACGATACAATCGTGGGTCTGTTTTTGCTATCCACTCAACCTTTGCCTGTTGGTTAGGAGTAAGATTTGAAGGAGCTTTACCCAATGCCATTTTAGAATTTTTGAGTTCTGTGGCAGTGGTATCTTTTGATGGAGTGCCATTCCTGGGACGACCTCTTTTGGCTTTTGGCTGCTCCTTTGTAGCTGCTTTTGCTTCCCGCCAGGCATCTACTCGAACCGAATCAAGAGCATCCATTGCCCATTCAATAACATGGAATGGATCCACACAACGGTTAGCATTCGGGCAGTATTCTTTTATACATTCATCAATCCATTTAGCACCATCGCCAGATACCAACTGAATGTTGTTTCTCTGTTCTGGTGTAAGCAGCTTAAAGAACTGCTCAAAAATAGTTTTCCCATGCCACTTGGCAACCCCAGATGACATTGCCTGTATCATGATTAACGACTGTTGTGATATACTTATGTTCCTTGCGATAGCTTGTTTCATCAACACCAATACGAACAAGGTTATCAAATCTTGCATTTGGATTAATATCAAGGTCTTTCTCAACACGTTCGATGATAGGACCTACTGTATTCCATGAAATTCTCATGAATGCAGCAACTGCTGCACGAGAACAATTAACAGCCATCCAAGCAGTCTGTTCCTCGAATTTACGTGTAAAGCGAGAACCATGTCTAGCACAAGGGAAGCGGCATGTAACGACACCATGCTCCTTACAATTGACTTTGCAAGAAGATCCAATCAGAATAACTTTGTGTCCTGCCCAGTCGCAGGCCCTCCAGGTTCTGGCACCTTCATTACCATTGTCATAGAACTTTGATTTTTTTCCACAAATGCCACATCGACACTGCTCGCCTTTGTTGGCATACACCTCAATCATGATAGAGGTATCTGCGAGCATAGTAACTTTATCAATACAAGTGTACTTGACATTTAGGATAGTTTTGATACAATTTTTATTGAGCATATGGTGACTCGTTCCTTTACAATTTTTTCTGGACAAAAAATTATAATAGAGCCCATATGCTTTTTCAAGTTATATGTGGTCTTGAGCCGATTTTCTATACCACACATCCTAATGAAGAGCCTTTTTGATGCTTTTGCTAATTGTTAAGATATGTTAATATGATGTATATAATATATACGAATTGGAATTAAAAAAATTCAGTAATGGGGGAAGAATATGGTCATTTCTAAAATAATGTTAAAAGATTTTAAGACCTATAAAGATACAGTTGAGATTTAGTTTGGCGGACGATTTAATGTGATTATTGGGGAAAATAATATCGGAAAATCAACAATATTTGAAGCACTTCTTTTATGGGAAAAATGCTATAACGAAAGTTTGACCAGTAATAAGAAAAATTTTTATAGTCAATCGGTTCCGTTATACATAAGTTTTGATGAATTGTACTTTTTGCGAATTACAAAAGATGAGGATCTGTTTTACGGGAATAAAAGAACGTGTGAAATAGGAGTTGAATTTAGTGAAGAAAATTCAGAGGAAAAATTTTATTTAACATTTTCTTTAACGAAACCTTCCATAGAAAATGCGTATGTTAGAGTACAACGTATGGCACCAGAGCAGTTCGATGCGTTTAAAGAGAAAATGGATTCAATTGGTACAAAGTTGACAGAATTTTTGTTTATACAACAAACAGAACCCGTTGCAAAAGTACTGGCGAAAGAGCCTTATATGTTTCCAGGACAGATCCGAAAAAAAATTGAAAAAGGTAGATCACATGAAGTTTTGAGAAATAAGATATTGTCAAGTGACATAGAATTATTAACTGAACGGATGAAAAGAGTATTGGATTGTGATTTTGATTTTAAAGTACCAACTAGAACTGCAAGAGAGAAAGAAGAATATATTAATTTATATGTAACTCAAAATGGAAAAAAGATAGATGTGGGATTACAGGGAAGTGGATTTTTACAGGTCGCTGAAATTTTTTCTTCAATGGCAATTATGGATAATGCATTGAATGTTCTGTTAATTGATGAACCGGATTCTCATATTAGTCCAAGAATACAAAATAAATTACTTGATTGTCTGAAGGAAATATCAAATGTACAGGTGTTTGTTATTACTCACAATGATAATTTTGTTTCTGAATTAGCAGCAGAGGATATTATATTTATTAATTCAGAAAACAAAAATACTGGTCATATAGAAGCATTAAATGATATAAACATAGATGTATTACATAGTTCACTGGGTGGTGTGATAACTGGCTTAACAAGATTACAAAAAAATAAACGTATTATTTTTACGGAAGGAGATGATGATATAGCATATTTAAAAGCTATGAATGAAGCTTTTAAACGAGTAAATTCTTCTTCGGCAATAGATTTATCAAAAATATCTTTTTGGTATATTCGTGGAAAAGACAATATGAATTTGAAAATTATGGCTAATAAGCAATTACTTTCCCAAGCAGTGCAAGGTTGTAAATATGCTGTTATTTTTGATAAGGATTATTCGACAGAAGACGCTAATACAAAATTTATTAATAGCGATATATTGCGCAGACTGGGCAACTCATCGTGGGCACATACACATAATGGTTATTGCATTGAATCGGTATTGTTTTCAGAAATGGATAAATTGAAAAATTTCCTGAATAAGATAACTGGAAAGGATGAGGAAACAATAAATGTTTTTTTGGATGGGTACTTTTATGAATTGAAGCAGAGTTTATCTAATGTTCAAAGTAATATATATTTAAATATGAAAGAAAAATTTAAGTCTCAAAAGAAACCAACACGTCCAGAGCTTGATAATGTAGAATTTGATATTTATGCTGGAGAAGCGGCACAAAATATACATTATGCTATGAATAAAGATAATATACGGGCGTTTGTATTGAAAATAGAAGAAGAATGGGGAATAACTTTATTTCAGAAAGAAGATGATGCTAGTGAAACATTTGCATCTGGCTTGTTAAATAAATATATTGATTCTATCGAAGTAGCAGACGATATTTACAATGATTACGTAATTTTATTTCGAAAGATTAGAGACTTTATTGTATAATACTTGGATTCCACAGTGGGGGTCAGGCACCAATGTGGTCAAAATAGCGTCAACTTAAGGAACAAGTCTTAAGTTGATGCAAGATAAAGTTATCAAATAGAAGTTAAAATTAGTTCCTCTCATTTGATGAGAAGAGTGTATCAGAAAAGAATGGTAATAAACAGATACGGATTATTACCTACTTACGAAAGTATTTGCTCATAATGATTCTTCTACTGCTGTCAGAAGGAGTCATAAGGAAAAACAAACGACGTTTTATTTCTTGTACCTAAAATCATCAGAATTGGACTCTTAGAAGTCGCTTCATATCCAGAAAACTCTGTTTTGTAAATATATATAACCTATTAACGGTTTAGCAAATGCTGTAAAATCAAGGCTTTTTGTTAAACTTGCACTAAAAAGAATAGAGAGAGATGAGAAAATGAATAGATTATTATTAATCGCAAACTATGATTATATTAATACAGCTCTAAATTTATCGGGTATAGAGGATGAAGTAAAAACTATAAAAGATAAATTTGAATTAATGCAATATGAAATTGAAATAATTTTAAATATAAAATATGAAGAGATAAGGTCTAAAGTAGAGTGTTTTCTAAAAAAGATATCTAAAGAGGATACTGCTATTATTTATTACACAGGGCATGGTTGTTATTATGATGGACGAAATTTTATTGTATGTGTTGATTCCTCCACAAGTGTAGACAAAAACATTGATTCATCTTATTACGAAGACATGTATAAGCTATATGATTTATGCCGTATAACAGATTACGAATATAAATCAAATAATGTACTATTAATTTGTAATGCTTGCAGGACTAAGTCAACTTCGGGATTAGGAGAACCAGTGTTTGAAAATAAATTTAGTGGCTCGAAGAATATTATTGCTCAGATATATGCAACTGCATTAGGAAATCCAGCATATACTACAACTTATTTCTATCAGAACTTTTGCGATGCTTGTTTTAGATATAAGCATTCTGTTTCCGATATATATGAATCAATATGTCGTAAAAAAAATGATGTTGATAAAAGATATATGCAAAATCCAGTATTTATAAAAGGTGAAAATGAGTTTTGTATATCTAATACATTAAATAAAGATGTAGAGCGTCAAATATATCAAGATATAATTGATATATATAACGATTATGTTAATTGTAAAATTAACGAATGTGATAAATATAACAAAATATCTGAAATATTGTATGAAGAAAACTATGAATTAGCGAAAATAGGTGGACCCAAGAAGTATGTCATAAATATTATGGAGAATTATTGTTTACAAGAATGTAAATATCAATTCATTAGTTGTTTGCTTAGATTACCTATATATACTGCAGTTATAAGAGAGAAAAGTTTTAGTTTACATTCAAAGTGTGGATGGTATGAGTTTAAAAATACAAATTTATATGATTTTGAACAATGTGAGGAGGCACTAGAAAATGATTGCCGAGAAGTATATAATGGAATAAAATTATTATTAGATCATATATTTTATATTAATGTTCATGAGGCATCAGCTAAAAGACAGTTTGAATTAAGAATAGAAAATGTAGAAAAAAAAGACTTAAGAAATTTTTTCGATAGTGAAAATTTATTTAAAAATGTGTATGATGCATTAAAAGATAGGAAGAGTATACTAATTTCCGCTTCCAATAGGACGGATGAAATAGGCTTTCTAAAGAGCTTAGTTTTTGAGTGTATTTCTCCAGAAGAAAAAATATTGTTTTTACGTTATATGGAAGATATTTCATCGTATAATAATGTGGAAAATGTTTTCATAAATGAAATATGGACTGATGGTAATATGAGTGATTTCTAGTAAATAAAATAGCGAATAAAAGATATAGATGGCTTATAATTTCTCTTCATTCGTCTTTAGATGCATTTACAAATGAGAAAGAAATAAATAAAGTGAAGGAATTGGTTGATATTGCAAAAGAAAACAAAATACCTGTTATTTTTTTAACAAATATTATACCAGATGTTATTAATATTGTGAATATAACGAAAAGGTTTTATGAATATGCTGATGTTGAAATCGATTTGGAGAGTAGTGACTGCAAAGAGAAAACATATGTGTCAAATATAGTAGCGCTGGGGGCAGGCACCATTAAAATTTTATAAAATACCTGAATCCGTGAAGTTTATCCTTTAAGCAAACCAACCTGCCAATGGCAAGTTGGTTTCATGATAAAAACATACTTCAATGTCTTTTTTCGACACCAATGTCGTAACTCCAAGCTCTCATTAGGAAAAAAAGGGTACACGAAATAAGCCTGTTATAAAGTTGTTTTGTTACTTATGCATTTGTGACAGCATATTTCTGGCAGATATCAGAAAATATATGCCGCCAGACGTTGCTTTTTCCGAGACCGATTATCAACTGGCGTGCATGCATGGTTATATGGCCTGCCATCATGATCAGGTTGCTGATAACCGTGCGTAAACGATGGCGTTTAAGAGACTATGAAGAAAAGTCTGTAAATAATAATCTTCTATGATAATGGTTGAGCTGGAAGCGCTAAATTGGAGCTTCCAGCTCTTGCTATATATATACGACATGATTTCGGGCATGCCAAGAGCAGACGTCAAAAACGTCCTTCTCATCATGCATATAGATTCTGTTATTCGTAAGTGCAAAATAATTCGACGGATTGCAACAAGTTAATTATCAACTCATAATAAGTATCAGGAAATGCTAGTATTTTACTATACTTATGTTTGCTAGATGCTAGCATTTTACTCTAATTATTATGAGGTGACGTAAAAGCTATGAGAGCACCAAGAGTACCAGTCGAAGAACAATACCGCCTGACCATGGAATGCCGCAAAAGCGGACTGTCTGATCATCAGTGGTGTTTAAACAATGACATTAATCCAGGCACCTTTTACAACTGGGTTAAGCGTCTCCGCAAGAATGGCTGCGGAGATATTCCTGAAAAAAATCAGCTGTCAACTTATGAACAGTCTCATCAGGAAGTTGTAAAAATTGAGATGAAGTCCATTTCTGTTCCCACTGACATGAATAAAAATACTGATACAGCTGCAATGGAGTTAATGATTGGGAACATGAATCTGCGTATTTCAAACGAAACTGATCCACTGCTTCTTGCCAAAACAATCCAGATACTTACGGAGCTTTCATGCTAGGCGATATCACAGCTGCTGGCGAGCTTTATATTGTGATAGGGTAAAGGTACTTCTTTTGGAAAATGATTGCTTTGTACCCAATAATTTCATTAGTCAATTAGTTGCGGTATTAATTGCTATCACTAGAGAGGTTTGTTTGGTTACATTTATTTGTTCAGTGCTATCTGATATCGGAGTCAAAACAGAAGAAGCGATTATTAATAGAGATGAAGAAGATGTTTAATTATTACTGTATCAGTGATAGAATGATAACTTTGAAATCAGCGGTTTATATGTATGATTAAATTTCTGCATCTGAAATTGTTATAAGTTAGGGATTGTTTTGAATTTAGCTATAGATTTTTGGAATTAATATGGAAAGGTATACTATTATATGTTTAGAATTATAAAAGAAGATAAATATTGTAATTATCGTGAGATTAAAACTAAAGAAGAGGCAAGGGAATATCAAACTGAAAAGTATGGTGATTATTGTAAACAATACATCAAGAAATGTAATGTGATGTTTAATTACAAATACAGAATAAATGAAATGGGTTACTATATCGAAGGATATCTAGGAAATACTTTTTCTTATATAAATGATTACATGAGAAATAATAAAACAGATAACGAGAGATACAATGCTGTAATCGACAGAATAAATGAGTTGATTTTATGCGCACCTCAAACAGATGAAGGTATTGTTGTATATCGGGGTGTAAGCCAAAATACAATGAATATTATATTGACACAGTCTAAAGGACATGATGGCAATTACATGGAAAAGGCTTTTATGAGTACATCATTAAGACTAGAAACGGTGCTAAGAGAATTTCCATCGTATGATTGTATAATGAAAATATATGTACCTAAAGGCGCTTTTGCTTTAGGGGTAGATGGTATTAAAGATAGAAGTGAAGAGGAGATGCTATTTCCTGAAAATCAGTGGTTAAAGTTAGTTAATAAGAAAAAAAATAAAGTGCAAGATAGGTACATTTATGAATTCGAACTGATAAATTATTATCATGCTATAAGTTCAAATTAATAAGATTGGAGCTTTTACAATGTGAACATTTAAAAATGGATTTGCAAAGTTTTTAAGATTACTTATTCATGTGATTTACAATGGTTTTTAAATCCCATTGGGTAAGATATTCAAAGCTAGTCTTTCTAGGAAGAATCATTTGAAGTATGGTATGTGCTTGATCAATGTCGCCTTTTTGACCACTTCTCATCGGATCACAGTAATAGATACTTGACCGCATAATACCATTAATACCGTTTTCAAGAGAATCTGGATCTCCGAATTCAGATCCGCGATCTGTAAGAATCGTATTGAATAAGGTTAAAAATCATACGTGCCAAGTTGGTGTTCCAACTTGTTAAAAATCAGTTTTACGGCATCTTTGGTGCATCTGTTCATAACGAATGCAAGAAACAGCTTTTCGCGTGTTAAGAAGAATGTTAGTATGACATGCTTTGAGTCCCGTGATGAGTGAACGGTATCCATTTCTGCAAAGTGATCAAGTCCAAGAGCTTGGAAATCGGAAAAAATGCGTCCGATAAAAACAAATCTGTCTTTAATTTGGGTTTTGTGGACCTTGTGGGGCTTGGATTTTACTTGACGTTTCAAATCGTTATTTCTTGCAGATAGGATTCCGTCATCGAGATAAGAATACAGAGTTCTCACGGACATATCTAGTTCCGGATGATTTGTCACAATCTGATACGGAGACTATCCTTGGAAAATCAGAGGTGTGATGTCCATATCTTTTTGATGTAATTCATGTTTGGTCATGTTTATATCGGCTCTGGATGGTGAGAGACATTCTTTGTATTTGCAATCAGCAAAAATGGCGTCATAGCGATATTGTGAGCGATTGGACAGCGGTTGATTGCATTTGGGCATCCATTGCACACATAAGGTGCTTTGTCAAGCCGATTGCAACATTCTTTTACAAAATCTGAGTATGTTTGATTACAGGTTGGACAGGTAGTACATTTGACACCACAGAGAATAATCTTGCCGCAGGCATTGAGTTTTTGACAATGATACCGGTGGATATAAAAGTTATGTGCATTGTTAAAGCGGCCTTTGTGATACCAGTCACCGAGTCAGTGTAGGCGAATTTCTTTTGAAATTGTTGTAGAATCTTTGCAAAGATATTTGGCAATGTCCTTGAAGGTCAAAGCAGCGTTTAGGGATTTTTCAATGTACTTGCGGTCTTCGAGAGTAAGTTGTTTTTGATTACCTAGAATATATTTGCTCATGATAGTTCTCCTTCCACTGCTGTCAGAAGACCAATATGAGCATACCACTTATGATGTGAAAGGTTAAATTCCATTTATGCAAAAGCGAATTCCAGTGGATGAGCGGAAGGCAGAATTAAACTTTGCATTTTTTAAAATGGAAAATACATAAACATTTACTTGCCAAAATATCAAAAAGTTGTTATATTTAGAATACAGTTAAGAAAACGATGTGAAGAAGGAATTTAATGTTAGATAAAGAGGCTTTTTTCAAGAAATATTCTGTTCAGGAGTATTTTCAGAAATCAGGTTTGGATTGGAAAAATCTAGAGGATATTTACGATGATTATGTCCAGTATAGAAATACAGAATTAGACGGGCTTTGTGTAGAATTAGAAAATTTCCTAATGGAAAATTTTAATGTACACTCATCAAGCAATGGTGATATTCCGTTACATTCAATAAGAGGGCGAGTTAAGTCACCTGAACATTTGATAGAAAAAATAATTCGTAAACGTGGGAAAGAGCATAGTTATAAGTACAAAGATATTGATGTATCCAATTATAAATCTATAGTAAGAGACTTAATTGGAATCCGCATTCTGGTTTTAGCTAAAGAGGAATGGGAAGGAATCTTTGATGAAATTGTGAGTCTATTTCCTCAGAATGATAGCTCTGATATTAGAATGGTAGAATCGCCTAAGGCATATACTAGATATGGTGATAGAGATATTTTTAAAGGTAAAATAGTTTCTGAGCATAGTAATAAAGGATATAGGTCACAGCATTATGTAATATGCTTTAAAGGTGTTTACTGTGAGATTCAAGTGAGGACTTTATCTGAAGAGGTTTTTGGTGAATTTGATCATAAGGTAAAATATCCGTATCGTGATAATAATAAATTCTTGATTAGATATTCAAATACATTATCTCAATTATTAGACTCTGTTGATGAACTTATTTCCACATGTTTTCAGTTAAATGATTCTGGATGGGATATGTGTGATAAATATTATGAGAATGATAAATATATTGATTGGAAAAATATTGATCAGGAACAGAGACACAGTATGGATAGATCATCTGTTATACAGTGTAAAGATAATAAGATAGATATGAAACAGAGTGCAATTAACATTTTCATTAGGAAGGAATAGGTGTGAGAATATGATGGCTGTACGTGATAGAGCTAGTGAGTTGGTTCAGGAGGTTTGTAATGGGGATTACAAGATTGATAAGCTTCCAAATGCAGCATATGATTTGAGAGATGAGCGTCAGGCTGCCTATTTTTCACATGCCAGAGAAAATATGAAAACTGATATTGCTCACATTATAATGTATGCTAATCAGCAGATTTATGATTAGATATTTGTGAGAGGTAATGATGGACGATAAAGATAAGATTACAAATTATAGCCAGTTTTTAAAAGGTGAACAAAAGGACAAATTTCAATCTAGATTAGAAGAACTTATAAAGACAGCTAATAACTTTATTGATGAGGCTGGATATAGTGAATATGTCAGGTGCGATGAGCGGATTATGATGAATGCTTTATTGGATTATACTGCAGATGTGCATAGATTAAAGGATTTTCACGATATAGAACTCATTAGGACAGAGAAGATTACGGCATACACTGTATCATGGATTATCAGGCGTAAACCATTACAGTTCTTTAGGTATCCTGAGAAGGAAAAGGATATATTCGTGAATGAACGTTTTGCAGCATATCTTATAATTAATGAATGTTTATCTGACGATGAACGAAAGTATATTCCTGAACAATATCAGAAGAAGTTTATTGAGTATACAGACTTATTATTATACTATTTGAAATATAGAGAATGTAATCCGCAGGTATTGGAATTAGCTATTGAATCTTTTAAGATGGGTATGATTGTGGAATAATGATACTTTCATAAAGACTTTGCCAATGGATGACTTAACACTATATCTACTTTTTGCAGAGAAAAAGTTTTATTAAATGACAAAAAATGATTTTATTTAAAAGAAATAAAGAAGGCCAGCATTTAACTCTAGAAAAACTGGCCGACAAAAAACAAACCTATTGGAAATTTTCTCAATCTATACCTAGACTAAGTTCTGAACCTAAAATATTTGCATTATACAAAGAGAAAGAATATACTATTGCACAAGATTCAGACAAACTCCTTTCTTTTGTTACAGATAAAGATATCTGTAACTTTTATATGTATGGTGACCAACTTACTAAATTTTGTTTTGATAAAACAAATCCAAAATTTCGCAAAATCCAGAATTTACCTTACAGATTTATTGAAGGAAGTTTAGGAGAGTACGAAACTTCTTGTTTGTTAGTTGAAAAAATATATTCCCTTAAATATAAAAACACTATAAAACTACTAGTTTCTATGCTTCCGAATAATAATAACCGACCTCTATTAAATTGGTTTTACAATTCACCATCTTTTGAACAAAAATTACTTAAATATGGTTTTACAGAATCGGCGGAACTTATATCTCAGATACGCACAAAAGATATATAAAAAAAATAGACTTATTAACATTTATAGATTCATATAAAACCTTTTAAAATAACGTACACTGCTCAATAAGAACTTGCCATCTAACAAGATGGATACAGATGAAAAAGATTCTGGCGAGAACATATTGCTTTGGGACCTAACACCATTAGGTGTTAATAGATTTTGAAATCTATTTATCGTTTTGAGTAGCTTGTGATATATTTTTATTCATAGAAGGAGGGGACATCGTGTTTGTTGATGAAATATGGGATTTTAAAAGTATTAACATGGGGCGAGAATTGGAAATTGCCGGTGAATTTATTTATGATTCTGCAAGAAAAATGATGGCAATAACCAGCCTGCATAATCAATATGAAATTAATAGTATTTTGTATACAGGAGCGGTAGGTATTGAGCGTTTACAAAAAATATATCTGTGTCTGGAACAACATAATCCGGCTGATAAGCAGTCCATGCCGAAGTGCCTTTTAAAGCACAATCACACCGAACTGGAAAAAGAAATTGAAAAATACACATTAAACAGCCTTTCACGGAACAGTGAAGGTTTGCTTGGCATGTTTACTGAATACTATAATAATTTTCGATATGCAAATTACGTGCCGGGAAGACATGACGGTGGGATAAGAAAGTTATTTATAGGTTTTCTCAGAAAACAGAATGGCAAATTTGACTTTGATGTACCATATGCTTTAGCACAGTTTGAAGACTTTAAACGTTTTTATATAAATGAAGTGGGCAAGCTTGCATGTTATTATTATGAGCTAATAGAAAGTAAGGCAAGAGATATAGGCACATACACATATGAAATTGATTCCTTCTCATGTGCTACGAGAGTTTTTTGGGCTACACGTAGTAGATCTCTTTACAGCCAGATGGTTCTTGAGCAGGAAGCCATAAAAGAATTGGTGCTGTATATTTATAAAAATAAGCAGAAATCAGGGGTGTTTGGACTTCTGAATAACATGGAATATTTGGATTTGGATGATGCACTCATTAATGATTTTCTGGCAGATTTATGCGAGGGCAGGGTTAATGATTCATTGATTGATTGCGTAGAGGAGTTATATGGAGAGATAGAGGACAGCAAACAAATAAGAGAGAGGAGAGAATTGTTGTCCTTAGTCGGAAACAGATCTGTATTGTTTGATATTGAAGATGAGGAATAGAGTTAAGGATGGAATATCCACCGGGGATAGAACCGACAAGATTTCCTTTTCCAAGGTGTGACAGTATTATAAGTGTATGGTCGGATGAACTTGTTGTTATTAGCTATCACAATTTTCGCTGACTTGAAAAAGTAAATTCCAGTGCAAGAGTAAATTCCATCGTGATTTAAATTTTGCTGATATAACGAGAAATTTTTAGACTAAATCTCTCGTTTTCTGCTATAATTAATGCAACTTAT
>ERZ1027042.71-NODE-71-length-62430-cov-12.827126_pt1 | contig 62430 bp, 79 predicted proteins | sample MGYA00519435_ERZ1027042 | MGnify/ENA primary metagenome ERZ1027042 (study PRJEB26926, sample SAMN06164586) | human gut metagenome | biome: ENVO:00009003; feature: ENVO:2100002; material: ENVO:00002003 | host: Homo sapiens | place: USA | collected 2012 ...
CAACTGCGCCGTAGTTCCATCATGTAACGTTAATAGCATAAAAGTAAAACCTTTGCCAAACCAACCTGAAATCAACATCGGCGCTGACTTGTAAATTTTTCTGTAGAAAGAGAATGTCCCCCTTCTTCCGTCACATTGAGAAAACTTATATTTAAAACACTTGCACAAATTCGTCGCATAGAGAAAACTTATATTTAAAACATCTGCACAAACCCCCATGATAGTGCTATAATGATACAAAATTGTATGTCGGAACAGCAAAGGAGAAATGCCGTGCAGATACTTTTAACATTAGATAAAAAAGATTATGAAGAGGGAATGCCCGTGTTCGAAAAATACTCGACACGCGGCGTGATTATTCGTGATGGAAAAATTGCAACACAACATGGCAGTGCCGGAGATTATAAAATTCTCGGCGGAGGTGTGGAACCGGGCGAGAAGCTGGAAGATGCACTGATTCGTGAAGTGGGGGAGGAGTCCGGGCTTATTGTGATTCCGGAATCCATCCGTCCGATTGGAGAAATTGTGGAGCGGCGGCGCGATCTGTTTGAAAAAAACAAGATCTATGTCTGCCACTCCTGCTTTTTTTTCTGTGATGCGAAAGCAGAAATGACACAGACGCACATGACCGAAAGCGAGATCGAGAAAGGATTTCATCTGGAGTGGGCAACCGCACAGGAGATTATCGATGGGAACGAACCATTTTGTGAGACGCAGCCATGGAGTTTCCGGGATCGGGAATTTGTTAAAATGCTTGTGGAAAAAAAGATTCTCACCACATAGTTTTTACAAACAATTTACATAGGGAAGAAGTCTGTATTTACACACCCCTGTTATCCTGTAGAAAAGTGGAGAATAAGATAGATATAACAGAAAGCAGGGAAGGTAAGTTATGGATGAATTAGAAAAACTCCGGAAGCACTGGCAAGATGATGATTTTCAGAGAAAACATGCACTGGCAAGAGAAATTGTGGTAAACCGGCTGCGGGAACTGAACCGGGAATATGAAGAAAAAACAGGACAGGGATTTGTACGTTTTATCGAAACACGGATGAAGACACCGGAGAGCATTGCAGAAAAGCTGCAGCGCAAGGATTATGACGTGGATTTTGATACCGCAGTTACTGCACTAAACGATATTTCCGGGGTCCGCTGTATCTGCTACAGTGTCAAGGAAATCTACTGGATTGCGCGGCAGATCGGAAAAACAGACACATATACCGTAGTAAAGGCAAAAGATTACATTCGAAAACCAAAGAAAAATGGGTATGAGAGTTACCATATCGTTCTGGATATCCCGATGTCTTACAAAGGAAAGACAACTGTGGTTCGTGTGGAATTGCAGCTACGGACGATGATCATGGATGCGTGGGCAGGAATGGATAACCGGGTTTCTTACAAAAAAGGAGTTCCGCCGGAAATGGAACGCCGCATTGAAAAATATGCCAGGATCGGAAGAAGACTTGATAAACTGATCCAGAAAACGCTTGATGATTCAAAAACCGTATAAAGGTATGGAATCTCCTGAAAATATGTGCTAAAATGCTTTTATATCATGAGCACAGGGATTAACCTGTACAATACCGACAGCATGGGGTTAGGAGATATACACAGATGATCGACAAAAAGAAGTTAAAAGATGTCATGAAGAAGCAGGATCTCAAGCAGGAGAAACCAACAGATCCAAGCATGACACTTGATGTAAAAAATGAAGATGTGGAAGCACAGATAGATCTATATCTGAAAGAAAAAACCGGTGAGAATTTAAATGCCCTGATCGAGCTGATGCGAACCAGACGTGTGCTTGTTCCGGCAAATTTAAATGATGAAAAGAAGCCGGTTCCGTGTCTGATCAACAGTCCGAAAAACGGAATGTTTCTTCCAATTTATACAAGTAAAAAGGAGATTCCGGAATCTCCGAGGAGTGAAGCAGTTATAAACATGCCGTTCCTTGCAACGAATAACATGGTTTTTCAGCAGGATGAAAAGGTATCCGGAATAGTGATCAATCCATTCACACAGAATCTGATTTTTAAACGTGCACTAGTGGAAAAAATCGAGGAAGTGGAAAAGAAGCGTAAAGAGGGAGCGCAGCCAAAGAAGATGCAGCTTACACAGGAACAGTATCTGTTGTTTGAACGTAAGCAGTTTGAATTTGGTTTTATGCCAAAGCGCTTTTTTGCGCAGGGCAAACAGATGATGGATGACCTCTGTGAGAAGAAAGAAGAATATATGGATCAGTTTTTTGAGGAATGTTATCAGCAGAAACGTATGTATCCGTATCTGCCGGAAGATTTCTCCGTTATGGTTATGGATTTGTCCGACAGTTTACTGATTGTCCGTGTGGATCTGCCGGTACGCGATATGGGAGTTCCATCCTGTTTCCGTGTATATTTTGCATGGAATGACGAAACGCAGGAGGGCAGATATTTTACGATTGAACGGACCCAGGATCCGGGAAAACATCTGCTTGGAGAATTCAAAAAAGACTGGAAGCATGTTGACTATGGAGAGGCTCCGGCAGAGGGAGCCGAGTTGCAGCGTGTGCTGGATATTATCCGGCAGCCGGGCGAAAATTAAAAGAAAAAGTGTGTCAGGAAAATAAATCTGGCACACTTTTCTTTTTATGGTCTGGCAAGAATATCCGCAAAAGTAGCGCGGACAACCCGTGCCAGATCTTGAGGGTCAAGCCGGATGCTGGTTCCGATACGGCCGCCGCTTACATAAATTTCAGAATATTGCCTGGCAGAGGCATCGATAACGGTTGGAAATGCTTTTTTCATGCCAAGAGGACTGCAGCCTCCACGGACATAACCAGTGATTGCAGTTAAATCTTTGACATGGATCATTTCTACGGATTTCTCGGAAACTGCACGCGCGGCAGCTTTCAGATCAACCTCTTCGGCAATCGGAATGACAAATACGTAGTATTTTTTGCTTTTGCCCTGCATGACAAGTGTCTTGTAAGTCTGGGCAACCGGGGTGCCAGTGGCTTCGGCAGAATGAATTCCATCTATAAATTCGTCACATTCATAAGTCAGCAGTTCATAGGGAACCTTATTTCGTTCCAGAATACGCACGGCATTGGTTTTTACTTCTTTTCCCATGATATTCACCTCCGCGCACAGTATATCATTTTTAGAGGAAAAGTTGAACAATAAAAAAGGAAATGTTATAATGTTGCAAAAGATATTTCAAAAGGGGGCATCATTTCATGAGAGAATTTTTGAAGCGGGCAAAGGCGGATTATCTGCTTTCTTCTGTTTTGTGTATTGTGCTTGGAATTATTTTTGTTGTGTGGAAAGGCGGAGTCATTGATGTGATCGGAACAATTCTTTCGGTTGCAATGATCATCGTTGGAATTATTTATCTGGGAAGCTTTATTTTGAGCCTTGCAACATTTGGAGCATCAACGATTGTCGGAATTCTGGTACTTGCAGTTGGAATCTGGTTTCTCATCCAGCCGTCGCTGATTGTCAGTCTGGTTCCGGTTATATTGGGTGTAGGACTTGTATTTCATGGAATTCGTGCGGTGACGGAGGCTGTGAATGCCAAAAAATACGGATATGAAAAGTGGGGCATGGATCTTGTATTTGCTATCATCTGTCTGGTCTGCGGTCTGGTCTGTGTTTTCTGTCCGCTTGGAGTATTGAAACAGTTTATTATGCTGGTAGGAATCGTGCTGATTATCAACGGAGCGCTGAATCTGTGGATTGCTGTCACAGCAACGCGTGCAGCGAGGGATTACAGACGGCGCACAGAGACTGTTGATACAGAGTTTGTGGAAAATGAAGGTGACCGTGATGAGACAGATGGAATTTAAAATGGAACGTCCGGGACTGACCAAAGCAGGGGATCATCTGAAGGTGACAGAGGGAAAACTTCCCACTTCCTATTATTATACCATTGAGCATGCAATAGCAATGTCGGGAAATTATGCGGTAGGCGAACGTTTAAAAAGCCGGGAAGGCGATGTGATTGATGTGAAGGAGACAGAAAAAGGGTACTTTGTGACCATGGAATTTGACGAATAAGGATAACAGACGAAATGGCAATACAGGGCAAAACCGATATTGACCAGCTGCTTGCAAAAAGTTTGAAAGAGATTGCTGTCAGGCGGCCGGTAGAAAAAATTACAATTAAAGAGATAACTGATAAAGCAGGGGTCATCCGGCCAACGTTTTACAATCATTTTCAGGATAAATTTGAGCTTATTGAATGGATCATCCGGACAGAACTGTTAGAGCCGGTAGAACCTCTGATCCGGAATGATATGATTATAGAAGCAATGGTTCTGCTGTTTACCAACATTGAAAAGGACAAGGCATTTTATTCACAGCTGGTAAAAATGGAGGGATCGGTCAAATTTCACGATATCGCAAAAAAATGTGTGCGGGAAGTATTGCTTGAACTGATTCAAAACGAAAGCAGCGGAAGGGTTTCAAAACACAAATGGCTGACGCCGGAGGTGATATCTTCCTACTATGCACAGTCCATGTGTTTTGCAACAGAGGAATGGATCAGCATGGGAATGACCATCTCGCCGCGCGAAATGGCCGAAGCATATCAGTATATGCTGACCCGGTCTCTGATCGACATCATCAAAGAATTATAAAAAGAATATGCGATGACATTTTGAATGATTTGTATACGAATTCATACAAATCACTCAAAATGTATAATCATGCAGTACATGACGAAAAGATTGAATATTTTCATATTCGGTCTTTTTTTTTATGATAGGCTGAGAGAAAAATAGAGGATGGTGAAAAAAATGATTAAATTTGGAAAAGGAGTCGTTAAATGTCGGTTTCTGATTTTGATCCTGGCTTTTTTACTGCTGATTCCATCCGCGATCGGCTATATGAAAACCAGAATTAATTATGACATTTTGTCCTATCTGCCGGGACAGATTGAAACGATGAAAGGGCAGGATATCCTTCTGGATGAATTTGGAACAGGCGCGTTCTCTTTTGTAGTTGTTGAGGGAATGCAGGATAAGGATCTGCAGAAAATAGCAGATAAGATTGAGGATGTACCTCATGTAAAAAATGTTATCTGGTATGGTTCTATTATGGATTTTAGTATTCCAAGAGAAGCACTTCCGGATGATATCTACAACTTTTTCAATAACAAAGACGCAGACAGCCAGCTGATGGCAGTCCTGTTTGATGAGTCCATGTCGTCGGACGGCACCATGGATGCGATCCAGACGATCAATGATCTGGTTGGAAAGCAGTGTTTTGTCAGTGGTATGGCATCGGTGAACAATGATATCCGAAAACTGGCAGAGAATGAGAGTGTGATCTATGTTCTGATCGCCGTTGTGCTTTCTCTGATCGTATTATCACTTACGATGGATTCCGTAGTTGTTCCGTTCCTGTTTTTGATCAGTATCGGCATGGCAATTATTTACAATCTGGGTTCCAACGTATTTTTCGGGGAGATTTCTTATATTACCAAGGCACTGGCGGCGGTACTGCAGCTCGGTGTTACAATGGATTATTCCATTTTCCTGTGGCACAGTTATCAGGAGCAGAAGGAGCGGTTTGACGGAGATAAAAACCGTGCCATGGCACATGCGATTTCCAATACAATTACTTCCGTGGTCAGCAGCTCCATTACAACAGTTGCCGGATTTATCGCACTGTGTTTTATGAGCTTTACTCTTGGAAAAGACCTTGGTATCGTTATGGCAAAGGGGGTTGTCTTTGGCGTTATCGGATGTGTAACGATTCTTCCGTCCCTGATTCTTGTCTGCGATAAGGCAATCGAAAAGACCAGACATAAAGTAATTCTTCCGGATCTTAGTAGAATTGCAGGGTTTATCACAAAACATCATGTGGTATTTGTCATTGCGTTTCTGGTTGTGCTGATTCCGGCAATCTACGGATATACACATACCAATGTATATTATGATCTGACTGGTACGCTGCCGGAGACTTTCAGCAGTAAAGTTGGAAATGATAAGCTGTCCGAACAGTATCATATGGGTGCAACCCACATGGTTCTGGCAAAAAGCAGTCTGTCTGAAAAAGATAGTATGAATATGATCGATGAGATCAAAAAAGTAGACGGTGTAAAACTTGCGGTTTCGATGGATTCTCTGACCGGACCGATGGTTCCGCAGGATGTCATTCCGGACGATGTGAAGGATATCTTCAAGAGTGGAGATTACCAGATGATGGTCATTGTTTCGGAATATGCATCTGCAACGGATGAAGTAAATAAACAGTGTGATGAGATCAATGCGATTATTAAAAAATACGATAATACCGCAATGCTGATCGGTGAGGCGCCATGTACCAAGGATCTGATTGAGATTACCGATGTGGATTTCAAAAATGTAAGTATTATTTCTATTGCAGCCATTTTTATTATTATTTTACTGACATTTAAGTCCATTTCACTTCCAATCATTCTGGTATGTGTTATTGAATTTGCAATTTTCATCAATATGGGGATTCCGGCATATACAGGAACGGTGTTGCCGTTTATTGCATCCATTGTAATCGGAACCATACAGCTGGGAGCTACGGTCGATTATGCAATTCTTATGACGAACAAGTATAAGAAGAACCGTTTCCGCGGTATGGATAAGAAAGAAGCAATTACCGATGCATTGAGCAAGTCCATTCAGTCGATCATTGTCAGTGCGCTCAGTTTCTTTGCAGCAACGTTTGGTGTAGGATTATATTCCAACATCGATATGATCGGTTCATTATGTATGCTGATGGCACGTGGTGCGATCATCAGTATGATTGTCGTAATCTTTATTCTGCCAAGCATGTTCATGGTATTTGACCGTGTGATCTGTGCATCAAGTGCAGGATTTCGCAACAAAATCAAATAGGAGGATGGAATTATGAAATTATCAGAGTTAAAAACCAGATTGAAAAATAAATATGTAGTCCGTATTGTGGCAGGTGTGCTGACCATTGCACTTCTTGGAAGCAGCATGACAGCAGTTGCCGTGCAGGCAGATCAGAAGAAAGATGCTGCAGTTCAGACAGAGCAGAAAGAGGATTCTTCCGATAAGAAGGATGATATTGAGGATCTGCTTCAGGTATCTGTCAGTGATAAAGAAATCGGAAAAGATGAAAATGTTTACCTTATTTCCGATGCAACGGGAAGTGTGTATGATACCATTGTCACCGATCATCTGATCAATAAAAACCAGTCCGCCACACTGGAGGATCAGTCCAATCTGACAGATATCAAAAATGTGAAGGGAAGCGAGGAGTTCTCACAGAACGGAGAGAAGCTGACCTGGCAGGCAGATGGAGCCGATATTTACTATCAGGGAAAAACAGACAGTGAAGCTCCGGTTTCTCTGAAAGTTACTTATTATCTGGATGGAAATGAGATTGCACCGAAGGATCTGGCTGGAAAATCCGGAAAAGTTACCATACATTATGATTACACAAATAATTCTTCTTATGAAGAAACCGTAAACGGAAACAAGCAGACGGTAAAGGTTCCGTTTGCAGCCGTAACGGCACTGGTATTGGATGACAGTTTCAGCAATGTGGAAGTAAAGAACGGAAAAGTTTCCCAGAACGGGGACAGCAATGTGGTTATCGGCTATGCATTGCCGGGAATCAAAGAAAGTCTGAATGTGAAAGATTCTGATTTCATCGATGATCTGGAACTTCCGGAAGATTTCGAAGTGACTGCCGATGTAAAAGATTTCAAGCTGGATACGGCAATGACGATCGTGGCAAATGCCGGAAGCATGATTTCCATGAAGAGCGGGGATTCTTCTTCTCTGGATGATATGATTGATGACATGCTGGATGCAAGCAGCAAGTTAAAAGACGGATCAAAAGAATTATCCGATGGACTGGACACGTTACAGAAAAATCTTGCGGATTATGCAAGCGGCATGAATGAGCTGAATTCAAAGAGCGGAGATCTGGGCAAAGGTGTGGAGACATTAAACACCAGCGCAGAATCCATCAGCAAGGGAATCCAGACACTTGATAAAGCGTTAAATACAAAGATGAGTGATACAGAGAAACAGGCAGCGTCAAAGACCGCTTCCGAGACGGTGGCAAAAGAGTTTGCAAACGGAAAAACGCAGGAAGTCGCAAACCAGATCTATGCCGCACTCCGTTACAGCACAGGAAAAGATGGCAGCACAACGGATGGCGCATTATTTACTTCTCTTTATGATGGCGCTTATAGTGCAAATGCAGCAGAAACCGTGTATAATGAAGTGGTAAGACAGGTATTGCTGAAAGCTGCAGGACAGGCGGCAGACAGCAAACTTACTGCAGATCAGGCGGCTGCCGGCATTAAAGCAGCGTGGGCAAAGGGCGCACAGGCAAACGATCAGACGTCAACGGTTATGTATGCCGTATCGGATGGTATGACAAGTGCACAGCTTGCGGAACTGCTGTATGCAAAGAGTGGGGCAAAGGACACACTCTTTCACAAGACACAGAGCACAATCAAGGCACAGCTTGCAGCAGGAAGAAACAATGAGCAGGTGACAGACGGTGTGGAGAGCAGCTTAAAGACACTGGCTACACAGCTGGCAGGAGCATGTCAGAATGTGGCCGTACAGGCAGCAAGTGCAGCCGCTGTTACAGGAGCAGAGAGTGCAAAGGCTACAATTGCACAGCAGATTGAAGCAGTACAGGAAAACGGTTACAGTCTGGTTACCGGTTCCGCAGCACTCAGTAAGGGAACACAGTCTCTGGCAGACGCAGTTCCAACACTGACGAAGGGAATCAAGGCACTCAACGATGCCACGGTAAAGATTGTGTCCGGTGTAGATAAACTGGATGACGGGTCCCATACGCTGGCAGATGGCATGGTAGAATTCGACGAGAAGGGGATTTCCAAGATTGCGAACAGCTATAACGGAGATATCAAACCGCTGACCGACAAACTGCAGGCAATGCTTGATGCGGGTGAGGATTACCAGACATTTACAAAGGTTGCAGACGGTGTAAACGGAAGCGTAAAATTTATTTATAAACAGGATGCGATCAAGGCAGACAGTGAAAATAACAAATAATTTTGATGGTCGGAGGAAAAAGGATGAACTGGATGGAAAACCTGCTGATAATAGCAGGGGTATCTCTGGATATTTTCGCAGCAATGGAATGTCAGGGATCACTGGTTGCAAAAATAAATAAAAAAAATCTGACAGTGATCTGTGGAATCGTTGCGCTGGCACAGTTGATTACGTTATATCTGGGGCATTTTTTGTCCTCCCTGTTCTGTCATTACCGGTCGGTGCCGGACGAAAAACTGCTGGGACAGATTATATCCATGGTAATTTTTATGATTCTTGGCATCCGGCTGATGGTAAAAGCAATCCGAAACGAACATGTGGAAGAACATCTGGAACATCATCTTGGAATCCGGAGATTTGTCCGCATGGCATGTATCAGTGGAATTTACACGCTGCTTACGGGAATTGCATTTGGATTTCTGGAAACGAATGTGCTTATGATTCTGATCATGATTGTTGTATGTACCGTTGCATTTGTGATCGGCGGCATCTATACCGGATACCGTGTCGGATATGAAGCAAAAACCAAAGTATATATCGTTGGCGCACTGTTGCTGTGGGTGGCAGGACTGGATGTATTGATTGGAAGAATTTTATAAAGAGCGTTATTGTGAAAGAAAACCGGCCATATTCTGGCTGGTTTTCTTTTCTTATATGTGTATAATAAACATGTATGAAAGCGTAAGGCAGGTGCATAAAATGGATTATACGGTTCTTGATCTGGAGATGACGGGACTGGCTCCGAAAAGGGACAAAGTAATAGAAATCGGGGCGGTTCGTGTACGGAACGGAGAGATTGCAGATACATATGGAACGCTCGTGCGTCCGGGAATGTCAATTCCGGAAACGGTAGTACAGCTGACCGGGATTACAGATGAAATGGCGGCTTTGGGGAAAGAAGAGAATGTGGCAATGCAGGAACTTCTGCAATTTATCGGGGATGATATTCTTGTGGGACATAATCTGATTTTTGATTACAGTTTTCTGAAGCAGTGGGCCGTCAATCAGAAAATTCCACTGGAATTGTCGGCCTGTGATACCCTGCGGATTGCGCGGGCACTCCTTCCGGGGGCACAGTCGAAAAAACTGGAAAGCCTGTGTGAATATTTTCAGATTGAACGGGAACATGCACACCGGGCACTGGATGATGCAGTAGAAACCTATAAGGTATTTGAAAATTTAAAATCCATAGAAGGTGCTTCCATGGAACTGTTTGTCCCGAAACCTCTGGTGTATAAGGCAAAGAGACAGACGCCGGCAACGGAGCATCAGAAAGAACGGCTCAGGGAACTGATGGAACAATATGGAAGGAAAGACAGTATCAGCTGGGAGACTCTTACACGCAGTGAAGCCTCCCGGCTGCAGGATAAGATCAGGGCTGGAAACTTTTAAGTTTTTCCAGAATGATTTTTTGCGGAAACGGCGCAAGCTGCGCAGCTGCTTCCTGCAGCTGCAAGATTCCGGAGAGATTGCCCCCGGTCTGATAGATGGCTGCCAGCTGTGTGTAGATGCTGCTGTTATCGACATGACAGGAAACTGCAAATTCCAGCAGCTGGCGTGCCTGATCGGTATATCCGGCATCACTCAGTTCCTGGGCATAGATGGCAGCATTTCGTTCAAATGTGGAAAAACGGTCATCACATGCGCTGAGTTCATCCAGGTTTGCAACACCATATTCAAGTTTCAGGTCGGTGTTACTCATGGAAGAAAGATTCAGCATTTTCTGACCGCATAGTGTTTCCAGTGATTTTTTGGCATCGGTCGTAAGGTTTTGTGGTATTTTATCTTCTGTTATGATAAGATAATTAAGATTGCTGATATCTTTTTTGCGTGTGAAATTCGCACTGTGCTCCCGGTCCCAGAACTGTTTTTCGAGATTTTCCTGGGCGCGTTTATTTTTATGCATCAAAAAGTTAATATACAGCAGAAAAACGATAAAAATAGCAAGAAATACAAACATAATGGAAATCCTTTCTGATATTGTTGTGTATTCATTATAACTGATTTTGCGAAAGAGGTGAATAGTATGTATAATTTTAATGGTTCAAAACGAAAAAGACAGCTGATTGCACTCATATCGTTGGTTGTTATCGCTGCAATGGTTGTTACAACACTGGTTTCAGCGCTGATTTATGGGTAGCGGCACTTGAAAAAGTGATTGTTTATGTTAAAATACAAGATAACGCTAAAATTATTTTAAAGGAAGAATATGAAGAAGATAACAAAGTTAGGAATGGCTGCAGCAGTGCTTTTTTGTGTGGTGGGACTCGGTTCTCATACACAGGCAGCGATGGCAGCAGAGGAGACTACCATTGAAAATGGAATTTCCATCGGAAATGTAAACGTCGGAGGAATGACAGAAAATCAGGCGATATCTGCGGTAGAAGAATACGTGGATGGGCTGATGGATACAACTTTTACGCTGAAAGGAGAAACCGGTTCCATTCAGATGACTGCGGAAGATATGGGAGTGACCGCGGATGCGGATACTGCCGTGCAGGAAGCTTTGGCGGTGGGACACGCCGGAAGTCTGATCAACCGGTATAAAACCCTGCAGGATCTCAAAAAGAAAAAACTGGTTCTCGATATGCATCTGAGTGTAAACAAACAGGCGACGGCCGAAAAGATATATGAGAGCGCAGATGATCTTGCCGTCGGGGCTGTTGATAATGGATTAAAGCGTGTCAATGGAAAATTTGAATTTGTAAAGGGAAAAGAAGGCGTCGAGGTGGATGTCGTAAATTCCGTGTATGCAATCAATGATTTTCTTGCACAGGGCTGGGACGGCTCCAATAATGAGATTGATCTGGTAACAAAGACGGTAGAACCGCGCGGGGATGAGAAAGAACTCGCAGAAATTACGGATCTGATCGGTTCTTATACGACAAACTTTGCAAGTTCGAGTGCAGGACGTGCAAAAAATGTCATAACCGGAGTGAGCAAAGTAGATGGTACAATCCTTTATCCGGGAGAGGAGTTTGATCTGGCAAAAACGGTCAGCCCGTTTACACAGGAGAACGGATATGAACTGGCCGGTGCCTATCAGAACGGAACGGTAGTGGAATCGTTTGGCGGTGGAATCTGTCAGGTTGCAACGACTTTATATAATGCAGTTATCCGGGCAGAACTGGAAATTACGATGCGTTTTAATCATTCCATGCTGGTTCATTATGTGGAACCGTCCATGGATGCGGCAATTGCCGGAAATTATAAAGATCTGAAGTTTAAAAATAATCTGGATGCGCCGGTATATATCGAAGGATATTGCAGTGGCGGTATCATTTATTTTAATGTATATGGAAAAGAAACGAGACCATCCAACCGGGAGATTTCGTTTGAAAGTGAAACCGTTTCAAAGACAGATCCAAAGGTGCAGTTTACAATGGATGCTTCCCTTACCGCCGGTTCGGTTTCTGTTACCCAGTCCGGACAGTCCGGATGCATTGCGCAGTTGTGGAAGATTGTGAAGGTGGACGGAAAACAGCAGAGCAGGGATCTGTTCAACAAGAGTAATTATCAGGCAACTCCAAAGCTTATTACCATTGGAACCAAAGATGCGACAAGCGAGACGCTTTCTGCTTTAAAGGCAGCAATTACAATCGGGGATGAAGCAAAAGTAAGAAGTGCGGCAGCCGGTTTAAAGACAAACGCGCAAAAGAAAGAAGAAGAGCAGAAAGAAGAAGAAAAGAAGGACGATACCGATAAAAAGGAGGACGCAGACAAGAGCGATACGAACAAGAAAGAGGATTCCTCCAAAAAGGATGAAAATAATAAAAAGGAAGATACAAAGAAGGAAGATTCCAAAAAACAGGATACCAAGAAAGAAACAACATCTTCAACAAATACATCCACGAAAAAAACACAATCGTCCAAAGAAAGCGAATAGAAAATAACAGTATGAAAGCAGGAAAATTATCCGAGTCGATATTAAAGCGCTCGGTTCTCCGACAACTTCATAATTCTGCGGTCCGGGCACCGGGAGTGGGAATAGATTTCGGTGCAGTGGATGCTTCTGCGGGAAAGCAGATCGTTACTGCGGAAGCCTGCCGTGCATTTGACACGTTTCCGGAAGCCGGCGTTTATGCGGCATTGAATAATCTTGCATGCAGTGGGGCAAAACCATTGGGAATTACGATGACGCTTCTGCTCCCGACATCTGCAAGCGAAAATGATCTGCGTGCATGGATTTCGGCAGTATCCCGTGTAAGTGAGAAAGAGCAGATTCCGGTTCTCGGAGGACACACGGAAGTTCTTCGGACAGTGACCTCTCCACAACTGATTGTTCAGGCAGTGGGAGAAGCTGACAGGGAATTATTTGTCACAGCAGCAGGGGCGCAGCCGGATATGGATGTGATTGTGACCAAATGGGTCGGGCTGGAAGGAACAGCGATTCTTGCAACGGAACACCGGGAAGAGTTATCGGCCAGATACGCACAGCCGTTTCTTGACAAAGCGGCAAAATATATAGATTATCTTTCTATCCGTTCGGAGGCCGCAGTCGCCGCAAAGTCTGGCGTTGCTGCAATGCACGACCTCTCAGAGGGAGGCGTTTTCGGAGCTCTCTGGGAATTGGGGCAGTGTTCCGGCGTCGGACTGGAAATTGATCTGAAGAAAATACCAATTCGTCAGGAAACCATAGAAATCTGTGAATTTTTTGATTTAAATCCTTACAAGCTTCTGTCGGGAGGCAGTCTTCTTCTGGCAGCGGCAGATGGCAATGCACTGGTGCATGCGATCCGTCAGGCTGGCGGGGAAGCTGTTATTATCGGAAGGACAATCGACAGCAATGACCGTGTACTTATCAATGGGGAGGAACGCAGATTCTTAGAAACAACACAGACAGACGAATTATGGAATATGGTAAAATGTAATTAGGAGAACAATAAAATATGAGAGAGAAGATTTTAACTTTTATAGAAAAAAACAGCCGCATCGATACACAGGAGCTGGCCGTAATTCTCGGTGTAGATGAGACAGCAGTCATGAATGAGCTGGAAGCTATGGAGCAGGAGGGAATTATCTGCGGATATCATACGCTGATTAACTGGGACAAAGCCGGTGTGGAAAAAGTAACTGCACTGATTGAAGTGCGTGTGACACCGCAGCGCGGCATGGGATTTGATAAGGTTGCAGAGCGCATTTACAATTATCCGGAAGTAAATTCCGTGTATCTTATCTCCGGCGGATTTGACCTGATGGTTACATTGGAGGGGAAGACACTTCGTGAGATTTCCCAGTTTGTATCCGATAAGCTTTCTGCCTTGGATCAGGTACTCAGCACAAAGACAAACTTTATTTTAAAGAAATATAAAGACCACGGAACTGTTATGGCTCCGAAAGCAAAAGATGAAAGGATTATGATGGCATAATGAGAAATCCATTATCAAAAACAATTACAACCATTGAGCCATCGGGTATCCGGAAATTTTTTGATATTGTCAGTGAGATGGATGATGCAATCTCTCTCGGCGTCGGAGAGCCGGATTTTGATACACCGTGGCATATTCGTGATGAGGGAATTTATTCCCTTGAAAAAGGAAGAACTTTTTATACTTCAAATGCAGGTTTAAAGGAATTAAAAATTGAGATTTCCAAATATCTTGACCGGAGATTTGGGCTTTCCTATGACTATAACAAGGAGATGCTTGTGACAGTCGGAGGCAGTGAGGCAATTGATATTGCCATGCGTGCCATGTTAGATCCGCAAGATGAGGTACTTATTCCGCAGCCAAGTTATGTATCCTATGTGCCTTGTTGTGTACTGGCAAATGGAACACCGGTTCCGATCGAACTGAAGGCAGAGAACGAATTCCGCCTGACGGCAGAAGAACTTGAGGCTGCAATCACGCCGAAGACAAAGCTTCTTGTTATGCCTTTCCCAAATAACCCGACCGGGGCGGTTATGGAAAAGAAGGATCTGGAAGCAGTTGCAGAAGTGGTAAAGAAACATGATCTGTTTGTCCTGAGTGACGAGATCTATGCGGAACTGACCTATCTGGACAATCATGTATCCATTGCCTCCATTCCGGGAATGAGGGAGCGAACAATCGTGATCAACGGATTTTCCAAATCGCATGCAATGACCGGATGGAGACTCGGTTATGCATGTGGACCGGAAGTAATCATCAAACAGATGTTAAAAATCCATCAGTTTGCGATCATGTGTGCGCCGACCACCAGCCAGTATGCGGCGGTAGAGGCACTGCGCAACGGGGATGAAGATGTTGCCATGATGCGGGAAGAGTACAACGGCAGACGCCGTTATGTACTGGAGCGGTTCAAAGAGATGGGACTTTCCTGTTTTGAACCATTTGGAGCATTTTATGCGTTCCCTTGTATTAAGGATCTGGGTATGACCAGTGATGAGTTTGCAACAAAACTTCTGCAGACGAAGAAAGTTGCGGTTGTTCCGGGTACGGCGTTCGGTGCCTGCGGAGAGGGATTCCTTCGTATATCCTATGCATATTCCCTGGATGATCTGCGGATTGCACTGGATCGCGTGGCTGAGTTTGTAACGGAGATTCGGGAGATTAAGAATTAAAAATGGCAGAGTTAAATATTGTATTACATGAGCCGGAAATTCCAGCAAATACGGGAAATATCGGCAGGACCTGTGTCGCAACTGGTACAAAGCTGCATCTGATTGAGCCGCTTGGTTTTTCTTTATCGGAGAAACATTTAAAGCGTGCCGGCATGGACTACTGGAAAGATCTTGATGTCACCGTATATGAAAACTGGGAGGATTTCTGTAAAAGAAATCCGGGTGCAAAAATTTATTATGCGACAACAAAAGGACGTCATGTGTATTCGGATGTCCATTATGAACCGGACTGTTTCATTATGTTCGGAAAAGAGAGTGCAGGAATTCCGGAAGAAATCTTAAAGGCGAATCCGGATACCTGTGTGCGTATTCCGATGATCGGGGAAACCCGTTCTTTGAACTTATCGAATTCTGTTGCCATTGTGCTTTATGAGGCACTGCGCCAGAACGATTTTGACCATATGAAGCTGGAAGGACAGCTTCACAGACTGAGCTGGGACGATTAAAATGGGAATTATCAAAGCAAAAAATGTTGTACACGAATTTTTCCGCAGAGATGAGGAAGGCAATGTTGAGTCTATTACGACGGCACTCGATCATGTAAATCTGGATGTAAAAGCGGGACAGTTCATTGCCATTCTCGGACACAACGGATCGGGCAAGTCGACACTTGCCAAACATATCAATGCGTTGCTGACACCGACAGAAGGCGTGATCTGGGTGGATGGAATGGATGTACTCGATGAGGACAATACCATTCCGATCCGGAAAACTGCCGGGATGGTATTTCAGAATCCGGACAATCAGATCATTGCCAGTGTGGTAGAAGAAGATGTGGGATTTGGTCCCGAAAATATCGGGGTGCCGACAGAAGAAATCTGGACGCGTGTCAATCAGAGTTTAGAAGCTGTGGATATGGTAAAATACCGCAAACATTCTCCAAATAAACTTTCCGGTGGACAGAAACAGCGTGTTGCAATTGCCGGTGTTGTGGCAATGGAACCGAAATGCATTGTCTTTGATGAGCCGACAGCGATGCTTGATCCGAACGGACGCAAAGAGGTTATTGCTACCGCACATGATCTGAATAAGAAAAAGGGCGTTACCATCATTCTTATTACACATTATATGGAAGAAGTGGTTGACGCAGATTATGTGTACGTCATGGAGAAAGGAAAGATCGTGATGGACGGTACACCGCGCGATATTTTTTCGCGTGTGGACGAGCTGAAAGAACATCGTCTGGATGTACCGCAGGCAACGCTTGTGGCAGATGAACTGCGCAGCGCGGGCGTACCGATTCCACAGGGAATCCTTACGAGGAAAGAACTGGTGGATGCGATTATGTCCGTGGCAAATGCCTAGACAAAGATATGCGCACAGGCAGGAGATAAAAAGATGGCAGAAATCATTTTAGACAAGATCAATTACACATACAGCGACGGTACTGCTTATGAGATTCAGGCATTAAAGGATGTCAATCTGCAGATTCATCAGGGCGAATTTATCGGAATTATCGGTCATACGGGATCGGGAAAATCGACTCTGACTCAGCTGCTGAACGGACTGCTGCGGGCATCATCGGGAAGCATCTATGTGGATGGGCAGGACATCTATGATGAAGGGTATGATATGAAAGCCCTGCGGAGCAAAGTGGGGCTGGTTTTCCAGTATCCGGATCATCAGCTGTTTGAGACCACCTGTTTTGAGGATGTCTGTTTTGGACCGAAGAATCAGGGACTGGATCGCAGGGATATAGAACTGCGGGCATTTGAGGCACTGCGCAACGTCGGGTTTCCGGAAGAGTTATTTTATCAGCCGCCGTTTGATTTGTCCGGTGGACAGAAGCGCCGTGTGGCAATTGCCGGAGTACTGGCAATGAAACCGGATGTGCTGATTCTGGACGAGCCGACGGCGGGACTTGATCCGGCAGGGCGCGATGAAATCCTTGGACTGGTTTCTAAGATGCACAGGGAACTTGGCATCACGATTCTTCTGGTATCACACAGTATGGAAGATGTGGCGGAATATGTGGACCGCATCATTGTGATGAATCACGGTGCCGTGATGTTTGATGCTTTGCCGAAGCAGGTGTTTGCGCATTATAAGGAGCTTGAGGCGGTAGGACTTGCTGCACCGCAGGTGACGTATCTGGTACACGAACTTGCGGAACGGGGACTTCCTGTGGACACACAGGCAACCACGGCAAGAGAAGCAGCACAGACAATTCTGTCGGCACTTCGGGAGAAAAACGTCATTTAGTGTTTGCAGAGCACAGGAGAAATTTATGTTAAGAGATATTACTCTGGGCCAGTATTATCCGGCAGATTCTGTCGTACACAAACTGGACCCGCGTGTAAAATTATTTGCGACAATGATATATATTATTGCGCTGTTTACGTTCCAGGGCATTTTGGGATTTGCGATCATAACCGGTATGCTTATTTTTATGATCAAAATTTCAAAAGTACCGTTTTCGTATATCGTAAAAGGGTTAAAAGCCATTGTGGTGCTGCTTTTGATTACGGCAGTGTTTAATCTGGTCTTTACACCGACCGGTACGGAGTACTGGCACTGGGGACCGTTTCATCTGACCAGTACAGGTATTATGAATGCGGTGCTTATGACGATCCGGCTGATCTATCTGATCATTGGAACGTCTCTCATGACACTGACCACGACGCCAAACCAGCTGACCGATGGACTTGAAAAAGCATTGTCTCCGCTGAACCGGATTCACATACCGGTGCATGCGATTGCGATGATGATGTCCATTGCCCTGCGGTTTATTCCGATTCTCATCGAGGAAACGGACAAGATCATGAAGGCACAGATGGCGCGTGGTGCCGATTTTGAGGACGGCAATCTGATCCAGAAAGCCAAAAGCATGGTGCCGCTTCTGATTCCGTTATTTGTATCGGCGTTCCGTCGCGCGGACGATCTTGCCATGGCCATGGAAGCCCGCTGCTACAGTGGCGGAGAGGGACGAACAAAGATGAAACCGCTGCGCTATCAGGGAACAGACCGCAAAGCCTATGTGATATTGATTGCATTTCTTGTGCTTGTGATTGTTGCACGAGTGCTGTTGCGCTGGCCACAGTAGCAGGACGGTGACCGCCGGGCAGGGATTGCCGGCGGCATATAAATGATCGGAAAACAAGGAATTTGACAGAACAGGATTAAGAAATATGAGAGTAAAAATGGTCGTCGCATATGACGGAACCAACTATAGCGGCTGGCAGATTCAGCCCAACGGTGTGACCATTGAACAGAAATTAAATGAAGCATTGCAGGCGCTTCTTGGGGAAGATATCCGCGTGACCGGCGCAAGCCGCACGGACGCGGGGGTACATTCTCTGGGAAACGTCTGTATTTTTGATACGGATACCCGTATGCCGGCGGAGAAGATCAGCTACGCATTAAACCAGAGGCTGCCGGAAGATATCGTGGTGCAGGATTCCTGCGAAGTGCCGGATACCTTTCATCCACGTTTTTCCAGAAGCCGAAAGACCTATGAGTACCGGATACTAAACCGGCGGTTCCGCATGCCGACCAGGCGGCTGGATACATATTTTTATCATTATCCGCTGGATGTGGAGAAAATGCAGGAGGCCGCGGATTATCTGGTTGGCGAGCATGATTTTAAAAGTTTCTGTGCGGTCAATGCACAGTCGAAAACCAGCGTACGGACGATCTATGCATGTACGGTCACGAAAGAAGAGGATATTATCACGATCCGGGTGACGGGAAATGGGTTCTTGTATAATATGGTGCGGATCATTGCAGGAACACTGATAAAGGTGGGAGCGGGAGAGTTTGCCCCACAGGAGATGCAGACGATTTTAGATGCCTGTGACCGGAGTGTGGCAGGACCGACGGCTCCTGCACACGGACTGACAATGATCGGGCTGGAGTACGAATAAACCACGGAATAGGATCATTTTTGTGTTAATTTGTTGAATATGTCAAAAAATAGATTTTGATTGTGGATATAGATGGCATTTTTTACAGAACCTGTGGATAAAGGTGGAAAAATGGGGATTTACACGAGAAATCTGCTTGACAACAAAAGACCCGGGTAATATAATATATAAGTCTGTGATAGTATGTAAATGTGAGCCAAAAGCCCCGGCGAGCATTTAAACTATATAGAAAAGCAGAGCAGGAAAGAGCAGCGTCCGGACATACGAGGCTTGAAACTGTTCGCATTTTATTGATTTGAATATCTATCAAGGAGGAAAACCCATGAAAACATTTATGGCAAGTCCTGCTACCATCGACAGAAAGTGGTATGTAGTAGACGCTGAAGGCAAGACATTAGGACGTTTAGCATCAGAAGTTGCTAAAGTATTAAGAGGAAAGAATAAACCAATCTTCACACCACACATTGATACCGGTGATTATGTAATCGTTGTGAACGCTGAGAAGATCAAAGTAACTGGTAAGAAGTTAGATCAGAAGGTATACTACCGTCATTCAGGATACGTTGGAGGAATCAAGGAGACAACTCTTAAGGAAATGCTCAACAAGCATCCGGAGCGTGTCATCGAGTTCGCTGTTAAGGGAATGCTTCCAAAGGGACCTTTAGGACGTCAGATGTACACAAAGTTATTTGTATACGCAGGACCAGATCACAAGCATGCAGCTCAGAAGCCAGAAGCTTTAACATTCTAATCAGAGGAGGTAAACAACATTGGCTAATACAAAGTATTACGGAACAGGAAGAAGAAAATCATCTGTTGCCAGAGTTTATTTAGTACCTGGAACAGGAAAGATCACAATCAATAAAAGAGATATTGACGAGTACTTAGGTCTTGAGACTTTAAAGGTAATCGTTCGTCAGCCATTAGTAGCAACTGAGACAGTTGACAAGTTTGACGTTTTAGTAAACGTAAAGGGCGGCGGATACTCAGGACAGGCCGGTGCCATCCGTCATGGTATCTCCCGTGCACTCCTTCAGGTAGATAACGAGTATAGACCTACTCTTAAGGCTGCTGGATTCTTAACAAGAGATCCACGTATGAAAGAGCGTAAGAAATACGGTCTCAAAGCAGCTCGTCGTGCTCCGCAGTTCAGCAAACGATAATTCAATCGAATATCAGAAAAGAGCAAATTTCCCCGAAAACATCGAGTTTTCGGGGATTTCTTTATATTTTGATAATTCCATCAGACACCACAAAAACACACAAAATTTTCACGGTAACTAACAAATAACTAACAGGTAACTAACACGGAAAACCTTGTCTTGTGTAAGACATTACAAGTCTTATGTAAGACAAGAATTTGCATGAAAAAAGGACGATTCAATCGCCCTTTTCGTTGCAATATTCAATGATGCACGACCGGGCATCCTTTTTCGTCCGGCAGTGGCAGGAATGACCGTCTTTGAATATGATGTCATATCCGTCGTGCATGTTTCCGGAGATACCGGAAATCATTTCTCTGTTCTTTTCTGCAATCTGCATCGTGTCGAACAATCCGCATTGGTCTTTTTTCACAAGGTCTTGAATATATGCATTGACCGACATTCCCTTGTCAGATGCAAGAGCCTTGATGATGTCTTTCATCCCTTTGGGTACTGCGAGATTGATTCGTTCATAATGCTTACGCACGAAATTGTTTTTGTACTCAGTTCTATTCATGGCACACCTCTATATTTTGTTGATAGCGTCAATCAGTTCCTCAATCTCAAAATGAGTGTAGACAACCTCTGTCACACCCTGTCCTTTATGCCCGACAATTTTCTTGATGACCTTGTCTGACACTCCGGCAACCGTCAACATGGAAATACATGTGTGACGGGTATCGTGTGGGCGGTGTTTCATTCCGAGGGTGTCAATGAGTGGCATCCAGTAAGAATCATAATAATTCCTATACTTGAAATGCTCTCCGTCCGGAGTAGAGAGGAGATATTCACAATCATTGAGGTTGTACCAGTATTCAAAGAGCGGATAAACCTTTTCAGCAATCGGAGCGGTGCGGATTCCGGCAGCAGTTTTCGAGGCGATGATTTTGAAATATCTACCATCAAGGTTCACATCCTCTTTTTTGAGGTCGAGGAGTTCACCGATTCGGCATCCGGTATATATCAGCATAAGGATGACAGTATAATATATATTTGAATCCTTGACATCCCATAATTTCGCAACCTCTGTTTTTGAGAACGGTTCACGGTTGTATGCGTTGGGATTGCCTGCCTTTTTAATGTCGAGGTATTCGACAAGGTTTCGTTCTTTTGGAATAATCTCATGAATCACAGCGTATTTGTACATCAGACCGAATAATATTTTTAATTTCCGGAGTGTAGGATAATTTTTGCCGGATTCATCAACGACCATTTGCAGGTGGTCGAGTTTTACATCAACAAAACGCATCCGTGCAAGTTTATCACATAACGCCCATGCTGCACGGTAGCCTTTGACGTTGGAATCACTGACAGTCGGAAAATGTTCATCAGACCATCGCTCATATACATCCTCGAATGTAACCTTTGCAGCATTCACATCATAAGGCTTTGCATTGAACTCCGCAAGTGCGGTCAATGCCTCTTTGCGGGTCGGGTAATATCCGACGACCGTATATAATTGTTTTGATTTACCTGTTTTCGGGTCGATTTCCCATCCTTTTGTCTTTTTGGCGACATAAGGATTCCGGCGATTTCCCGATAATTTGTAAACCGTTCCGAATCCGTTCGGTAGTTTCATAAAATCACCATCCTAAAAAAGAGTATAAAAAATAAAACCAATGCAAAAAGCACGGTTTTATGATAGAATGATGTTTGCAGGAACTATCTATCAAGTGCCTTTTGCAGGAGCATGAGACGGAAGTTTCACAAAGGCGATTCACGTTGCAGCGTGGGTCGTCTTTTTTCTTGTCTAATAATATCCGACTGTCTCAAATTCGAGGCTTGTATCTCTGTCCTCTGTATATTGGTCATAGTCATAATTGATTATTTTGTAAAAAGCAATGACAATATGTATTTCTCCGGTTTCATCATCATATCCGAGTATTTGTGAAAAAATAGGTCGTTTCTGTTCCAATGATTTGGATATTTCAGAAACAAGATGTTCTCCGATAACAAAACCGAGTGTTTCATTGAAACGCTTTGCAGAAACAACACCGTCTTGAACAACAAAATCAACATTGTCACAACAGTCGATTTTGGAGAAATCCGGAAGTGATTCCGGACACTTCAATTTGATGTCCTCAAACTTCTCTATCAATCTGCTTTTCGTACAGTTACCAATATAAACAGTCGGAATTTCGATGCTGCGTTCCGTCACAGGTGACTGCGGAATTTCCACAGTTTTCTCTTGCAATTTTTTCTGACATTCAGAACAAAGACCAGTGCGAATATTTACAAAGAGAAAAAGTCCATGACGACCACATTTAACACATTTTGACATCTCAAAACCTCCGTTTCTATATATGAATTTCAACACTCTGTAAACTTTCCTCGTGAAAGGAGGTGAGCAGAGTGAAAATTCTATTATGGGAAATGAGAACCTCAAAAGGGTTCACATTGATGGAGTTATCGAAGAAATCCGGAATCGGAAAATCCACGATAAACAACATCGAAAATGGTAAGGTGTCACCGACATTGTTTCAACTTGAAATGATAGCGATTGCATTAGGCGTGAACATCACCGACCTGTTTGAATCCGAATACAAATAATTGTATCATATTGCAACGAGATTCCGGCAGCAGGAGGAACGATTTCCACAATTATGGAAATCAACCTCGATATTTCCACAATCATGGAAATATATGATACAATGCAATTCGGAAAGGGGGTGGTGTCTCCCTTGAATTACAAAGAGGCTATTATTGAAATAGTCGGAAAGATACACAGCGAACGCATCCTCAAGAGGATATATAAATTCGTGGCGTATCTGTACACTCATGAGACTGACGGTTGAAAGACTGTCAGTCTTTTTTTGATGCAAACAAATCTATGATTCTTTGAAATGCTGCGATGTCCTCGTCGCTTGCCTCAAGTAATGCCTTGAAAAGATTCTTGCGGGCATCGTCCTCACCTATCATGATGCGGTCAATGCGTTCGATGAAATCGTCGTCCGTGTCAATGAACATTTCTCCCTCACCAGTAGTCAACCACATATAATCAACACTGAACTCACGGCAGATAGATTTTGTCATTTGTTCGGTTAGGTTGCGATTTCCGTTTTCTATATTAGACATTGAACCTCTTGTCACTCCGATACGCTCACCGAATTTCTCAAGAGTGAGACCGAGCGTCTTTCTTATTTCCTTTACACGCTCATTTTGTGTCATGTGAACACCTCCTTTTTATGAATCATAACACTCGTTGAAATAAAATGCAATAAAAAAGTATTCAAAGAATACAAAAAACTATTGACAAAGTTGTCAAAGACGCATATTATGTATTCAAGGACAACACAAGGAGGTAAAACAGGATGACGAAACACATTAAAGTGAACAGCATATCAACAGCGTGGGAGGTAGCTGCAAGCATTTTCCCAACAGGCTACCAAAAAGACGAGGAAAGCAGCAAAAGAGCAGGCTATCCGATTTATAAGACAACCTCAACAGACGAAAATTTTTCCGGATTCCACATTTCAGACCTAAACACTCGATTAGAGGTAAGCATGGGAGCAGAAACGGCGATGATTTGGGTCGAGGAAAATGAGGAGGACACCTTTGAAATTGTAGTAAAAGGATTGACCGAGGAGGAAAAAGAAAGTCTCAAGGAAGTGGTTGACAAGGAAATTCGCAGAATCAAATACCGAAGACATAAGGCAGAAACCTCAAATCTCCGGTACGTGATAGACCTAAATTCATAACAGATTAGAACTCATGTGAACAGCAGTTGCAATTTGCTCATCGAGTTCGGATTCATTTTCGGGTGCATAGATATTGTCAAATTCTATGCACTCCGATGAATCGAAAGCGCAAAGAGAGAGTTCTGCGGGAACAGGCTCTCCACCGTCGGAATCGTCAAGAGGTTCAAGAATGGAAAGTTGCACATATTGTTTTCCAGTGCGACGAACATCTTGAACGAGGGAACGGAGTTCCGAAACACTAACAATGATTGAATCTCTCACAAAATCACCTCCTTGTATTGATTATACAATGCGGGGCGGGAAAATGAAAGCCGAAACGGGGCAGCAGTCGCCCCGTCAGTGTCCGGATGGCAACCGACACTCTGACGATGGCAAGCCGAAAGACACCGTTCAGCGATACCGTGGGAAACATGGCAGCGGTCGCACCTGCTAAAAAGTGCGTGGATAGTCAACAGGTTTTCGATGATTTTTAATGTGAAAAGCATCAACACGGTAGACAATGCCGGAAAGCAGGTGGACGGGATGAAAAGACCGAGAGAGCCACCAACAGGAGGAAACAGGATGGATATAGGACGAATATTGCCGACAGAGGCAGCAGCAATCCTCAATGTATCACCGCAATTCGTGAGGGTAGCAATGCAGCAGGGAAAACTCCCGATAGGAACGGCGGTGCAGATGTCCTCAATTTGGACGTATCACATTTCGGAAAAACTGCTTGCAGATTATTCCGGAAAAAACATAGAAAAAGAGATTGAGCGAATCCGAGGAGGTGTTGAAAAATGACGAGAAACGAGAAAAAGGCAGTGATTGAGAGCATGGCAGAAAAATTCATGAATATTGACGACCTTGAGGGAAAGTCAATGACCATTATGGTGATGTCTGCGTATGCCGAGGGTAAGGCAGCAGGAAAAGCAGAGGAGCGTCGCAGATGGGAACAGAAAGAGGCGGTTGCAGCCGTTTAATGAAAACGCCCCGTCATAACGGCGGGGCAGTACATAGCAGGAGCATGAGAGCAAAGAAAAAGGACAACCATTGCAGTGGTCGTCCTTGTATCGACTGATTGTGTCAGTCGCTAACTGATAGAAATATTATAGCAAATCTGACACAAAAAAGCAACTTGAAAAGTGACCGAAAAGGTCTATAAAATCAAGGGTTTTCGGAACTTTTATCGTCCTTGTAATAGATAATAACAAGTCTACGAAAACATAACAGGAGGATTGTGTCAGATGGCAAGAAAAAGAGGGATGCAATATATCCCGTATGATTATGAGGCAGCATATAACAAAGCGATGGAGGACATGCATGAGTGGTTTATTGAAAATCTGTTCCAACATCGAAAGAAAGTTATATATGCACTGAAAGAGATAACAGCAGGAGACCAGTTTGAAATTGAGATATATCCGCAGTTCCGGAGCATGGATGAAGTACCTCCGGAGGGGAGTACAATCAAGAAAGACAACAACAAGGCTCAAAAGAATCTGAATGATAAGAACGCACGGAAATATGTTGAGAGACTAATCAATGAGAATTTCAGTGACCGTGATATTTGGATGACATTGACCTATGATGACGAGCATCTCCCGCCGGACGGGGATGTGGATGCAGCAATCAAGAATGTGCAAAAGTACATCCGACGCATCAACTATCAGAGAAAAAAGAGAGGTCTCCCGAATGCAAAATATGTCTATGTGACCGCATACAATCCGGATGCGGAAATCAGATGGCATCATCACATTGTCATGGATGGTGCGTTAGACATGGAGACAGTTGAATCATGTTGGAAACAGTCAAGCAGGAATGAGGTTCGCAGGTTACAGACAGACGAAAACGGTTTGTCCGGCATGGCGAACTATATCGTTGAAGAAAAGAACCGTGTTCCGTCAGAAAAGAGATGGAACAGTTCACAGGGATTGAGAGACCCACGAATCAAGGTCGTTCATTCCAAACGTCCGGCAGCAGGTGGCAGCTATAAACAGATTAGCTCATTCGTTGACGGAATGGTAAAAAACAGAGATTCAATTCCGGAGGTATTGAAAAAGTGGTATCCGGAAATGGATTTCACAAATGCAGCAGTGTACTACAACGATTTTAATTGCATGTTTTATATACATGCACGAATGAGGAGAATGAAAGAGATTGAGGAGGCGGTCGGGAAATGAGATTTGACTGGAAACCGGAATCAAAAGATAGATATTTCAGAAAAGCAGAGGCAGCAGTCAAGGCAGCGGGATTCGATGACATCCTGTGGGTAGACAAAGACCAGTTTTCCATCGTCAAAGGAACGGTCAAGGTACATTTCAAGCCGATTTCAAGAGACGGAAAGACACGCCGATGGTGGGAGGCAAAGAGAACGATTGAGAATATGCATGAAGTGCCTCCGGCAAAAGACCAGTTCGGCAGGAAACACAAGAGAATTTTCATTCACGCCTACATGATTTTAGAAATGGAGGAGCAGGACAGATGAAAATGAGAGAAGTCGCAGAGAGATTCAGACATATGCTCAAAGTCAAGGATTGCAGACATTTATGTCTGACATGTGAATATTACGAAATATGCAAAAGAGAGGTGAACGCAGATGAATATGAAATACGCAATGAGGAGTGAGGACACAGAGCAAATCAATGTCGTGTCGTGGGCGAATTGGAATGCGAACCGCTATCCGGAATTGAGGTGGTTGTTCCATGTACCAAACGGAGGCAGCAGAAACAAGCAGGAGGCAGTCAAATTCAAACAGATGGGTGTCAAGGCGGGCGTGTCTGATTTGTGCCTCCCATATCCAAAAGGGATTTACTGCGGATTGTTTATCGAAATGAAATACGGCAACAACAGGCAGCAGGACACACAAAAAGAGTTCCTTGCAGATATGGCAGCAGCAGGACATTTTGTCGCAACCTGCTATTCAGCAGAGGAGGCAATCAAAGTCATTGAGGAATATTTGAATCTTGCGTTGTGTTATTGTCCGGAGGAGGATTTCAACAACAAAATGAGCATCCCGAACAACAGCATCCTAAAGGACGGGAAAGTCAAGGGAGGCAGGTCATGACACTTGCAGATTTACTCAACATATTAGAGAGTGCGGACATGCTGCGAATCATCAAGGGAGACGAGGAAATATTCGTCGGGTATCTTGCATTATTTGCACCGGAGGTCGGTCACACGAACTGCAAACTCTATGAACAGTATAAATTTGACGAGGTTGTGAAATTCAGAGCAGTTCCGGAGATTACTCACAGGAAGTGGAAAGAATTGAACCTCATGTCACCACTGCGACCGGACGAAACACCGGACTATAAGTTTCAAGAATTGCAAATGAAATTGTATTACACGATTTATATATAACAGGACAATAACAGGAGGAAAAAAGACATGAAAATCATTGCAGTAATGTCACCAAAAGGAGGAATCGGGAAAACAACGACATCCGATTCAATCGCCTATATGTTAGGCGAGGAACAGGGAAAAAGAGTGCTTGTGTTAGATGGAGACCCGCAGGGAGATACATCAAAGACGTTCGGAGTATACGAACCGGACGGAATCGGCATGAGTGAACTGCTTGAGAAACATGAGTGTGTCGGAGGTACATATAAAACAGGCGATTTGATTCGCCCGACAGAGTATTCACACGTTGACATCATTCCGGCGAATGGCTATCTCATGAAAACGGACATGAATTTGCTGCTCAAATCAGAGGACAATCAAGTCACACGATTGCGTGAGGCGTTGGAGGAGGTCTCCGGTGCATATGATTATTGTGTTTGTGACTGCGGGCGATTGCTTGACATGGTAGTCATTAACATTCTGATTGCAGCAGAACTCATTATTGCTCCGGTAAAGGTCGGGGGATATGAAATCGAGGCATTACAGAACCTTGAGGAGCAGATTGAGGACTTGAGAGACATCAATCCGGACTTGAGAATCAAGGCACTCATGACAATGCGACAGAAAAACAAGACCTCTCTTGAAGTTGAGGAATGGTTGAAAGCAGAATCCGGATTTGACATGTTTGTCACACCGATTCGTCGTTCTATCATCGCAGAGAAATCTACAACGGCAATGATACCACTCCCGAAATTTTCAAAGCGTGGGATTGTGTCTCAAGATTACAGATGCGTTGTGCATGAGTTACTCAAAGAAATGGAGGGGTAGACATGACAGACCATGAAAAAAGCCGAAATCATTATGAAAAAAGCGGAATTTATGACCCGAACATGGAACACTTTGAAGAATGTGAAGTGAACTCCGGTGCATGGGTACTTGTAACAAGACAAATTCCGGTTGATGAAAGATGCAAGCCTCATTTATTCGGGATATACTGGGGCGTACCAAAGCAGGACAGATTTGACAGACAGATTTGCGTGATTCACACAACGGAAGATGTGACATTGCTCAACCATGAGTTCACGGTCATCGACGATGAAAGACTGAAAGTGTACCGTGAGGAGGGGTGGGAATTACATGAAAATATGGCAGCAGCAGACACAGGAATGAACACGGAACTAATAGAAAAAGGTCGGGCGTTATGCGAGGAGGAACGTGAGATATTATGGGCGTTACAACTCGACGGCTTAACAGAGACACAAGCATGTGAGGAATATTTCTTAACAAAACATACAGACTATAACAATTTTTCGATTTGCTACATTCCGAACAAAGAAGTGTTTGCGGAATGTGTTGCAGTATTCGGAGAGAGATATTAAGAAACGGAGGCGTAAAGCATGGGAGACATTATCAAAACAGCACAGTGCAGGTTTTGTGGTCAGATGGTACAGATTGAGACCGACAAGGAACTGACACAGCCACAGGCAGAGGAACAGGCAACAATGACATGTAACTGCACCGAGGCGGTCGAGTATCAAAAAGAGAAACAGAGGAAAGAAAAAGCAATGATGAATGTGTCTGCCTTGTTTGGAGAGAACGCAGCACCGGACAAGAGATGCGGTGAGGGCATCGTGAACATCTTAAAGGCAGCAGTCGAGGAGATTTACACCGGAGGACTTGCGAAAGTCACATTGAACCTCCGAGGGGGGGTCAAAGCATCAATTTCACAGAATGCAAAGGGTGAAATCAACGTCGAACGTACAGAAACAAAGAAACAGAAACTCACAGAGTAATACCAGGAGGTTGAACAGATGGCAGCAGGATTCAGCGTGAAAGACGCACTCAACAAGAACAGCAAAGCGGGGATTGACGAATCTCCGAGAGCAAGATTCCGGACAAAGGACATCTCAATTTTCAAGATGTACCGGAACGATATGAATTTTTACAATGTAGAGCAGATTGAGGAACTGGCAGGAGACGTCCTCATGTATGGATTGAAACAGAACCTTGAACTTGTATATGCACCATGCGACAAGGGCGAATATAGAATCGTAGCAGGTGAAAGACGGTGGGAGGCTCTCAAGTACCTTGTGTCAAAGGGCTATAAAGAATTTGAACTTGCAACCAGTAAATTGACAACGCCACAGGATAACGACGAGGAGCAGGTTGAAATCATAATTGCGAACGCATACCGTACAAAGACAACATCCGACATGATTGAGGAGGAAACACGCCTCAAGGCATCTCTTGAACGCATGAAAGCAGCGGGAAAGAAAATCAAGGGATATGACCTGCAATCCGGACGATTGAGAGATGTGATTTCCTCAATGCTGCATGTGAGCAAAACAAAGATTGCACAAATTGAGGCAGTCAACAACAATCTGATTCCGGAATGGAAAGAGGAACTCAAGGGAGAACGCCTCACATTTTCCGCAGCTTATGAATTGAGTGGAATGACAGCAGACGAGCAACGGGAGGCACTGGGGAAATTCACGGAGACCGGAGAACTCACACACAAAGATGTGAAAGACATGAAAGCAGAAAAGGCAGCAGGGCAGCAGGTGTCAGAATCAGACACAGAAACAGAAATCGGCATGAACCCGCCGGAAGTGAGAGCGGGCGACGATTACGAAACACCGCATCCGGAGGGAATCACATCAATCTGCTATTCCTGCACCGAATATGAGACATGCAACGTTAAGACCGGAACATGTACCTCATGCGACCAATACAAGAACCGCACAGAGGCATACAAGACCGACGAGCAGAGATACAACGAGGAGCAGGATGCAATCGACCGTGAGACGAAAAAGAAACTCCGTGAACAGGCAGAGGAGGAGAAGATGAACAACCTCCCGTCAGATGCAACGGGGGAGATAAAGAGCATCAGAGTATCAAAGGAGAAATTCGAGGAATACACGGGAGAACATAGAAAACCGTATATGATAACAAAAGACGACGGATTCAAGGTCGGAAATGTCGTCAAATTGGTAGTATTTGCAGCAGGTAAGGCAACCGGAGAAACAGCAGACATGAGAATTACATGCAAAGACGATGACATCACCTGCAGCGGATTGACAGACGGATGGTGCGTCATTGGTCTTGTAGCAGAAAAGGAGGAATAATCATGAGCGACATCAAAAGAGGCGAAATGTTCTATATCAGCAGAGGGGGGGGCATCCTACAACGGGAGCGAACAACACGCAGACCGTCCGGCGGTAGTGGTTAGCAACAACAAGAACAATGAGAACAGCAATGTTGTTGAGGTTGTATATATGACTACACAGCCAAAAACAGACCTCCCGACACATGTGACAATAAGGTCAACAGGCAGAATCAGCACGGTATTGTGTGAGCAGGTTTATTCGGTATCAACGGAACGCATCGGAACATATATCGGAGAGGCGACAGACAAGGAAATGGAGAACATCGACATTGCTCTCATGATTTCTTTGCAGTTGGACGGTGGAATCAAGACGACAAAGAAGTACAACGAGACAATCAAAGAACAGCAGGAGGAAATCGACAGCCTCAAGAGAGAAATTGAGATGTTGCAGCAGGAGCATGAGGACGCAATCGCAGAGATTGAACAGGATGCAGCAGTCTATGTTGAGGAAAACAAGAAAATTGCGAATATGGCATCGTCAGAGGAAACAATCAGATTGCAGACCGAAAGAGATACATACAAAACCATGTATGACCAGTTACTCAATAGATTAGTGAATGGAGGAGCAGCATGAACAAAAGCGAATTAAAGGCAATATTCATCAATGCAAAGGCAACAGGTACAAAATACATCGGCGTGAGCATTCAGACAGAGGGCAGCAGTCAACCGGAAATCATCATCAATCCGAATGCGAATTTTGATGCAAAATTTGACTATTACATGGAGGCATACGATGACGATTTGATTCTGATTGCAGCAAAGGGCAAAAAGGACATCAGAATCACGGCAGCAGGGCAAGGAAACCGTTTCGAGGATATTGAATGTCAGTTATTAGGAGAGCGGGGCAAGGGTTGGAAAGAACTCATTGCAGGAGCGATTGACAATGCGTATGAGAAAATGATTGCAACCACACCTCCAACGACAGAGGAGGAACAGACCCATTGTGAAATGATAAAAGAGGCAGTCAAGGGAATATTCATCAATGAGAGCAGGACGGCAGCAGAGGCAGAGTTCATCAAGACACACATTGTCGACTATGAGAAAATATTCGATGTGTGCATGAATGGTGATGACCTTGAGTTCAAAAAAGGACTTGTCAGATTGCAGAAAATGCAAAATGAATATGTTATGCAGCGGGAAAATGACTGATAGAGAAAAAGAGGCGTTCATCGGCGGGATAGAATTTGCGAGAGACTGGAATCTCGACATCCCGCCGGATGATTTGCGTTTATACGAGAGATTGATTCAAGAAAGGACAAAAAAAGAGAATGAACAAAGTCATATTGATGGGTAGGCTCACAAGAGACCCGAATGTAAGATATACACAGCAGAACGGTTCACAGGAATCCATGTGTGTGGCACGTTATACACTGGCAGTCGACCGAAGAGGTGCAAGAGACGGGCAACAGTCGGCAGATTTTATCTCATGCGTGGCATTTGGGAAAAACGGCGAGTTTGCGGAAAAATATCTGAAACAGGGAACAAAAATTGTTGTTACTGGCAGGATTCAGACAGGCTCATACACAAACAGAGACGGGCAAAGGTATATACGACGGATGTTGTGATTGAGGAACAGGAATTTGCAGAAAGTAAGAGGGCAGCAGGAGAACAGGCAGAAAATGCCGGATATTCAGATGCAGGAGACGGATTCATGAACATTCCGGACGGTGTCGACGGCGAATTGCCTTTTATGTAAGCGAAAAGGAGGGTTGTGATAATATGGGAATCTTAAAAGGCATAATTGACCGATTTCGAGCAAATGAGCAGTTCAAGAGATGCGAAAAACCGCAAAAACACGAACAACTGGCGTAAAATGCACGGTCTGCCTATGAGAAGAAAGCAGAAAGCGAGGAAAAAGCATGAAAGAGGAAAAGGAGCAGACGGTCATTGAAAAAACCTTGCTATATCTTGAGAATTATCGTGAAATGGAACGATATATCAATGAGGCGGTATCAGAGACCTCTCAAGTGCCGGATATAGGCAAATACAACATATCAGCAGAAAAGGCGTTCTTGCAATCGGTCAGAGAGTGCCGTGCAGAGACGGTCATTCTATTTGAACACTTGAAAAAGGCTCTTGCATCGCTCAAGGAAGATGCAGAGGCAGCAGGTGAGGGGTACAAATACGACGCTCTTGAGGCGGTCTATATAAAGGGCATGTCATACGAGGATATAGTGAGGGAGACAGGATGCGGACGCAACTCACCGAAAAAGTGGTGCAGGGTGATGATTCAGCGGTTGTCAATCAAGTTATTCGGTGCAAAAGCGATTGAAAATGATAAAAACGGAGTGAAAACAGGGTGAAATGAGGGTGAAAACAGGGGTAAAAAGTGGGTGAACAAAAGACAAAATAAACGTGATAATATGTTAGCGTGAACAGTTGAGACGAGCGATTGCAGATATGCAGTCGCTTTTTTCTTGCCTGTTTGCCCTCCTGTTATATGCGGGTGGGATATACACAGTCATGTGCATAACTGCCCGCCTCTTATGGATAACACAGCAGGAGAATGATGCAAGAGAGGAGAACACAGATGCTTTTGAAATCATGCAGGTGTGGGAAGTTAATACCGCAGTCAATGAAGATGTGCGAGGAATGTGAGCAACGGCAGCAGTCGAGGCACATGATATATAACAACACACGGCGAGACGAGAGAGCAGCAGAGTTCTATGTATCAAAGGAATGGCGGGCGATGCGAGAGCGTATCATTGAGGTCTATGACAACGTAGATATATACGCATTATATGTCGAGCATGAGTTGCTCACATGCAATCCGGTTCACCATATCATTGAACTTGAGGACGACTGGGAACAGCGTTTGAATCCGTTCAACCTCATACCTCTCAACCATAAGACACACAACACAATCACTGCTTTATATAAGCAGAGCAAAGCAAGTATGAGAGCAACACAAAAACAGTTGAGGTCACTGATTGAGTACCACTTTCGAGAGGCAGGGGGATATAAAAAAGTTTTGTGCGATTCGTTTTTAGTCGCACCCCCTCTTTTCCTTGGAGAAAACTCCCCACGGGAATTTCGGTAGAAAGGTATATCCGAAAGAGGTGTCAGAATGTGACACAAAAGCACTGAAATACTGACGGAAAGGAGGCTTGTTGCATCATGGCAGGACAAAGACAACCCACAGATTTGGTTGTGATGAACGGGCGAAAGCACCTCACAAAAGCCGAGATTGAGGCACGAAAAAACGCCGAGGTCACAGCACCATGCGACAAAGTGAGACCTCCGTCATATTTGACACCGGAGCAAAAGAAACAGTTCCGGAAGATTGCGAAAGAATTACTCGAAATCAAACTGATTTCAAACCTTGATTGTGATGCACTGGCGAGACTACTCATTGCACAAACGCAGTACATCGAAATCACAGAGCAAATCAGAGCAACTCCATTGATGGAGGATGTTCCAGTCTATGAGATGCGGGAAAATCCGGACACGGGCGAAAAAGAACGTGTGCAGGTCGGTACAAGACAGGTCGTTTCCGGAGAAAGAGAACGCCTCATGATTATTCAAGACCGCTGCATGAAACAGTGTAGGCAGGGAGCATCAGATTTCGGACTGACAGTTTCCTCCCGCTGCCGTTTGGTCGTACCGAAACCACAACAGCAAAAGCCGGAGAACAAATTTGCGAAATATGCAAATTAAGGCATGGCAAAAGCAGGAGAAACAAAAGACCGCTGCACACAATACGCCCTTGATGTTGTATCGGGCAAGATAACAGCCGGAGAATATGTCCGTCTTGCATGTCAGAGGCATCTTGACGACATCGAAAAATCGAAAGCAGCACCATACAAATACTATTTCGACGTTGAAAAGTCGGAGGAAATCATCAATTTCGCAGAGGAATTGACCATTGCAGAGGGTGAGGAAAATGAGCATGTGACGGCATATCCGTTCCAGTGTTTCATTTTAGGGTCACTCAATGGATGGAGAACAAAGGAAAAGTCATACAGACGATTCAGAACATCTTATGTGCAATTAGGACGACAGAACGGAAAATCGTTCATCAATGGTATTTTGGCGTGTTATTACGGCAATTTCGACGGGTACAAGTACGGAAAAATATTTTGTACGGCGACAAAGCAAGACCAAGCGAATATCGTTTTTGACGAGGTCGCAAAATTTATCAATTCCGACGAGGATTTGTCAGAGTGGTTCAAGGTTCACGACCACAACCACACGATTGATTGTCTGTTGACACATTCAGAAATCAAAGCATTGTCCGGTGATACAAAGTCACTCGACGGACATCGTGCATATTTGGGAATCGTCGACGAGTATCATGCACACAAAACAAATCAGATGTACAAGCTGCTTGAGGGCGGTATCAAGAAACTCAAGTCGGCGTTGATTTCGGTCATCACGACAGCAGGATTCGACCTCAAGTCGCCGTGTTACAAGTTATATGAGTATTGCTGCAATCTACTCAAGGGCGTTTTCGAGAACGACAGTCAATTTGTGTATATCGCACAGATGGACGAACACGATGACAGATACACGCCGGAGAATTGGATAAAAGCAAACCCGATTCTTGAATTTGACCGAGACGCACTTGAGAACCTCATTCCGATTGCACACACTGCCCGTGATATGGGTGGGGAGGACTTGAGAGACTTCCTTGTCAAGCAGCTCAACATGTGGATGCAGTGGTCAAATTCACTATACATCAAGGATATTGCATCATGGAAAGCATGTGCCGTTCTGAAATCCTTGAGTGATTTCAGAGGCTCAAAGTGTTATGTCGGCGTTGACTTGTCATCCGGAGGAGACTTGACATCAATCGCAATCGTGATTCCGTTCATGGTGGAGGACACGAAAAAATATTTTGTTCACACACATTCGTTCATTCCGTCCTCAAGGGTAGATGAACACATCAAGACCGACAAAGTACCGTATGACGTATGGATTGAAAAGGGTCTTGTGACGGTAACGGAAACACTGGGAGGAATCAAGACAGATTACAAATATATCATCAAATACCTTGAGGATTTAGTGAGGGAATACAACCTCAAACCGCAGTTGATTTGTTATGACCCGCACAACGCATCAGCATTCCTGTCAGACCTTGAGGCGATGGGATTCGATTCAATCTCTGTCACACAGACAGCAAAAGAGTTGAACGATGCGACAGTTGATTTCAGACTTGAGATTCTTGCGGGCAATGTGGAAATCGAGGGAATGGAAGTCGGCAAAGAGGGAAACAAGATAGTTGTTCCAGTTGAAAGTCTACTTGTTTGGTCGATTGCAAACGCAAAGACCATCTCGAACAACTATGGTGAAATAAAAATTGACAAAGACATCACGACAGAACGAATCGACCCGATTGACGCTATCATCGACGCATGGAAACACGCAATGAAAGAGGAGTATCGACCGGATGTGAACGAAACTGTCAATGAATGGCTTGAGCAATTTGAAAAATACATGAAGAAAGGCGGTGAGAAATAAATGAATCCGTTTCAGAGATTAGGAGTGAAAATTTCAAATTGGTGGAGAGGTGAACCACAGGACAGCGGAGGCGTTGTGACACTGAACTCACCGTCATTCCTTGAGCGGATAGGACTGAAAAGAAAAGGGAAACCGACATCGGAGGTCACATATTTCACATGTCTCAAGATGCTGTCAGAAACCCTTGCAAAAATGCCTATCAAATATTATCAGAAAACGGACAAGGGAATCATTGAGGCAGAGGCGACAGATACATCAAAACTGCTCTCGAAAAGACCGAATCCGTTCATGACACCAACAACATTTTGGAACACGGTTGAAATCAACCGCAACCATTACGGAAACGGCTATGTGTATATGAGAAAGAAGTTTGACCGAAAGAAATTCGGCGGTGAAATAAAAATCGTTGATTTGTGGGTCATGCAGTCAAATTGTGTGCAGATAGTCGTTGATGATGCAGGGATATTCGCAGGAGTGGGGCGTTTGTGGTACGTCTACACAGACCCGACATCCGGTCGTCAATATGTGTTCAGTACAGACGAGGTGATGCATTTCAAGACATCTTTCAGTTTTGACGGAATCACAGGACTACCAGTGCAACAGATATTAAGAGACACGGTTGCAGGTGCATCCGAATCACAGGCGTTCATGAATAATCTGTATGAGAGCGGTCTGACGGCAAAGGCAACTCTTGAATATACCGGAGAATTGAACGAAAAGGCAAAAGCAGCACTTGTCAAGTCGTTTGAGGAGTTCGGCAGTGGAGCAAAGAACACAGGAAAAATCCTGCCTGTTCCGTTAGGAATGAAACTCACACCTCTTGACATCAAACTGACTGATTCACAGTTCTTTGAACTGAAAAAATATAACGCCTTGCAAATCGCCGGAGCGTTCGGAGTGAAACCGAATCAAATCAACGATTATTCAAAGTCGTCATATAGCAATAGCGAGATGCAGCAGTTATCATTCTACGTCGACACGGAACTGTTCATCATCAAGCAGTATGAGGAGGAAATCAATTTCAAAATGCTACCGGATGAAGATACAGACGACGGATATTATTACAAATTCAACGAAAAGGTATTGTTCCGCACCGATTCAAAAACGCAGATGGAGTATTTGAGAAACGGTGTCAATGGAACGATTATCAAACCGAATGAGGCAAGACGTAAACTCGACATGGAAGATGCGGAGGGAGGCGATGTCCTACTTGCGAATGGTAGCATCGTACCGTTGACGATGGCGGGTGCAGCATATTTGAAAGGTGAATCCGAGCAGGAGAACACCGATGAACCGGAGCAACCGGAGAAAGAAACAGAGCCGGACACAGAGCAGCCGGACACAGCAACAGAACCGGACGAAACCGACACGGCAGAGGACGAGACTGACGAGGAGGGAGGTGAATAAGCATGGCAAAGAAAAGACGTTTTGATTTCACAAAGAAAAATAAACGCAGCGGAAAAGTTGAGAATGTCGGCTATTTGGATTTAGAGCAGGACGAGGAGCAGAGCAGATGTTCCTTGTATTTCTACGGTGACATTGTATCAGCGACATGGGAATCTATGTGGTATGAGGAGGACAGATGCCCGCAGGACATCGCAGATTTCCTCAACCAGTTAGATGGATATGAGGACATTGACATCTATTTCAATTCCGGCGGTGGAGATGTATTTGCAGGACTGGCAATCTACAACCAGTTAAAGCGATATGACGGACACAAAGTCGGATATGTTGACGGAATGGCTGCATCCATTGCATCAGTCATCATGTTTGCATGTGACGAACTGCATTTCGCAACAGGTGCTCAAGCGATGATTCACAAACCGTTATGCATGGCATACGGAAACGCAGACGATTTCAAGGCAGTCATAAAGCAGTTGAATCTCTGCGAGGATTCAATTCTTGATGTCTACATGGAACATGTGCAGGAGGGTGTCACAAGAGACAAAATTCAATCTCTCATGAGCAATGAGACATGGTTCGACAGTAAGAAGATGCAACAGTATTTCAATGTTGAAATCGAGGAAAAGGCAGCAGTTGCAGCGTGTGCATCTGACTTTTTCGAGAAATACAACAATATTCCGGAGGCACTCAAGGGAATCGACACAAAGGACATCGTCGATGCAGTGATTGCAGAACTTGAAAACCGGAACAGTGCAGCAGCAGAGGCAGAAAAACAGAGAATCGAGGCAGAAAAGCAGGAGATTCTCAAAGATTTATACCTTTACGGTATGTAAGAAAGCGAGGAAAAAACATGAATAAGGAATTACAGAAGTTACTCAAGCAGATTAACGACAAGAAAAATGAGGTCAAGAGCCTTGTGAACGACGGAAAACTCGACAAGGCAAAGGCAGCAAAAGAGGAACTCAAGGAGTTACAGAACAGATTTGACCTCCTCTATGATTTGGACGAGGAGGAGAAGGATGACATCGAGGACAAAGTCAACAACGGAACTGCAAAGCAGGTCGGCGGGGATATCAAGCCGGACAAAAAGAACATCGTGAAATCATTTGTCAACATTGTCAAAGCCGGATTCCTGCACAAAGAGGCAGACGAGGCAGACATCAAGGTGTACAAGGATGCACTCACATCTGACACAACCGCAGGAAGTGAGGGAGAGGTCGGAATCGGTGTGACAATTCCGGAGGACATCAGAACAGACATCATCGAGTTGCGTCGTTCATCCGACAACCTTGAACAGTATGTCAATGTCGAGGGCGTAACAACCAAGACAGGAACACGAAACATTGAGGTTGATGCAGAATCAACACCATTTGACAATGTTGACGAGGCTGCGGATTTTCCGGAGATGGACGAACCGGAATTTTTACCGATTGAGTACAAGGTAAAGAAAAAGGGTGGAATCCTCAAGATGACAGCAGAGTTACTTGAGGACACAGCATCCAACATCATGGCATACATCAACAAATGGATTGCCAAGAAAACAAAGGCAACCCGTAACGCAATGATTCTCAAGGTACTCAATGAGATGACAAAAGGGAAAGAGGTCACAGTCGAGAACCTTGACAGCCTCAAGGACATTTTCAATGAGCAGTTAGACCCTGCAATCGCTGACAATGCAGTTGTTATCACAAATCAGAGCGGTTTCAACTACCTTGACAAGTTAAAGGATAAAGACGGCAACTATATTTTACAGAAAGACCCGACACAGCAGACAAAGGGAAAGATGCTTTTCGGCGAATATCCTATCATCAAATTATCAAAGAAAACTCTTGCATCCGAGAAGATCATGAACACCGATGGTCACACAATCGACGGGTACAAGCATCCTATTTTCTGCGGTGATTTAAAAGAGGCAGTCACACTCTTTGACAGAAACGTCCTCACAATCGACCTCAATGACAAAGGTGCGGGTTTATGGGATAAGGACATGACCGGAATCAAGGTGCGTGACCGTTTCGATGTGCAGCCTGTTGACAAGGGAGCAGTCATCAAAGGTCAGATTACAGAAGTTATCAACGGGTAATATGGCAGCAGGGCGGTGAATCCGTCCTGCTATTGAAAGCAGGTGAGAACATGACGGATGAAGAAAAAGAGAAGTACAGAGGCGGTCTGATTGCTACATGCAAGACATATTGTCACATCGACTATGATGACGACATCGAAATCCTTGAATTGATGCTTGACACGACACTGGATGAAATGACGGAACTGATTCCGAATTTTGACCGGAACAACCTCACAAGCCGTCAAAAACTGCTTGCATTTATGTCCGTGAAAGAACTGTACGACAACCGTGACAAGTACCGGAGCGACACAAAAACGCTATCCGCTGCCGTTTCCTCCATGCTGCTAAAAGAAATATACGGAGGTGCAGCAGAATGACGGGAAGAATCAAGATAATTCGTAAGACAACAAGCGTTGTTGAGGGCAGACGGCAGCAGGAGGAACAGGAATTTTTCTCATGTTGGTGCGATGTCAAGAGTTTGGGAACAAACGAGAAATACAATGCGTTGCAGATAGGTCTTGAGAACACGATTGTGTTTGAAACAAGAGCCTGCGACAAGATGGAGGAAATCAGATTGAATCTGAAAGAGTTCTATGCAGTGTATAAAGGCGTTGAGTTCAAAATATATGATGCGTGTCCGATGTTCACAGACGATAGGAAATATCAGTTGAAATGTAGAGCGGGAGCATAGTGTCATAATCTGACACCGGAGGTGATGCAGTGAAAATCGAGATGGAATTTCAAGGTTTGAAAGAACTTATGAAAGCATTTGAGGACGCAGCGAGCGACGAGGACATAAAAGAGGTCAATCAAAAGATTGTCAAGCAAAGCGAACCAGTCGTGAAAAACATCATGTCCAGTAAGATTCCGAAATCTGCGGACATTAAATTGTCCGGTCGAGGATTTGGTTCAAAGTCATCCGTGACATCACATGCAGCGGACAGCATACCGGTAGGAGCAGTCAAGGTGAAAGACACCGGAGCGTCTGCGAATGTTGGATGGGAAAAGTCGGACAACAGCGAACATTTTTATGTGAAATTCATAAACTGGGGAACTATCTATCGCCCGCCTCAAGAATTTATCTATGCAACAGGGCGTGAGGCAGATGCGGAACTGCAAAAAATCGCAGAACAGGAATATCAATCATATTTAGACAACACATTGAAATGAGGTGAGAGCATGAGCAGCAGTCCGGACATCATCAAAGATGCATCCGACGCATTGAGACCTATATCAGACAGAGGAATCACTGTGATGCAAGGATGGTATGACAAAGACATCCATGACAGACATGTGACATTGTGGGATTTGGGAGAAAATGACGAGAATTTTTCGGACGACGATGCAGAGGGAGTGACGCTGTCAGTGCAGGTCACTATATTTTCAGAAAGTGACGAGGTTGAACTTGCGAGGGAAATCAAGTCACTCATGAAAGAAAATGATTTCTCATTTGACGGCAGGAACGGAGACGATTCAAAGCCGGAGGACGGAATCTATATGAAAGCACAAAGGTTTTCAAAGTTTTATGAAATGGAGGAATAGACATGAGCGAAACAGTAACACAGGTTAGCGACACAGAACAGAAGATTGTGAGGAGTAGAACTTGCGGTTGTAGAGATTTCTACATCGCAAAACTCACACAGAACGATGCGAAAGCATACGTTGCAGAAACTCCGGTTAAACTGGCAAGAGCAATCAAAGCAAAGGTTGACGAAAAGTGGAGTTCTGAAAAGATTTACTCTGACGATGGAACAGAGGAAGTCATCAATTCATATGAGGGAACAGAAATCGAACTTGAGGTCAATGCACTTGCACCACAGGACAGACAGATTCTTTTCGGTCAGTTATACGAGAACGGTTTTCTTGTAAAGACTGCGGATGACAAAGCACCGGAGGTTGCTGTCGGATGGAGAGAAAGAAAACTCAACGGAAAGTATGATTTCAAATGGTTATACGCCGGAAAGTTTGCAGAGGGCATCAGTGAGGAGGCAAGCACAAAAGAGGGCAAATTGTCTCCGACAACAAAGAGCATCAAGGGTTCATTCTATGAGAGAAGTCTTGACAATGCATATGAGATTTCGGTCGACGAATCAAACCTCGTTTCCGGAGACACAAAGGCAGCAGAGGCAATCAAGGCATGGTTCAGCAAAGTGCAGGAGAAAAACGGCGGTTTAGGCTAATAAGAGGACATATAACAGGAGGATAAATCATGAAAAGAAAAATTATAGTCAATAACAAAGAGTTTACAATGCCGAAAATGTCAATCGACACATACACGGAATATCTCGAACTTGCAGAGGTTATCGACGCAAAACAGAGATATTCAAAGCAGGACATTGAGGCGATGAGTCTTTTTATCTGCAAAGCATACGGAGACCAGTTCACCGTTGAGGAATTAAAGAATCCGGAGACCGGACTTGATGCAGCAGGTTTGATTCTTGAGTTTCAGTTCATCGACATGGGAATTGCAGAAGAACTCACCAAGAGAATGGAGAACATCGAGAAAAATTTTCAGAGTGGCAAGTGATACCGGAAATCGAGGTCACTTGCAGAGGTGAGAGACTTTTCATCAATTCCGTAACGGTAGAACAGTATAAAAAATACATCAGTCTCATGGAAAAGAATGACATGGAGAAATTCTCCGGAGTGATGTTTTTCAACAAAAAGATAATGCAGGAGATGTTCGGGAATGAATTGTCGCTTGCAGCAGTTGGGGAGATTGATGCAGTTGAATTTCTGACGGCAATCAAGACGGTTCATTTCATCATGCAGAACATTGTTGCAGAGAAGATGTTGAACATTGTCGAGGTTGAGCAGGTGGAAAAAGAGGCATCCGCATTCGATGACTATGACCGTGAAAATGGATATGAGGACGAGGATGAACAACCGGAGGAAAATCAATGGAAAGTCTGCGGGGAAATTGTTGACCGTGTTGTAAAAATTGCGATTCGGCTATTGAAAAACTCATACAGTCAATGCATGAAAGAGAACATTGTCACGTTGTTGGACTACTTAAAATTTGAATTAGATACAATCAACGAAAATCAGTAAGAGAGGAGGCGACCGAATGGCTTATACAAGCGTCAAAATATCGGCAGATTCGAGCAGTTATCAATCGCAAATGAAATCGGCAGCATCGCAGATGAAAGTCTTGTCTGCGGAATATACGACGGCAGCGACGAAAGCAAAGTTGTTCGGGTCAGAAACAGACAGCCTTAAGGCAAAAGCCGAATCGCTCACTCAAAAAATCACGGTGCAAAAGAACATCGTGCAGTTGAACAGTGAGCAGCAGGAGAAGTTGACAAAGAAACTGTCAGACCAAAAGACAAAGCAGGAGGAACTCAAAACAAAGATTGATGCTGCGAAAGAGGCTTATGAGAAATCAACGGCAGAGACCGGAAAGAACTCCGAGCAGTCAAAAGCACTCAAAGAGGAACTTGACAAGTTAGAGAAAAAATTCACCGCAAATGAGACAGCAATCGGAAAGACGGAGACTGCACTTGCAAATCAGACGGTAAAGACGGAAAAGTCAAAAACTGCCCTCATGAACATGGAGGCAGAACTGGGAAACGTTAACGAACAGTTGAAAGACAATAAACTTGAAAAATTTGCGACCGCTTGCAATACGGCGGGAACAAAGATGGAGAGTTTCGGAAAGAAAATGTCGGTTGTCTCTGCCGGAATTGCGGGTATTGGTGCAGCAGTTGCAAAAAACGCATACGATGTCGAAAATGACTTGATGTCGATACAGGGTCAGTTGGGATTGACAGCAGAGGAGACAGAGAAACTCAAGACCGTCGCTCAAAATCTTTACACAAATGGATTCGGGGAGAGTTTGGGTGACTGTTCGTCTGCGGTCGTCACACTCGTTCAGAACATCAAAGGGGCGAAAAACATGTCTGTTGAACAGCAGCAGGCAATCGCCGAGCAGATGATGACCATGTCCGATATGTTCGGAACGGAGAACGAGGAACTGGCGAGAACTCTGACGACCATGAAAAACAACGGAATTATTGACGACATCAGCGAGGGAATGGATGTGCTGACGGTCGGATTCCAAAACGGAGCGAATTATTCGGGAGAACTGCTTGACACCATGCGGGAATATTCGCCGAAGTTCCAAGCGTTAGGAATGGACGCAAAGACCGCAATGGCTTATTTGATTCAAGGAGCACAAAACGGAGCGTTTAATCTTGACAAAGTCGGCGACGCAATGAAAGAGTTCAGCATCAGAGCGGTTGACGGTTCGGACACGACAGTGGACGGGTTCAACAGAATCGGACTAAATGCGGACGAGATGGCGAAAAAGTTTGCAGCAGGGGGAGACACAGCGTCACAGGCATTTCACGAGACTCTCGTTGCACTGAAAAACATGGATGACCCTATTTCACAGAACATCGCAGGTGTAGACCTGTTTGGAACGATGTGGGAGGATTTAGGGAAAGACACGGTGTTGTCGCTTGCAGATATAGAGGGAGGACTTGAGAACGTCGAGGGAGCGACGGTCAAAGCGGGGGAACAGGTGAACAATTCTTTTTCTACGCAGTTAAAGACCCAGTTCAGAGAATTGCAGACCTCCCTTTTGCCTTTAGGAAATGAACTGCTGCGGTTGGGAAAGGACATCATGCCAACCGTGAAAGAGGTCATCGGAGACGTGACGAACGTGCTCAAGAATATGGATTCCGAGACCGCTCAAAATGTCATCAAAATCGGTGCGGTGGTCGCTGCCACAGGACCAGCCGCGACAGCGTTCGGGAAGATGACAAAAGGTGTGAAAAGTGTTGTTGACGGTTACAAGAAAGTGAAAGAGATAGCACCGACAGCAGCGACAGCAGTCAAGACGTTCGGAACAAATGCGTTGAGTGCCGGAAAGAGTGCGGGAACATTCGTGCTGAATTTGGGAAAATCGGCAGCAGGGTTTGTCGCACACGCAGCAAAGGCGACTGCAAGCACCGCAGCAATGGCAGCACATAAAGCAGCAAGCATCGCCGGAACGGTAGCAGATACGGCAGGAACAGCAGCCACGGCAGCACACACAGCAGCAACAACGGCAGCCACGACGGCGACCGGAGGCATGACAGCAGCACAAACGGCATTGAATGCAGCTATGAATATGAATCCATTTGCAAAAGCGATTTTAATTATAACGGCGTTAATTGCGATAGGCGTTGCCCTATATAAAAACTGGGACAAGATTAGTGCATTTGCTGGAAAAATGTGGGGAAGCGTAAAAACACATTTTAACAACATCAAAAAAAGTGTGACTGATTCATTCAAAAAGTCAGGGGAAGCGGTAGAAACAAATGTCAAGAAAATGACCGATTCAGTTAAAAATAGCACGATCGGAAAGGTGACAGCAGCAGGATTTAAAGCTGTATATAATCATGTAAAAACCAATATGGAAGAAACTGCAAAAGCCACAAAGAAAAATCTGAATGAAATGAAATCCGCCTATGAAAAGAACGGTGGTGGAGTAAAGGGTATTGTGGCTGCAACCATGGTAGCAGTAAAAAACCATTATCAGAAAAAATATGATGAAATCAATAAACTGACTGGTGGAAAACTTGATGTCATGGTGCAAAAAACCAAGGACGGATTTCAAAAGGCTGCTAATTCCGTGTTGGAAAAAGTTGCAACCGCAAAGGCAAATGCACAGAAATTTGCATCCGAGGTTGTGGATGCTGTGGGTAGGATTCCGGGGAAGACTATAACAATTGGAGTGAATCTCGTGAAAGGACTGTGGAAAGGAATTAGCAACATGCAGTCCTGGGTGATTTCAAAGGTGAAAGGGTTTGGAAATTCGGTATTGACTGGATTAAAAAATTTTTTCGGAATCCATTCCCCATCCAAGGTTATGGAGGAGCAGATCGGAAAGAATCTGGCATTAGGTGTTGCAAATGGAATTACAAAAAATAAGAAGTATGCAAAGAAATCGGCTTCTGATTTAGGTAGCGAGATTGTAAAGGCAGCAAAGAAAAAAATAAATACGTATAAGACATATCATACAATGTCTTTGAAACAGGAAATAGAATATTGGGATGCGGTAAGAAAGCAGATCAAAAAGGGTACATCGGCAAGGACAGAAGCTGATAAAAAATATTTGGCTGACAAAAAAACTCTGAATAAGCAGCTTTTGAAAGCAAAACAGGATTATGCTAAAAGCGAAAAGCAAATCAATGCAGATTTGAAAAAAGAGATTAAGAGTTTGAATGCCGAATACAAAAATGCAGTAAAGGAGCGAAAAGAATCACTTCTTTCCTCGTTTTCATTATTTGAGTCTTATGATGCGGGAGACACCGTGTCGAAAACCGATTTACTTGTTGGAATGCAAACACAAGTTGAAGCTATTGAGGAATGGCAGAGACAGATCAAAACTTTGCAATCAAGAATGGGAAACACCAATCTGTACAAAACGATACAGGAAATGGGCGTAAGCGGTTTACAACAAGTAAAAGCACTCAATTCCATGACAGACGAGGAACTAAAAAGATATGAAAAACTGTATAAAGAAAGACAGACATCTGCTAAAACACAGGCTACCACGGAATTACAGGACGCAAAGAAAAGTACAGATGAAAAAATAGCAAAAGCAACGGAGAATGCGGAGAAAAAACTTACAAAGGCACAGAAAACATATACAGATGCATGTAAAAACTTGGGTGTGTCCGGAGTATCGGCAGTAAAGAAAACGGTTGACGGAGCAGAAAAACCACTTACAAAGTCTTTGAATAAGATTGGAAAGAAAACCACAAAAACTATAAGCGATGCAGTATCCACGGTAAAAAGAGGAACTGGAAAATTAAAAAAAGCAATGGATTTCAAGTGGTCATTGCCGCCATTGAAAATTCCACATATCACAGTATCGGGAGGAAAATCGCCGTATGGAATTGGAGGAAAAGGCTCTGTCCCGAAATTCAATATAGAATACTACAAAACGGGTGGAATCATGACTAATCCGACCGTGTTTGGTATCAACGGCAACAGCCTCATGATAGGAGGTGAGGCGGGAGATGAAGCGATTCTTCCACTTGCAGAATTTTACAACAAATTGAACAGCATGCTTGATAAGAAACTGGATGCAGTGCAGAAATCACCAGTCGTATATGTGACAAATCACACATACATTGACGACGACGAAATTGCAAGCAGAACAGTGTCAAAGGTAGATGCGGAAATGGTGACAAATAAACGAAAAGGGAGGTAAAGAAGAACAATGAAAATAAACGGAACAGACATCAGAAAGTATAATGCAAAGCAGTTGACCGCCGATGTGCAGCCTCCCTCTTTTTCAAATTCATATGAATGGTTGACGAGCGCAGTACTACCAACGGAGCTTGAGACAGAGGTTCAGATGGGACATTTGAAATTGTCAATATATTTTAAGGGAAAGGATAGAAATAATATCATCCGTGCAGCATCAGAACTCATGAGCAATTTTACAAAGGCTTGCAAGATGGAACTTGACGGCTACAAAGGAACATACATCGGATTTATCACAACAGATGACTATGAAAAACAAAATGTGAAACAGAGGTACATTGTAAATCTCGAATTTGACGGATTCTTTGTCGATGATGACATTTCTATCGTATTCGATGGGAAAACCTCTGCATTGCTCTATAAAGCGGGGACAAGAGACGCTCCGTGCGTTGTGGAGATATATGCAAAGAACGACTTGACGAATTACACAATCACCGGACTGGGAGAGGACGACATCATCATTGATAGTTTAGAAGCAGGAAAGACGGTTGTGATAGATGCAAAGACTGGACTTGTGACCATTGATGGGGAAAATGCATTTGACAAGGTGAACATATGGATGTTTCCAATACTAAAAGGAAAAGAAATAGTACTCACATTTTCGGATACAAAGGCGTGTGTGACCATTCGATACACGCCTATGTGGATTTAGCAATTTTAAGGGAGGAATGAGCAATGCAGATATTTGACGACAAAAAGAAAAAAATCGGGATATTGTCAGAATTTAAGGACAGGGAAATAACCACAACACTGGATTCCGGAGACAAGGAACTGTCGTTCAGTTATTCTGCAACCGGAGTATTGGTTGATCTATTAAAAGAAGAATACTATATACGAACAAAGACGGATGAATTTGTTATCAAGGCAGTTGAAAAGGGTGAACAGTTTAACAAATACACTGCAACTCTCAATGTTGAGGAATTGGAGGGAATGCCATTCCGTTATGGGTTTAAAACGGAAGAACAGACAATCAAAGAGTGCCTTGAGATCGCGTTCAATGGTACGGGATGGCATATTGGAAAATGCAATGTTACAAAAAAAAGAACCATCGACATGCAGGAGAGCGCTACAGCATGGGATGTTCTACAAAAGTGCCTCTCAACATACCGTTGCGAGTGCATTATTCACTCACTGACAAAGACAATCGACATATACGACCGGATAGGAAGTGACAAAGGATGTTATTTCATGGAGGGGATGAACCTCCGGAAAATATCATTGAAATCGGACACATATGATTTTTATACAAGAATCTATCCGATAGGCAAGGACGGAATCACACCGGAATGTTTGATAGGAAAAGACTATATAGATAATTTTCAATACAGTTCAAAAGTTAAATCATATGTGTGGAAAGATGAAAGATACACAAATGCAACAAGTTTGATTGAAGATGCAACAGCAAAGATTGAGGAGATGTCAAGACCATATAAAGCATACACTGCAGAGGTGATTGATCTTGCGAAAGCATCAGAGAAATACAAAGATATTCTCTTATATGGCATCGGAGACACGGTCACGCTTGTGTCAAAAAAAATGAGAACAAAAGAAAAACAGAGAATTGTCAAAATCACGGAATATCCGGAAACGCCCGAAAAGAACACGGTTGAGATTTCCAATGCAAAAAAGACATTTGCAGAAATTCAGCAGGAAGAAAACGATTTATTAAAAGACAATATTTACGAAGAATCGCAAAAAAGAGAAGACGAAGATAAAAAAGTAATAGTTAGGATAGAAAAAACTGAGGAAAAAATTGAGACAGAGGTAACAGACCGACAAAATGAAAACAGAGAATTGTCGTCAAAAATATCACAGACGGCACACAAAATAGAATTAACGGCGACGGGGGGAGATAAAACAATAGGGATAGTCATACGGCTGTATGATGAAAATGGAAATATAATTGATACAACATCGGGGGATGCAAATATAACAATAACAGGATTTGTAACCTTTTCGGATTTGGCTAATGCAGGAAGAACCACGATAAATGGAGCGAACATCACGACGGGGACAATAAACTGTGACAGACTTGATGGGGGAACAATAAGAGGACAAAAAATAATAGTAGACAACGGATGGGATCTTTTGAAAGATGCGTCGGGGAATAATATATATAGCATACTTAATTCATGGAAAAGAACGAACAGTCTTGCATCAAAGGGAAATGAAAATGATTGGTATGGAACACAAAGATTCTATACAGACATATCTGCACCGTGCATTAAGGGAAGAACATCTAGTGCAGCAGCGAATGTGAGATGCCAAGATGGAACGAATGGGTGGCTTGCAACTTCGGCGACGTCATCGAAAAGATACAAACATGCAATAACAGATATTACAGATGAAAAACTGAATCCGCAAAGATTATACGATCTGCCGGTTAGACAGTTTGTATATAATGACGATTATCTCGATGAAAATGACCAAAGATATGGAATGACAGTTTGCGGATTTATTGCAGAGGAAGTGGAAGAAAAATATCCAGTCGCTTGCGAATACAACGATGACAATATGCCGGAAAACTGGGATATTCGATACATTGTTCCTCCGATGCTAAAACTTATCCAACAACAACATGAAGAAATTGAAAAAATAAAATCTGACAATAGGGAGATATTAGATAAATTTAGAAAGCTAGAGACGCAAATGGAGAAAGCACAAGAAATAAACACTGAGAGGAGGTGAGAACATGGCAGCATTGACGAAACTGACAACGAACATCAATCTTGAAATGTCCGGAGACACTAAAAGATATTTAGTATCTGCAAAGCAGGGAGACAAGGCAACACGATTCATTGTCGCAAGACTGTTCAACAACGGTGAACCGTACACAATCCCGACGGGAGCGAGGGCGGTCATCAACATCGCAAAGCCGGACGGAAAGTATGTATATAACACATGCTCATATCTCGATTCGGATGTGACAGTCGAATTGACGAATCAAGCACTTGCAGCCTCCGGAACGGCGTATTGCGACATTGAAATCCGGACAAGTGATGATTCACAGATTATCACATCCGCATCATTCACGATGGAAATTGAACCGTCAAAGAGGAATGAAAATGCTATATTGTCATCAAATGAGTTCACAGAACTTGAGAATAGGATTGCAGGACATATCAAGGTTATTGACGGCACGAATGAGGCAGTCAAGAAAGCAGAATCCGCAAGAGTGATCGCAGAGAATGCGAGAACAAAAGCGGAACAGGAAAGAACGACCGCAGAGAATGCGAGAGCAAAAGCAGAAAAGGAAAGAACGATCGCAGAGAATGCGAGACAGGAAAATGAGAACACCCGCATCCAACAGGAGCAGCAGAGGCAGCAGGACACATCACAGGCGGTCAAGAACACGAATGAGGCGACAAAGGAATCCCAAAAGGCGACAACAGCCTGCAAAGAGGCCACAGAGAGGGCAGAAGATGCGTTGCAGAATCAAGAGCAACTTGAGGAGGCATTAAACACGGCAGCACAGATTCGGCAAGAAGTGTCGCAGATGCAGACGGAAGTTGCAGAGGCAAAGAAACAGGTCGAGCAGGACAAAAAGGATATTGATGACACGATTCAAAATTCCTTGCTTGCATCCGCAGGGAAAATACTTGAGAGTGTGCAGGACTATTTCAACCGTGCCGAGGCTTTATATTCGAGCATGTATCTTGATTGCGACGGAGAAACACCGTATCTGCGAGCGGTGACACCGATTTTCATTGATGGAGCAACACCACAGGTCAGAAATGCGAATGAGGGTGTTGATTTTGACGGAGGAACGCCGACCTCCCGACAATTAGCAGCATAATTCCACGATACTGGAAACAGATGGCGAAACGAACACAAAGAAGTGATTGTGTGATATATTCCATAATCACGGAGCAAAGGAGGTTGAACAATGGCAGCAATCAGACCATGCACCGGAACAACGGCAGACTGGAAAGCGGTTGAGGGCACTCTGATTCTCAAGGAAAGAGAAATCGGAGTTGAAATTGACACATCCGGTCATTATCAAATTAGACAGGGAGATGGTAAAAACAAATTCTTTGACCTGCCGATTATCGTCAACAATGCCCGTTATGAGGAAATACTGACATTGACACAGAGGTATATGAACACCGTGAACAATTTCAGCGAGAACATGACAGAGGCGACGAACAGTGCGAACGGTGCAGCAACAACGGCAAACAATGCAGCGTCGACAGCGAATGCAGCAGCAAAAGCGTGTCAAGGCATCGTGAACGGTCTCAACACTATGGTTGACACCGTCACAAAGAAATCATGCGTCCTCACGGTTGAGGATGGAATTTTGACGATAAGGGAGGCGTAAAAAATGGCAAGTGGAGACTTGATTGTAAAAGTAGCAGACAAAGACACTCTCGACCGCACCTATGCGAATACAAATGCAATATTGGCAGCAGTCGGGGAAGATGTAAGAGTAAAGGGCGTAAAGCGTTACGGAATGAAAATAAATAAGAATGACAGCAATCCGGCGACACGCTGCACATACCTTTTTGATGCGGTGGGAATGACACCGGCTGCAATGAATTATTCTGCCGGACGATTCGATTTCGGAGACTGGGGAGATGTCTTTTTTGTAAAGAACAATTATCCGGCTATGGTTAAATATGACGGTACAGAAGATTATAAACTCGACCCGAATGACCACACAAAGAAAGCAGACGGAACAACGGTGTCCGATGTCTCAAACACAGCATACAGAGGAAATGCAATGAGCGTTTTCGATGGTAGCGGTGACAAGGGCAAGATTTGGCTCTCACAGTTTGAAATTGGAAATTATGAGTACATGATAATTTCAAACATCCAGTATGATGAATCGTACAACGATGATGCGTATGTCAGAGAGGACGGCTCACATGCAGACAAGCTTTATTTCCCAATGTTCGGCGGTTCATACGACGGAACACGCATCCGCTCACTTGCAGGACAGACGCTCATGTATAACACGAATGCGTCAACAGAGATTGCAAGGGCAAAGGCAAACGGCGACAGTTGGAACATCGGCTCATGGAGCAAACGAAACTTGCTGAATTGTATGCTCAAGATTATGTCAAAGACAGACAATTCACAGACAGCATTCGGACAGGGGCAAACGACCGGATATGTGAACGATGCATCAAAGAACTACGGACATTTAGCGACAGGAACACTCACCGGAAAAGGACAGTTTTTCGGATATAGCGACACGACACATGAGGTCAAAGTGTTCTACATGGAAAAACCGTGGGGAAACCGTTGGGATAGAATCAACGGTCTGTTGATGGTAGGCGGTGAAATCCTTGCAAAGATGACACCTCCGTACAATCTGACAGGAAAGGACTTTGAAAAGGTCGGAATCACATTCCCATCATCCGGCAACGGCTATCAGAAAGGAACAAAGTCGAGCAGATTCGGACGCATTGTCAATTCAACAGGTGGCAGCAGCAGCACATACACATGTGATTATTTTTGGTGGAACGCCGGAATAACTGCGGTCGCCCTCGTCGGCGGTTGCTGTGCCGATGGCGAGAACTGCGGTGCGGATTGCTTGGATTTGGACATTTCTGCGGGCTTTGCGTACTGGGCCTTCGGTGCGTCCGTTTTCTTAGAACAGCCTATCGCTGCGTAAGCAGCAGGGGGAGGAACGGAGGGGGAACGCCTCCGCTATTCCCGCCGCTAGGCGGTGTGGTCGTTTTTGGAAAAAATGAATATAGGGATATAGGGTGCGGTGTCGGGCGGTGTTCCTGCTCCCTGCGGTCGCCCTCGTCGGCGGTTGCTGTAACGATGGCGAGAACTGCGGTGCGGATTACTTGAATTTGAACAATTCTGCGGGCAATGCGAACTGGAACATCGGTGCGTCCAATTTCTTCTCATATCGGAGCGTTTAATCAAATGCAGTCTATATCCCACGCCACAGGGCGAAAATCATTCCGGATATAGGGTCGGTTGAGTAGGCAAACGCACAAAGACCGATAGGAGATAAGAAAATACTATATGAGAAGTTACAACAACCTATATGAACCAATGTTACAAGACGACTACATAAAACAGTGTTTTATAAACGCATCCAAAAAGAAAAAGAACAGAAATGATGTACGGGAGGTATTAAAGAACCTCGATGAACACACAGAACTCTTGAAAAAGATGTTGACAGAGGAGTTGTTCATTCCGGAATATCACAAACCGAGCACCATCAACGAGAGCAGCAGCAAGAAAACACGGAGGATTTTGAAACCACATTACAAATATGAGCAGGTCATTCATCATTGCGCAATAGGTCAGTTCAAACCGATTGTGATGAATGGATTGTATGAGTTCTCATGTGGGAGCATTCCGGACAGAGGTGTTCACTACGGAAAGAAGTACATGAGAAAATGGCTTGATTCATACGACGGAAAGAAATTCTTTGTTCTCAAGATGGATGTTCACCATTTCTTTGAATCCATAAACCGGAGAATCCTCAAGAGGAAACTCAAAGAGGCAATTCGAGATAAACGGTTTTATAGATTACTCTGCATACTGATTGAACATGACAAGATAGCACTCGTCGCAAAGATTTTGACGGATGCAGGCGTTGAGATAGATGCAGAACAGACGAAAACGCTTGTCGGATGCATAGCATTTGACGACATCTCCGGAGCGTTGGAGATATTGAGGGGAATCGGCATCACAGAGGCGATGTTCGATGAACTGAAAGAAATCATTGAGGAGATGCGAAAAGGCGTTCCGTTGGGATATTTCACATCGCAATGGTTCGGCAATTTTTACTTGAAAGCACTCGACCACTACATCAAAGAGGAACTCCATGCAGAGCATTACATGCGATACATGGACGACATGGTGATACTGGGAAAGAGCAAAAAGAAACTGCACAAGATGCATAGAGCAATAGAAACATATCTGAATGAGGAACTTGACCTTGAGATAAAAGGCGATTGGCAGGTATTTAGATTTGAATATCAGGTATTTGATAAAGACGGAAATCCGGTGCTTGATAAGAACGGAAAGCAGGTCACAAAAGGTCGTATGCTTGATTTTATGGGATTTCAATTCCACCACGACCGGACAACCATCCGGAAATCAAACATTGAGGCTGCGAGACGCAAGGCGAACCATATCTCAAAGCAGGATAAAATCTCATGGTATAACGCATCGGTGATGTTGTCATACATGGGATTGTTCAAACACACGGACACATACGACTATTACATCGAATATATAAAACCAAAAGTCAATATTAAGAAACTCAAGAGAATAGTTTCAAAGCATAGCAGAAAGGAGAATGAGCAACATGACAGACTGGAAAAGAGTGACAGGAACACAGCCGGACAAGCCGGAGGAGGTCGACAGGACATCGTCGCCGTCAACGGTTTATCTGCATAGGAACATTGAGCAGGTGACAAGAGAGATTGAGGGCAGCGACGGAGAGACACAGACCGTCACCGAATGGCAGTACGACGAAAAGGAAATGACGGTTGAGGAATACAAGAATATGGCTCTCATGAAATCAGTCGTTGAGGAGAACACATCCGGAATCGTCGAATCAGTGACACAGTTTCAGAAAGATGCGGTCATTGACGAATACACACAGCAGTTGATTGAGGAGGGGTTGATTTAGTATGAAAATGCTTGTTGAAAGTCTCAAAAGAATGTACAAAAAAGGCACTCTCACAAAGGAACAGATTTCCGAGCGTGTCTCAAAAGGTAGTATTTCAGCGGATGAATATAAATACATCACAGGGGAGTTATACTCTGGCGGTGATGCAGAATGAGTCCGCTTGAAATAATATCACGATTGTGCGATGTGACGGAAACTCTATCCACAATCGTGAAAAAGCAACAAACAATCATTGAACAGTCGAAAATCGAGGAGGCGGTCAAAGCAGAACTCCGGCAGGAGGTAGAGGAGACAGACAGGGAGATGGATGTTCTCGAATACCACATGCGGAAATACTGCGACACTGACGACATCGAGGCGACAGAGTTCGGAAAGGAGAACGCCGTTGACGATTGAATTATCCCTGTTGCTCTCCGGAGTATCTGTTGCATTTGCAGTCTTTTTCGGAATCTGTTCAAAACAGAGAAATGAGAAAAAGGACACACAGGAAGATGCAGAGCAGAGAGCAACAACCGACACAATGGTGATGGTGAAACTTGAGAACATTGCAGATGACCTCAAAGACATCAAACGGGAATCGAGAGAGAACCGCGAGGAGATGAAAACATTGAGAGAGCGTGTTGTCATTGTAGAACAGTCACTCAAGAGTTATCACAAGAGACTGGACGGAGAACAGCATTCCGACCGATAACAGGAGGGCAGGGAACAGGCAAGAATCAACCTAACAGAAAAGAGGCAATACATGAGAATGACAGAACAGGAACGTCGCATCAGAATCCGGCATCTGAAAAGAATGTACCGGATAAGAGAGCGAAAAGAGAGACATGACAAAAAGGTGTCCGGTCTGTTCATGAAACGTGTTGTATTCACTTTGATTCTTGCAGCATTTATCTTTACAGTCGTGATGATATTTGTGTTTTTACGGATGGGTTCAGAACCGTCAACACTGATTGAGAACGTATTCCGTTTTTTATCAGTAGAGGGCGGGGCAATGGCACTCATTAAGTCCGTGAAAACGGTCAAGGGAACATCAAACGGTGAAATACAACACAATGACGAACCGGAGCAGGATGACGAGGAGGTACAAGAATGAAATACATCGTCGAGAATTGGTTTGTGATTGTGGGTCTGATTGCGGTATTGGCAGCGGGAGGATATGCAGTATATGTTTTCGTGAAAATGCCGTCAGACAAGCAGTTGAATAAGGTTAGAGAATGGCTGCTTTATGCAGTCACAAAGGCAGAAAAAGAACTGGGAGGCGGTACAGGTCAAATCAAACTGCGATATGTATATGATATGTTTGTCGCACGGTTCACATGGCTTGCGAGAGTGATTTCGTTCGAGGCTTTTTCGATGATGGTCGACGAGGCACTTGAAAGAATGAAAAAGATGCTTGAGAACAACAAAGCGATGCAGACGCTTGTGAGCGGTGAGGTCAATGAGTAAAATCATAGACTTTTTCATGCAACATGCAAGGACAATCGGGATTGTGTACGTTGTGGGTGCGGTCGTCGTATTTTTGGCGATGACAGTGTTTTACATTTGGGTCGACAGGGCAAGCAAAAAGGAACAGGAACTTTACTATGACGAATATTATTATCCGGATGACGATTTTGCGGAAAGAATGTCGGTGGTAGTATGGTTCATTCTTTCGATAGGATGTGCGATTTTATGGGTCGGTATTCCGTTGTTGATTTGCGGGTTGATTGTGTACACAGAACTTGAGGAACATTGTCCGGCACTTATGGGAGACATGACGGACAGGAACACAGAAGAATTTGACAAGGAGGAAAACAAATGATTTCAAATTGCGGACATGATGAAAATAACAGATACAGCGGAGGAAAGGCGGGAGACCAGACAGGTACAGAGTGGCAGGTTATAAACTGGTATAACAGACCGTGGAAATGTGTCCTCCGTCATCCGGATGCAAAGGTCAGAAAAATGATTGCGAGCATGGCAAAGGCAGCAGCAGTCAACAACAAAATTGGATATGACCAGTCAGAGAGATACACATTTTGGGAGCATCTCAAGGCGTCGAATTACGACCCTACACAAATCACGATTGCGTGTGAGGCAGATTGTTCATCCGGTATCGCTGCAATCGTAAAGGGTGCAGGTTACAGACTGGGAAATGAGAAAATGAAGAATGTGAGCATTTATCTCTATACCGGAAACATGAGAGCAGGTCTCAAGGCAGCAGGATTTGAGGTGTTGACAGATAGCAAATATCTGACATCGGATGCGTATTTGCTTGAGGGAGACATCCTCCTCAATGACAATGCTCACGTTGCAACGAACCTCACAGACGGGGCGAAGTCATCCGGAACAGGTGCATCCAACACAACAACGGTCAAGAGCAATGCAAAGGTGGATGTCGCACACGGATTCAACAAGAGCCTTGCAGGAACGTACAAGGTGACTACATCCGGATTGAACCTCCGTGCAGGAGCGGGAACAGGAAAATCAATCCTTGCAGTGATGAATCACGACGAGAAAGTCCAGTGCTATGGATATTATAACGATTGCAACGGCGTGAAATGGTTGTATGTCGTTTACAAGAACATTGTCGGTTATGCATCAAGCAAGTGTTTGAGCAAATAGGAGGGATAATCATGTTATACTATTTAGGCAAAGGAGCAGAGTTCAAGAAAGAGGACTGCAAAGAGTACAAGAAACTTGATGCAGCATTAAAGGCAGCAGCAAAGGACGAGAGCCTCGTCGTTTGGGATGAAACCGGAAAGGTCATCGGTTCACTCACGGATGATATTCCGGAGGGAGCGTTGCAGACAAATCCGGACGGCAGTGTCAACACATACGATGCGGACGGAAACAAGACCGGAACAGTAGACGCAGAGACGCTCAAGGAAATGACAACGGTCAATGACGATGTGAGCGAACTTGCAACCGGAGACAATGAGCAGGAAACACCGCAGGAGAACGCAGAGGATGACGAGAACGCCTCAAACGAGGATAAGGCGACAAATCCACCGACCGAACAGGAAAACGGCGAAAATGGGGCGAATACAGAGCCGGACAAGGCAACAGAGGAGCAGCAGGAGGACAAGGTCATCATTCCGCAGGGAAAAATGAGGGTGACAGTCATTTGTGACGGTTCACTCAATATCAGACGTTCGGCAGCGTGGGGCAATGACAACATCTGCGGTCGTGCTATCAGAGGACAGTCATATTATGTGAAAGAGATTCATGTTGTAGACGGAAAGAAGATGGTCAGAACAATCGGCGACCTTTACCTCTCCGGAGAATCCGAGCATGTACAGTTCGAGCAATTATAAAAAATAAGGACATAAAAAAGAGGACGACACCCATTTCCGGATGTCGTCCTTGTGTTATAATGAATTTATGAATGTGCTTGAAGTTTGGCAATCAATGCATCCTGCAAAACTTTTGAATAATTGATACCGTAATTTTCACATGCAGTATTAAGCCACGCAGGAATGCTCAAAGTTTTCTTGACTGCCTTGTCATTGTATGCACGGGCGTATTCGTCAAGGTTGACACAAATCAAATTGACAAGTGCTGCGTCCTCGTCTTTTTCGACTGCATCAATAGGAGTTGGAGCGGGGAGAACCTCACCATCACGCAAAGATGTGAACAAATACTGACCGCAAGCCTCTTGAGCCATTGCGAAAGCATCCGCAAGATTATCCCCGTATGTTGCTAAATCATTGAGGTCGGGGAATATAACAGAATATTTTCCGTCGTCCTCAGGATAAAAAACAGCAGGATAAATATAATTCATGATAACGCTCCTTTCTTTTAATGAGTGGCAGGTCTCATTTGAGACCCGCCTGTTTGAGTATGGAGTTGACAACCCTTTGAGGAATGCCGCCCCGATGATTTGGGATTGTAACTTTTCCCGTTTTGGTTGGATGCTTGTATTGATGATGTGAACCTCTCACATCTACCAGTTCCCAACCGTCATTGAGGACTATTTTTTCAATTTCTCGAAATCTCATTTGTATTGTTTCCTCCTTACAAGTATATAATAACACGTATAATACGTAATGTCAATAGAAAATACGTAAAATACGTAAAAAATATTCAAAATTATAAGAGATAAATAATAATAAAACAATGGAAAAGTGTTTGAGAGAATATGCGTAAAAGACGGGTAACTGACAAACGGTCAAAAAATGCCGTAAAATAGGCGTTCGGAGTTATGCAAGAGATAATCGACTGCTCAGACTATATCAAAATGGTTCAAAAACCCCGGAAAATCAAGGCTTTCCGGGGTTTTCTTATACCTAAACGGGCTGATATAGTTTGACCTCATTTGACCAAACGAGAGCCTTTTTCACCCAATTTTTAGTGGTTAAATATAGGACAATGCTTGCTTTTATCCGTGATAACAATACCGCCAAGTCAGTTACAGAAATATTTGACTGGTTGTATGGTTAGGAATAAAATCCATTCCCGCTAACGAGATTAACCTTACACTTCTATTACTGAAAAAATAAGAAACGTAGCGCCATTCGGAAGAAATACTGAACCGAATGAGGGGTGGAATTTAATCTTGCGAAAAAAGAAATAAAATTCGACCTCCGCTTAACGTGACTCTTTTTTCAGAGGATTAAGATCTCAAAAAAAGAATATCAGCATATGAAGCATAAAACAACTTGTTTCTAATAGTAAATTCCAGTTTTGAAGAACTTTGCAAAACTAACTTCCATAAAAATCATGATATTTTGATTTGCCAGAATTTACTTATGCAAGCGATTAGCTAAATCAGAACTTAAACTTGCAAACTGGAAGCTCGGATTCCAATTCAGCATAGTATGATAACTATTTTGCGAAAAATGGCTGAGAAAGAATTTATTTATAAATTTCGCAGAAAAACTGCAAAAACAATCCGTAAATATTGACCAAGGCATTTTTAACTGTTATAATAGTGACTGAAAATACGAATACTGAGAATGGAGGTATTCAATTATGCTGATTCAGTTTACAGTGGAAAATCACAGGTCAATAAAAAACAGTGCCGTGATCAGTTTTGCGGCCTCTAAGGATAAGTCATTTGATGAGTATCTGCTTCGTCCAGATGAAAAGAAGGCATTGCTGCCCGTACTTGCAATTTACGGTGCAAATGCAGCCGGAAAAAGTAACGTATTACATGCAATGATGACGATGAAAGAAATGGTTGTGGGAAATGCTGCAAAAGTTTCTAAGGGACAAAAGTTGCCGTGGGAGCCGTTTGGAGGAACAAAGGTTCCGACTTCTTTTGAAATGGTATTTATTTTTCAGGGAGTTCGTTACACATACGGTTTTTCTTTTGATGCAAAGAAGATTTACAAAGAGTATCTTTACCATTGGCCGAATGGCCGTGAAGCCTTAATTTTTTCAAGAGAAAATGGAGTGTATGAGTTCCGGGAAAATGTAAATGAGCAGGTTACTCTGAGTAACCGAACACCGGACAATAAGCTCTATCTGGTGTCCTCTAATGACTGGAATCTGCCTCAGACGGAAAATGCTTATCAGTGGTTCCTGGAAAAGTTGACATTCCTGATGGATGAAGAGCCAGCTACCTCAGAAACTGTTGCCCAGATTGTCAGCGGTGATGATAAGAAAGCTCGAATCTTAAAAGAATTGATGCTTGCCGATCTTGGAATCACCGATGTTACAATCAAGAATACCTCTGGTAAAATACCGGTTATTACGACAACACATCGAATTATTAACGAGGACGGTACAACAGAATACTTTCAGCTTTTAATGGAGCAGGAATCTGTCGGTACACAACACTTTTTTGCCCGCATCGGAGGATGGTTGCAGGCACTTGAAAACGGCGCACTTTTAGTTGTTGATGAAATTGAAGATAGTCTGCATCCTCTTTTAACCAGAAGGTTGATTGAAATGGTGCAGGATAAGGCTGTCAATACAAAGGGAGCGCAGCTGATTTTTACAACACACGATGCAATGCTGCTTGACTTGAATTTCTTCCGTAGAGATCAGATTTGGTTTGCTGAAAAAAACGATGAGACTTGTGCAACAGAGCTTTACTCGTTGGCATCTTTCTCTCCAAGAAAAGGAGAAAATGTGCGTAAGGGTTATCTTCAGGGACGATTTGGTGCAATCCCTTTTATCGGAGGTGACGCCTGATGAGCAAGATGCGAAAAGAGTATGATCCGAACAAAGTTAAGCGGCGGAAGCGTAAACCGATTGTTTATATCATCTGCGAAGGAAAAGAAACAGAGACACTTTATTTCAAACATTTTCGTTCACGAAACTGCCTGGTGGATATTATCCCAATTCCATCAAAACATAAAGCGGCGGAACATTTGGTGAAACACGCAAAATCTCTGATCTCTCAAGCAGATTATTATCCGAAAGACGGAGATCAGCTTTGGTGTGTATTTGACCGTGATGATAATAAAGACTCTGAGCTTCAAGCTGCAATTTCCTATTCGGAGAAGCATGGGTACAAAATCGCATATTCCAATCCGGCATTTGAATATTGGTATCTGCTCCATTTTGAAAAACGGAATGGATATTTGAAAGATTCCGCTACGATAAGTGACATCTTGAAAAACAAAGGATATTTGGAAAATTACGGAAAAAGTGTGGATGTTTTTGAAGAATTGCAGGAACACCAGCCAGAAGCTATTCAGTACGCAAAAGAACGAGTGGAGAGATTAACCAGAGATCAGGTTGCTGTGATCTGCCGAGACAGTAATCCGGTAACGACAGTCTATGAGCTGGTTGAATTTTTGAATAGTAAAAGAACATAAAAGCACCATTTCAAAGGTGTGTATAATGACAGAAAGCTGTCACTTCGACGATAAAGATTCGTTGGGTGGCAGCTTTTGTGTTTGGAGAGGAGGAAGCATTATGGCAACTACAAGAATCATGCCGCTTCATGTCGGCAAAGGCCGCACAGAAAGTCGGGCGATCAGTGACATCATCGACTATGTAGCAAACCAACAGAAAACAGATAACGGCAAGCTCATTACCGGCTATGCGTGTGACAGTCGGACTGCGGATGCAGAGTTCCTTCTGGCAAAGCGGCAGTACATTGCCACTACAGGACGAGTGCGTGGCACAGATGATGTGATTGCCTATCATGTACGCCAGTCCTTCCGCCCCGGTGAGATTACCCCGGAAGAAGCAAACCGGCTGGGCGTAGAATTTGCAAGGCGTTTTACCAAAGGCAATCATGCCTTTGTGGTCTGCACTCACATAGACAAGTCGCACATTCATAATCACATTATCTGGTCATCGGTCAGCTTAGAATATGACCGGAAGTTCCGAAACTTTTGGGGCAGCACCAAGGCGGTTCGTCGGCTAAGTGACACCATCTGTATTGAGAATGGACTGTCCATTGTAGAGAATCCGAAACTTCACGGAATGAGCTATAACAAATGGCTGGGCGATCAGGCAAAGCCATCTCACCGAGAGCTGCTTCGTGTGGCGATTGACAACGCATTATCACAAAGTCCTGCTGACTTTGAAGAACTGCTGAAGCTGTTGCGAGAATATGGTTGTGAAGTCTCAAAGCGCGGAAAATCGTATCGACTGAAACTCTCTGGTTGGGAGAAAGCCGCCCGCATGGACAGTCTGGGCGAAGGATATGGATTGGAAGATTTGCGGGCAGTTCTCTTAGGGAAGAAAGCACATACCCCGCGAAAGAAAACAGTCACACAGGCAGAGCCGCCGAAGATCAATCTGCTGGTGGACATTCAGGCAAAATTGCAGGCTGGAAAAGGTGCTGGCTATGCTCGATGGGCTAAAGTTTTTAATCTGA
>ERZ1027042.95-NODE-95-length-50996-cov-11.349836_pt1 | contig 50996 bp, 37 predicted proteins | sample MGYA00519435_ERZ1027042 | MGnify/ENA primary metagenome ERZ1027042 (study PRJEB26926, sample SAMN06164586) | human gut metagenome | biome: ENVO:00009003; feature: ENVO:2100002; material: ENVO:00002003 | host: Homo sapiens | place: USA | collected 2012 ...
GGGCTCGGAGATGTGTATAAGAGACAGGTATATATGATGAAACTGTATTTGTCAACACTAAATTTAAATTTTTTCTATTTTTTTAACAACATATACAAATCATCATCTGACAAACAATTTGTCACGCAGATAAAATCATCCGTTTCGCTGCTCAGCTCTATACCGAATAATTGCTATGCAGTTTATCAGAAGGAGCTTTCACTCCTCCTGATATAAGCAAATTTCCACCTGCTACTTATTACTTTCCACGCTGAAAGCCTGGACTTACTGTATATGATGGAACCTGTCAGGAAAACAAAATTTTACAGTGTTAACCAGAGATCAGTTCTCCCAATCCCATACATTCGTAGCTTCCACTGAACTTCTTGGTTTCTTAATCACAAGTTCAGGACTCTTCGCACTGACCTTGGTGTTTGCCGGAATAGATGCTGTAATAAAGGTATTACCTCCGATGATCGTATTCTCTCCTATCACAGTCTCACCGCCCAGCACAGAAGAGTTAGAATAAATCGTCACATTATCTCTGATCGTCGGATGTCTCTTCACATTGGCAAGCAGCTGTCCCTGACGGGTGGAAAGTGCGCCAAGAGTCACGCCCTGATACAGCTTCACATTCTTTCCAATCTCCGTAGTCTCACCGATTACAACACCGGTTCCATGGTCAATGAAGAAATATTCTCCAATCGTAGCACCCGGATTGATATCGATACCTGTATAACCATGTGCATATTCAGACATAATTCTTGGAATAAACGGCACATTTTCCAGATACAGAACATGTGCAAGTCTGTATACATAAATTGCATAAAATCCAGGATAAGAGAAAATGATCTCCTCTTTACTCTTGGCAGCCGGGTCACCGTCAAAACCTGCCTGCAGGTCAGTCAGCAGCATACGCTGAATTTCCGGAACATTTGCAAAAAATCGCTCTGTGATCTGCTCTGCATGTTCTTTGGCCTTCTGTTCTTCTTCACCCTGATATAAAAATGCAATCTCAATCTGCTCCTGCAAGCAGTCATACAGATCATTCAGGCGATATGCCACATAATGCTCCGGAAACACGCTGGCACTGGAATCCACACTGAAATATCCGGGAAAAATAATAGACCTCATATCTTTAATGAAGTTAATAATCTCTTTCTTATTTGGAAGACGTTCTCTGTCCTTTCCCAGAAAGAGTTCTTCTTTACGGTAAGTATCTGTCAGCTTCTCCACAGCCTCCAGAATTGTTTTCTTCTTATCTGTCATAATCGTCACCTATCTGCTTTCCTCGCAGCTGCTTATTATCCCCAGACAATAGCAATCCAGAGGGTACACAACCGCATTTTGTTATTATCTTATTACAGCAAAACCAATTCGTCAATAAAAAAAGAATTGACCTTTCCGTAGATTCCTTATATAATAAAAAACAGTTCCGGTTACACTTCAGAACTGTTTCTAATCTTAATATGGAGATGTACCCAAGAGGCTGAAGGGACCGCACTCGAAATGCGGCAGGCCGGGCAACCGGTGCGAGGGTTCAAATCCCTCCATCTCCGCTCTTTCTTTGTAAAATTCTTTATAATAAAAATGCACAATAAGCTTGACAATCGTTGCTTTTATATGTATAATTGCAACAGTAAAAGAAATTTTACAAGTTGGTTTTGATAGGGGATTGGTCAAATGGTATGATAGGGGTCTCCAAAACCTTTGGTGGGAGTTCGATTCTCTCATCCCCTGCTCTTTAAAAACACCTGTTTAGGTGTTTTTTTATTTATAGTAATTTAAATTAAATTTTTATAAAGGAGAATTATATGAAAAAAACAAATAACAGCGTGCTTTCGCAATATCGGGGTGCGTTAATGGGAATATCCATCATATTGATTATAGTTTTTCATTTTACGGATGACTGTCATTATTACTCCTATCATTTTAGTGGCTGGATTTCCTTCTTTTGGAGATATATTTCATCATCAAGTGTGGATGCATTTTTATTCTTTTCTGGTCTGGGGTTATACTATTCCATGAAAAAAAGATCAGATGTTAGAAGTTTTTACATAAGAAGATTAAAAAGAATTCTGATTCCTTATTGCATCGTAGCCGTACCCTCTTATATTTTACTGGATGTCTGTGTAAATAAAACAGGATGGGGAGAAGCCATAAAAGACTTCACATTTATCACATTTTTCAGTAATGGAGACAGGCTTTACTGGTATATTGGACTTATGCTGTTATGCTATTTGATTTATCCCTATATCTTTCAGATTGTGGATAGCGCACGGGACGCAATAGATGGAGAGATCCGGCTGATTTCCATGGTAAGTGCTGTTACCGTATTGGCACTTGTAATTGCATTATATGAGAAAGAGGTGTTTGGAAATGTAAATATTGCTTTGCTTCGTCTGCCTGTTTTTATAGCGGGCTGTTTTTATGGCAGATCCAGTTATGAAAAAAGGGAAAGTTATTGGAAATGGTTGATTCTTTTTGCGTTATCCGGCTATTTGCTCACCATGCTTCCAAGTGGATCTCCTATTTTTGCAAGGTATGTGACCGGAATTTTTAATATCTCATGTTGTGCGGGAATTGCCTGGATCTTTTCCCAGTTATCTATGCGTCCGGTTATAAGAATACTGGAATGGTTTGGTGCTCATTCGCTGGAATTGTATCTGGTACATGTTACCATACGAAAATTTATGAAGGGAGCAGCATTTTATACATGCCGTCTGCGTTACGAACTGGTGTTGGTATGCAGTTCCATTGTGATTGCATGGATACTTCAGATCCTTGTCCGGTATATAACAGATCATTTGCTTAAGGAAAAGAGGTAAGACCTATGACCCTACAGCAGTTACATCAGGTAATTACGATTGCAGAAAGCCGCTCCATGAACGAAGCATCCCGAAAACTGTTTGTCTCACAGCCCAATCTGTCTGCGGTTGTGCGCGAACTGGAAGAAGAAACAGGAATCACCATTTTTATCCGGTCAAACCGCGGAATCGTGCTTACACCGGAGGGAGAGGAATTTATCGGATATGCCAAGCAGGTCGTGGAGCAGTATCATTTGCTGGAATCCCGTTATATTTCGTCTGCATCCAAAAAGAAATTTTCTGTGTCCATGCAGCATTATACCTTTGCGGTCAAGGCATTTGTGGAAGTGGTCAAGGCTGTCGGAATGGAAGAATATGAATTTGCCGTGCATGAGACACAGACGAATCAGGTAATCGAAAATGTGCGTAACATGAAAAGTGAGCTGGGGATTCTTTTCCTGAGCAAATTTAATGAAGCAGTACTCCAGAAACTTTTCAGGGAAAATGATGTGATTTTTGAAGAACTGTTTACCTGTGACACCTATGTATATCTGTGGAAAGGACATCCGCTGGCACAAAGGGATGTAATTTCCATGAAAGAACTGCAGGAATATCCATGTCTGGTGTTCGAACAGGGGAAAAATAATTCCTTTTATTTTGCCGAAGAGATGAAAAGTACCTATGAATATAAGAAGATGATCCATGCGGATGACCGGGCGACCATGCTGAATCTGATGGTTGGTCTGAATGGTTATACACTCTGTTCCGGGATTATCTGTGAAGAATTAAACGGTAATGATTATGCGGCAGTGCCGCTGGCAGAGAGCGAAAAGATGCGGATCGGCTATATCCGGCACAAGGGGATAAAGGTCAGTCCGATCGGAGAATTATATGTGGATATTCTGAAAAAAAGTGGGAAACCACTTTGATAAAAATAGTTTTCATCAAAAAATGCTTGTTTTGGTCATTGGAAAGGCAATTTTTTGGAGAAATTGCATAAGATAGCAGGTATAAATATAAATACACGAAAAAAAACGGTAAGAATCTGATGGAAACGGTTGCGCGATTACCGTCATTATGCAGGAAAAACCGGAGAAATGCGAAGTTTGCACAACTTTGACAGATGAGAAAAAAAGTGGCATAATCTTTTCTAAACTTGGGGATGATAATAAAAGTATGTTGTTTAAAGGTAGAAAGAGGTGTTGGATTATGTATGAAACTGTTAAAGTAATTCGGTTATCAGATATGGATGAAGTTAAGGATTTTGTACGTGCAGCGGGTGGTTGTGATTTTGATATTGATGTAAAATGTGACAGAACATTCATTGATGCAAAGTCATTGCTTGGTATGATTGGACTTGGTGTAAAAAAGAATCTTCAGGTTTGCTACGGTGGAAAGAATGAAAATTTCGAAAACGTAGTTGCTAAATTTGCAGTGGCATAATACAATTATAATATCGTGACTATGGAACTTTAAGTCCCGCTCCGTATTCCGGAGCGGGGCTTTTTATTGTAAAATAATGGAACAAATAAAAACCCGCTTCATACAACAGGAAAATACCCGCGGGAGAAAGGAGGTGTACATGCAGGAATTACATATCTCTGTGAGAAATCTGGTAGAGTTTATTTTCCGGGCAGGAGATATCGATAATCGTGCTGGAAAGCTGGCGAGTGCAGAGGCCATGATGGAAGGCAGCCGTATCCATCGGAAAATTCAAAAAAGCATGGACACCTCCTACCAGGCGGAAGTACCGCTGAAAATTGAATGGAAAGCCAACGATTACGTACTGGTCGTGGAAGGACGTGCAGACGGAATCGCCTATGGAAAATTTCAGCCGGATCTGCCGGCTGCGACGGAGTCTGTGCTGCAACCGGAGATGGAGTTTGCGGCGGAAATCCCTCCGGAAGAAGAAATCAGCTTCATCGATGAGATCAAGGGTGTATATAGAAACGTTGCGGCAATGGAACAGCCGGTCTACGTGCATAAAGCCCAGGCAATGTGCTATGCGTATATCTATGCGAAACAGAACCGTCTGGAGCGGATCGGCGTGCAGATGACCTACTGCAATCTGGATACGGAAGAAATTCGGTATTTCCGGGAAATTTTCGATTATGAGACACTGACCGTGTGGTTTGGCCATCTGATCGAAGATTATCGGAAATGGGCGGACTGGCAGATTGCATGGAAAAAACAGCGGCAGGAGAGCATTCATGGACTGGAGTTTCCATTTCCATACCGGGAAGGGCAAAAGAAGCTGGTTGCAGATGTTTATCGTACAATTTTGCGGGGAAAGAATCTGTTTATCGAGGCACCGACCGGTGTGGGCAAAACAATTTCCACAATCTTTCCGGCGGTAAAAGCAGTGGGAGAAGGGCTGGCAGACCGGATCTTTTATCTCACGGCAAAGACCATCACAGCAACTGTGGCAAAAGAAACGTTCGCACTGCTGGAAGAACAGGGCTATCGTGCCAAAGTGATCCAGATTACAGCAAAAGAAAAACTCTGCCTGTGTGAAGAGATGGACTGCAACCCGGTAAACTGTCCATATGCAAAGGGACATTTTGACCGGGTGAACGATGCGGTGTTTGATCTCTTGCAGAAATCCAACCTGTTTACCAGAGAGGAAGTTTTAGCGCAGGCGAAAGAATATCAGGTGTGCCCGTTTGAGATGAGTCTGGATGTGGCAACCTGGGCGGACAATATTGTCTGTGATTACAATTACGTATTCGATCCGAATGTATATCTGAAACGCTTTTTTCAGGAGGGGATAAAGGGAGACTATCTGTTTCTGGTGGATGAGGCACATAACCTCGTGGATCGCAGCAGGGAGATGTACAGTGCAGATCTGTACAAAGAAGACGTGCTTGCAGTGAAGCGGATCATGAAAGCGCACAGCCGTACGATCTGCCGTATCCTGGACAAATGCAACAAGGCCATGCTGGAAATGAAACGTGAGTGTGAGCACTACCAGATTCTGGACAGTGTGGGAACGTTGACCTTCCACCTTATGCGGCTGGCCTCCCAGATGGATGAATTTTTGGAAAAACCGCGGGAATTTCCGGAGAAGAAAACGGTGCTGGATTTTTATTTTGCACTGCGCAATTTCCTGAATATCTATGATCTGGTGGATGACCATTACGTGATCTACAGCCAGATGACGGAGGAAGGCCAGTTCCGGATCCGGCTCTTTTGCGTAGATCCGTCGGTCAATCTGCAGAAATGCATCGATAAAAGCAATTCCACGATCTTTTTCTCCGCAACGCTCCTGCCGATCGGATACTACAAGCGGCTACTTTCCACGGACGAGGATAACTATGCCATTTATGCGCAGAGTACGTTTGCCCAGACACAGAGACTTCTCGCATTTGGCCGGGATGTGAGCACAAAATATACGCGGAGGAACAGAAAAGAATACGAAAAAATCGCGGACTATATTGGTGCAGTCACAGAAGCACAGCAGGGAAATTACATGGTGTTTTTCCCGTCTTACCGGCTGATGCAGGATGTATATGAGGTCTTTGCCGGGAAGGCGGCCGATTCGTGCGAGATTCTGATGCAGCATAGTAATATGAAAGAACACGAAAGAGAAGCGTTTTTGGAAGAATTTGAACACGAACGGGAAAGAACCCTTGTTGCGTTCTGCGTGATGGGAGGAATTTTCGGGGAAGGAATTGATCTGAAAAACGACCGGCTGATCGGTGCCATCATCGTGGGAACCGGACTTCCGCAGGTCAGCGATGAACGTGAAATTTTAAAGAATTATTATGATGAGCTGGGATTGTCCGGATTTGACTATGCGTTCCGCTATCCGGGAATGAACAAAGTCCTGCAGGCAGCAGGGCGCGTGATCCGGACCAGCGAGGACCGCGGCGTGATCCTTCTTCTGGATGAACGGTTTTTACAGAGGGAGTATGCATCGTTGTTTCCGCGGGAATGGGAGAAACGAACGATCTGCAGCCTTCCGCAGCTGCGGGAAGAAGTGAGCCGGTTCTGGTCAGACGTCCGGGAGGAGCTTTAAAAACTCTTCGGTGGAGGCAGAAACCGGAAGGGTAGGGTTTAACGAAGCCACCAGCTGCCGTTGCGGGATCGTTTCCTGCGTGCGGACGAGGAAGAGATCCTCCGGCTTGTGTTTCAGACAAAAATCCGGGATAAAAGCAATTCCAAGACCGATGCGGGCCATGTCAATGAGCAGATCGTTGCTGCTGAGCTCTACCTGAGGCAGCAGTTCCAGCTGATGCTGCAGGAAAATGTGGTGCAGAAACTCACTCGTTGTGCTCTTGCGGTCTAACATCATGAGCGGATAGGTGCCAAGCTCCGAGAAAGGAACGATGCGGTTCGCCAGATCAAAATATGCCGGATTGGCGACGAACACATCCGAGAAAGAGCCAACCGTTTTCTGAATATAGGAAGGATTCAGATGCGGGTTTGGAAAATTTGTGATAATCAGATCTACCCGGCGTTGCTCTAACAGGTCTACACAGCCCATCGAGCTGGCATTGGTGATTTTAATCGGAACATCCGGGAATTTCCGATGGAATTTCTGCAGATACGGCAGCAGAAAATAGCGGCAGATCGTGTCGCTGGCACCGATATGCAGCTGTCCCAGGCCCAGAGAGCCGGATTCTAAAAGTTGGCTTTCCCCACGGGAGATCAGATTCATGGCAGGTTCCACATGTTTTAGCAGCAGAGCACCGGCAGGAGTCAGCTGCACTTTTTTTGTGCTGCGGATAAAAAGCGGCTGTCCCAGCTTGCGCTCTAATGTTTTGATAGACTGGCTTACCGCTGACTGGGAGATAAAAAGCTTCTTACTTGCATCCGAAAATGAGAGAGAGCTTGCAACATAATAGAAAACCTTGTATAATTCATAATTGATATCCATCGATCATATCCTCAGTAGTATAGTATAGTATAGGATATATTATATACCTTTCACAAAGGAGAGAAAAGGAGATTATCATGAAAAAGGGAATTTTGAAAACTTTATGCGGATTGATGGCGGCACTCATGCTGCTTGTGTTCGCAGGAACACCCGTTACAACTCAGGCAGCAAAACTGCCATATTACATTAAAATCAATCGTCAGCAGAACTGTGTGACCGTATATGCACTTGATTCCAAAGGCAAATATACCAAACCGGTCAAAGCATTTGCCTGCTCTGTCGGTGTCAACAATGCCACCCCGGCAGGAACATTTTCGATTCCGGCAAAATACCGCTGGCATACACTGATGGGCGGTGTGTACGGACAGTATTGCAGCCGTATTCACGGTGGTGTGCTGTTCCACTCTGTGTTTTACAGTTCACAGGATCCGAGCAGGCTGGCATACAATTCTTATAACCGTCTGGGACAGACGGCATCCCACGGATGTGTCCGTCTGAATGTGGAAGATGCCAAGTGGATCTATGACAACTGCCCGGTAGGAACCAAAGTAACCATCTATGACAGCAAAGATCCGGGACCATTGGGCAAGCCAACTCCGATCCGTATTGATGTAAACAGTCCGTACCGCGGATGGGATCCGACCGATCCGGATCCGAGAAATCCATGGCTGAAACTCCGTCCGACGATTAAGGGAATCGCGAATAAAACCATCGAGAGAACCAATCGTAAAGTAGACCTCAAAAAGGGAGTGAAAGCTACCGATTACAGAGGTAAGACACTTAAATTTACCGTTTCCGGAAAAGTCAATGCGGCAAAGACCGGAAAATATAAGATTACATACACCGCAAAAGATGCCAAAGGAAACAAGACCCAAAAGAGCATCGTAATTACCGTAAAAGATACGAAAGCACCATCCATCAGCCTGAAGCGAAAGACACTGACCTACAATGAAGCCGTTTCCAAAGAAAAACTGGTTTCCGCAATTAAGTCAGATGTAGTGGCAAAGGATCTGGGAAAGAAACTTGCTTCAAAATATGTTTTCGTAAATACCCAGGAAGTACAGAAAGCAGTTACTGCCATGAAAAACAAAAAGTACGGAACTTACAGTGTGACCGTATATGCCAAAGATACGGCAGGAAATAAATCCAGAAAGCTGAAAGTAAAGATTAATTTTGTAAATCCAAACCCGGGTACCGATCAGCCGGATCAGCCGGAACCGGACACTCCGGGCGTTGTAACGGACAGTGCAATTACCGTACAGTAATTTCATAAGAACAGGTAATAGATATCGTAAGCGATATTAATTTTACTTAATTGTCAACCCATGATACAATAACATAAAGATCAATAGAATGCCCCCAAATGCAGGGGGCATTCCGTTTCGCAAAAGAAGGAGGTAAATCCAATGGGCAATGTACGTCGTGTGTACGTAGAAAAGAAACCGGATTTTGCCGTAAAGGCAAAAGAATTAAAACATGAGGTAAAGCATTATCTCGGAATCGCTGCAGATCAGGTGCGTGTTCTGATCCGTTATGATGTGGAAAATGTATCGGATGCCACTTACCAGAAGGCATTGCAGACGGTATTTTCCGAGCCGCCAGTGGATGATATTTATGAGGAGAACTTTGACGCAGAAGGCGGAAACGTATTTTCCGTAGAATTCCTGCCGGGACAGTTCGACCAGAGAGCGGATTCCGCAGAGCAGTGCGTGAAGCTTTTAAATGAGGATGAGGAGCCGATCATCCGCAGCGCGACGACCTATGTGATCAAGGGTGACATCACAGAGGATGAGTTAGAGGCGATCAAAAAGTATTGTATCAATCCGGTAGATTCCCGTGAGACCGGTATGGACAAGCCGGATACCCTCGTACAGAATTTCGATGAGCCGGCAGACGTGGCAGTTTTCGACGGATTTATCGACATGGCAGAAGCACACTTAAAGGAACTGTACAGCTCCTTAAATCTTGCCATGACCTTTAAGGATTTCTTACATATCCAGAATTACTTCAAAAATACCGAGAAGCGGAATCCGTCCGTGACAGAGATCCGCGTGCTTGATACTTACTGGAGTGACCATTGCCGTCATACCACCTTCTCGACAGAACTGAAAAATGTGAAGTTTGATGAAGGATTTTACCAGGCACCAATCAAAAAGACTTACGAAGAATATCTGGATACCCACAAGAAACTGTATGCGGGACGCGATGACAAGTTTGTCTGCCTGATGGATCTGGCACTGCTTGCCATGAAACGTCTGAAAAAAGAAGGAAAACTTGCAGATCAGGAAGAATCTGACGAGATCAATGCATGTTCCATCGTGGTACCGGTGGATGTAGATGGAAAGACAGAGGAGTGGCTTGTAAACTTTAAGAATGAGACACATAACCATCCGACCGAGATTGAGCCGTTCGGTGGTGCTGCTACCTGTTTAGGCGGAGCCATCCGTGATCCGCTTTCCGGAAGAACTTATGTGTATCAGGCAATGCGTGTGACCGGAGCCGCAGATCCAACCGTATCCGTAAAAGATACGATTGAGGGTAAGTTGCCACAGAAGAAGATCGTGCGCGAGGCAGCCAGAGGTTACAGCTCTTATGGAAACCAGATCGGACTGGCAACCGGATATGTCAAAGAAGTTTACCATCCGGATTATGTAGCAAAACGTATGGAGATCGGTGCTGTCATGGGTGCCGCACCGAGACGTGCCGTACAGAGACTGACCTCCGATCCGGGAGATAAGATTATCCTTCTGGGCGGACGTACCGGACGTGACGGTATCGGTGGAGCGACCGGTTCTTCCAAGGCGCACAATACAGAGTCCACATCGGTATGCGGTGCTGAGGTACAGAAAGGTAATGCACCGACTGAGCGTAAACTGCAGCGTCTGTTCCGCAGGGAAGAAGTCAGCCATATTATCAAAAAATGTAACGATTTCGGTGCCGGCGGTGTATCGGTAGCCATCGGTGAGCTTGCAGACGGACTGCGCGTGAATCTGGACAAAGTACCGAAGAAATATGCCGGTCTGGACGGAACAGAGATTGCAATCTCCGAGTCCCAGGAGCGTATGGCAGTCGTTGTCGCTCCGCAGGATGTCGAGCAGTTCCTTGCTTATGCAAAAGAAGAAAACCTTGAAGCAACCGAGGTGGCAGTTGTCACCGAGGAGCCGAGACTGATCTTAGAGTGGAGAGGAAAAGACATTGTCAATATTTCCCGTGCATTCCTCGATACCAACGGTGCGCATCAGGAAGCAGATGTCGAAGTCGAGATGCCAAAAGAGGAAGACAACTTCTTTAAAAAGATCGAACTTCCGAAAGTTGCAGATGCATTACAGAAAAACGACAACAAATCAGCATGGCTTGCCATGCTTGCGGATCTTAATGTATGTTCCCAGAAGGGACTTGTCGAGATGTTTGACGGTTCCATCGGTGCGGGAAGTGTCTACATGCCATACGGCGGCCGCTATCAGCTGACCGAGACACAGAGCATGGTTGCCAAACTTCCGGTTCTGAAAGGAAAATGCGATACCGTAACCATGATGTCCTACGGATTTGATCCGTACTTATCCTCCTGGAGTCCATACCACGGATCGGTATATGCCGTACTGGAATCCCTTTCCCGTATCGTGACCGCCGGTGGTGACTACAAGAAAGTACGCTTCACCTTCCAGGAGTATTTCCGCAGAATGAGTGAAGATCCAAAGAGATGGAGTCAGCCGTTTGCAGCACTGCTCGGTGCATTTGATGCACAGATCGGTTTTGGTCTGCCGTCCATCGGTGGAAAAGATTCCATGTCCGGAACCTTTAACGATATTGACGTGCCTCCGACACTGGTTTCTTTTGCAGTCGATGTGGCAAGAGAAAAAGACGTGATCACACCGGAACTGAAAGAAGCAGGAGATAAGCTGGTACTCTTTACGATCGAAAAGAACGAGTATGATCTGCCGGTATATGAACAGGTGATGAAACTGTATGACAAGATTCATGAGCTGATCGGCAAGGGAGCAATCCGCAGTGCCTATGCACTTGACGGAAAAGGTCTGGCAGCAGCAGTCAGCAAGATGGCATTTGGTAACAAATTAGGTGTCACCATTGCAGAGGATGTCACAGCAGAAACATTATTTGCACCGGGATTTGGTAATATCGTTGCAGAAGTAAAAGAGGAGTTTCTTCCTATTATAAAAGAAGCATCCGGAGTTGTTGTCGGTGAAGTGAACGATGCACAGAAATTTGTATACAAAGACATGGCTCTTTCCATGGAGGAAGCAATTGCAGCCTGGACCGGAACACTCGAAAGAGTCTTCCCAACCCGCGCAACCGAGGGCAAGGAAAAAGTGCAGAGTGATGTATATGATACCAAGAATATCTATGTATGCAAGAACAAAGTCGCAAAGCCGACCGTATTCATTCCGGTATTCCCTGGAACAAACTGTGAGTACGACAGTGCGAAAGCGTTTGAGCGTGCAGGTGCCAATACAATTGTAAAAGTATTCAAGAATCTGAGTGCAGCAGACATCCGTGATTCTGTCGATGAATTTGTCAAGGCAATCAACCAGTCACAGATCATCATGTTCCCGGGTGGATTCTCCGCAGGAGATGAACCGGAAGGATCTGCAAAGTTCTTTGCAACAGCATTCCGGAATGAAAAGATGACAGAGGCAGTAGGCAGACTGCTGTCAGAACGTGACGGACTGGCACTTGGTATCTGCAACGGATTCCAGGCGCTGATCAAACTGGGACTTGTTCCTTACGGACAGATCCAGGCACAGAGTGCGGATTCCCCGACACTGACCTACAACACCATCAACCGCCACATCAGCAAGATGGTATATACCAAGGTCGTAACAAACAAATCCCCATGGCTGCAGCAGGCAAAGCTTGGTGCAACATACTGCAACCCGGCATCCCATGGAGAGGGACGTTTCGTAGCTCCGAAGGAATGGCTGGACAAGCTTTTTGCAAACGGACAGGTTGCCACCCAGTATGTCAATGAAGCCGGCGAGCCAACCATGGATGAAGAGTGGAATGTCAATGGTTCGTACATGGCGATCGAGGGTATCACCAGTCCGGATGGACGTGTACTCGGAAAGATGGCACACAGCGAGCGCCGCGGTGAGGCCGTTGCCATGAACATCTACGGAGAGCAGGATATGAAGATCTTCGAATCCGGAGTTGCTTACTTTAAATAGAATTGTTTATCTTCACGCGTAGTTTCACTCGAACTACGCGTGAAATAGTTTTAATAATAGAAAAAAGTGAAAAAACTCTTAAATGCTTAAGAAAATATTAAAGAATTTTTTCAATAAAATGTAATTTTGGTGTTGCAAAGATACAATACTTGGTGTATGATATGCACGTAGAGTAGTTAAAAGTGTACTATAAATAGTACGACTAGCGATGAACTACTATCGAGGCTATGGAAACTGGAAGTTATTCCAGACAGACCTTACAATTGCAGATACATATTAGAAATATAAGTCATCGGAACCTCAGCTTGCTGATTTTGATGCTGGACAATCAACGTTGATATCACACTCTACGCCGACGTCTGATGCACGAAAGTTTCTGGTCATTTATGATTTGTGTGTCTGTAGATGAAACTGACGATGGACTTAACAGTAAGACCGAGGAAGGTCAGTGGAGGCAATTAGCGAGAACATTGGATTGGAAGAATCGTCCGCAGCGGTTTGGAAGAGAAGATGAAGGAACTTAAACATGCAGGGTTAAACGAGTAGATGAGATGGAAGTTGGTCAAAAAGAAAGAGAGGAAAAAACATGAAATCAAGCAAAAAAGTGTTAGCTTTTGCTCTCGCTGCAGCTATGGTTGTAACAGCAGTTCCTGCTACAAACGCACAGGCAGCTTCTACAGCAAAGCTTAGCGCAAAAAAAGCCACAGTTTATTCTGAGGGCTACAAGACAGTTACAGTTAAAACTCCAAAGTCTTGGAAGTCTGTTAAAGTAACTGCAACAAGCAACAAGAAGTCTGTTGCAAAAGTTAAGAAGACAGCAGCAAAGAAGATCAAGGTTACAGGTGTTAAGCCAGGTACCGCTAAAGTTACGGTTAAGGTAACTTACAAGACTTCTACAAAGAAGAATGCTAAGGCAAAGACAAAGAAACTTACTTACACAATGAAAGTTGCTAAGGCAAGCGTTGCTTTATCTGGAGAGTCAGCAGTAGCAGTTGGAAGCACAACTAAGTTAACAACAACTAAGAAGGCTTCTTCAAGAGCTAAGATCACTTACACATCCAGTGATGATACAATCGCAACAGTTTCTGAAGACGGAACTGTAAAGGGTGTTAAGGCTGGTAAGGCTACAATCAAAGCTACACTTAAAATTGGTAAAGATACAGCTACCGCTACTCAGGAAGTAGAAGTAAAGAACTATGTTCTTTCTACAGTAGCACAGAACAAGTTAACAGAGCTTACAGCTACTGTCGCTGGTGATACAAAGAACCTTAAGGCTTCTAATTTCACAGTAAAGAGTGAAGCAACAAACGTTGTTTACCCGGTATCTAAGGTAACAGTTGATTCTAAGGACGCTTCTAAGGTTACATTAACTCTGTTCAGTGAGTTAAAGGATGCAGCTACATATGATGTGACTCTTGATGGAATCACAAAGACATTCGTAGCTTCTGACGGAAAGGTTGCTTCTATCGCACTTGATACAGCTACAATTCCATATGCTACCGAGACAGAAGTTAAGTTAGTATCTAAGGATGCTAATGGTGTTATTGTAAAAGAGCTCAAATATGGTGAGGCTGATAATAGTTATGCATTTACCATTGACACCAAAGGTAATGGTTACACAAATGGTTCTAAACTTTATTTAAATAAGGTTGGTGATACCGCTGAAGCTACTGTTGAATATAAAACAGGAAAATATGATCAGAATGGTAAGCCAGAAGGAAATATTGGACCGAACAAAGTTACTATTACTGCTGTCGATCAGTCTGCTGTCAATAATTTTGCAGTAAAAGTTGTTGATTCTTTAAATGCTAAGTTTGATGATGCAAAAGATACAAATAAGGTTGCAGCAAACGATACAGGTAAATATGCTTGTTTCATGATCAAAAATGCTGACGGAAAAGAAATTGATGCAACTGAATACGCAAAGTATACAGTTGAATCTTCTGATAACACAGTTTTAATGCTTGTAAACAACACTCTTACAAATAAGACTGTTAAGTTAACTCCTTTAAAGAGTGGTACAGCTTATATTCTTATTAAGAAGGATGATAAGGTTGTTGGATCTGTAGCTATTGAAGTTGGTGCAGAAAGAACAGTTGCTTCTCTTGAATTGGATAAGTACAATGTTACATTATCAAATTCAATTAAAGACGCATCAGGTTTGACTGTTGCAGACAACAAGGTTGTTAAGACAACATTAAAAGATCAGTATGGTGATGATATTTCTGGAGATTTAGTAGTTGAGTGCTTATCAACAGATGCAAAAAATATCAAGAGTTCTGATGTAACAGCAAATGCTGGCTCTACATATTACAGTGTTTCTGGTAAAAATGTCACTTTCTATAGTGGAGTTACAAAAGGAAATTATGTTTATAAGATTTCCTATAAGAAAGATGGAAAAGAAGTTGTTGCTAAAACTGTTTCCGTAACGGTTAAAGAGACAACAGGATCTACTCCTACTGCTTGGAGAGTTAATGTAACAAATGAAAATGCTGATATCACAGTTGGAAAAGATTCAACTACTCAGGATGGTGACATTACAGTATCTATGTATGGAACTAAAGATGGAGTTGATGTAAAGAAGGAAACTGCTGTAACATATATTGTTAAAGATAAAGATGGAAAGGTTATCTTTGATAACAATACAAGCGCAACAGCTGTAACAAATGATGCAATTAAAGTAATTGGAGGAGAATTAAAAGTAAATGCTTTAACTGTTACTCCACAGGTTAATACAGCTGGAGCAGTTGTATATAAGGATGCGGTTAAGAATCTTTCTGCCGGTACTTATTCTGTAACTGCAGTATACGCTAAATCTTCGACTCAGAATATCACTATGACTACATCTTTCAATATTAAGGATAATCAGGCCGAAGCTAAAACAGAGATCAAATCCAATGAGGTTCAGGGAGAAGATCTTGATGCTGTATTAAATAAAGCACTTATTGTTAAGTATGGTAATAAGGTATATTCGAATGCAGATGATGTAACCAGTGATGCCGGAATTGACATTTATGAAGTTGAAGTTAAGACCAATACTGGTGTTACTTATAAGAACGCAGGCGCTGATGTAAGTGGCCATACATTTGTTGTTAAAAATCTGAAAGTATGGGTTGAAGTAGCTGATGGTATGTGGACACCTGTAAGTGTATCTGTTCCAAGTACAATTACTGCTAAATAATTTAGACTGAATTTATTCATCTAAAATGAGGGTCGTTGCACTAAAAGTGCAGCGACTCTTTTTTGACGGGAAAGACTGCGTCTCTTGTTCACACGCTATCTATATTTTTGGGTAGTATGACAATCGTAATTACGCTAACAAAAAGACTACCGCACTAATTTCTTAGTGCAGTAGCCCTTTTGATTATTTACAGATAAATCTATTTACCTGTAAGATTATTTAACATCAGTAGAACCAGTAAATGTACCATTCTGCTCTGTAATAGTAACAGTATATCTGTTTCCATCACCAGTTGGGATTGCTACTTTAGTGTTAATAACAATCTGTCCATTTACGAATGTAACAATTGGAGCTTTATCATTGATATAAGTATCAGTTACATCGTCGGTAAACTTGCCATCCTTTTTCTCAACCTTGATTGTGATGGCTTTATTTCCAGCATATCCTGTTACAGTCTCACCAACACCATTCTGTGCAGTAACTGTAATTGCGGAACCAGATACAGCAACACCATACTTAGTTGTTGTAGAAGCAGCATCTACGCTAACTTCACCAGATTTATTATTTGATACAACAACATTTCCTGTTGCAGTTGCAGCTTCTACATCAACATAAACATACTTAACAGCAGCTTTTGCATCTACAGTTGTAGTAGCAACACCATTCTTAAATGTGATGTTTTCTGTCTTTGTATCTACAGCATTTGTCTTATCAGCCTTAATTGTCTTTACAGTTGCAGCAACAGTTGCATTAAAGTTATTCAGGAAATCGTTTCCATTATATGCTTTAAGTTCAACATTGATCTTGTCACCACTTGCGTAATTATCTTTATCTGTTGTAACGATAAAATCGTTAGCCACATTAGATACTACTACAGAAACAACTTTGCTTTCAACATCATCCCATCTGTGTTTATCATAATTATATGCCTGTAAATTGATAGTAACAGTACCATTATCAGAAGATCCTGAAATAGCATCAGCCTCAACAGTAATTGGAACATAATTCTTTGCTGTAATTGCACCAACTGTTGTAACATCTACTTTACCACCCCAAGTAACAACATAGTTGATATCATCATCATCAGTTATTTCTTTATCATAATTGTCGTAGGCAGTTACTTTGATATCTCCTGTTGCTCCTGCAAAAAGAGTATCAACAGCACTTGAGTCTACCTTGAAGTAAGAAGGAACAGTTTCATCACCAATAATGATATTTGCTGTACTAGTCTTAGAAGGATCAACTTTTGAAATAAAGATAATATTAAACTTAGATCCTACGGTACCAGAAGCAGTATTTGCTAAATTTTTGAATTCAACATATTTACCATCTTTTGTAACGGTTGCAGTAGTTGCATTGCTAGCGGCGCTTCCATTTAATGTAAACAGAGTAGACAGATTCATATTTGCAAGGTTTAATGGAGAAATCACATCGCCATACTGATCATGTCCAACAATTTCAGCTTTTGCTTCATCAGCATATCTTGGAATTGTAACATCTGTCACATCAAGACTTGCAAGCTGTGGCTTCTTTCCAACAGTAACATCAATCTTTGTTGTTTCACCAGTTACTGTATTTAATGCAGTAATTGTAACTGTAGAAGCATAAGAACCTGTTGTAAATGTAATTTTTCCATCAGCATCAATCTTGAAATTCTGTGGATTGATAGTTGCTGTATTGCTAGAAACAAATGTAATATTATTTGTCGTAGCAGTTGAACCAAGTACATTAGGTGCTGTCTTGTTCAAAAGAACTTTATTTCCTTCAGAATCAGCAGCAGTATATGGAAGGCTGTATCTGTAATCTGTCTGATCAACAAAAATATGTGCATCTTTTCCCTTATCAGGCTCGCCAAATGTAAAATCTTTGGTGTAGATATTTGCAATTTCAAGAGTTGTAGAAACACTTACAGATACATCGGAGGTAAGATATGCAACAACAGCAATCTTATCACCAATTGCATCAGTTACCTGGTTTGTTGAAACTGTAAAATAAGTATTTGTCTTATTAGCATTTGTTCCATAACCAACAGAATGGTTCTTTGACATATTGGTTGCATTAATTGTTAACTTGTTGGATGAAATACCCATATCGTTTCCATACTGATCAAGGACAGTATAGTAAACTCTCATATCAGATCCAAGATTATTTCCTAAACCAACTTTTGTAGTAAGTACGTTGATCTTTGTAGCTTTCTGTGCCTGTACAGTAACAGTACCTGTCATGTCGCCATAAGTAACTGTGTAAGTACCTGCCTGAAGAGCGGACTCTGATGTAAGGATTGCACTTGTGTTGTCATCTGACCATTTAGCAGCCATAGCAACATCTGTACCAGCGCGGCTTACTTTGAATTTTCCTGTAGCAGTGTCTTTTACATCGCCATCGAACTTAACTTCAAGTGTCTTAACGCTTGTAGCAGTTACAGACTCAATCTTCTTTGCCGCAGAATCAACAACAGTAATTTCGTATGTTGCTGTAGAAGAATCCTTTCCAATAGTCAGCTTAGCTGTAATTGTAGCCTTACCAGCCTTTACACCAGTTACTGTACCGTCGGTTCCTACTGTAGCAACTGACGCATCACTGGATGTGTAAGTAATCTTAGCTCTGTCAGAAGCCTTCTTAGTTGTTGTTAACTTAGTTGTACTTCCAACTTTCACTTCTGACGCACCAGATAAAGCAACACTTGCCTTAGCAACTTTCATTGTGTAAGTAAGTTTCTTTGTCTTTGCCTTAGCATTCTTCTTTGTAGAAGTCTTGTAAGTTACCTTAACCGGAAATATGCATGGTATTTTCCGCGGAAGTATTGGAAATACCGGATTTATAAACAGAGTTTGGGGCAAAATCACTTCTACAAGTAACACGCAAGCAACATACAAGAAGCGATTAAATCTGATTAATGGCTTCGACCAGCGCAGGCACATCCAGATGCGTGTAAATCCGTTCTGTCAGGGACATAGCGCCGGAATGACCGACAATTTTTTTGATGGTAGTCTGATCGACATGTGCTTCGGCGAGCAGGGAAATCGTGGTGTGCCGGCAGCAGTGAGGTGTATGATCGATGTGCAGACGAAACATCAGAGGCTGGAAAACATTATGGTAATACATATAATAGGTAAAATGCTGGCTGTCCAGAGTATGGATGAGATATTCACAATCAGAACAGTCATGAAGCCAGCGCTGGTAAAAGGGGAGTACTTTGTCAGCAATCGGAACTTTTCGAATGCCGTTTTCGGTTTTGCTGTCAATAACATCAAAATATTGTTCGGACAGATGAACATTTTCTTTTTTCAGATCTAAAAGCTCTGAGACGCGCACACCATTGTATATCAGCATGAGGACTGTCTGGCAATAGGGATCGTTTTTGTGTTTCCACAGGAGAGCAATTTCAGAAGTGGAAAAACAGCTTCGTATGTTTTTATTAGGATTCCGGTCTTTGTATTTCGAGATATTTACATAGGCAGAATAATCTTTTGAGACAATTTCGTGCTTCATGGCATAAGAATAGAGCTGGTTAAAAAGAACACGAATTTTTTTCAGGGTAGGATAGTTCTTGCCGCTGTGATCAATCACCTGCTGTAAATCATTGAGTCTCAAATTGTGAAATTGCATATCAGCAATGTTTTCACAAGTGGCAAATGCCGCCCGATAGCCTTTGATGTTGGAGTGGGAGATGGTAGGAAACTTTTCTTCGGACCATCGGAGATAAATTTCCCGGAAGGTTAATTTCAGAGTTTCCCCATCGATGGGATAATTGTTGTAACGTGCCAGAATCTGCAGAGCTTCTGACCGGGTAGGAGCGTAGCCCAGAATCTGATAGTGCTGGATGCGCTTTCCAGTGATGTCATTGATGTGCCAGCCTGTAGTGATGCGTGCTGCGTAGGGTCTTCTTCTGTTGCCAGAGAGTTTTACGACTCCGCCGTATCCGTTTGGTAATCTCATTTTTCTTCCTTTCGTGTGTAAAAATTTATATTATCGTGTCAATCATACACATTTATTTGTAAAATTTTTAAGTATCACACAAGTAACAAAAAAGAGTTTTTACCTATTATATATATTTTACGTGTTGAAAAAACGAAGGTTTAGGGGTATTATATTCTAGAAAAATTGTTTACTAAGGAGAGAAAACTTTGAGTGAGAATGGATATCGAAATTTAAAAAAGACGAATAAGCTGATGATTCCCGTCATTTTGATGATGGGGTTTGTGCCATTGCTTGTACATATGTATTCCTATAATTCAAATCTGTCGCAGTTTGACTGGTTTCCGGCCAATTCAGATACACAGACAGATTTCTTTTTTGCATGGAAGATGATTGCGATCGTAATCATTGGAGTGGTGATGGCTGCAATTCTGTTGTATCGGCATTATGTGAAGAAAGAGACCCTGCAGTTTGAAAATTCTTTTTATTTTCTGATGGTATATGGACTTTTTGTTCTGATGTCAGCACTTTTTTCAAAGCATAAGCATTGGGTATCCGGTGGAACTTATGAACTTTTTGAGTCTGTGTGGGTAGTTTTTGCGTATATGCTGCTGTGTTATTATGTATATAATTTTGTGAATGAAGAAAAACATGTGGAATTCATTTTGAAAATTTCGGGCATTGGCATGGCTATTGTTACAGTGATCGGCGTATTTCAGTATTTTGGACTAGACTTCTTTCAGTCAAATTTTGGAAAACATTTAATTACAAATCCTGGATGGTGGAAGAATTTAAAAGAGCTGACATTTAATTTTGCACCGAAAACTTCTTATACGACATTATACAATCCGAACTTTTTATCGTTTTATTTTGGTATGCTCATTGTGCTGGCGGTATGCCTGTTTATTGCTTCAAAAAAGATATGGCATCGGATAGTGCTGGCAGTAGCGGTAGTATGCTGTGCCATCTGCTTGAAAGGAAGCGGCAGTGCGAGTGGATGGATGGCTCTTGCATTGGCAGCAGTGGTACTTATACTTGTGCTTTTGAGCCGGAAGAAAAAACTGTTTGTTGTGGGTGCTGTTGTAGTGGTAATTGGGATTATAGCAGCAATCGTACTTGGAAATACCACCTCAGCAGGTGAAAATATAAAAAATACAATTGTTGGTACATACCGGATGAGCGACAGATGGGCTCTGAATGGAGTAGAAACCAATACGGATGATGTTGTGCTTGACATTCACGGGAATAAACTGAGTGTTTCTTATACCGTGGGAGAGGATGGAACAACACAGATCAGTTGCAAAGATTCGGATGGAAATGAGTTGAGTCAGACGATAGTGGATGCAGATAACCAGGTGACAACGATGGATGACAGTCGTTTTTCTGGGGTACAGCTGCAACCGGTATCTTTTGGAGATAGCTTGCCTGGAATTTGTGCAACGATTGATGGTGTGCAGTGGAACTTCATAAATACCGATGAGAATGGATATGAGTATCTGAATCCAGCAGGAAAATTAGTGAAGTTTGAGAATCCGAAGGTTTCAAACGTATTTTTGGATGATGCAATGAGTAATCGAGGACATATCTGGAATAAAACAATTCCGCTTCTGGGAAGGCATGCTTTTATGGGGAGCGGGGCAAATACTTACATGTTTGAAGTGCCACAGAATGATTATATCAGTCAGAACTATGTCTACGGCGCAAACAGCTATGATGTAAAAGCCCATAGCTGGTATCTGCAGCAGTGGGTAGAAACCGGATTACTCGGTACTCTGGCACTTCTGGTATTTTTGTTTTGGTATCTGGTACAGTCGGTACGCATTTACCGCAGAGTCGATCTACACGAGAGTATCAGCTGGATTGGATTTGGATTATTTGCGGCAGTGCTGGTGTATATGTTTGCGGGGATTGTAAACGATTCTAATGTTTGTACCGCTCCGGTATTCTGGGGTATGCTTGGCCTGGGACTTGCAGTGAACCGGATGCTGGTTAAGAAAGAAAATCTTTTCGCAAAGGAACCGGTTTCTGAGAAAAATGATGTTGTCGTGGAACAGAACGACCTTAAAACGGAAAAAGCAGTGACAACAGAAACTTCTGCAAAAAAGCAGTCCGGAAAGAAACAGTCAAGAAAACAGAGAAAATCAGTCAAGTCATGAAAATGAGCAGATTATAGGGAGTAATTTTGGCATGCAACAAATGAAAAAACGGTTTCGGGGGGAAACGGCAAAATATATACGAATCGTATTGTTGGTAATTTACGATATATTGGCAATCTTTCTGGCGGAAATTCTTTCTATCTGGACACGTTTTGATTTCAGTTTAAAGAGTGAGCAGGGAATTCCTTTTTTAGAGACAGCATTGCAATATTTCTGGGTAAATATGATTGTAACCATTGTGATATTTTTTATTATGCATCTGTATAATAGTCTGTGGGAATATGCGAGCGTACAGGAACTATTAAATGTAGTGATTGCGTGTCTGCTCAGTGCTGCAATACAGAGTCTGGGGATGCATATGTTCCAATGGAACATGCCGCGTTCTTATTATATTTTGTATTTTTTCTTTTTGCTGGCACTGGTGTCCGGAAGCCGCTTTGTATACCGGGGACTGCGTATCATACGACACAGTTATCTGGGAGATGCATCCAGACATGCCATTGCTACCATGGTGATTGGAGCAGGAGACAGTGCAAATTTCCTGATAAAAAATATGGAGAACAGTCCGCTGATCCGCAATCGTGTAGTATGTGTGATCGATGCAGACAAGAATAAGATAGGAAGCACCATTCTGGGAGCTCCGATTGTGGGAAATGACAGCAAGATTCCATGGGCAGCAGAAAAATACGAAGTGCAGGAAATTTTTATTGCTATCCCGAATTTGCCGGGAGATCGAAAGAAAAAGATTCTGGAATTGTGTAAAAACACGGGATGTAAAATTAAAATTCTGCCTAGTATGGCGCAGATTGTGAATGACGAGGTAAGCGTCTCAAATTTCCGTGAGGTGGAAATCGAAGATTTACTGGGACGGGAGCCGGTGAAGACAAATCTGGATGAGGTCATGGGATACATTGCTGGAAAGGTTGTACTTGTAACCGGTGGCGGTGGTTCCATCGGAAGTGAACTCTGCCGCCAGATCGCGGCGCATCATCCTTCGCAGCTGGTGATATTTGATATTTATGAAAATACCACGTATGACCTTCAACAGGAGTTAAGAAAGAAATTTCCGAATCTGAATCTGGTTGTGCTGATTGGATCTGTGAGAAATACCCATCGTGTGGATACCGTATTTTCGGATTATAAACCGGCGATTGTTTTTCATGCAGCTGCACATAAGCATGTGCCACTCATGGAGGACAGTCCGAATGAGGCAATTAAAAACAATGTATTCGGTACTTATAATGTGGCTATGGCAGCAGGAAGAAACGGAACGGAGCGCATGGTATTGATTTCTACGGATAAAGCCGTAAATCCGACCAATATCATGGGAGCATCCAAACGTATCTGTGAGATGATTATTCAGGGAATGCAGCATCGTTTTCCGAAAACCAATTATGTAGCGGTTCGCTTCGGAAATGTACTGGGAAGTAACGGAAGTGTGATTCCTCTTTTCAAAAAGCAGATTGCAGAGGGCGGACCGGTTACCGTTACCGATAAGAATATTATTCGTTATTTTATGACGATTCCGGAAGCAGTATCGCTTGTCTTACAGGCAGGTGCTTACGCAAAGGGCGGAGAAATCTTTGTGCTGGATATGGGAGAGCCGGTAAAGATCGATGATATGGCAAGAAATCTGATCAAGTTATCCGGATTTGAACCGGATGTGGATATCCCGATTGTGTACACAGGGCTTCGACCGGGGGAAAAGATGTTTGAAGAGTGTCTGAAAGAAGAGGAAGGACTTCAGAAAACGGAGAATGATCTGATTTTTATCGGAAAACCGATTGAATTTGACAGGGAAGAGTTTTTTGAACATTTGAAAGATCTGAAGAAGACGGCATATGAAGATGATCCACAGATGAAGCTGGTGGTGAAACGGTTAGTGCCTTCGTATCAGGTGGAAAAAAGCAAATAATTAGAAGTAGAATGGGGAGCAGTCGGAGCGGCTGCTCTCTTTAATTTTACTGCATGCTCTATTCGTAAATGGTATAATTCTTAAGTGAAGTATCACAGTTTGAGCAATCAAAAAAGAACAACTGTGCATAAACTACAGTTGCTCAAAATGTGATTCTTCATGATTGTACCAGGTTGCGGAATTTTAGCCAGTACATTATGGGGATTGAATACGCCTGTCCTTCCCACAAAAATAACGTCATGACAGGGTCTTACGTTAATTTATAAGGTATATTATCCTGCCGGAATAAAAAGAGACATGGCAAACAAGCCCTCTGCCGGGGGGCTTAGAAAAACATATGGGAACAGATGTTTAATTCTGGAGGGCAAAGCTCCTGCCAATATGCCGCATGCTGTTTTTTCCACAGCATGGGCACAGGCTGATGCCATACTTCCAAACGGTCTTCATTACTTCTGCAGCAGAAGAGCCGGTGAAGCGGGATATAAATTTCCGGTGTCCCTGAATCCGGAAGATGATGTGGAGGTTTTTCTTCTTCCGGCGATTGTTTAAGAAACCATAGTACCGGATTTTCTGGAACCCGGCCGGGAGCACATGCATCATCAGACGGCGGATAAACTCCACCGGTGTTATGCGGACAAGGATTTTGTCTCCGGATCTGTAGTCTTTTGCCCGGAAGGAAACCTCATTTTCCGTAATAGAGACAATGCGGGAGTTGGTAATGGCAATGCGGTGGGATAAATAGAACGTCCAAAGCACGTTTGGACAGAATCGCATAGCGGTCAGAACGGTTTTTGCCATGCCTGATATGGATGCGCATGTTTTTGCGTTGGATATCTTCATAACGAAGATGACAAACTTCGCCAATACGCAGACCGGAAGAATACATGAGTGCGACCATAGCCTTCTGCTTCAAATCCGGCATGGAATCAATAAGGATGGAAACTTCCTGTTTGGAAGGGACAAAGGGAAGATATTCGTCAAATCTGCGCATAGGAAGCTGGGTATCATCCCACGGTTTGTGAAGGACATACAGGGTAAAAAAGCGCAGCTGTGAAATAGCACAGTTTATGGTACGGTCAGTAAGACCACGGAGGGAAATCATTTCCCGAAAAGAATTTAAATAATTGTCCATGATAAAATCTCCTTTGAAATGTAATAGAAAATAGAAACATTTCAAAAAGGGGAGGTGGACGGATAAAAAAACAGATATATAGTTGTTGAGTTTAAAAATCCATGGTAACATAAGCATAGGAGTTTGTGTGTATTGTTTATTGTTAAGGTAGGGGTATCTCAACAATACAACATATACACAAAAACTGCTATTTTTTTGAAAAAGTAGTGGTTTCATGTATTGGGGGGCTAGCCGTCGCGCTAGCGACTTGGTACAATTTAACAAAAGAAATATCAGAGAGCGAGGAAGAAAACATGAGTCCAGAAGTAGTTAAACCAGAAATAATTGATACACTAGCTAATGCTGGACAAGCTTTGATTGCTTCTCCAGCAGTGCAAGGTGTGGTTTCATCTTTAATTACAACTTTGTTTTTCCGAAAAGGAGAAAACATTAAAGTTATGGAAGCATTAAAAAAGAAGGAATTTGAAAAAGTTCTGGAGGAATTACTTGGAGCGGGAAGGCTTTCCTATGTAGAACTGTATAAATGCCGAAATTTCTTGGAAATTGCAAAACGGGCAGATGAAATGATCGCATCTAATCAAGAAAGGCAGCCTGAAATGGAAGTAGAAGAGAACGTAGATCAGACTACATTTAGCTTTGACTGGCTGATGCGTTTTTTCGATGCTGTTGGAAATATTAGCAACGAGAATTTGCAACAGTTGTGGGGGAAAGTTTTGGCCAATGAGATTGCGAAGCCAAAGGCTTGCTCACTCCGTACATTAGACATGATTCGGAATATGTCATCTGAAGAAGCAAATATATTTTCGGATTTATGTAGATATGTTATGCAGAGTGGGAATATTTATTATATTGATGCGGCTGGATTTTTTTGTGAGGAAGATGGAGATGAAGAATGTCGGGAGTTTATAAGAAACAGGGGATTGTCTTATGAGAGACATATTGTGCCATTGTTAGAGGCAGGCGCACTTAGCCAGGATCATGATATGGCTTTATATATTTCTAAAGGTACAAATTTGGAGATGCACAATGATAAAATATGTGGTATTGTCATGAGTTACGCTGATGTTCCTGAGTTATTCCGTAGAGATGCTTATTTATTAACTGCTAGCGGAAAAGAACTATATTCTGTTATTCACAACGGTGGGGGATTTGAAGCAGATGAAGAATATGCAGTGTTGTGCCTAAAAGATATGAAAGAGAGAAATTCAGAATTTTATGTAGGAGCTTTTCTAATCGCGCAAGGCGGAGAAGGGGAGGATCTTTTGGAGGATTAGGATGAAATAAAACTATATAATATCGAAAAACTCATACAAGAAACAAAGGAAGGAAATGCCATGGGTCATTCAAAAAATTTAGACGAAACTGCATTATGGAAAGAATATAAGAAAAAAGCTGGTGCAGGAAGTGAAAGATGTATATGGGTAAAAAAAGTTTATGAATATGCTACAAATTATTTGAAGGATGTTCGCAGAAACTTTGGAAATTATACGTTGCATGACGAAACACATATCTTAAATGTATTGTATGCCATGGGCGGATTACTGGGAGATCAGATTAGTAATCTCACTGTGGGGGAACTGGAACTGCTGATTTTAGTTGCAAGTTTGCATGATGTGGGCATGGTTTACACAGATGAGGAACAGAAGGCACAATACGAGGATACAGAAGCGTGTAAAAGATTCTTGAGAGAACATTACCCGGAATTTATGGGGAGTCCGGCAGAAGATTGGACAGAAGATATGCGGCAGTGGTATCTCCGCAGCTTGCATTCTGAACGTGTGGCTGAGGTGCTGCATAATGAGGCATGGAAGGAACTGATCAGTCAGCGCCAAAGGGATGTCGTGCCATTGCAGTGTATTGTGTCCGTTTGTGAGGCACATGGTTACAATCCTTCAGACATGGATGGTAATCATGATTTGGATTACTTAAATGCAAATGATGTCAGTCCACTGTTTTGTGCACTACTGCTACGGTTGGGCGATTTATTGGACTTTGATGATACCAGGGCACCAAAGGTATTGTGCGGCTATGTAGGAGACAACGAAAAAAGTATTGAAGAGTGGAAGAAACATCAGGATTCTATAGGTTTTGTTTATCCGGCATCTCCTTCGGCTGAAGCTTTGCCGTATAGAGCCCATTGTACCCATCCGGGTGTGGAGCATGCGATCCGTGATTTTCTGGACTGGATCGAGGTTGAACTTGGAAATTGCATAAGGTTGCAGAAGTCTTGTAGAAAAAGCTGGCAACAGAATTTTCCTTTTCCCCGGACTATTTTACGCAATGAAATTGAATCCGATGGATATATGAGCGGAGATTTTTGCATCACGATGGATCAGACAAAGATTCTGGAATTGCTGACGGGAGAAAATTTGTATGATAACCGGGATGTTTTCGTGAGAGAATTGCTTCAGAATGCGATCGATGCCACTTTACTTCGAGGAAAAATGGATTCTGATTTTATACCTGAAAAGTCCCGTATTGATTTCTGGGAGTGGAATGACAAGGATGGAAATATCTGGTTTCGTATTGATGATGAGGGAACTGGAATGACCATGGGAATGCTGCAAAGATATTTTCTGAAAGTGGGAAATTCATATTACTCTTCCAAGGAAATCGAAAGAGACTTAAGAGATCACCATCAAACAGAAAAGTATTATGGTATCAGTCGCTTTGGAATCGGTTTTCTGTCATGTTTTCTTAATGGTGATTATGCGGAGGTGTCGACTCTTTATTTTGATCCTGATAAAAACCGGCGAGAAGAGGAGACAACGAACTCCAACATGAACAAACATTATGGATTACGATTGAAAGTGACGGGACTCAGCGGATATTATACATTGTTGAATCAATCACAGAACCACTTCACAAATGAGCCAATGCCGAATCCGGGTGATTTTGTTACAGAGACTTCTTATCAGCAGGAAAGAAACGGATATCGGAAGAATGCCGGAACTTCGATTGCGATACGTTTGAATCCGGGAAAACTAGGAACTTTAAATTTGAAGAATACAGTGGAAAAATATCTGTGTGGTTCCCGGGTGCCTGTGTATTATAATAATGAAAGAATCGGGCAAACTTATGAAGAAATTATGGAAGCGGCTCATGATGTAGAGGGGGGGAAAGTTTATGAACTGACGGATGAATTGAAAGAACAGTTTGATCAGGTGTTTCCAGAGGTCCGTGGGCAGTATCCGAAAATTGCAATGACAACAATTCCTTTGGATACAGAAGAGGATAGTGTACTGCAAGGCGTATCGGGTGCACTTGTAAAATATGTCGTACGTTTTGAAAAAACTCCCTGCTGGCAGGTGAAAGATTTAACATATCAAATTGAAGGACGAGTTGAAAAGAACGATAATGCGCTTCAAGTGCTGTTATGCAGCAGAGGTGCAGGAGGTCGTATAAGTTATGTCTATTCATGGGAGATATACACAGCGGAATATGATGCTAAAGATGTAGAGGCACTTGTAAAGGCTTTTGATAAATGTGATGAGTGTCCGCAATCAAAAGAACAGTTGGGAGAGGTATGGCGTCCGTTTGAATCATTCATTAGTTTATTCGAAATGTGGCAAAGTTATCATAATTACATACAACGTCGAGAAATGAAGGTTTTACTTGAAAAATGTGGATGTCCAGATATTGCTCATCAGAAATCAAATTTTCAAGATGAATTGATCAGGTGTGCATATCAAGGCGTTTCTGTGGGCGCATTGACGGAGACAGACCATTCAGATTATTCCAGTGAAGGGATATTTTTCCTAGAAAATAAGCGGCAGCCAGTGACACAGGCTAGTCGTGCAAAAGTGACACAATTGCCGATAGAAGTAGAATTATATATTTGTGGTGTTGCAAATAAATATAGGATGCTAGATCTTTTAGAAAACCAATATGTGATGCTTAGATCTGTTGAAAATTTTACACGAAAAGACTGGAAAAAGGTCGAAAATCTACCATTACAGCAATGGATGGAAAATAGTATGAATGATTATTTTGAGGAAAGAATAATTTTTTTAAAGGGATCTGACTTGCCCAAAAGCTATATAGAGAGTGTTTATATACGGTATTATAGTGATAGGGCTTTAGTGAATCTGTATCAGGATATGTGCTTACAAGAACATAATCGGATGGAAATTGATTTCGAAAAAGGACAATCTATTTTATTCTATGAGAAAGATCAAGAGGAATTAGAAGAGGTTATGGATCTTTTCCCACCGATGAGACTTTGCAAAGCTGCAAATGATGAGAGTCGGAGATATCTATGTGGTGCAAAGCCGGATTATCGGAAAGGAATTACTCTAGACCATCCTTTCATGATCTGGCTCATGAAGAATGCTATTTTAATGAATAAATATTACCAAAGGCAGTTTAGACAGATCATAGACTGCCTTCGTTACAGCATGGTAACAAACATTATTTCCGAAATAAATGCCATTCGCCAGCAACTGATCAGCTTGCCGGAGCATCATGGAGTGGATGTATATAACTTTCCACAACTTAGCAGCGATGATTTCTGGTATATGGAAGATGATGAGACATCCATATAGATGGAATATTTTCTGGAACTAGGGAAAAATCTGGGGTGTGATTCATTGAATCACGCCCCATAAATAGTTTTGCATCTATTTAAAACTAAGAAATTTTCGTTTGTTCGGTAAGAAACGATAAAGTTGACTAAAATGCATGGAAATGAAAAAAGATAGATGAAAACGGAAAAAAGTAGATATATATGCACATATATGCTATAATAAATTGGTTTAGGGAAATGAACATAACATAGTTATGAACAGAAGGAGAGTTGCAATGGCACACAAAAAGCTTTGTAAAACCCTTAAAATATTAGCAGGAGCGGCGGGTATTGCATTTGTTGGAATGCAGCTTGTCGCGAAAAAGAAAAAGGCTGACTATACATACAAGAATGAACCAGCAGAACAGAATCCATTTGAAGGCAAGAAGGTTGTTTTTGTAAAAAATGACAATGATGCTGAAAATGCAGATGGTGTCAGGGGACACTTGGAAGAGTCAGGTGTTGTTTTCACGCAAGAATCCTTATATAGTAAATATGCCAAGAGGGCATTAGATGTAGTTCTTTCGTTTGGAGGATTACTTGTTCTGTCTCCGGTATATGCAGCTATTGCGCTCGCAATTAAAATTGAGGACCCGGGACCTGTACTTTTCACCCAGAAACGGTTAGGAAAAAACAAGGAGTATTTCAAATTACATAAATTCAGAAGCATGAAAGTATCCACCCCTCATGATGTGCCGACACATCAGTTGGACAATCCGGATCAGTACATAACCAAGGTTGGTAAATTTATTCGCGCGCATAGTTTAGATGAATTACCACAGATCTGGGATATTTTTGTGGGAAATATGAGTATCATCGGACCGAGACCGGGATTATGGAATCAGGATCTGCTTACTGCAGAAAGAGATAAGTATGGTGCGAATGATGTGAAACCGGGATTGACCGGGTGGGCACAGATTAACGGAAGGGATGAACTGGAGATCCCGGTAAAAGCAAAACTGGACGGTGAATATGTGCAGAAACAGTCATTCTTATTTGATCTGAAATGTTTCTTAGGAACCATTTCTAAGGTTTCCCATGATGATAGTGTTGTTGAGGGTGGAACCGGAGAAATGAAAAAAAATAGTTACAATTATTCAGAAGGAAAAACAGATGAAGAACTGATTGGACATATTGGATTTGGTGAGACGGTAGAGGTGGATTTCAACACAAAGAAGAAAGTGTTGATTACCGGAGCCGGATCATATATTGGACAGTCGTTTATAGAATATGCACAGAAGTATTATCGTGATAATTTTGAAATTGAAGAACTGGATTTGAAAGATGAATCATGGAAAGAAAAAGATTTTTCAAACTATGATATTATCTATCATGTGGCTGGTATTGCACATGCAGATGTGGGAAATGTTTCGGAAGAAACAAAGAAGAAATATTATGAGGTAAATACCGGATTAGCCGTTGAGGTAGCGGAAAAAGCAAAGAGAGAAGGTGTAAAGACATTTACCTTTATGTCTTCTATGATTGTTTATGGCGATTCTGCACCATACGGACAAGCGAAAGTGATCGATGAGACAACGGTTCCTCATCCGGCGAACTTCTACGGTGACAGCAAGCTTCAGGCGGATGTGGCTGTTCGAGAATTAGCGGACGATACTTATAAAGTCATTGTTTTGCGTCCACCAATGATCTATGGAAAAGGCAGCAAGGGAAACTATCGTACATTAGCTAAGCTTGCAAAGAAATTACCGATATTCCCAGATGTGGATAATGAGAGAAGCATGCTTTATATCGAGAATTTGTGTGAGTTTTTATGTCAGATCATGTTGCTTAAACCATATCATAGAAATTCGGTTGTATTGTTGCCTCAAAATGGAGAGTGGACAAAGACATCGGATATGGTAAAAATGATTGCAAAGGCGAGCGGGAAAAAGATAACAGAGTTACAATGTCTTGCACCGGCAGTCTGGATTGGAAGTAAGGTGCCGGGAAAGATAGGTGGGCTGGTGAATAAGGCGTTTGGTAATAGTTGTTATGCGCATGAGATTTCTGTTTGTCCAGAAATTGATTATCAGAGAGTAATTTTAAGGGAGTCTATTGAACGTACCGAGAAAACACACATATATAAAGCGAAGGGAAACATGATACAAGATGAAAAACCTAAAGCATTAATGATTGCGTCTGTTGCATCAATGATAGATCAATTCAATATGGATAATATTTCAATCCTTTTAAAATTGGGTTATGAAGTTCATGTTGCAGCTGATTTTGTAGATGGTGGAACTATAAATCAAGAACGCATAGAAAATCTCAAAACACGACTATTGGAGATGGGGGTTGACGTTTTTCACATTGTGATTCCTAGAAAAATCACAGCAATTAACAAAATTATTACAGCATACAAAGAAGTGAAAGATTTGTGTGATGCTAATTGTTATAGAATAGTTCATTGCCATTCTCCAATAGGTGGAGTAGTTGCAAGAATGGCTGCGCGTGACATAAGAAAAAAAGGCACAAAAGTCATATATACTGCACATGGTTTTCATTTTTACGATGGGGCACCTAAGAAAAATTGGTTAATGTTTTATCCAGTAGAAAAGGAATGTTCTAGATTAACAGATGTCCTTATCACAATAAATAAGGAAGACTACAACAGAGCAAAGAAATCATTTCATGCTAAAGAGACGATGTATGTCCCTGGAGTTGGTGTAGATACTGATAAGTTTAGTTCAGGCCTTATTGATATTGCTCTGAAAAGAAATGAATTGGGAGTGGAAAAGAATCAGTATATGTTTCTTTCGGTTGGAGAATTAAGCAAAAGAGAGAATCATGAAGTTGTTATTAAGGCATTATCTAAAATAGATACTGTAGACTATAAATATTTTATAGTCGGAAAAGGCGAATTGGAAAAGTATTTGGAGGATTTAGTTAAGGCATTGGGTCTAGAAAATAAGGTTTATTTATTAGGGTACAGAACAGACGTGTCTGAATTATGTCAGGCTGCGGATTTATTTATATTTCCGTCTCATCAAGAAGGATTACCAGTGGCTTTAATGGAAGCCATTGCATGTAAGACAAATGTGATTTGTTCAAATATCAGGGGAAATGTAGATTTGGTTTTGGATGATGCTTATTTGTTTGATGAGCACAATGTAAATGCTGTCGTTGATTGTATAAATGCTTTGGTTGATTCAAAGAAACGTGAAATTTTTCTTGAAGATAGCAAAGAAATGGTGTTAAAAAACTACAATCATTTAAAGAAATTTGATTTATTAGCCGTCCGAGAAGCAATGCGGAAGATATATTCTGAAAAGTCGGGGGGGCAATACATTCAGCTGAATAGATTGATTTTCAGACAGCAATTTTTGCTTGAACATGGTTTGGAATTAGATTCGATTTTGTTATTTTCAGTAGGTGAGTTAAACAATAATAAGAATCATCAAATTATAGTTGATGCTGTTGCTAAATTACATAACGATAAAATTCATTATTTTATAGCAGGCGAAGGTAGCGAGAAAGAAAATCTTGTGTTGCTGGCAGAAAAGTTAGGTGTTGTTAATCAACTGCATTTACTAGGGTTCAGAACAGATGTAGAACAATTACTAAGAATAATGGACGTTTATTGTCTTCCAAGCATAAGGGAAGGGCTTAATGTAAGTCTTATGGAAGCAATGGCTTCTGGATTATTGTGTGTTGCAAGTAAAATTAGGGGCAATGTAGATTTGATTAAAAATGGCGTGACCGGATTTTTGTGTGATCCATTCGACGTTGATGATGTTACAAGTGCTATGATAAATGTTATAGAACTTCAAAGTAAATTGACATATAATGATAATAAAAATTTGATAGATGGTAAGTATAGCAAACATACAGTTAATAGCATTATGGAAGATTTATATAAAAGATATATATAGGATATGTGAAAATGGATGCGAGAAATAAAGTATATAATCGATGAAGAGGACATTTTGTTTATTACGGCGGAAACCGAATTTGGGAAAATAGGACTTGAAAAAGGTGGATATCATGTTTTACATCCATATAATTACAAAACGCTTTTAGGAAGAATACTACTAGTGTACTGACATATTGATATTTAGTCAAATATTTTTGGCTGTTATTGCCGTTTTATGGTACAATAAAAGAAACGGCGGTGATATCCTATGGCAAGACCAAAAAAGTACAAAATCAAACTTACGGATGATGAATTAAAAGAATTAAAATCTGTCATCCGAAAAAATAAAACATCCAAAACAATCCGATGCAGATGCCAGATTATTATTGACCTGGATGAATTCCACGGAAAAGTATTGACTCATGAGCAGTCTGCAAAATCAAATGGTGTATGTCTGGCAACAGTAACCAATACTGTGAAAAAATATTTTGAGGGTGGTATTGATGCAGTAACTGAGTTTAAGCGTAATGTTAATTCTGATAATGCAAGGCATGCGCTCGATGGACGTGCTGAAGCCCGTATCATTGAACTTGCCTGTGGTTCGGTGCCGGAAGGGCATTCAAGGTGAACCATCCGGCTTCTGGAAGAGAAATCAAAAATTGTTCTTGATACTCCGGTCAGCCGTGAGGTAATCCGAAGAGCCTTAAAAAAACAAACTTCGACCTCACAAAAACGACTATTGGTGCATCCCCCAAAAAGATGATGCCGAATTTATAGCATGTATGGAAGATGTCCTTGATGTATATGAACTCCCATACAATCCTGAAAGACCAGTTGTATGCATGGACGAAAAGCCTTACCAGTTACTGGGCGATGCAAGGAAACCACTGCCCATACGTCCGGGTGACAATTAGAAAACAGATTCGGAATATGTCAGGAATGGTACCTGTAGCATATTTGCTTTTGTCGAACCGCTTGGAGGCACTCATCATGTCAGCGTGCGAGAACATCGTACTGCCTTTGACTGGGCAGAAGAGATAAAATATCTCGTTGATGTCATGTATCCTGATGTAGAAAAAATATTTCTTGTTATGGATAACCTTAACATCCATAAACCGGCGCCCTTGTATAAAAGGTATCCAGCAGATGAGGCAAGACGGATTATCAAGCGTTTGGAAATTCACCATACACCCAAACATGGAAGCTGGCTTGATATTGCAGAAATAGAACTGAATGTAATGACCAGATAGTGTTTGTCACGAAAGATTGAAAACATTGCAAAAGATGCCCTGGATGCAGTCAGAGCGCTAAAAGCTGTCGATATAGGCAGTGGAACTAGGAATAAGAAAAAATTAGAATGCTTGGCATGGATGACGTATTAGAGAAGCTGAAAGTTATATACGACACCATTGGGAGCTAAAAAGGAGACTGTATGTTGTATGTAACAATGTTCGTGATTCTGCTGATAATAGCGTGTCTGGAATTCACAAGCAGGATTACACTTAAATCGAAAAAATTCATAGCTATCGTTATTACCGGTGTGTGGGTGGTTTTATCTACATTCCAAGCGGTTTCAACGGATGATACGCTTAATTATAAAGTCAACTTTGACTACATCGTTGATGCGTCATCGTTAAGAAGCATATTTACGATTAGACAATTTGAGCCGCTATATCAGATTTTGAACGGTATTGTGAAATACATATACCCCAACTTTTATTTCTTCCAGTTTGTGGAATATATGATCGTTGCAGTGCTGCAATATAAATGCATTTTCTATTTTGGGGAGCAGATTCGGGAAGGGAATCGGAATCAAAACGGATATGAGTTGACTGGAATGTTTCTGCTGTGGGCACTCTACAAGGGCAACATTACGATGATTCGAAACACAATTGCCCTGTGGATCTGCCTTTATTCCATACGCCATATCAGAGAGAAGAAGCTGTTCAAGTTTATCATCTGCGTAGTGATTGCTGCTATGTTTCACCAGTCCGCATGGATTTTTATTCCGGCGTACTTCATTTACAACATGCATCTGTCCTTCAGGCAAGATGCTGGATTACTAATTATGGGTACGGTTATCGGAACAGCCATCATGCCGCAGGTTCTCAGGGCTTTAAGCGGTTCAATAGCAAAAATCTCCATGTATCTAGAAGAAGGAGTGGCCGGAGGTGTCGGCGATGCCATGGCTCAATCCATATCCGGAACCTTATTAAAGGCGGTTATGAACATAGGCGTACTCCTGCTGGTATGCTGGCTGGTTTTGCGCCTGCAGCGCAGGCGCAACGACGGTCACGCGGAAGGCTATGTCAGCCTGTACATGGTTGGATGTTTGTTGTATTTGACAACGATGTTTATGTCGTTTGCGTTTGCGCGGATTGCAATTTATTACAACACATTCCAGCTTCCGCTCATTATGTATTATCTCCGTGAAATCAGAGATCGAGAAGACGGAGATATCTGGTGGATTATTCTGATTTCCTATTTGGCTGTTCGGTTTGGAATTAATCAAATGGTAGGGTATGTGCCTTACAAAACAATTTTTTCATGAGAGGTTTAAGAATGAAGATTTTACAGATTACCCCTCAAGCACCATCCTTAAATTCAGGTGGTGGAATTGGGGTAGCGCAGACTGCACTGTCGCTGTTTGAAAATGGATATGAGGTTGACTATGTCGGACCTCCAATAGAAGATGCGTCATTGGCCGGAGTTTATCGAAAGCATTTTATTCTGGATGCAACAACCAGTAAGCTGATTCGTTTTATTGATTTGCTCCATGGAGTGACTTATCGGAGGTATCGTGCCTGGAAGAACTTAAAAATTGATTTTGGACAATATGACTTCTTTGTCATGGACTTTACGAAGCTTGATTATGTACTGAAACGTATCAATCCAGATAAGCTGATTGTCCGTGTGCATAATGTGGAGTCTGAGTTTGTATGCGTGGAGTATTCCAAGGGATTCTCTGTCGAGGGAGAGATCCTTAAGAAATTAACACCGATTCGCGAGAAGAAGCTGGTGCATGCAGCGAGAGAATTGGTATTCCTGACAAGCAAGGATCGGTCGCGGATGCAGGAACTTTATGGAAGTGCTCGACACAGCACGGTTGTACCTGTCTGCGTTACTGAAAAGCAATGCGAAAAGAGTAAGAAGGCAGATGGTACGGTTTCATTGCTCTATACAGGGTCGCTTAATTTTTCGGCAAATATACAGGGAATTCTCTGGTTTATCAATAAGGTATGCCCAAAATTGAAGGTAAACTACAGGCTGACGGTTGCGGGATATCATCCAACGGAGGAACTGCTTAGAGTCCCTTCAGAGAATCCAAAGGTACAGATTGTTGACACTCCGGAAACCATGACACCATACTTTGAGAATGCAGATCTTGTGATTGCCCCAGTATTTGATGGCGCAGGGATGAAGGTGAAGGTGGCAGAGGCATTATCCTTTGGAAAGCCTGTTTTAGGCACGAATCATGCTTATATCGGATATAAGATTTCTGACAGGAATAATTCCTTTGTTGCCAATAGTGTGGAGGAGTTTGCCGAGCAGATTAATTACTTTGGTTCTTTGCCATTCGAGCAAAGAGAAGAAATCAAGGATGAGGCATACGAGCTATTTAAGTCCCATTACTCGATCAGTACGAGTGCTTCGCTCTGGGCAGATATTTTAGAGAAAGATCGGACGAGGTAGGCAGTATGCAAAAAGAATATGTATTGATTAATTACACAGGACGCAAGGGCGGCGGCAACTTGGATGCTATCGAGAGTGCTAAGGGACTTTTGCAGAACGGCGAGAACGTTATTGCCATTGTATCCTCCTACGCTGAAAACATTGAGGATTGGAGGAGGCTTGGGCTGTCAAAGCTGATAGAGATAAAGACCTATACAGGGCATATCGACTTTATCCTTTCATCGGTAAAGTTTTTGACATTTGGGAAGAACTTCATAACGAAGCAGCTGGCCGGCTATAAGATCAAGTACATTTATAGCCCAATGAACGCTCTTTGGACGGTTTACATTAATGGTCTGTTTCCAAAGGTGCCAAAATTTACTGTTATTCATGATGCAGAGCCTCACTCGGGAGAACATTACCATAAGTTTTTTCTTGATGTCTATTCCAGATCAGATGTGCTGTTTGTTCACAGTAAGCAATTTGTGAAGATGGTGCAGGAAAAATATCATAAGCCTGCCTATTATATTCCGCTTGGGCGGCATGATTGCTATGCTGCCGGATCTTCTAAGAAAAACATGGTAGCTTATGATCCTTCCAAAATAAATTTTTTATTTTTCGGAAGAATTTCTAAATATAAGGGTCTGAATGTTCTTGCGGAAGCCTTTGAGAAACTATCACAGAAACGGAAGGACTGTGCCCTTTACGTTATAGGAAATGGGAACTTTGAACCATACAAGGAGAAATATAATGCGCTTCCAAACTGTCGGGTGATCAATCGCTGGATTGGGGATGATGAGGTTGCAGAAATTTTCACTGGAAAGAATTTGGTCTGCATACTTCCATATCTTGATGCATCACAGTCAGGCGTTGCACTGGTGTCTATGGACTTTGGAGTCCCTGTCATCGCAACTGCCACGGGAGGACTTACGGAGCAGGTTTCCAATGAAGAAACGGGTCTTCTGATTGAACCAAATGATGTTGATGCATTAGAGAAAGCCATGGAACGTGTAGCTGATAATAAGGAACTTTATAAGAAGTTAGCTGCAGGCGGTCAGGCTTATGCTAGATCATTAAGCTGGGATAACACCATGGAGAAGGTAGAAAAAATATATGAGGAGCGATATAGAGCATGATCATTACGAAAACCCCATTCCGCATGTCTTTTTTTGGCGGCGGTACAGATATGGAGAATTTTTTTGTGGAGAACGGAGGAGCCGTTCTCTCTACAACATTTGATAAATACTGTTATGTGAATGTGCGTCATCTTCCGAGGTTCTTTGATTACAGCACAGAGCTTTCTTACTCTAAGACAGAGCGTGTGACGGATATTGATGCGATTCAGCATCCGCTGATCCGTAATGGAATGAAGATGTTGGACATGCATGAGCTTCGTGTAACCTATGAGGCAGACCTTCCAGCTCGTTCCGGTCTTGGGACAAGTTCTTCCTTTGCGGTTGGAATGCTGAATGCGTTCTACGCGCTCAAAGGAAAATACGCAGATAAGAAAAAGCTGGCGGATGAAGCCATCTATCTGGAGCGAGTGCTCTGCAATGAAGCAGGAGGCTGGCAGGATCAGATTGCAGCATCCTTTGGCGGATTTAACAGAATCAACTTCAACGCCGATGGGTATGAGGTTCTTCCGGTGATTGTATCTCCGGAGAGAAAAAGGCAGCTGAACAAGAAACTGATGATGTTCTTTACCGGATTTACCCGTTTCTCATCTGATGTCCAGAAAGCAAACAACGTATCTGCAAAAGAGAAGACAGCACAGCTGAAGGAGATGCTTTCTCTGGTAGACGAGGCAGAGGCAGTTCTAGTAAATAAGGACAGAGACCTTGATGATTTCGGAAGGCTCTTGGATCACACTTGGAGGCTGAAACGCCAGACGGGTTCGAGCATTTCCACAGACTCGATTGATGGGTTTTATAAGAAAGGAAAGAAAGCTGGTGCACTGGGGGGAAAATTACTCGGTGCAGGCGGTGGTGGCTTCCTTGTATTTTATGTACAACCAGAGCGCCAGGAATCAGTCATGAATGCCATGAAGGACTTGATGTATATCCCGTTCCAATTTGAAGATGGAGGTACAAGGGTAATTCATTACAGCCCGGAAGCTTATGTGCCAAGAGTGGTGGAGGGATGAAATGAAGACAGTCATTATGGCTGGCGGCAGGGGAACAAGAATTTCTTCTGTCGCCAGTGACATTCCAAAGCCAATGATAAAGATTGAGGGGGTGCCGGTTCTTGAGAGGGAGATCATCTGTCTACGTGATCAGGGGTTTGACGACCTCATCATCACGGTAAGCCACCTCGGAAACATCATCATGGACTACTTTGGCGATGGCTCAAAGCTTGGTGTAGATATCCAGTATTTCGAGGAGAAGGTTCCGCTCGGCAATGCGGGTGCGTTATTTCATTTGAAAGACCAGCTGACAGAGGATTTTCTGTTGCTGAATGCGGATGCGGTCTTCGACATTGACTTCAACCGGTTTGTTGCTTACCATAAGGAGAAGGGTGGACTGGTAACACTTTTCACACATCCCAACAGTCATCCGTATGACAGTGGTCTCATTATCGCAGACAAGGATAGTGCGGTGGAACAATGGCTTACCAAAGAAGATATAAGGCCAAAGTGGTACAAGAACCGGGTGAACGCAGGTCTTCATGTAATCAGTCCGAAAGTTTTGGAACAGGAGATTGATACACCGAAGATTGACCTTGACAGGCAGCTTTTGAAGCCACTTGCAGGAACGGGGAGAATGTTCTGCTACGACAGCCCGGAATATGTGAAGGATATGGGCACGCCGGATCGATACGAAGCAGTCTGCAAGGACTTCGTGGATGGAGTGGTCAGTGCGAAGAACCTGCAGAAGAAGCAGAAAGCCATCTTCCTTGACCGGGATGGCACAATCAACAAGTACGTCGGGTTCTTGAGGAACATCACCGAGTTTTCGCTGATTGATGGTGCTACAGAGGCAATCGGAAAGATGAACAGAAGCGGATACCTTGCTGTTGTTGTTACCAATCAGCCGGTTATCGCAAGAGGAGAGGTTTCCTACGCAGAGTTAGAAGAGATACACAACAAAATGGAGACGCTTCTTGGACTTCAGGGTGTGTATCTGGACGGCATTTATTACTGCCCGCATCACCCACACAAAGGATATGAGGGCGAAGTGCCGGAGCTGAAATTTGACTGCGAGTGCAGGAAGCCGAAGCCGGGAATGCTATTAAAAGCATCAGAAGACTTTAACATCGACTTGTCTGCATCGTGGATGGTTGGTGATAGCATAAACGATGTATTAGCCGGAAAAGCCGCTGGATGCAGGACAGCACTGATTGGCACAGAGGATTACGGTCAGGATGTGACAGGAGATGCCCTAAATACAATTATTAAGAGAATTTTGGAGGAGTCATGAATAAGTTAGTTAAGACTAATGGGAGGGGTACGGACATCTTGACCTACTGAAGTTGGTATTAGCATACGCGGTATTACTGAGGCATTTTACCCAGTCTTATTTACAAGAGGACTCATTTTTATCATGGCTTATTGTATGCGTGATTTCACTGATTGCCGTTCCTGCATTTTTCATGGCAAGTGGGTTTTTATTACAGGATGGGACTTCGGAAGAGGACATTTCATTCATCAGGCTTAAAAAGCAGTGCCTGAGAGTGTTGAGGCTATACCTTGTCTGGACAATCATTTTTTTTCCGCTGAATTTGCGCAGCATACTGCAAAATGAGCGTGGAGTTGTAGTCTGTGTGTTCGCTTTTTTGCAGAAATTCGTATTTGATGGAAGCTGGGTACAGCTTTGGTTTTTGCCAAGTCTCACAGTTGGACTGTTGTTTGTCTGGCTCCTTAGAAAAAGGCTAAGATTAAACGTTGTCATTGCTGTTTCGGCACTCATTTTTGTGTTTGGTCTTTTTGATGATAGCTGGCTTGTCTTTTGTCCAAAAGGGCTGACCGTATTCTTCACAGCTTATAACAAGGTGTTTCTTACGACACGAAATGGAATCTTTTTTGCACCATTGTTTATAAGCGTTAGAGAAAAGCTTGCACAAATGAAGCACAGAATACCGAAAAGAAATGCAATTGCTGTCCTTGCAGGCGGGATTGCTGCATGTGTCTTTGAGGGAATCGTTCTTCGCAATGCTACCAGGGGATACGTTGCCAATATGGTTCTTTCAGATTTGCCAATCTGTATAGGACTTATGATCCTTGTGACTTCGAAGAAAGGCTTGGCTATGCATAGGGAACGGGAGATGAGTATATTTGTTTACTGTTTCCACCCATTGGCAATCATAATATGCGGACATTTCTTAATGGGATTGAGAACCTCTGTGATACTTGCCTGCATTCTTATGATAGTAAGTACTGCAGCTATTGTGGTGCAACAGCTAAAAAAGAAAATAAAAGTCCTTAGATGGCTGTATTAAAGGAGATTATTGAAATGTTAGAGGAAAGACTGAGAAAACACATAGACCTGCTCATCGAGCGTTACCCAAAGCTGAAGGAGATTGAGCAGCCCATTATCGATGCTTATCTTGTCATGGAGGAAGCATATGAAAATGGCGGTAAGCTTCTAATCGCCGGGAATGGCGGTTCTGCGGCAGACTCCGAGCACATCGCGGGAGAGTTGATGAAGCGGTTCAAAACACCGCGTCCGGTCAGCGAGGAGTATGCAAAGAAGCTAAGGGAAGCAGATCCAGAGCGCGGAGCGTCTCTTGCGAAAAATCTGGAGCAGGGACTGATGGCGATTCCGCTTGTTGCGCATGAGGCACTGACCACCGCTTACATCAATGACGTGGATGGTTACGGCGTATTCGCACAGCAACTGCTGGGATATGGCCGTAAAGGTGATGTGTTCCTCGGAATCTCTACGTCCGGCAACAGCCAGAATATCATGAATGCAACGGTGGTTGCCAGAGCAAGCGGATTGAAAATCATCGGGCTTACTGGTGCGAAGGGTGGAGAATTGGCATCCGTAGCAGACATTGTAGTCAAAGCCCCGGAGACGGAGACCTACATGGTGCAGGAGCTGCACCTTCCGATTTATCATTGTTGGTGCTTGATGCTGGAGGATAAGTTTTTTGGAAAGTAGGCAGAGGTGTGAAATGGCGAAGAACGCTTATATCGTGAATCCGGGATATTCTCTCGTAGATTCATTAAAATTATACAAAGAAGGCAACTATCCAGGAGCAGTGCTTTACGGCATTCACCATTTTGAAGAAAATGGTTACCAGCTTATCTTCCCTCAATCCTCATCCACCGTATTGGAAGTATCAAAGGGTGCGAGCAAATGGCAAGTGCTAAAGAGTCAAATCAAGTCAGAGTGGAAGGCCGCCATGGACTGTCGCAGAGCAGTAAAGCATGGGAACGTCTCACTTGTCTATATGCCGCTCATGAACTTTGGCTCGCTGCTTCTGATCTTTCGGAAGCTTAAGCTGATTAATCGTCCTGTTGTGGCATGCGTTCACAGCCAAAATAGTAATAAAGGATTGCATCACTTGTATAATCGCCTGCGCTATAAAGCAGCAGATCGTTTAGTCTTTATCGCTGAATCAACCTATCAGATATTTCAGAAAGACTATGCGGAGTTTACGGATAAGTCGTCTGTCATCCCACTGATGCCAGAGAAGTCATTTGAAGGGAAGATATTGAAGCTGCCGGAGAAATATGGATACTGCATGATCGGAAAGACAAACAGGGATTTCCAAACGGTTGTCTCTGCCTCTGATATACTCGCCGGACGCGACATCAAAGGATGCCTTGTCGGAATGATCGGGAGGAGGTCTTCAGATTATTTACGCATAGATGCATCGAGGAACTATGCCTATGCGGCATCAGTATATAAAAATTCTAGAGTCAATCTGGTTATCACAAATTCATCACAAGGTATATATGGGCTTACCAGTATCATGGACAGCTTTACATTTGAGATTCCGCTCATCGTCACGGCAACAGAGGGACTGGCAGTGGATCCGGAAAAGCTCCGAATTGGGCTTACGGTTCCACCGATGAATCCGAAAGCATTGGCCGCGGCAATTGAGCGGCTGAACGCTGATGATTCCTACTACGGGGAATGCAAAAGGAATCTGCATACATTAAAAGAGTCTTACAACACAGAGATATTTGGCAAGAAGCTGACAGAGGTGTTTGATGAAGTGATGAAATAGAAACCTATAGTTTATTCGTAGACACTAAAGTAATTGAGGAACAACCAAAGGAACGAAAAGAGAAGTGGATTTCTGGTTTCTTTGATAACAGGAGTCCTAGTTGTTGGAATTATCATTGTAGTCGGGCTTCAGAATATTCTAAAGATTTTGCCGCAACTAGTTGGGAGTACAAACATTCTGTTTCTGCTGACGTTAATGTCGTTCTATTTGACATCGATAAATAGCGCGTATACAGCGACATCCTATATTAAGGAACGGATGGATCTGTTTAACAAAATTCGTGTCGTTGGATATGTAGGACAGATTGTCATTCTAGTAGGGTGTTTGGTATGCTTTACACCGGATGTTTGGCATGTAGGGTTAGGAACTGTTGCTACTTCTGTAGTGACGATTCTAGGGCATATTACAATCACGCACCGATATCAGTCGGAGGCAAAACTTCGGAATGGAAGGTTTTATGGAACTGCCGTCAAAGAACTGCTGGGCAATGGTATATTGGAATTCCATTAACAACTTTGGAAATTCACTAAACTCTGGGTTGGATATTCTGGTCAGCAATCTCATGCTCACTGGTCTAGACATGGGGCTGATATCGATTGCGAAGATGATTTCCAGTGTGGTTGTGGCTTTGTACGGTGTTATCCACGAGCTTTCCAACCGAAGTGGTTAAGACTATATGCTCAGAACGAAAAGCAACAGCTGATTAGTTATTTAAAGAGAGCCATGTGTGTCTCCGGTCTTATTACAAACACTATTTTTGCAGGATTCTGCATCGTTGGGTATTCCTTTTATTAACTATGGATACCGACATAGGATTGCTACACAATTTGTATCTTGACAATTCTTGCACTGCTTCTGGCGATTTCAGAGGGCTGTGTGTTCCCACTGTATCATATCTATGCCTGATACTGAAGAATCGCATTTCATGCTGTGTGACGATTATCGGAGGTGTGCTGAATGGTGAAAGTATGTATGTACTTCTTGAATATACGTCACTTGGCGTATATGCAGTGCTGCTGACTACGGCAGCCATCATGAACTTTATTAATCTGGTGACTAATCCAATTTATATGGCGAGGTGTCTTAAGGTGAAGAAGACAACGTTTTATCCTTCCATCGCTAAGAACATAGCCTCGTTTGGAGTTGCACTGATAGGAATGATGTTAATTTCAATGCTTCAAGCGTGGAGAGTTTCGTGGGGGTCACTAATTCTAGAGATAGCAGTTCTTGTGATAATCGGGGTTATTGTTCAGATTCCAGTGCTATTTGGGCTTGGTTCTTATAATAAAGATGTGTATATAATTAAGAAAAGGGGTTGATAATAAAATGACTGAGCCATACGCTTTGACAGACAGACAGACACTAAATAACTGTTTTGATGATGAGCATCTGGAGACGCTATCCGCAGCAATTCAAGCATGCGAATGTGTGTCGTTGGATTTATTTGACACTTTGATTTTTCGATGTGTCGATGAGCCGACCCGTGTATTTGACCTAGTGGAGGATGTTTATAATAGCAGGCACGAACATAAAATACACGGATTTCACAGGCGAAGGGTGCACGCGGAGCAGATTGCCCGCAGGAAACGTCGCCCAAATGAAGTAGATATAAGGATGATATACAAAGAACTTGGGTATCGTGACAGAATAAACGTCGAACTAATGGAAATTGAAAAAGAAACAGAGATTCGGTACTGTGTTCCGAATCGAAGACTCATCAATTTCCTCAACAAGATCTGTGCAGACAAACGTGTGGTTGTTACCTCGGATATGTATCTTGATGAGAAAACCATCGAGCACATTCTTTTGAAGACGGGGATACGATACTCTAAGCTTTTTTTGTCATGTGTACATTACAAAACAAAGTTTGAGGGTTCACTCTTTCATGAAGTTACAGACTGGCTGGGAGTTAAGCCGTCACAAGTATTGCATATTGGGGATAACGCCAGAAACGATGTAAGTATTCCGCTTAGTCTAGGCTTTCATGCGATGCAGTACATATCTGCCGACCGCAGTTATATTTCTTATGGAGACTCACCTTATTCTAGTGGGATCGCATATCACTCTCTATGTGAGTTTATTAAAATAGGGCAGACCGAAAACATTATCGACTGTAGCCAACCGGGGACAGAGGTGGGATTCTCAGTTCTCGGACCTTTCATTACGTCCTATTGCAAATGGCTTCACTCTACGCTGGACTCGGAAGATGCGTGCATTACATTTTTATCGAGAGAAGGGTATTTATTAAAGCAGGCTTACGATATTCTTTATCCGCAGGCAAATACAAAATACATCAGTATCAACAATAATATTGTCCGGCTTCCCCTGTTGTATTGTGTGGAAAGTCCAAATGTGTTTATCGATGCGCTTCCATATAAAAAAAGTTATAGCATTGAGTACATCATGTCACTTGTTGGATTAGAAGAAAGTCAGTATCCAGATGCCTTAGAAAAGTTGGAACTCCATGGCGGAGAGCGTTTTGACAGGAATGGTCTGCTGGACGGGCAGCTTCAATCAATTGTTTTGAAATTAAAAGATATTCAGCAGGAATATCTGAGAGAACACTACAATTTGCTCGTCCAGTATTTGCAGGAAAATCTTGGCGACTCCCAGTGCATCTATCTAGTAAACAACAGCATCAATGGAACAGCACAGTTCGCGCTTCAGAGTATGGATGCAGGAAATAGGGTTTATGAAGGACGGAACTTCTCTTCATCGCAAAAATGTGCGCAGAAGCTAAAAGGGCATTACAAAACATTTTTAGATGCTTTCCAAGTAGATGACCTAAGGCAGCTCGTTTTTCAGATGTTTTCGGTCACATTTGAACACCTCCTGTTCCCTAGTAACGGAACAGCACTGAGGCTGTATAAGGATGAATCTGATGAGGTCCAAGTTGCTTATGATGTTCTAGGACAGGAAATGCAAAACATTGAGAGGGTCGAGAGCATCCAAAAAGCAGCACTCGACTATGTGAGGTTTGTGCGTGATAACGATTATTATGATGGCTGGAATCAGTCGAGTATAGATCGATATTTCACATTTTTTATGAAGCCGATGAAGCAGCATGCCTCATACATTGGTTCACTATATGACCGAGATGCGGACGGCACAAAGATACTGATCGGTTTGGCATCACGCAAAGAAAAGTCCCTTTCCGAAATGTGGAATGAAATGCAAAACGGAAGTCTTGTGAAATGGCCTTATGGGTATTGCATATTGCAAAGCGGAGGGGAACGGCTTGTACCGTTGTATAATGCCAAACGCCGATTATCATTGATTTATCATAGATATATGGACAAGTAAAATGCAGAATAGTATAAAAAAGAACTACATATTTAATCTTGTATATCAGATTTTGGCTATAGCTCTGCCAGTCATTACCACTCCGTACATTTCAAGAGTTTTGGGCGCAAAACAGATTGGTGCATACAATTACACGTATTCTATTGCATATTTTTATGTGCTGTTTGCTAATCTTGGCTCCGGAGTGTATGCGCAGAGGGAGATTGCAGTTAATCAGAGTGATGTAAAGAAGCGAAGTACGATTTTCTGGGAAATATTTGCGCTAAGACTTATTGTGAGTCTTGTTATTCTTCCCGTTTACATTGTTATGACCATTGTGTTCAAAGAGTACACAACGTTGTTTGCAATCGAATCAATCTTCATTATATCAGTCATATTTGATATTAGTTGGCTCTTTCAGGGAATGGAAGACTTCAAAATCACAGCGGTCAGAAATACGGTTATCAAGTTGATCTCTACTGCAATGCTTTTTGTATTGGTGCGCAGGCAATCAGATCTACTGCTTTATGTTTTTGTATTAGGATTTTCAACGCTGTTAAGTGCATTGATACTTTGGAAGTATCTGAAGCAAGTTGTGCAGCACGTTCCGTTAAAAGAACTGCATCCGATGCGACATCTGAAGGAAACATTGATTTTATTTTTCCCGATTGCCGCCATCAATATCTACACTGTACTTGATAAGGTCGAACTTGGATGGCTCTCTAACAACCAGCAGGTGGGCTTTTATTCGCAGACAGAGAACATCGTAAAAATTGCAATGACAATTATTACATCGCTGTCCGTTGTGTTGCTTCCAGCGGTATCAAAACTCGTGAATGAAAACAGGATGGATGAGGTTAGACGTGAAATCCAGAAAGCCATCCAATTTACGTTTTATATTGGCTGTCCTATGACCATGGGAATGATTACGGTTGCACCGGTCTTTATACCTTGGTTTCTCGGAGAGGAGTTTTCGCCATCAATAAAGATGTTCCAGATACTGTCCATACTGGTAGTTATCATTAGCTTGTCGCAGATTCTGGGCAACTCTATTTTATTGTCGATGCGGTATGAAAAAATATATACGATTAGTATTGTGATGAGTGCGGTCATTAATCTAGTGTTGAATTTTCTCTTAATTCCGAAGTTCGCGGCATATGGTGCGATAGTTGCCACAATTGCCTCCGAGGTTTGTGTTGGTGCAATCCAGCAGACAAAGTCTATAAGGCTGTTGAATATAAGGTATAGGGATATCGGAAGGCAGATTATTAATCCAACCGTTGCGGCAATAGTTATGGGGGGCGTTCTGTTCTTTTTGGAAAAGAAAATTCATCCGTCAACGATTGAGGTGCTGGGCATGATTGTTACAGGCGGTGCGATATATGCTGCAGTGCTTCTGCTTCTTCACGATCAGTTTATGAAATCAATTTTAACACCGTATATCAGCAAGCTTAGAAGAAAAAACTGAGAAGCCTGTAAAATCAATAGTTTACGGCTTGACATTATAGGAGGACTTGTAAAATGAAAGAAATAAGAAATATAATTGACCGACCGCGTAATTCTAGCATTGAACTGATTAAGGTCATTGCTATTATTGGGATTGTGTGCAGTCATGTGTCGCTGTCCATTTATGCAGGAAACACAGAGCTGTCGAACCTTCGTGGATTAACGACATTAACATGGCATCTATGAATATCCAAAACTGGATGCTTGCGTTTATGAAGTATCTCGGAGAAATCGGCAATTCGATTTTTTTTGTATGTACCGCATGGTTTCTCTTGGACAATGACCAATTCAAACTTCGAAAAGAAATATCGCTATGGTTTGATGTGTGGCTTATTTCATTAATTATGCTCATTGTCTTTATCATAGCTGGAGTAGCTGTTAATCCGGGCAGAATTTTCCAGAGCATATTCCCAACGATATTTGCCAACAACTGGTACATTACTTGTTACCTGCTATTTTATCCGTTGCATGGCTATTTAAATAAATTGATTCGAGTAATCGGGGAGAGGGAGTTACTTGCAATATGTGTGGTGTCATCAATTATATATTTGGGAATGGATATGTTTGTACGTAGCTTGTTTTGGGGGAACGAACTCGTCTGGTGGATTGTGATCTATCTTGACATAGCGTATATAAAAAGATACCAAGTAAGTCTTATGAATAGTAAAAAATTTGGCAGAGCTAGTCTTGCCTGTGGTATAGTTGGGCTAAGCTTTATGATCGTGGGAACTGAGATATTGGGGTCAAGGATTTCTGTTCTCAGCGATAAGGTGTTAAGGTGGGATCTCAACTGCAATCCGTTTATTGTATTGATTGCGATTGGAGCGTTGATTTTAGCTTTACAGAAAAGACTTGTCAATAAGGTAGTGAATTACATTTCCAGCATTTCGCTGGTTGTTTATCTGTTTCACGACAATATTCTTGTGGCACGATATCTTCGAACCTACATCTGGAAGGAAATTTATCAGTCAAGGGGGTATCATCATGTTGCGTTGCTGGCACTGGCATATGCAGCAGTGCTGTTCTTAGTCACCACAGCTATTGCTAGCATTTATAAACTTCTGACGCGGCGATTGAATGAAAAAGTATCAAACAGACTCTATTTGATACTGAATAGGATGTTCGGATGGTTGGAAAATCGGCTGACGGAAAATTGAGATTTGAGAAGGACGGAACAAAGGATATAATAAAGAATTGATCATAAGTAGGCGCACGGAGGGCAAGACAGTTGTATGGAGTTCTGTATTGTTGGCGTTTCATGAGGCGATGCTTCTTATGGAAGAAACGGATGAGAGCGATAGAAAAAGTACTAGAGTATTAGTGCTTAACAACAGTAATATGCCAATATATGCGTCATATGGTGTAAATCGTTATGTATCGGATCGCAGAAATAAGGGTTTAAAAAAGGACATAAAATTAGCTGGAAAATTGGAGGCTTTGAGGGATGTTTTTGATCCAACCATCAATTTTCAGTTATTTTATGAATGGTTTCGAGGACGGCAGGAGTATGAGAACAGTAAAAGAGTGGAGAAAGAGTCTTTTAAGGATGCACAATTATCCGCGGTGCGAGAAGCTGTTTTAAAGATTATGGACAATGATTTCTCTGATATCAAAATTAAAATTGATAATGAAGATGCACAGATGGTCGCTGTAAAACACCATACAGAATTAAGTATTGCTCAATTATCAGAAGGTGAAAAGTGTGTTTTGGCGATGACGGGGGATTTGGCTCGTAAATTGGCAATCGCGAACCCTAGTAGAGAAAATCCGTTGGAAGGAGAAGGTGTCGTATTGATTGATGAGGTGGATTTACATCTGCATCCTTCGTGGCAGGGACGTATGATGCCTCTTCTGTTTCGTACATTTCCGAATATTCAGTTTATAGTTACTACACATTCGCCTAAAGTTCTTAGTGAGATCAAAGATGAGGCTAATATATTTGAAATTTATCAAGATGGAAATGCTATAAATGTGCGGAAACAGAATCCTATGAATGGATGGGATATTAATCACATTATGCATACAGATATTTTAAATGAGAAAACTCAAAAGCTAATTGATGAAATCTATAATTGCATTGAAAACGAAAATTTTGATCAGGCAGAAGAACTTGTTGATCAGTTGGCAAAAATTACAGACGAAATGAACGTAGAAGTTGTCCGTGCCAGAACACTAATTCATAGGAAACGATAACATGAAAACGATATACAAAAATGATGAACCACAGGAAATCTTGCAGTGGAAAAGTAAATTTAAAAATAAAAATGGAAGAGTGACGAGGTATTCTGATTTAAATGAAGTTGAAAATTTGTTAGCATCTTGTCAGGGATATCATGATCGGGAAGAAAATTGTGGTCATAGCAAAGACAATGCATTTAATGAAGAATTATTTGTTTCTCCATTGGAAGAAAATTGTGAATCGTTATTCGAATTCAGTGATAGGGGAAGATTAAAGCTGTTGATGGAAATGAACGGGCTGGGTATACGATTGAGCTATTAAACTTGGATACTGAACAGTTAAATGCAGCAAGAACAGAAGCTATGTGGGTTTCAGGGGCGATGGATGAACTTACAGAGGATGAATGTCAGAAATTATTGTATAAATTTGAAAATGTAGATGAGAGAGGACGATATGCAGGATTTAGTGATGCGATTGTGTATCACTTAAAGAAACAGTTAGCATATTTGACAAGGGATAAATAGAGAAAATTTTTTAATTAGTTGAGATTTTAAGTGGAACGTAAGCGCCTAGTTTCAGGGTGGATTTAAAATCATCACAAAATTTGCCATAATTA
>ERZ1027042.136-NODE-136-length-41971-cov-8.587246_pt1 | contig 41971 bp, 31 predicted proteins | sample MGYA00519435_ERZ1027042 | MGnify/ENA primary metagenome ERZ1027042 (study PRJEB26926, sample SAMN06164586) | human gut metagenome | biome: ENVO:00009003; feature: ENVO:2100002; material: ENVO:00002003 | host: Homo sapiens | place: USA | collected 2012 ...
AGGGCTTACTCGGGACTTGCACCCGTTAGACAATGCTCGTGCCGAGCATACAAAAAACATCCTGCAATGTATCACACACTGCAGGATGCAAAATAGAGAAATTCAAAATAGAGTCTTAACAAGTATTGTTCTCTGTAAAAAAGAGATCAATTAAAAGTTTCCTTTATTAGCATTATCCCACCAAACACGGGTTCCACCATTATCACCCTTGATTGTCTTGCTGGTATTTTCTTCTTCCAACAGTTTCAAACCTGATGATTTCAAAGCTTCTCCGTTAGTGTCATATTGGTTCTGAGCAAAAACTACACGGCGCAGACCTTCTTCCTTATTCACATAAGTAGGATCAACTTCTACCACACCCGGGAACAGTTTCGGATAACCGGTACGGCGCTGTTCCGCCCATGCCTCGTTTGACAACGGGAACAAAGCAATATATTTCTGAACCATAATGCGAGCTAACTGATCTTCATTCGATGCAGCATCGTCCCATTTAACACCCAGCTTGTTCAGTGCCGGTGTATTCAAGTTTGCATCAATCGGATCAACAAAGTCTGCCTGACCTTCTGTAGAAACGATGTAGTCATTAATAGCATCATCTTCATAAGCTGTGATTACCGGATTCGCGTAAGAACCACGATATTTCAGCTCATTTGCCATAGAAGCACGGATACCTTTTTCATAATAGTCTTTTACAGAACCAGTGGAAATCCACCCGCGAAGACGGGCTTCTGCCAACAAGAAGAATGATTCAGCTCCCTTGAAAATAGGCAACGGCATACCGTAAGCTGATCCTTTCACGCCATCAAGCCATTGTGACATGTTGCTCCAAGCATTTGGCTTAGCTGGAATATCGAATGCAAAACGGATTCCGTAATAACCTTTATTAGCATCTACTAAAACAGCTTCCGAGCGGTCTACTTTATTTTCTCCTTTATAATAAGTAGTTACCTTGTCTTCTGTCTTCTTTGAATAGCCTGCTTTTAAGATTTCATCCTTGTTCTTAGTCATATACAACGGCAAACGCGGGTCTTTCATACCATCCATCAAAGTAACCAAGTTGGCATTGAAACCACAGTCACCCCAGTTGAACATCAACCACATTTCGTTTTCAAGACCTTTGCTGATCAAGATGTCTTTACCTGCATTTTCACCGTCTGCCAATGTATTTGTTGCAGCATCTTTTGCAATAGCTATTACATCGATACCTGCAGTTTTCATTTCCTCAACACGTTTTGACAGACGCAATGCCATACGCAAACGCATGGTGTTTGCCACTTGAAGCCATAATTTGGTATCACCACCACACCATACATCACAAGACTTCAATGTAGCTAACTCACCTTGATCTTTTGTAGCATCAACAGCTGCCAATATCTTAGCGGCGTTATTCAAGTCAGTCAACATCAGCTTATACAAAGTCTGTTGGCTGTCATAAGGGAATGATACAGTCATATCGTTTGCTTCAATAACTGAAGTATAAGGCAACGGACCATAAGCATCGGTAGTCATCAGCGTTCCGTAAGCCTGTACGATACGCATTACAGCAGCTAAGATATTTTCTCCTTTTTCTTCACACTTGGCAATAACACGACGAGTGTTATTGAAGATATGCAAGTAATAGTTTTCATCCATACCACCACTGTGATCACGGCGCATCTCCATCTTACAGTTGGTAAAGTTACCGTTCGGAGTCATAAAGTAACCACTATACCAGTCAATAGTCAAGTTAGTCCAAAACTGAAACTGGTTCTGATGCGGCGGATAACAATAGGTCATCGGCTCCATCCACTGTGCGGAAGCAGGCAAATCATTTGGATTAATCTGCACCCCATTCGTGTTCAAGCTTTCAAAGTCATCTGTACAAGATGTTATCATAGAACCTCCCAGTACAGGTAAAGCCATCATTAAAGCGTATGTAAAAATTTTATTTCTTTTCATAGTTGCTAAAGATTTAGAAGTTAAGTTTCAGATTCAAACCAAAGCTACGAGTAGTAGGCAAAGAGAAAATATCTACACCCTGAAGACCATTTCCTGTACCGATTGATACGTCCGGATCCATCGGAGCATCTTTATAGAAGAAGAATAAGTTACGACCGATGATAGAAGCGGTCAAGTTCTTACCTGCTCCAAAGAGGTTACGGAAAGTATAACCAAAACTCAGTTCACGCAAGCGAACATTGGTTGCATCGTAAATATAGTTTTCATTAGCATAAGTAGAGTTATGGTTCGTGCTACCCACAGTCTTATACCAGTTTTCCGGAGTAAATTCTACGCCATCCACCACTACTTTACCTGCATTACGTGCCTCACCAGAACGTTCTGAAACGCCCCATCCATCAAGAGAAGCTTCAGTCATTGACAAGACCTTACCACCGAAGCGACCGTCAATCAAGAATGATAAAGTGAAATCTTTGTAATGGAATGTGTTCGTCCATCCTGCATTTACTTTAGAGTTCATATTGCCTACATAAAGCAATTCATCAGGACCTTCACCGCTCAATTTAGGCTTACCGTTCTCGTCTTTCAGAGGCTTGCCGTTTTCATCACGCAAGATATGACGTACATACAGGTCACCGTATTCACCGCCTTCTTTCAAGATAACTTTTGCACCACCAAAATTAGACAATTCAAGTCCGTTAGGCAGTTCAGCAACCAGTTCCTTGATTTCATTTTTATTGTAAGACAAGTTAAAGTTAGTACTCCAGCTGAAGTTGTCATTAAATTGCTGATACCATCCTGCATTGAATTCAAATCCCATGTTCTGAACGTCACCGGCATTTACATAACGGTTACGAAGACCTGACTGGAAAGGAGCAGAAATTGAGAAGAACTGATTCTTTGTATTTGTCTTATAGAAAGTCAATCCTAATGTCAAACGGTTCTGGAAGAATGTACCGTCAAAACCTGCTTCTATAGAATGGGTCTTTTCTGGTTTCAATGTACGGAATGGAGCTTTTTCAGGAGCTGCAATCGCACCGTTTCCACCTTTCACAAAGTGATAGAGCAAGTTAGTCATATAAAGAGGAACGTCATTACCTACTACTGAATAGCTGGCACGGAACTTGAACAAATCAACATTCTTACCCATATTCACAAACTTATCCATCAAGAAGCTGGCACCTACTGAAGGATAGAAGAATGAACAGCTTTCTGTAAATGACAATGCTGAAGACCAGTCATTACGTGCAGATACATCGAGGAACAAACCATCTCTCCATCCTACCTGTGCTGTAGCAAATACAGCATTTAAGCGTTTTTCTGTATTCCATTGAGCATCGTTATCAAGTACGAACATGTTCTGGTAATAGTTGCCCGGAGTAAAGATATTCGGATAGAATACGTTTCCTGCGCCCGGTGAAGAGAACTGAGAACCTTCAGCCCACATATCTACGTGAGAAGTTTTGCTCTTTGTGAAGCTTGAACCTGCAGTAGCTGTAAAGAACCAATCGTTCCATGTATGTGAATATGTAGCCAAGATATCACCATAAAGTTGGTCACTGAAATAACGGTTATCTTTCATACGACCCATCGGATAACGGTCACCGCCGCTGGAAGCATAAAGATTGTTCACATAGTGTTCTTCTCCTCTTTCATAACGCATACGTCCCTGAATACTCAAATCTTCAGTGATATCCCATTTTATACTACCACCGAATTCATAGCGGTTACGGTCAACGATAGAAGCCTGACGGTTAAGTACCCAATACGGGTTACTGAATTGTTCTTGTTTTACATTCGGCCAATTCTGAACGTTTACTCCACGAGCCGGGTCAAACACTTCAAAGTTTTCTTTGTATCCGTCCCAGTCTTCACCACGTGGGAACAAATAAGCACCAGTCAATGGGTTAAACAAATAACCTGAAGCAGCCTGGTTGCGGATGTGCTGATTTGTAAACTTCGCATTGAAGTCAACATGCACGCTCTTGAATGGATTGAAGCCTACTTTTGAGTTCAAGTTATGGCTACGATAATCGTTGGTAGGAGTAATACCCTGTGAGTATACGTTTCCATAAGAGAAGTAAGACTGGAAGTTTTCATTACCACCTGCCAAAGAAATGGAGTTGTTAGTGGTGAATCCTACACGGTAAAACTCTTTCAGGTAATTAGGAGTTTCACCATCCAATTTATCTCCCCAGCTGTACATACCTTCACTCATACCATACTGATTCTGGAATTTCGGCAACACCATCGGAGTTTCCATTGTGGTATTGCTTGATACGGTAACAGCAACCTTACCGGCTTGTGCCGATTTTGTAGTAATCATGATGGCACCATTGGCAGCAACTGCACCATAAAGTGCAGCAGCAGAAGCACCTTTCAACAAAGTGATTGAAGCGATATCATCCGGATTGATTGTTGACATAACGTCACCACCATCGCGCTGACCACCATAGTTACCATTTACCTGATCGGTAGATACTGTATTCATCACTGGAACACCATCTATAACAATCAAAGGCTGGTTGCTTCCATTGATAGATTTACTTCCACGGAACTGAATTTTTGCAGATCCTCCAGCACCGGTTGAGTTCGGAGTAATAGAAAGACCGGCACTCTTTCCTTGCAAAGAGTTAATCATGTTAACGCTCTTAATGTCGTTTACATCTTTACCGCCTACAGTTTGTGCTGAATACGTCAGTGTTTCCGACTGGCGCTTGATACCCATAGCTGTTACTACGACTTCACTCAGCAATTCAGCATCGGAAGACATCGAAACATTGATAACGCTGCGGCTACCTACTGTTTCTTCTACAGATTTCATACTTACATAAGAAAATACCAGTACATCTGAGTTACTTGCTTCGATGGAGTATTTTCCATCAAGATCGGTTACCGTACCGTTAACCGTTCCCTTCACAAGGACATTAACGCCAATTAATGGTTCACCTAATTCCTTGTCCACTACCAAACCGGTAACAGTGTGCGTCTGCGCATACAGACTTGTAAGAAACATTCCGATAAGGAACATTACTACTACAAGAAATGATCGTTTCTGCATAACTAAAATTTTTAAGGTTAGTATTTAAATATTCTCAATAAATCATGACATATAGCCTTCGTTTTCGGTTCCTCGTTCTATATATATATGACCTATTTCTTTTTTTTCAACAAGACAAATATATAAATTTAATGAAGTAAAACATAAATAAACAAAATATTTAATTATTTATTAAACATCTTTTAACACACATAAGACACAAGAAGGCTATAAAGGTCCTTTTTTCGCCCTTCTACTATCAAATTGCAATCTACAGATAGCACATTCCCCTCCTACCCCGCCCAAATAGAAATAAAAAGTCAAAAGCGTCTCTTTGGTAATTCACGAAGAAGATTGTGACAAGTATTCCACTTCAAGTTCACTTCAGACAACACATAAAAAGAGGACAGGATATAAGTAATGACTTTACTTACATTCCTGTCCTCTTATAATAAATCAGATTCTGATATCTTTCCTTACGATGCTCTACTTCACTACAATTTCATCTGTAAACAATACAGCACCAGCAATATCTGCCGGGAAAGCCTGAAAACGCACATAGCGTGCCGATGTTTCCCCCGACCATCCGAAGTTCTTAAAAGAAACAGCATCATCTTTTACTACTTCATGATTGATTTCTTTCATCTCTGTAAATTCCTTGTTATCAGAAGATACCGATATAATAACCTGCTTTGGCATATATACATAAGGACCGCAAATCTGCATAAAATCGGCAGCCACGGAATGAATGATGGTATCAGTTCCTAAATCAACGACAACATCCATCTCATTGCCCTTCACAAATCCAAGCCAACGCTTATCATTATAGTTCCATCCTCCCCGCAAACCATCATTTAATGTTTTTTCTCCATTAGCAGGGTATCCCGACCAGTAAGGTATATTAAACTGCACCTTCTTCCCCACAGCCATATGTTCTATAGGCTGCAATGCTTCCCGACGGTTACCTATCTCCTTACTAAAGTCAAAGCAGTCATAACCATTCTCTTTCATTTTCGGAATCAAATCTAAAACACGAGTACGGAAAGATTCCCAAGACTTCTGATCAGGCTGTGTCCATGCCACTTCTGCTAAAGCAAAGGCACGCGGATACAGCATATACTCGAAATGTTCATCCGTTACGATATATTCTGCCCATACATTTGCCTGCACTCCTTCTATCAGAGATCTTTCCGATGCAGTCAAAGAATCAGGGACCGGATTATATTCATAGACTTTACTCAAAGGCAAATAGCCGCCAATGGCTTCCGGCTGTGAAAATGGCGCATCTTGATAACCATCAAAGTAACAATATTCTCCCGGAGTCATAACCGCACGATGACCAGCCTTGACAGCACGTATACCTCCTGCTTCTCCACGCCATGACATAACGGTAGCATTCGGTGCCAATCCTCCGTCTAAGATTTCATCCCATCCTAACAAAGAACGTCCTTTTGAATTCAAAAAACGCTCTATCCGATGAATCAGATAGCTCTGCAGTTCATCTACATCTTTCAGTCCCTCTTTTTTCATCCGAGCCTGACATAAAGAACAGGTTTTCCATGAAGCTTTTCCTGCCTCATCGCCACCGATATGAATATAATGAGAAGGAAATAAGTCTATCACCTCCGACAAAACATTTTCCAAAAACTCAAATGTCTTTTCGTTTCCTACACAAAAATCGGAATGTTTATAAGGCTTGCCTGAGCACGACAGTTCGGGATAAGCAGCCAATACTTCTTCTGAGTGCGAAGGCATTTCGATTTCCGGAATCACTGTAACACAATGCAAGCGAGCATACTCCAAAATTTCACGGATATCTTCTTTTGTATAATAGCCTCCCGAAGCTCCCGGATCCGACTGCTCACAATATTGCTGCCCATTAGCACCCCAATCTTTCCAAGTTTCCTGCTTACGCCATGCAGCAAACTCTGTCAACCGAGGATATTTATCTATCTCTAAACGCCAACCCGCAGCATCGGTTAAATGCAAATGCAAGCGATTTATCTTGAAAGCCGACAATAAAGCAATCTGTTTCTTTATAAACTCTTTTGACCGGAAATGGCGAGATACATCTATCATGATTCCTCGGTAAGGGAAACGCGGTTCGTCTCTAACCAACGATGCCTGAATATTCCCTTCGCCTTGCTCTGCCAACTGTAGCAATGTCTTGATTCCATAAAACAACCCGGCATCCGACAAAGCCTTGAGAGAAACAGACTCCCGACCGACCTCCAATACATATCCCTCAGGTGAATTGATTCCGGGCAGTTTGTCAACAGCCTGCATAACAATTACGTTATTATCGGGAAGTGTTTCTGCAAACTGCACCGGAAACGAACTTCCTTCAAAAGCCGCCATCATGATTTTGCGATCGGCAACATCCCCTTTTACCTCTATCAAGGTACCCTCATTCCAATGAAATGTCCCGTCCTTAACCTCACAAGAAAGCGGACAAGGTGTTATATTTAAAGTTTGTCTTTCTCCGGAACAACCCGAAGAAAGACAAACTAACAATATCAGACTTATTACACCAAATATTCTGAACATAACAATTACTTCACAATTATTTCATCAACAAACAAATGTCCGGCCTTTCCTTTAGCCCCATGCCATGAAGGTATAGCATGTTCACTGTCCATCTTCACCTTTACGAAACGCGCCTTCACCGGAGAGAAAGTCAATGTATGATTCTTTATACCGTCGGTATCGGTTTCTTTCATTGCCGGATATGTTTCAGAAGCTACCTTTTTATAAGTCTTTCCATCTTCGGAAACAGCTACCGAATAAGCACGTGCATCAAAAATCCAGTCATTCCGGTTCACAAAGGCATCGACTGAAACAGAACTGATTTCTGTCATTTCCTCCAAATCGATAACTGCTTCAATGTCATTTCCTTGCACAGCCACCCATCCGCCGGAGCTGAAAGTCTGTCCACCTTTACGTCCGTCAACCAATACATTTGGCCCGTTAGGAGTAAATTTCTTCTGGTTTTCCTGCAATAAAGTAAACGGTTTCATAAAAGCCTTATGTGTTTCAACCGTTTCAGTCACAACATCCGAGACTTTACGTGAAGATGAGTTCTGAATGGCAACCGCTTTCAGAACAGCCGATTTATTCAGAAAGAAAGGTTCGGTATACTTCTGAGACTTCTCGCCAGGTTCACTTCCGTCAAGCGTATAATAGATGTCACTGCCCGGAATAGTAACAAGTGTAACTTCCAGCGCTTTTGCTTCGGGTGCTGGCTTCATGGAAACGTTTACATTAAAAATGTGTTTAGCATAATTCCATTTATAGCAATCATAAATCATAGTCAAGCGAGGCATACGTTTCAAGAAGTTTTGATAATCCTTTTTCGAACCATCGCTCCACTGAGTTTCAGCCAAAGCAGCCATTCTCGGAAGAACCATATATTGAGCTTGACTAAATGTTGGGATGTACTCCGTCCACAAGTTTGCCTGTACACCTTTTATATATTGCTGTTCTTCCGCAGTCAACGAAGAAGGCATCGGCTCATAGCTATATACTTTTTCCATAGGAAGATATCCACCAATAGCTAAAGGCTCCTTATCAACATCCGAAGCTTGATAATAGTCAAAATACAGATAAGTGTTAGGCGTCATAATTACGTCATGATGCTGACGTGCAGCTTCAATTCCACCCGCTTCACCAATCCAAGACATCAAAGTAGCATTAGGCGACAACCCTCCTTCCAAAATTTCAGTCCAACCGATAATCTGCTTGCCTTTTGAATTCAAGAATTTTTCAGCCTCGGTGATTACATAGCTCTGCAAGCGTTCTTCTTTGGTGTGACTTGCATCCGACTTTAATCCTAACTTCTTAATGAGAGCCTGACACTTCGGACACTTAGCCCAACGCACCTTCGGGCATTCGTCTCCTCCCACATGAATATACTCAGAAGGGAACAACTCAGCAACCTCAGCCAGAACATCCTTCACGAATTCCATGCTCTTTTCATTTCCGATACACAACACATCATCCGAAATTCCCCAAGTAGTACGCACTTCGTACGGACCGCCTGTACATCCCAGTTCCGGATAAGCAGTAATCGCAGCCTGCATGTGTCCGGGAAGATCGATTTCCGGAATCACAACGATATGCCGATCAGCCGCATAAGCAATCACTTCCTTGATCTGTTCTTGAGTATAATATCCGCCATAAGGAGTTCCGTCATATTTACCAGATCCATAACGTCCGACCAATGTTTCTGAGCGCTGAGATGCTACAGACATCAGTTTCGGATATTTCTTGATTTCAATACGCCAACCCTGGTCATCTGTCAAGTGCCAATGGAAGCGGTTCATGTTATGAAGAGCCATCATATCGATGTATTCTTTCACTTCATCCAAAGAATAGAAATGACGAGCCACATCCAAGTGCATACCTCTATAAGCAAAACGAGGAGCATCATTGATTTCTACAGCCGGCAACTGTACATTTACATTTTCAAAAGCCGACAGAGATTTTCTGAAAGTTTGAATACCATAAAAAACACCGGCCTCGGAAGCTCCCGTAATTTGCACACCTTTATCATCAACCTTCATCTGATAGGCTTCAGCATTTTGATTTTCTAAGCCCAAAGCCAAGCAGATTGCTCCTTCTTCAGCTGCTCCCGCCTGCAAGTTCAAAGAAATACCCGTCTGCTGTTTCACATAATCAGCCAAGAACTCAGCATTCCGACGCATCATATCATTTCCTTCCGGATAAATAACTTTCACTCCATCTTTAAGCAAAAATGAAGAAGAGGCAGATACATCTGAAATCTGCAATGGCAGTGGCACAATCTGATAGTCTGCCGTAACAAGTTCTTTTTGAGAACAAGAAGCGATTAACACACCACCTAATAGCAAGCCAAGCGCCTTTGAATATAAACTTCTCATCATATCAATGATAAATTTAAGGTTAAACAATAAATAATTTTTTTTCTGAAATGCAAAGGTATAAAATAAAAGCAAAACCACAAAGCGTCGTTTTATTTTTAGTTTTTTTAGAATGCGTTTTTTAGATTGACTCTCTTTGATAAGCCGCTATTTTTTCCGAACTTTGCAATGAATTCTATCTTTTGTATATACTCTATGAAAAAACTGATTGCTATATTATTTATTCTATGGGTTTCTTTATTCTCAACACAAGCACAAATATTTAAATACATCGGCATGGAAGAAGGACTAAGCAGCCGGCGTGTCCTCTCTATACAGCAAGACCAGCAAGGCTATATGTGGATTCTTACCCATAAAGGAATCGAGCGATACAACGGAAAGCAATTTGTACGCTATCCCCTATATAAAAACAATAAAGCCGTCAATTTTTATCCTAACTTAAATATTTTAAAAACCGATGAAGAAAAAACACTATGGGAAATAGGAAAGGACGGGCTGGTATTCCGGTTCAACAAAACAAAAGACCAATTCCAGCTCATGTTTGACCTTGAAGAAGCTTTCCCGGAGACAAAAGCACTACCTGTTACCACCACGTTTATGGACAGGAACAGCAATATCTGGTTTTGCACTGATAATCATCAATATATTTTTAACGGGAAAAATAAAAAATACTACCGGTTGGCTTCTCACATATCAGGGAAAATAATCTGCATCACACAAGGAGCAGGCCACCTATTATATATTGCTACTGAGCATAAACTCTATACCGCCACATTCGAAAACGATAAATTAGATAATGTTACAGCCATTCATCTACCCTCTATCCGGCTCATCAATTATGTATATTATCACCCTGTTACAAGGAAACTGATAATCAACACCCTGCAGGGAAACTTATTTATTTACGACCCCTTTACCTGTGAATTATCAAACATGGGAAATGTCATGGTAGATATTGGCGTAAACACGATTATCCAAAGCCAAAAAGACCCCAATGAAGTATTGATTGCTACGGATGGAGATGGTGTTTACAAGCTGAATATTCCACAAAAGAAATTAACCGAATTTCTCCAAGAAGACAGCAAGCACCCCAACAAAATGAACGGAAGTATTATCAAGGACCTTTGCATTGATAGGAGCGGCCGTATCTGGAGTGTTATCTATCCTACCGGAATTACGGTATATTCTGAAAAATACCCCAGCTACACCTGGATTAAGCATTCACCCAACTCAAACCATTCACTTATCAACAACTCAGTCAACGGAATCATTGAAGATGAAGATGGAGATGTCTGGTATGCCACGAGCAATGGCATCAGCCGCTATGATTTCCGGCAAAAAAAATGGGTGAATTACCTGTCTTCATTTCATGAAAGCACTGACAATAAAGAAAGCACTAGCAATGAAAACCATATATTCATTGCTTTATGCGACATAGGCAACGGGCAGATTTTAGCCGGCGGCTATATGTCGGGTATTTATCTCATAAATAAACGCTCAGGAAAAATTGAATTTTACCAACAAGAAGAACTTGACTACAATAAAACGCCAGACAAATACATCCGGAGTATCTTCAAAGACACAGACGATATTGTTTGGACCGGCGGTTTCTATAGTCTGAAATCGTATAATCACAAAACAGCAAAACACGAAACTTTTAATATCAATTATCCCATCAACCACATCTCACAACGAGACAGTACCTCGTTGTGGATTGGTACAATCAATGGCCTCTACCTGTTCAACAAAAAAAACAATGAACTCCTTCCGTATAAGAGAGATATCAATTTTGGATGTATCAATACCATATATACTCACCCCGAAAACAAACTTACATATGTAGGAACCTATGGCAACGGATTATTCATCATTGACAATAAAACAGGAAATGCCACCAACTTTTATGCTGAAAACAGCGGATTACAAACCAATAACATATACAGCATCCTGCCGAATCAAAACGGGAACTTATTTTTAGGGACCGAGAACGGACTTTCACTTCTCAACACCAAGAACAACCAGTTTACCAACTGGACAAAGGAGCAAGGACTCTTAGCTGCCAACTTCAACCCCAATGCGGCAGCACACAGCCGTGGCAATCTTATTTTCGGGAGCAATGAAGGAGCCATCTTGCTACCCGATACGACAGAACTGACACACGAATTTTCTTCACGGATGGTTTTCACCAACCTGAACATTATGTACCATACGGTTCATCCGGGTGAGAAAGGCTCTCCATTAACCCAACTATTGGATGAGACCAGCGGATTCAAACTGAATTACAACCAAAATACATTTTCAATGAATGTATCTTCCATCAATTATGACAATCCGTCGAATGTGCAATATACTTGGAAGTTAGAAGGGTTTTATGATGAATGGACTCCCCCATCCGACAACGGGCTGATTCGTTATACCAACTTATCACCGGGCAACTATACCCTACGCGTAAGAGCCATTTTATTAGACAACCATCAGGTACTGGAAGAACGCATTATCAACATTGAGATAGGGCGTCCCTTCTGGCTTACCTTTTGGGCTTTCTTGGTATATGCCACACTCATCATAGGAAGCATCTATTTATGGTTCAGGTATCAAAACATCAAGAAAGAAAGACAGATTTCAAAAGAAAAGATCAACTTCTTCACCAATGCAGCACACGATATCCGTACGCCACTTACGCTTATCAAGACTCCACTCAGTGAAATCCTGAAGAATGAAAAACTCTCCGAGCAGGGAAAAACCAATTTAGACCTCGCTATTCAAAATGCAGAAAACCTTTCGGAATTTGCCGACAATCTGCTTAACTTCCAAAAAGAAGAGTTATACAGCTCCCGCATTTTTGTCTCAAAACATGAGCTGAATACCTATCTGCAAAATTATCTTCAACGCTTTGAGGATTATGCTACAAGCTTAGGACTGCATCTGGAGTATAAAAGTAATTTCAAAGAGCTGGACGTATGGATTGACTCGAAAAAAATAGACTCTATTCTGCATAACCTGCTTTCGAACGCACTTAAATATACCCCACAGGGAGGAAGCGTCTCTTTGGAAGCATGGCACAGCAAAAGCCATTGGTGGCTAAAAATATCAGATACCGGCATAGGCATATCTAAAGAAGACCAAAAGAAACTTTTCAAATACATATTCAGAGGATATAACGCAACTAATCAACTTATTACCGGTTGCGGTATCGGCATGCTTCTGACTTATCGGCTGATAAGAAGCCATGAAGGGAAAATCACTTGTACCAGCACTGAAAATGTGGGTACAACATTCCAGCTATGCTTTCCTCTTCAAGGAAAAAAATATCAATACAAGTCGGAAATACCCGAGGAAAACAACCAGCGGAAACTGTCGCAAATCACTCCGAGCCCAACGACTCAAACCGATGTCATCTCTTTGAATAAAAGTCCGGAAAATGCTCCGCTCATCCTCATAGTTGATGACAATAACGCATTACGGTCGTTTATCATGCAAAGCCTCTCTTCCATTTACCAAGTACAAGGGGCAAGCAATGGAAAAGAAGCTCTTGACAAAATTGCCTTGCGGCAGCCTGACTTGATTTTATCGGATGTAATGATGCCTATCATGGACGGGAAAGAACTTTGCCGGCAAGTGAAAGAACATATCGAAACCAGCCATATTCCGGTTATCTTACTAACGGCTTTAGGAGATAAAGAGCATATTTTGGAAGGGCTGGAAATAAAAGCCGACCAATATATTATAAAGCCTTTCGATTTAATGGTACTGGAAGCCAACATACGGACAATTCTCGAAAACCGGAATCTCATTCAGCTGCGCTTTCAGCAGATGATGATTCATCTGCCTAATCTTGCTGCCACCGAAGAGGTTAAACTTCCATCCAGCCTCGATGACGAGTTTATGCAGCGAGTTACCGAACTGGTCAAACAGCATTTAGGAAAAGACCTGACCATAGACATCCTATGCGCTGAAGTAAACATGAGCCGGACAAGCTTTTACAATAAAATAAAAGCACTGACAGGCATAGCCCCCAATGACTTCATCCGAAACATCCGCATGAAAGAAGCTGCCTTTTTATTGCAAAGTCAGCGCTATACGGTTTCGGAAGTAGCCGACCGGATGGGATTTGCCGACCCGAAGTATTTTACCGATACATTTAAGAAGTTTTATGGTGTACCACCCAGCGTATACATGAAACAGAATAAATAAAAAGAATGCAATTATGAACTTTTACCTGAAATCGTTCCTCATTTTCAGCCGAATCGGACTATTCACCATCGGTGGAGGATATGCAATGGTTCCTCTTATAGAAGCAGAACTTGTGGATAAACGGAAATGGATATCGAAAGAAGATTTCCTTGATTTAATGGCGCTGGCACAAACAGTTCCGGGTATCTTTGCGGTTAATATAGCCATCTTCATCGGCTATAAGTTGCGAAAGTTCTGGGGGGCTTTCTGGATGGCATTGGGAACTGTGCTGCCTTCGTTTATCATCATGCTGATGATAGCTCTGTTTTTTCGCCAGTTCCAACATGTAGAAACGGTAGAACGCATTTTTAAAGGAATCCGTCCGGCTGTAGTGGCTCTGATTGCTGCACCCACGTTCAAGATGGCTAAGTCGGCACGCATCAGCCGTTATAACATTTGGATTCCAGCCATCTCAGCTCTTTTCATCTGGCTTTTAGGGTTCTCACCCATCTACGTTATCATTCTCAGCGGAACAGGAGGCTATCTTTACGGACTATATGAAAGAACGCATCACAAAAAATAAGGAGGATTAAACATGCTATTATTCTTACAGCTCTTCTATACTTTTTTCAAAATCGGGCTATTCGGTTTTGGAGGCGGATATGCCATGATTTCCATGATTCAGGGAGAGGTCGTAACCCGCTATCAATGGCTCACCACATCCGAGTTTACAGATATTATAGCCCTCAGTCAAATGACTCCCGGACCTATCGGTATCAACTCGGCAACGTATGTAGGCTATACAGCCATCGTAAATGCCGGATATTCACATGCCATAGGTGTCATCGGGTCTGTTATTGCCACCGTTTCGGTCGTCTTGCCCTCATTCATCTTGATGATTTTCATCAGTCGTTTTTTTCTGAAATATCAAAAACATCCTGCCGTAGAATCCGTATTCCGCGGATTGCGTCCAGGAGTTGTCGGTTTATTGGCTGCCGCAGCTTTAGTACTCATGAATGGTGAAAACTTTGGAAACAATTCCTATCAGGTCATAATCAGTTCCGTGTTATTTGCCGGAACATTTATAGCATCTTATCGATACAAAATAAATCCAATTTTACTGATAATCATTGCCGGGGTTATCGGATACCTGTGCTATTAAAGTACGTCTTCTTTCTCCCATAAAAGAAGTTTTCACGAAATTTACCTGCACCCTACACGTTTTTAGGGTTAAACAACTATAAAATAAGAAATTACAGCGTGTAGGGTGCGGTGTAAGACCGTGTAGGACGCACCAATTACCTACACGCGCCCTACACGGTTTGCCCATCATATTCTAAGTTTCACTGACTGGTTTCCAAAGCTGGAAACCAGCAGAAACAATCTCAATATCACCAAGCTAATATCCCCCAAACTATATCGTTTTCACCAGTGAATGTATATAATCCTGCATCGAAGGAGCCGCTTTCACTGTTTCTTGATAAAGTTTATATTGAGCCAACGTACGAACATAATTATGCTCAGCATATCGAGTTTGATAATATAAGTCTCCGTCCAAATAATCAGTCAGGAAACGAACCGCCTGCATGTAAGGGAAAAGCATCACTGCATAAGGCAGCATTTCGATTTCAAGGGGAGTAAGAAATTTCCCTGCCGACTCCAGATATCCCTTCGCAAACGATTGGAATACGGGCATATTAAAATGTATCTTATCCAGATCGGGCTCATCTTCGGCAGCTGTATTCGCCGCCGAGCGAAGAAAATCGCCGAAATCAGAAAATACGAAAGCCGGCATTACCGTATCTAAATCAATCACACAAAGCACCTTGCCGTCGGCATCAAAAAGCATATTGCTCACCTTCGTATCGCAGTGACAAACCCGCTTCGGAAGTTTACCCTCACGGTAAAGACACTCCGCCTTACACATTTCATCAGCATCACGTTCTATTGAGTCAATCAGATGCTGTACTTTTGCCTTCCGTCCGGCTTTATCAGCCGCTACAGCTTCACGTAACTGGCGAATGCGGAACTCCATATTATGAAAATCAGGAATGGTTTCTTCCAGTTGCTCCGGTAAATCAACCAGCATAGATTCAAACTCACCGAACTTCAAGCCAACCAGATAAGCCGATTCCGGAGTTACTTCATCTTGAGTATGCGAATCACGGATAAACACACATACGCGCCAATAATGTTCTCCGTCAAAATAGTATGTCTTTCCCTCTTGAGTGGGAAGGAAACGCAATACTTTCCGGTCCACATCTTCTTCGTGAAGCGCTTCCAGCTTTGCCTTGATATGCTTCGTCACCGATTCAATATTATGCTGAAGCAATTCTACATTTTTAAAGACATGATGATTCACACACTGCAGTACATAATTTTCCGAAGAGTTTGTTATCACCAGGTAAGTCTGATTAATCAGGCCTGATGTTAACGGCTTAACTTCTTGTACATCCGAAATTTCCGCGAAATGAGCGAGAATATCACGTAGATTTTTATTCATAATGGTATCGATTTTTAAGGGTTAATGATATATACTTCACTATGCAAAATTAATAAAGATTTCAGTTTTCTCCTCTATTCCGTCTTAAAAAAACAAAGCATTTTGCTCAGTACCCTTCGCGTAAGGTAAAAAGAATGGCTCAGTACTTCCACGGAAATACTTCAGTACTTCGGTGAGAGTACTGGAGTACTTTCACCGAAGTACTGAAGAAAGAACACCGCGTTTTATTAAAAGGATGCTTTTTATAGAAAATGTTTTGTACTTTTAAGAAATATTTATAGCTTTGCGCCCATTATAAACCTAACCAATGAAAAACACCATGAAAACACTGATAATCTTAATTATGGGTTGCCTTTTTGCTACCTTTTCTGCAAGTGCTGAAGAAAGCATCCGCCCCAATAGCAGCAATTATATCAATGGCGTAACTGCCCTTAACGAAGGAAATCCGGAAAAAGCCTACGAACTTTTAAATGCCGAAATAAACGAAAACCCCGAAAACGGTTATGCACATTGTTATATGGCATTGATATGCAACTATTACGGAAACGTGAAATTAGCCCTGCAAGCCGTTAACAGTGCATTGGATTTATTGCCTCAAAGCGACAGCGAGTACCGTTCTTTTGCCTATTATACCCGCGGAACCATGCTGAGCAACTTCAAAGAATGGAATTTGGCTATTTCCGATTTAAGCGAAGCCATCCGTCTGAATCCCAAAGATGCCGAAAATTATAAAGCACGTGCCGAAGCTTATTTAAACGAAGGAAACTATGAGGCTTCATTTGACGATATTACAGAAGCCTTAAAGATAGACAACAAAGCCGATGTCAATGAATTGGTACTGCAGCTGATGGCTTCTGCCCCTTCACCTGAACTGGTCAACCGGATTACTTCAACTTACAGCATTTTAGAGTAATCACAGCTTCTTTTTAGCCTCATATGTGCAATATATAAGATATTCCCCTTGGCAATGAACCGTAAATTGATTGCCAAGGGATTCATTTAATGTTCCCTGCCACCAAGATGTAAAGTCACGTAAAGGATATACCAGTCCTTCTTCCGACATCCCCGATGTTCCGAAACTGAATACAGAAACCTGCTGTCCCTTAAAGCTGACAAAAGACTGAGTATCGGTAGCCGGAACAAAAAAACCATAGTCGGTCAGCATCATAACCTCTAAACCTTGACGGTGATATTCCATCAGCAAGCTGATATTACCTAAGGTGTGATCTTCACGCTTGCCGGTTGCCGCAACTATGACAATACGGTGTATGCCTCTTTCCTGCAAAAAAAGCACAGACTTGGTCAAGTCATTTGTTTCCTGGTCGGGATTATATCGTATAATAGACTGAAAGCGGCGGCGATTTTCTTCTGATAACGAATCACCATCCCCTATAATCCAGTCGGGGACACGGTCTGTATGATGAACAAAGGCATCTGCACCTCCATCACAGCAAATTACATACGAAACGGTTTCCAATATGTGCAAAGGAAATGGATGAGAAGGGAATTCCCCATTCCCCACAATTACAGCTTCAGGAATAAAAGGCAATAACTTCATCATGGTTTTAGCATCATTTGTTTCCACTTAAAATAACCCGATACGGCTATCACTTCCACGACCACCATCCATATAAGGAAGCAAGCAGATAATAAATATGGATACCAAAGTCGGCATACAGCCCGGCTTGGTAATAAACCACAATATAAATAGCAGGCATCACCACTCCGGCAATCCATAAATAAATACTTGCCCGATACTCTAACCATAAATATAACAAGCCGACAAGTGCACCTATAAATTCAAGATAATTCAAAACTCCGATGCAAAAATACATATTTTTTATTACTTTTGCACTTCATAAAACAAAATACCTAACATTTTATCAAAAACACAAGGAATGAATCAAACAAAAGGGCATCCCAAAGGACTTTATTTACTATTTGTTACTGAAATGTGGGAACGTTTCAGTTATTACGGCATGCGTGCCTTGTTTATGCTTTACATGGTGCAGGCATTGCTCTTCGACAAAGAAACAGCTTCGGAAGTATATGGAAGCTATACAGGGCTTGTTTATCTTACTCCTCTCATCGGAGGTTACATTGCCGACCGCTATTGGGGAAACCGGCGTTCAATTGTAGTTGGTGCGCTGACCATGGCCATCGGACAATTCTTTTTATTCTTGAGCGCCTGTTACTTTCATCAGGCGGAGTTAGCCAAATGGCTTATGTTCATGGGACTTGGATTGCTGATTTTAGGAAACGGTTTTTTCAAGCCTAACATCTCAACCATGGTGGGACGTCTCTATGCTCCCGAGGATACCCGGAAGGATGCGGCCTTCACCATCTTTTATATGGGGGTAAATGTGGGCTCAACCATGGCTCCCCTTATCTGTGGGCTGGTAGGAAATACCGGACACCCGGAAGACTTCAAGTGGGGATTCCTTGCTTCATGCATAGGAATGTTATTGGGGGCTACCGTATTCACTCTTTTCAAGAATAAATACATTTGCGACCCTGACGGAAACCCCGTAGGTGTGGCGCCTTCACATCAAGCACAGACTGCCGAACCTACAGAAGCTAAAGGAACGGGGTCTAACCGCACCTGGCTGATGGCTATCGGTATCGCGGCTCTAACCGTTTTATTCTCTGTCAACTGGAGTGTTACCGATGGGCATTACTTCCAGAATGCCGATTGGATTGGCTCGCTGATTTACGCCACAGCCATCGTCATGCCGTTGATTATTATCACCGACAAATCGCTTAGCCGGGCAGAACAAAGTCGTATCGGAGTAATCTATATCATCGCTTTCTTCGTGATTTTCTTCTGGGCTGCTTACGAACAGGCAGGTGCTTCACTCACCTTCTTTGCCGATGAGCAAACCGACCGCCATATCGGTGGATGGGAAATGCCGGCAGCCTATTTCCAGTCGTTTAACCCCATCATGATTGTTACGCTTGCACCGATTTTTGCTGCCATCTGGTCTTTCCTCGGCAAACGGGGAATCGAACCCAGTTCACCGCGTAAACAAGCCATCGGATTATTCCTGCTTTCATTGGGCTATCTGTTTATCGCCTTCGGAGTCAGAGGCGTAGAACCCGGAGTAAAAGTCAGCATGATTTGGCTGACCGGACTTTACTTAATCCACACCATGGGAGAGCTTTGCCTTGCGCCTATCGGTTTGTCACTGGTGTACAAGCTCTCTCCGGTACGTTTTTCATCCTTACTGATGGGCGTATGGTACCTCAGTACTTCGGCTGCCAATAAGTTTGCCGGAGTATTAAGCGGATATTATCCGGAACAGGGAGTCGCAAAGCATTTCTTGGGTTATCCCATTGAAAACCTATTCGACTTTTTCATGCTCTTCGTTTTTATGAGTGGAGCGGCTTCTGTCATTTTATTTATCCTTGCAGGCAAACTGCATACCATGATGAAGGAAGCAGACTGATAATTCCAACCATTGAATCTTATCATATCACAGCGTGTAACGGCAGTTCTCGACAAACCCGTTACACGCTGTGTTGTTTTAAACAAGCAGTAAAGCAATTGTATTTTGAAGCAAAGGGTTTATCCTATTAAAACGCCATAATAAAAAAGCTCACAGCAGCCCATACATAGAGTCTCTTAATTCGAGCAACTCTACAGTTCATTCCAACATCATACAAAGAAGCAATAACATACCCTACAAATGATATAGGCGGAATGGTAAAAAGAAACAGTCCGGAAGAGAATGATTGAATCTCTTTGTGGCAATATAAAAAGCCGCAAGCTGAACAACTCCAACCTGCGGCTCTATTATCTATTTCAACAAGTTTCGACTTGGAAATTACTTAGCTACACGCTCCAACCATTTCAACATGAACAACATGGTACACATAGAAATGCAGCAAGCTACCACGAATACAGTCCAAGTCATCCAAATAGGAATTGATTCGTACAATACCGCACCGATGAACAATAACTGGTTACCTACAGCAGTTGCGCCTAACCATCCCCCCTGCATGATACCCTGATACTTCGGAGGAGCTACCTTCGAAACAAATGAAATACCCAGCGGAGAAATGTAAAGTTCAGCAATAGTCAATACCAGATAAGTAGCCATCAGCAGCAGCGGAGTTACTTTAACTGACGAAACACCGGAAGCAACAATATCGGTATGTAAAGGCAAGTTGCTGAAGAAAGAACCTAATGCCATAATCACAAATCCGGTAGCTGCGATACCCATACCGATGGCAATTTTCTTCGGAGTAGAAGGTTCGCAACCACGCGCACGCTGACGGGCAAATACCGCCATAATTACCGGAGTAAGGAATACCACAAAGAATGGATTCAGCGACTGGAACAGCTCAGCTGTAATAGGCATTCCGAGCAGATTCAAATCGGTATATTCTTTAGCAAACAAGGTCAGAGTCAAACCGTTCTGATGGAAAGAGAACCAGAAGAAAATAACCACCCCAAATACAGCAAACAGAGCAAGGATACGCTGTTTTACTTCCTGCGGACTCATTTCTACTGCATCTGCACTCGCTTTTCCGGCTGTTTCTTTTGAACCCGGATTCGGGAAACGACGCTTATTTGTTACATAAATTATCAGTGAAACAGCCATTGCAATAATAGCTACAGCAAATGCATAGTGGAATCCGGTAGAGAACACATTCAGATAAGCATTAGCAAAAGCTGTAAAATCGGTTACAGTCTGACCGCTTACTTCTGATGCCAATGTGCGGAATGTTTCTTCAGCCTGAGGCTGCAATGTTCCATCCAGATAACCGTGACACAATGCTGGCAGATCGGCATTATAAGCAAAACCGTTATGAGAAAGCCACCAGTTACGCATACCTACTGCAGCAGGAGGAGCAAAGATAGCACCTACATTGATAAACATATAGAACAATGAGAAACCAGAGTCACGCATGCTTGCGTACTGCGGATTGTCATACATCTGACCTACCAATGCCTGCAAGTTTCCTTTAAACAAACCGTTACCGAATGCTATGATAAACAGAGCAGCACAAGTAATGGTCAACAGCATTCCTTTATTGTCGGCAGTAGCTTCCGAAGGAATAGAAAGTACGGCATATCCCAAAGCCATCAGTACGATACCAGCAAGAATCGTTCCCTTGTAATTACGGGTCTTGTCGGCAATGATACCTCCTACCAACGCCAAGATGTAAATTGAAAAATAAAAAGTAGAATAAATAAAACCAGCCTCTTTTGCACTTAGCGCAAACTTAGCCTGCAAGAAGAGCACTAGTATGGCCATCATGGTATAAAATCCGAAACGCTCGCCTAAGTTAGCCAACGATGCGGCAACCAATCCCTTTGGATGTTTGTTGAACATAAGTTAATGAAGATTTTAAGTTAATATTAGGATATTATCAAAGTGCAAAGATAACCAAAATACACAAATTTCCTATCATCACGCAAAGATTTCCCTCAACAGTAAGAATATTCACACAAAAAAAAGCTCCTGTTTTTAGCAAGATGCAAGGAAAATGCCCTTCTTTAATGTTGACTTGCGGTTCAATGCAGCAAACCGAACAACCTTTTTCGGGAAGAAATGCTACTCTATTGGGCAAACAGTGGGATTTCCGACGATAAAATATTTTACGCCAAGAACAAAGAACCTATCTACTGGCTGACAAGTCAAGTAAATTCTGTAAACCCAGTTCTCACATGAAGAATCCCAAAATTAGGATATTACCGCAAAATTCTATAACTTCGCACCACTTTTTTACTAAACAAACATGTACGTATTCCGCTCCATAAACGAAATTATCAATACGATTTCGGCAGCCCGTAATCTGCTTACTGAAATGTTTGAGAAAAGAAAAGTTCTCAACTTCAAGTATTCAGACGCGCTTGCCTTACTCAAAGATGACGAAAACCGACTGAAACTTCTGATTGAAAAAGAAGTGCTCCGACAAAACGGGAACGAGGTTTCACTGGATTTACGCTTTCAGGACTTCTTTGAATTGCTGCTGGAAGCCAACGAAGAGATTAATACGGCTGCTATCGATGAAAACATTGAATACTTGCATGAACTGATGGATTATTATTTGAAAGAGAAAATCCAGTCACGCAAGGCTCATTATGTACGTAATATCAAGATCACATTTCAGAAGATAGCACGCACCACTATACGTAACATCATCAATCTGCAAAACAGCATTGACAATGCGTTCAAGCATGAGCCCACCTATCGCATCAAGATAGCCAAGCTGGAAAATCTTGACAAGAAGCGGCTAAACATTCAGCGACTAATTGATACAACCGAGCATCTCATCTTGCATGAAGAAAGAACTTTCTTCAATCAGGCTACCGATGAGGAATTATCTCATATCTTACTTGAATTACGTCAGGAACTTCAGCTTTCGGCCCACAGCCTGATTCGGGCGCAGCAAGATATTATCAATTATCTGAATCAAATAAAAAATCAAATCATTCTGGTTGAAAAGATACGGAAGGTAAAATACTTGCAAGACCAGTTTGAGTTGCGCACCCGAAGTAATTTGGCTGAAGTAATGGAGCGTGAGCATTCACTTCTGATTGAAGGTTCCGCACCCACTTCATTTAAATTGTCAATTAACTATCTGAATTCCGACGAAGCCCGTCCTATCATTTTAAAGGTAGTCAAGAACCTGCAATACAGAGAAGCCGTACGGAACAACGAAGCTGGAGCATTCAGCGAAGAAGAAATGGAAACGAAACCGCTGTATCAGGAAAGTATCAACCTGGAAGAAACAGTGGGAGATTACATACAAGCACTGGCGCAAGCACGCTGGAACGACGAAAATGCTCCCGAAGAAGATTTGTTTACTTACTTGATGAGGCACCGGTTTCACAGAGAAGTCAGTGAAGAAGAGCGAACCACTTTGTTCTGCCAGATAGTATCACTCTATGAGGCTCAGTTCCGCATTACCGACGAATTTGCAACTTATAAAAATTACGAATACGCAAAAATATACCCTTTAAGCTTTTAGCTCTTAAAGACTAAAAACAAAACGCAAGAGTTTAAGAACTCAAAAACTCAAAAACTTAAGAACCCAAACATATGGAACTAAACATACAGATTCCGAACGCAACAGGCGCCATCTTCGAATACCTGCAAAAAGGACTGTTTATCAGTTCAAACAGCGTAAACGAAACCGTGCGCGACCTCTACGACCAGACGGATGACCATTTTGAATCACTCTCTCTCTTTTTCTCTCAGATAGGCTATACGCTGGAAAGAGGAAATGAATATTTTTATTTTTCACGGACCGAGCCTCGCATCACATTAGAGCAAAAAATCCTGCGCGCATATTATTGGATTGATGTACTTGATCTCTTCAAGACTTACGACGAAACATTCGGTCCGGGCTATCGTTTTCAGCCGGAACAGATTTTGGTGGAAACCAATATCAATGTCATGCTGCAAAACAAATTAGACGGCATACGCAAACACTTCTCCGACAAAGACGTGCGTAAAGACATTCTTGAAAACATGATACGCCAACTCACCAAAGATTCTTTTCTGGAATTGGAAAACGAGAAAACAAATACATATAAAGTCATGAGTTCATGGCATTATCTGGAGAGACTGATAGAAAGTATAAACATTTACGATGAAACCGAAGACGATGAGAAACCTGAATAGAATTATATTTATCAACAGTGCAAATATTCCTTATGCCGATGATATTTACCTGGACGGGAACGTGCATTTCATCGGTACGCAGGGAGTTGGAAAAAGTACGGTTCTGCGCGCCATTTTGTTCTTCTATAATGCTGATACTCAAAAACTGGGCATTCCTGTAGAAAAACAAAGTTATGCGGAATATTATTTCCCCTACTCCAATTCCTATATCATTTATGAAGTAACCACCGAGAATGGAGCATTCTGTATTCTCAGCTACAAATCAATGAACCGCATCTGTTACCGGTTTATTGACTCACCTTATCGCAAGGAGTTTTTCGTTGACGAGAACCGTACGGCTTACAGTGGTACAGACCGCATCCGTGCAGTGCTCGACCAGTACAAAGTAGATTACTCACGTATCATTTATACGTATGATGAGTACCGGAACATTTTATACGGCAACGATGCAGGAGCCGATATGCGCAAATATGCGCTCATGGAAAGCAAACAATTCCAGAACATCCCCCGTACCATCCAAAATGTATTGCTCAACTCTAAGCTCGATGCTGAATTCATCAAGAAAACCATCATTTCATCCATCAATGAAGATGAAACAGCAATCGACTTAAATAACTATAAAGAGCACCTGAAGAACTTCGAAACACGCCTGCACGATATTGAAGAGTTCCAGAAACGCGAAACAAGTAAGCAGTCAACCGAAATCATCAGTCTTTCCACCCAAGTTGCACGCCAGCAAACCGCATTGGTACAGGGATGCCGTGAACTGGTTTCAGCCTTTTTACAGGCACAACACAAGCTACCCGAATGGACTGAAAAACAGCATAAGGCCGAAGGAGAACGTGGCTTGTTGATTCACCGCAAACAAGAGTTGCAAGACCAGTCACGCGGACGATGTGAAAAACTACAAGATTCACTCGCTGTCTTAAACAATGAACTACAAAAAGCCCGGAAAAAAGAAAAAGAATACGAGCATCACAACATACAGAATCTCATAGAACGGTCGGCTAAACAAGAAGAACTTGCCGGACGCAAGGACAGCTTACAAAAGCAACAAAGCACCTTGACTTCGCAATATGAAGAGACTTCTACCAAATATGAACGGCTCATCAATGGACTCAATGAAGAATGGAATAAGATACATGGAGCTAAACTTCGTCAGAAAGAAGAACTGAATGATTCTTTCAGTCACCGTCTGGAAGAAATCAGCCGCCAGCGTGAAGCAGCTACTGAGGCCTTGTTCCGCGAATACGAATTACTCTCTGAACAGCTCCATCCGGAAAAGAGCGAGAAGCAAAATGTACTGACAGAATTGCATTTCCGCATGGAAGCATGCCGGAAGGAGGTTTTCTTTGAGGCAGAGCAGGAGGAACTGAAGCATCGGATCCAGTCGTATACCGGACTCCACATGAGCAAAATCAGCCGCAAGAACAATGCGGAACTTGCTATCAAGGAAATCAATCTGAAATGGGAAGATGAGCGCCAGAAAGCAGAGCGTGAAATAGAAGAAAAGCTACTTAATCTTCAAAATGAGCAACAACAGCTCCGCCCGCGACTGGAAGAGCTGGAGGCTTTCTTACGCAGCAGTAAGCACACGCTGCAAGGATGGCTGAAAGATAACAAAGAAGGATGGGAAGAAACAATTGGAAAATTATGCGATGAATCGGTGTTATGGCAAACCAATCTCTCTCCTCAGCTGATAGATGATGGAAAGTCTTTTTACGGCATCTCCATCGACCTCGCCCATGTACACCGTCCCATCAAATCAATAAACGACTATCAAAAAGAGAAAGAAGACGGAGAAGCACGTCTTGCTGAGATTACTGCCGGAGTACAGCAACTGCAGCTGGAAAAGGAAAAGACAGTCGAGATATTGAAAAATAAATACTTGCCACAGATAAAAGAACAGCGCAATATCATCCGTACGCAAGAGTATGAATTAGAACAGCTTGAAAAGCAATATCAGAAAGACCAGCTTGAGTTGAACGATTTAAAGAAACGCGCTGAAGAAGAGCGTACCTTGAAATTAAACAAGCTAAAGACAGAAGAGCAGCAACTTGAACAGGAACTGAAACTCATCAATGATAAGCTGAACAACCTGAATCAGGAAAAATCGGCCAAGCTGCAAGTCCTTAAACAGGAATGGACGAAACGGCAGGAAGACGTAAACCAAGAGAAGAAGACACTGGCGGAAAACATTGACGCAGAGGATAAGCAGGAGCGCCAGCGGATTGATGCCGAAAAAGCAGAATACCGCAAACAAATGAAACAAGAACTGCATTCACAAGGTGCTGATACCGAACGTCTTCAAGAGATTGCCAATCAGCTGCAAACTGTTGAGCAAGAACTGCTGTTCATTAAGGACCATGCCACATTACTCATCGAATATCAAAAAGATAAACGGGATTTAATTGACCATATCCCGGAGTGGAGCCGCGAACAGAAAGAACAGGAGCAGTTGCTTAAAACAGAAAAAGAGTCATTGAATAAAGAGTGTGGAATTTTGCAGGAACAAATAGACCGGTTAAGCAAAGCTGTACAAGAGGCAGAAAGCAACGTGCGAAATTTACAAGCCAATGTAGAAGCATACGGCAATATTTCTGCTTATGACTGGTATAAGCCTCATCAGGATTTATTCAATGCAGAACAGGTCTCTACGGGTATCGAAACACAGAAATCGTGTATCGTGCTGATTGATGAGTTAAGCCGGGCAGAAAATAAGTATCTGCAACTGCAAAACGAACTCCGCAAAGCAGTCAACCTGTTCACCGGACACTTCGGGGAGAACAACACATTTAAGTTCAAGACGAAGTTTACCGATGACTGGGAATACCTGCGCTTTGCTGAAGAGCTTCATGATTTCATTGAAGAAAACAAAATCAACGAATTTATACGCCGCATCAACGATGAACATTCGGATGTTTTCAAACGCATCAGTGTAGATACTTCCATGCTTACTTCTTCGGAAGGTGCAATACAGGGGTTAATCAATAAGGTAAACCGAGGCTTTCAGACTTGTAACTTCGTGGGAGTAATACAGCGCATTGAAATGAAAGTGGAAGAAAGCAGTAACCGGGTGGTTACTGTTTTGCGTGCCATTCATAAGTATTACAATGACCATGCTTACGACCTTACTCCGGGAACCAATTTGTTCTCATCAGAAAATGAACAGCTGGTCAAACAGGAAGCCATCAGCCTGTTGCGCGACTTTATCAAGGAGATTCATGCCTACCGATATGACAGCATCCGGCTCTATGACTCATTCGAACTCCGGTTCCGAATCATAGAAAACGGGAATGATACCGGATTTGTGGAAAAGCTCTCGAACGTAGGATCAGAAGGTACCGACATTCTGGTGAAAGCCATGATTAATATCATGCTGCTCAACGTGTTTAAAGAAGGGGCTTCACGCAAATTCAAAGACTTTAAACTGCACTGCATGATGGATGAAATCGGTAAGCTGCATCCGAATAATGTAAACGGTATCTTGAAGTTTGCCAATGACCGGAACATCATCTTGATTAACGGCTCGCCTACTGAATTAAACCGAGATGCTTACAAGCATGTTTATCTGCTCACCAAAGGAGCGCAAAGCAAAACCCGTATTGCCCGTCTTATCTCGGACAGCAAATTATAAGGTCATGAATATAACCATAGAACAAGCCAAACTGCTGAAGGAACTTTCTGAAGGAAAGAAGGTTCCTTTAAGCCGGCTTAAAGCACGTATCTTCCAACAGTTGATTCAAGAGCAGGTCTTATTGCGACAAAAAGAGTCACACGGATGGAATATCTATACTGACCACCCACAATCGCTGCTCAATTATCTGTATAACCACTATATCCGTTGTACACTGGATGAATACATTGAGCGCGGACAAGCTGCTCCAAGCCGTTCAAACAACATTCGCATGTCTGGAGACTCCAAACTAAAGGAAACCGAACTATGGCAAGGTTTTTATTTCAAAGTCAGCGAACCGATTCATGCCCAATGGCAAGGCAAACCTCTTACCTTGCTGCCTTATCCGGAAGGAATCCCCGTCTTTATGCCTCAGCCAGAAACGCTGTCATTGCCTGAAGACGTGACTGTTGTAATGATTGAGAACAGTGAAAACTTTCTGAAAATCGAGACACAACTACCGCTATTCCAAGGACTCAAGTGCTTCTTTGTTTCTTTTTATCCCCGCGAGCAGCACAGCTATTTTATCGAATGGCTGCAAAAACAGCCTAATAATTACGTGCATTATGGTGATTTCGATTTTGCCGGCATCCACATTTACCAGTCACAATATAAAAAATACGTCAGCGGCGAATCGCGTTACCTTGTTCCTTCCGGTCTGTTACCTCTATTCCGTCGATACGGCAAACGGGCATTATATAATAACCAGCTTTCTCTGCAAGCTCTCATCAAGGCAGACGAACCGGGAATCAGCGAACTGCTTGAAATCATAAAAAGAGAGCATAAAGGATTGGAACAAGAGATTTTCAACGATTTAATTTCGGAAGAATGAATATCTGTCCATAATGTCCTGCACGCCTGTTTTTCAGACCTCCTTTTCTATCTCCCAAAAGATTTGTACAATCGGGATAAAAAGAAAATTAGTGCAATGATTCGACTTTCTCAATCTTTTCTTCTATCTTTGCCAACGAAGTAAAGACAAAGGGGTGCCCCACCTGACGGGCTGAGATCATACCCTGCGAACCTGATGCGGTTAGTACCGACGAAGGGATTGTTACTTGCTGACATTCATTTCACCCGAAGCCTTCGGTGAGTTTCCTCTTTGTTTACTCCACTAAAATCATTGAATCATGAAAATATTAGTAAACAACAGAGAAACAGAATTGACCACAGGCAATACCATTGCCGACCTCGCACGTCAATTAGAACTTCCCGCCCAAGGAGTAGCCATTGCCTTACATAACCGTATGATACCCCGCACCGAATGGAGTACTACTGTATTACAGGCCAACGACAGTTTGGTAATCATTAAAGCGGCTTGTGGAGGATAACAGGTATGAAACTGCAATTCATTACCCACTATACGGATACATATTCGTACTATGACTCGGCTCGTATGGCACTGGAAGGAGGATGCCGATGGATTCAGCTCCGCATGAAAGATGCCTCATCCGAAGAACTGGAGCAGGAAGCATTACGCATACAAGCCCTGTGTCGCCAATACAATGCCACTTTTATCATCGACGACCATGTAGAACTGGTAAAAAAACTACATGCTCACGGAGTACATCTCGGTAAAAACGACATGCCCATTGCCGAAGCACGCAAGTTTTTAGGTCCCGACTTCATCATTGGCGGCACCGCAAATACCTTTGACGATGTACGCCGTCACTATACCGATGGAGCCAACTACATAGGCTGCGGTCCGTTTCGGTTTACTACAACCAAAAAAAACCTCAGTCCCATTCTCGGCTTAGAAGGCTACCGTAATATCATTTCACAAATGCGCACAGAGCACATTCCTCTTCCCATTGTTGCCATTGGAGGAATTACTTTCGAAGATATTCCCTCCATCATGGAAACCGGTGTAACCGGAATCGCACTCAGCGGAACCATTTTGCGTGCCGAAAATCCGATAGAAGAAACCAAACGAATTCTCGCTTCAGGTTGCCAAGTGCCGGAAGAGCAGATTCTGAATAACTCAGGCATCTAAAACCTAATCAACTAAACTTAAAAACTTAAAACATATGGAAAAACTAATCATTGCCGGAAAAGAGTTCAACTCTCGCCTTTTCTTAGGAACCGGAAAATTCAATTCAAACCAGTTAATGGAAGAAGCCATTCTCGCCTCTGAGACCGAAATGGTAACCGTAGCCATGAAACGTATTGAAATGGAAAATAAAGAAGACGATATGTTACACCACATCGTACATCCACATATTCAGTTACTTCCCAATACTTCGGGTGTACGTACCGCAGAAGAAGCCGTATTTGCTGCACAGATGGTACGTGAAGCTTTCGGAACAAACTGGCTGAAACTTGAAATCCATCCAGACCCACGTTACCTTCTGCCCGATTCAACCGAAACCTTAAAAGCTACAGAAGAATTGGTTAAACTGGGATTTGTGGTACTTCCCTACTGTCAGGCCGACCCTACCCTCTGCAAACGTCTGGAAGAAGCCGGAGCGGCTACCGTCATGCCTCTTGCTGCACCTATCGGTACCAACAAAGGGCTCCAGACACGCGATTTTCTCCGCATCATTATCGAACAGAGCAACGTTCCGGTAGTTGTTGATGCCGGTATCGGTGCCCCAAGTCATGCTGCCGAAGCCATGGAAATGGGAGCAGCTGCCTGCCTCGTAAACACAGCCATTGCCGTAGCCGGAAATCCGGTGGAAATGGCTAAAGCCTTTAAAGAAGCTGTCATTGCCGGCCGACGGGCTTATGAAGCCGGACTGGGCTTACAAACGACCAGCCTCATCGCTTCTGCTTCTTCTCCGCTTACTGCTTTTCTTAATGAATAACCCTTCTAACATCTCAACTTGATTATGGAAAAAAAAGACAATAAGGCATACGCTCATGCCGAAAAAGCTTACATGCAGGGAAATTTGTTCCCGTTCATCCAAGTAGGTATGCAAAAAGTAAACCTGACGCCTACCGTAACCATGACCGATGGGGAAAAAGTAATGACTCCGAACGAACCCGTATATATTTATGATACCAGCGGACCATTCAGCGATCCGAATATCGAAATCGACTTAAAGAAAGGGCTTCCCCGTATGCGCGAGTCGTGGATTACATCGCGTGGAGACGTGGAACAACTTACATCGATCACATCTGAATATGGAAAAATGCGCCGAGATGACAAGTCGCTTGACCATTTACGGTTCGAGCACATCTCGCTCCCTTACCGCGCCAAAGAAGGAAAATGCTGTACACAGATGTATTATGCCAAGCAGGGTATCGTTACTCCGGAAATGGAATATGTAGCCATCCGTGAGAACATGAACTGCAAGGAGCTGGGAATCGAAACCTACATCACACCGGAGTTCGTGCGCGACGAGATTGCTGCCGGACGTGCAGTACTGCCTGCGAACATTAACCACCCGGAAAGTGAACCGATGATCATCGGACGTAACTTCCTCGTTAAAATCAATACAAATATCGGAAATTCGGCAACTACTTCCAGCATTGATGAAGAGGTAGATAAGGCGGTGTGGAGCTGTAAATGGGGAGGCGATACGCTTATGGACCTTTCCACTGGTAACAACATTCATGAAACCCGTGAATGGATTGTACGCAACTGTCCGGTTCCGGTAGGTACTGTGCCTATTTATCAGGCCTTAGAAAAGGTAAACGGAAAAGTAGAAGACCTGACTTGGGAAATTTACAAAGACACCTTGATTGAGCAGTGCGAACAGGGAGTGGATTATTTCACCATCCATGCCGGCATCCGTCTGCATAACGTCCACCTCGCCGACAAGCGTCTGTGCGGTATTGTTTCACGAGGAGGAAGTATTATGAGCAAATGGTGTCTCATCCATAATCAGGAATCGTTCTTGTATGAACATTTTGATGATATTTGCGACATTCTTGCCCAATATGATGTAGCTGTATCCTTAGGCGACGGTCTCCGCCCGGGAAGCATTGCCGATGCCAATGATGAGGCCCAGTTTGCCGAACTCGATACCATGGGCGAACTCGTTCTGAGAGCATGGGATAAAAATGTACAGGCATTCATTGAAGGTCCAGGACATGTACCCTTGCATAAGATACAAGAAAACATGCAGCGACAGATAGAACATTGTCATAACGCACCTTTCTATACCCTCGGCCCGCTTGTTACCGACATTGCTCCGGGATACGACCACATAACTTCTGCCATCGGTGCTGCCCAAATCGGATGGTTGGGAACTGCCATGCTTTGCTACGTGACTCCCAAAGAACACCTCGGTTTGCCCAACCGTGAAGATGTGCGTATAGGAGTTATTACGTATAAGATTGCAGCTCATGCGGCTGACCTTGCCAAGGGACATCCGGGAGCTCAAATCCGCGACAATGCACTGAGCAAAGCCCGTTATGAATTCCGCTGGCGCGACCAGTTCCATTTAAGCCTTGACCCCGACCGTGCACTGGAATATTTCAATGAAGGCCGCCACACCGACGGAGAATACTGCACCATGTGTGGTCCGAACTTCTGCGCCATGAAACTGTCACGCGACCTGAAGGAAGTAAAAAAATAAAAACAAACATCTAAAAATATGTTTTCAGAAGAATTAGAAAAAATAAACTGGGAAGAAACCACCCAAGCCATCTACGCAAAAACTGAAGCCGATGTGCTTCGGGCGCTTGGCAAAGAGCGTTGCACCGTAGATGACTTTATGGCTCTCATCTCTCCGGCTGCCGAAAAATATTTAGAGCCAATGGCTCAGCTCAGCCGTAAATATACAGAGGAACGCTTCGGTAAAACCATGTCCATGTTTATTCCTCTGTATATCACCAATTCATGCACCAACTCATGTGTATATTGCGGCTTCCATATCAGTAACCCTATGGCACGTACCATTCTTACTCCGGAAGAAATCGAGAATGAATATAAAGCCATCAAGAAGCTGGGACCTTTTGAAAACTTGCTTCTTGTAACGGGAGAAAACCCGGCTAAGGCAGGTGTACCTTATCTGGCACGTGCACTCGACTTGGCTAAACCTTATTTCTCCAATCTGAAAATAGAAGTTATGCCACTGAAAGTGGAAGAATATGCCGAACTGGTGAAACACGGACTGAACGGAGTAATCTGTTTTCAGGAAACTTACAATAAAGCCCGATACAACATCTACCACCCGCGTGGCATGAAATCAAAGTTTGAATGGCGTGTCAACGGATTTGACCGTATGGGACAAGCCGGAGTGCACTCCATCGGTATGGGCGTACTTATCGGACTGGAAGACTGGAGAACCGACGTAACCATGATGGCACACCATCTGCGATACCTGCAGAAGCATTACTGGAAGACGAAATACAGTGTAAACTTTCCTCGTATGCGACCAGCTGAAAATGAGGGATTCCAGCCTAACGTTATCATGAGCGACAAAGAACTGGCTCAAGTTACCTTTGCCATGCGTATCTTTGACCATGATGTAGATATCTCCTATTCCACCCGTGAACCGGCTTATATCCGCGACCACATGGCTTCGCTCGGCGTCACTACCATGAGTGCAGAAAGTAAAACCGAACCGGGAGGATACTATACCTATCCGCAAGCACTTGAACAGTTCCATATCAGCGATGACCGCACAGCCGTTGAGGTAGAAAAAGCGCTCAAACAGCTGGGTCGGGAACCGGTATGGAAGGATTGGGATGCCTCATTCGATTTATGTAAAATCTAAGGTATTCAGTTGACGAGGTTTCTGATAACAAGTTGACAAGGTTTTGAAATGCAATGCCATCTGAAACCTTGTCAACCCTCGTCAACTTGTCACCTTATCTACTCTAAAAAAATGGGAAACAGATATAACAGACAAATCATTTTACCCGAAATAGCCGAAGAAGGACAAAGGAAACTGAAAGATGCCCGTGTGCTCATCGTGGGAGTAGGCGGACTGGGCTCGCCGATTGCCCTTTATCTTGCCGGAGCCGGTGTAGGTACCATCGGTTTGGTGGATGATGATGTGGTGAGTGAAAGCAACCTGCAGCGTCAGGTGCTGTATACAGAACAAGAGGTTGGATTGCCTAAAGCCTTTCAAGCTCAAAAGCACCTGCAACGTTTGAACGGAACTTTGCAGATTCATGCCTATCCTACCCGTCTTACGGCTGAGAATGCGGAAGCCATCTGTGCTGATTACGACATCATCGTAGATGGATGTGACAACTTTGCCACCCGATATCTCATTAATGATACCTGTGTCCGGTTAAATAAAGTATATGTATACGGAGCCATCCGGGCTTTCGACGGACAGGTTTCGGTTTTCAACTATCAGAACGGAAAAAACTACCGTGACCTTTTCCCCGATGAATCCGAAATGGCTTCCATGCCGCCTCCACCCAAAGGGGTACTCGGACTTACTCCCGGTGTAATAGGGTGTGTAGAAGCAGGCGAAGTAATCAAAATTATATGTGGCTATGGCGAGGTGCTGAGTGGAAAGTTGTGGCATATTGACCTCAAAACAATGGACTCTTACACTATTTTACTCTAATTTTTGGGATATTACAAAGAGGTTTCGTAACTTTGTGAAACATTTTTTGATGTAGCGCATGAAATTAATACTAATAACCTCTCCCAATTATTTTGTGGAGGAAGACCAAATAATAACCGCCCTTTTTGATGAAGGACTTGATGTGCTTCATTTGCGAAAACCTGACACAACCCCGGTGTATGCCGAACGGTTGCTTACATTAATTCCGGAAAAATACCGGAAACGGATTGTTGTACATGATCACTTTTACCTGAAAGAAGAATATAAACTGAAGGGAATCCATTTAAGCCACCGCAATCCGCTTGCTCCAGATAACTACACCGGTCATATCAGCGCTTCCTGCCATACGCTGGAAGAGGTGCAAGCCGACAAAAAAAGTTGCGATTACGTCTTTTTAAGTCCTATCTTCAACAGTATTTCCAAAGAAGGCTATCATTCAGCCTTTACCCCCGAAGGAATCCGTGATGCTGCGCGGAAAGGCATCATCGATAAAAAAGTCATCGCCTTGGGTGGAGTGGATGAAGACAATATTCTCCGCATCAAAGATTACGGATTTGGAGGAGCTGCCATCTTGGGCGGACTATGGAACCGATTTGATCCTACCATCGACAATAATTATCAGGATTTGATTACGTACTTCCGCCGATTGAAAGCATTGGCAGACTAGGGTCAAGCCTGAATACAAAAAACGTCTAAGCGTTTTCATCTAAACGCCTAGACGTTTTTTGTATTTGCCTAATCATTTCATTGGAAACACCTAGGCGTTTCTCACCCTGCGTCTTTACACTGAGTTTTTGACTCTTTAATTTTTTGGAAACAAGCCTCAAGTCAAAAGAAACGAGTCACTCTGAATGAATCTGATTAATCATATCTTCCTTTTTCGTTCAAATGGATATTCTTCTTCCCAAACATTTTCTTTTATGGTGTATATATAAACCCATAAAATATAATGGATATCGTTATTATTTTGAATAGCAGATTGTGCTTGTTTTTCATCATATTTTAAAAGTAATCTTACGACAAAAATACACAAAATAACGTGATATAAGAATCAAAAAAACCTCTAATTGCCCACCCTTGATTGAATTCATATCAATGACGGGCAATTCATGTCTTGACTTTTATTTCGAACCCATATTGATTAAAATTTGGTTTATAAAATAAACTTATTTATATTTGCCATTGAAATAATGAAGCGAAGCGGTACCCTTCGTTTTTTTGTTCCCTATTTAGTTTATTTTATAAACCATTTTAAACTACTGATTTTATGAAAACGAAAGTTATGGTATGTGCCATGGTGCTTTCCATGGCTGGAGGTTCTGCCCTCTTCGCACAAACGGCGAAAGAAGTCATTTTCCGGATTAAAGACATTCCGGCTAATCAGGGAAAAATCCTGCTGACCACGGAGCCCGGTCAATATTGCAGTGCGGTGGATGCCACGTCCTCTGCAGTGGAACTGAAGATAGAGGACATGCCCAATGGGGAATACACCGTCTATGTGTTTCACGATGCAAATTCGAACCAGGTGCTTGACAAGGATGCGAACCAGATTCCGGTGGAACGTTGTGCCATCCGCCAAATCCGGGTGACAGATAAGAAAAAGACTTTTCAGATTATGCTGAAAGATATTCAAAAACAAATAAAAGATAAATAAATCCCGTTTCCCATGAACAACCAGAATTTTTCTGAGAAGGAAAGCTTAGAGCTGATTTCTCAAATGATCCGGCAGAGCAAGAAGAACATGGAGGTAGGCAGCGGAAATGTCCTGCTGTATTATGGATATCCAGCTCTTGCGTTAAGTATACTGGTCTATTTCCTTGTGCATCTCACCCATCACCCGACCTGGGCTTCTTTGTGGTTTCTGATGTTTGTTCCCTTCTTCTTCCTCAAGTGGCTGGAAAAGAGGAGAAAGCCGCAGATTACCACCCACATCGACAAAGCCATCGGTTCGGTATGGTCCATTGTCGGATGGATGTTCCTGCTGACAGTGGCTGCTATCCTGGTGACCGGCTACACCATCGGCAGCTGCCATCTGTCGCTCATGCTCCCGTTGTCACTGCTGTATACGGGCATCGGCATCTCCATCACCGGTGTCATGCTGAATTTCAGGCTGATGATCTATACGCCTATTCTCGCGTTCCTAGGGGCCATTTACATGCTCGTTTCGCTGGTGGCCGGCAGCCCTTCTGCCGATTGGTGGAACCTGCTTTTCGGTGCCTCGGTTGTAGCCATGATGGTCATCCCCGGTCATATCCAAAACCTCAAAGTGAAAGAACCATGTTGAAAGAACTGAATCCGATCATCCATTCCCAGCTCCGGCTGGCCATCATGACCTTGCTGGTCTCTGTCGAAGAAGCTGACTTCAATTACCTGAAGGAGCAGACCAACGCCACTTCCGGCAATATCAGTGTCCAGATGGACAAGCTCAGCAGTGCAGGCTACATCATGGTAACCAAGGAGTTCGTGGGGAAAAGGACACGCACGTCCTGCCGGCTGACGGAGGAAGGGAAACGGGCCATGGAGGAATACATCGAGACTCTGAAATCCTATCTCAACCTGTAGACCGGATGCCGTGTCTCGGATGATGCCGCCTTCGGGTATCGCTTCTATGCTTGTAAAGTGTTCCAGGAAGAACCGGCTGAAGCTTTGCGTTACGAAGAATAGCCCTAAACCTGACAGACTCTAAATTCTCTCTAACATTAGTTTGCGGAATCCCGTAGTGACCCGTCAATGAATGAGGTCATTACGGATTCTATTTTAATTTTACAGAAAAGTGTGTATAGCAGTTATCAGCTTATTCTTTTCTGCTTATATTTGCGCTGGACTAACAGAATAATAGGATGAAAAAGACAATAGGAAAAATGATAATAGCAGCAATCTTCCTGATGGGATGGTCTGCCTGCTCTGTGAGAACCTTTGTCCAAAGCAAACAGGTGTTGAACCAGGTTCATGCCGGCATGACTACGGAAGAGGTCAGCCGAATTTTGGGACAACCGGATTACCGCCGGTTCAATCGGGACATGGAAGAATGGGAATACCGCAAATGGCTTTCCGGCAGTGATGCAGTGGTCATTGTCAGCTTCGAAGACGGGCGGGTGATTTCCATGGATTCTTTCGAGCGCCCGCAAGCTGTATCTCCGACGGTTCCGCCGGTGGCGCAAGATTCTCCCCTCAAGGAGCCGGAAGTGCATCCTTCCCATCCGCATCGGTTTCCACGGATAAGTAATGCGGAGTTTGAAGCTTTCTACCGAAAGGTGAAGGCAGAGCCTTTTTCCGACAATCAGAGTGATATGATACGGGCTTTGTCCAAGAGCAAGCGCCTTACTTGCTGCCAATGCGCACAGCTGTTGACCTTCTTCAGCTTCGATGATGAGAAGATGGCTACCTTCCGCTGGTTTGCCCCGCATCTGGTCGACAAGGAAAACTACCGCGAAATCCAAAAGCAATTCGGCTTTTCCTTCGATCGAGACGAAGTCAAGAAAGTATTGGGGCTTTAATTTCTTTTGCCTGAAACAGAATCTACAGGATTCAGTTGTGATTTAATAAGTATTTCTACTATTTACAGACGTTTTCGATATTATCAGTCTTTAAGAGAGCATAAACTATCTTTTTTGAACACATATTAAATTATAGTTTTATGAAACCGATCATTCTTCTATCATTATTATTTGTATTTTCCTCAATCATCTGCTATAGCCAAGAAGTATCGATAAAAGGTAAAATCATAGATGAAAGGAAAAATGAAATACCATTTGCAAATGTAGCTTTATTCTTTGCCAATGACACGACAAATATCGTGAAAGGAAGTGTATCCGATTTATCGGGTGAATATGTTTTAGAAAAATAAACCCAGGAGAGTATATCATCAAAATATCATATATAGTCGTCCCTTAAAAACTTATATGTTATTAGATGGACTTGGCTGGAGTCGCTATAGCGTTTTTGCACCCTGTATTATGACTCAAACCCGCGTTCTCAGACGGTCTGGGGGAGGCTGTCCGAAAACCCGTTGGAATAGCAAACAGGCTAATTGAGGCTGGTTTCAGTTCTCTTATGCCTGTTATAGCCATTTAACTTTACATTTTTTGTTTTCCAACTATTTTGCTTATATTTAACGTGAGTTCGAAATAAAATCAGAAAATAAACAGTTGCCCGTCATTGAACAACTTGACATCAATGGCGGGCTTCTTTTCAAAAAAGCAGTATGCTGCGATAGCTGACAAAGAATTGGCTATAAAGTTACTGAATGAACGGTGTCTGGAATGTTCAATCTGCGCAATGTTCTTCAATTCGTTATTGACCGTCTCAATCAAGGCCCTTTTTCTGAGTAGAATCTTGTCAGCAATGCTCATCAACGAGTTCTTCATACTATTGTTTTTAACTTTAGTGACAAGCTGAATACCATTAAGGAAAAGATTCTCGAACAGAGCCTGACCAATATATCCCTTGTCCGCACATAGTTTTCCTTTGATGTTTTCCAGAAACGTCCCCTGCTTCAACGGTTCCCGATCATCCACGTTCCCAGGCGTGAACATAAAATTGAGAATCTCACCTTTATCATTGATTATCAGATGCAACTTGAATCCGAAGAACCATCCCATAGAACATTTTCCACGCTCGGCAAGTCCTTCAAATGTCTTATGGATAAGGATTCTTTGGTTACGGCAGACACGTAAAGGAGTGGAGTCGAAGAAACTGATGCCGGTACATGTTCCCAGCAGGACTTTCTTGATGAAGATGGTCATGGGAAGCAGCACTTCCTTCTCCAATTCCACAAAACGGTTATAAGAAACCTGACGCGGAAAAAGGTGTTTCAGATGTTTACAGACATATTCCTTGTAGTAATGTTTGAAACAACGGAAACCACCAGAGTGAAATAGGATTAGAATAACCATAATCTCAGCATCGCTCATACGGTTAGGCTTGTTACGATGCCTGATCTTCTTATCCTCAATCATATATTTTTCTTGTTGCAATACAAATTCTTTGCAAAAATCATCGGCCATACAATAAATCTCTGTAACTTTAGACTCTGAGAACATAGTGATAATCGTTTAAATGTTATAATTTAGCACTATAAATTTAATACTTTTATCGCTATGTTTCTAATTTACAATAGATTATATTGATCCTTATTTCGAACTCACGTTAACATAACATGAGGTTAGTATGAGACTAATTTTATATTAAGTCGCTTTATATAATTTGTTTAGTATGAGTCAAATACGGCTTGTGTGTAATAAAACATATCACATTATGATTAGGTTATGATTTGTATCAGTATGTATTCATAATTGACAAGGAAACTCTTACAATGGTAGTCCACTATTGTTTCTACTCATTTAAGGACTCCTTTTATCAAGTCTTGGTTATATAATCTCTGCTCACCGCTATCATGTTTTCGTCCAAAGTCAAATGACCAAGAAAGAGTGAAACGCACATCCGTATTGCTACTAGGCATATATGTAAAGGTTTCACTTGGTGCATATTGATTCATATCGACAGTTCGTTCCAGATAAGAATTTAATGATTTTCTTACTACAGTACCAACTTTTAAATTTTTCCACTTATAAAACAGACTAAAAGATAATCCGAAATACTTATATAATTTCGTTTCAGAATTAAGAAAATCGAAATCTTTATGCGTATTAATTCCTAAAGTGAAATCCTTATACATGGCATCCAATCCTGCGTCAAGCATCCACGCATTAAAGGAATGTTTATAATTATCGGTAACATTTTGACGATAGTTATAACCAAATCTTGAATATACATTAATAAATTTAGGAACTACGTTCCACCTCAAAAATCCGCTTATCCCGAAAACATTGCTATATTCACCATTCTGAATCTGAGCAATGAACTTATTATCTTGACGAGTTGTACTATTCAGCATCGGATTAACAGAATAGTTATAGGACGCATCCATAGACAGTATCAGATTCCTTTTATACAAACCAAGGCCTAGCGTATTACTATAAGTCGTTTCTGACTTGAGCTTAGGATTTCCAGCTAAAATCAAATAATCATCTTTTGAAATCTGTACATTGTTCAGATTACCTAATTGGGGAGTTCTGACATTGACTCGCCCATTATAATACAGATTTATATCATTACTCACACGATAACCCAAATTTAGAACAGGATAAAACCTCAAATCAGAAACTTTCTCACTTTTCTGAATCTTTATATCTGAAGTTACACCCGCTCCAACACTATAAGAAAGCTTTTTGACACCACCATACCACTGTATATAAGCTGTTGTAGTATACTGATCCATGTTACTTTGATAAGGGTATGTACCTGTATAAGTATTGTCTGCAAATGCGGCGGTCTCTTTTACTCCTGCATTAAGACGGCCCCGTTTGAAACCTTTTTCATAAAATCCTTCAGCAATAACGGAGTACTTGTTTCCACTAATTGAGGTCAGATAATCAGATATTGATCCAGTCTTATCATATTCGTGATATGATTCATAAGAAGAAGTATACATATAGGTACCTACAATATCGAATGCAACCAACTGTTTTTTCGGCAGATTTTTTTGAAAATACAGTTCAAACGAAGGTTTACTTTCTCTTAACTGTACAGAATCAATCATATGCATTGAAGGGGTAGTACTTCCATTCTGAAAAATTTTACTTTTAGAAGAAGTATTAGGTGTCTCATACAGGTCGTAAAACAAGCTGGCAGTAAACAAAATATTATCAGTATCATAATAACTGTAACTTGCTTTTGTAGTATACATACGTTCTTTCATGACGGCAGGCTCACCCTCCTTATACCTTGACAAGACAATTCCATCATCAAAATAAAATTTTTCATTTATCAATTGATATCTGTCCCTGAGATTCAGATAAGAGTAGAAACCTGAAATAGAGAACTCAGATTTCTTATGGTTTATTGTCAGTCCTCCTCTTCCCGTTCCTAAAGCTTTCCCGTCAATACAATTATTTAAGTATAAATTACCTCTTCCTCCTGTTTCAAAACGTTTGACGTAAAAATCTATAACAGCAGGTGTATCACCATACCGGAGGGAGGGGCGATCGTGATATTCCACCCTAGTCACCAGTTTAGGGTCTATATTCATGAAGTCCGTTTCATCTGCAGGAGCCCCATTGATCCGAAGCTGTACCTTGCCTCCCTTAAGACTGTTGATTGAGTTATCAGTTTTATTTATATATACCTTGTCTAAGTAGAGTCTATCAATCAGATCCACTCCATTCGCTGAGATTTCTTTTTCCTGTTTACCCGGGAAAATAACCTGCCTGTCAAACTCACGAATAACCTGTTTGGCTGTTACAGTAACTTCGCCAAGAAGTTCATCTCTGTCTTCCAAACAAATAATAAAATCAGACAAGTCTTTATTTAAGTTTTGTATGTAAGTAACGGATTTGTTATACTGAATGTTTGTAGCCACCAGTTTATAACTGCCTTTGGAAATCTTTTCAAAAGAATAATATCCGTTTTGGTCACTAACAGCTGTTTTTACAGCATTCAAAGTATCGTTTAGATTATATAGTATAAGGTGTGTGTTAACAATTGGCGTATTTGAAATATCTTTTACAATACCTGTAATTTTAATATTCTGTGAATAAGACATTTCTATACATAGAAACTGTCTCTTATACAC
>ERZ1027042.195-NODE-195-length-31767-cov-8.962065_pt1 | contig 31767 bp, 23 predicted proteins | sample MGYA00519435_ERZ1027042 | MGnify/ENA primary metagenome ERZ1027042 (study PRJEB26926, sample SAMN06164586) | human gut metagenome | biome: ENVO:00009003; feature: ENVO:2100002; material: ENVO:00002003 | host: Homo sapiens | place: USA | collected 2012 ...
CGGTCTCGTGGGCTCGGAGATGTGTATAAGAGACAGATATTATGTTTCTTGTTTAATGAATTGATTTTTTATTAATATGATAGGCGCGCTTGCAGGTGATATTATAGGCTCTGTATATGAGTTTAATAATATAAAGACGAAAGAGTTTCCGTTGTTCTGCATCGAATCTTCTTATACAGATGATTCGATAATGACCATTGCTGTGGCTGATTGGTTGCTTCATGGAGGTGATTTGGTGAGAGTGATGCAGTATTATGGTTCCAAATATCCTTTTCCTATGGGTGGCTATGGTGCTCGTTTCAACAAATGGCTGCATGAAAAGAATCCTAAGCCTTATAATAGTTGGGGAAATGGCTCGGCAATGCGTGTTAGTCCTGTGGGATGGTATTTTGATTCTTTGGAAGAAACAATAAACGTGGCGGAAGAGACAGCTGTGGTTACCCATAATCACCCTGAAGGAATCAAGGGAGCTCAGGCTACGGCATCGGCTATTTATTTGGCAAGAAAAGGTAAATCAAAAGAATATATCCGCAGTTTTATCACAGATAATTTTGGCTATGATTTGAATCGCTGTTGCGATGATATTCGTTGTGATTATAAATTTGATGAAAGTTGCCAAGGTACAGTTCCCGAAGCCCTTATTGCTTTTTTAGAGAGTCGGAGTTTTGAGGATGCCATAAGGTTGGCTGTTTCATTGGGTGGTGACAGTGATACACTGGCTTGTATAACAGGAGGGATTGCAGAAGCTTTTTATAGATATAGAATTCCCTATGGAATACGCAGCAAGGTTCTTTCTTTATTGGATGATGATTTGCGAAGAATTGTTAAGGAATTTATAGATGCTAGGCGCGAATGGTTTATACACCCTAGGTGGGAAGAAAATGGAGAGTCAATCTCAATAGTTGTTAGCGAACCTTCTAAAGAAGAAGTAGAGAAGTTAAAAACAGAGTCTGTAAGACTAATTTTAAACAGCTTAAATTCGGAAACGGATGAAAACAAGGAATGAATTTGGTATATTGTGAAAAGTATAAATGCTATTTGACGTCTTATCAAGTAGCATTTTTTGTTATATAGAGATTTCTATCTTATGAAAGATGATATGGCGTTTAAGGGATAGATAGGAAATGTTTATAAGAGAATGATATTGGTATTGGAATGGTCTGTACTTGTTTTTATGATGAAAACGATAATTTCAATGATAAAAGATTTATATTAACATCTTATAATCATGTAGTTTCAAAAGAAGATAAAAAAAGTAGTTCATCTAAACTACAGTCTAATTCTGTAGAAGTTAGAGAAACTACTTTAAAAAAGAGTCTCGGTTGTAATACTCCTAACAACTCCGTCTTTCAGCATGGCCTGAGCTCGGTAGAGAATAAATCTCATTTTAGTCTCATCGACTCTTTTTATAAAGAAGAGAGTGGGCGAAGCTGCTCTTCACAGCCTAAAGATACTTCTTATTCATTAAATGAACAACAATTTATGGACGAAATTATAGAAAAAGCGAAGAAAGGTTCACCTATTGGGATAGAAAAGATATTAGAAGGCTAAATTAAGAGATAAGTTGTTTAAAAAAATAATGAATGAATAATGAAAGAGGTGACATTACTGATACATTGAATAAATGTTGTCGAAATTTGTTGTCTAAAATATGACTATGGTCTATCTTTAGACAATAACAATAAGTCTTAAAAAAAATGAATATATTGATGGTTGATTTGCATCTATTTGCATTTAATTGTAATGAAAGTTTTAGGATAGTTGTAGATAAAAAAGAAAAAAGAGCTAAACTTTTTTGTTTAACTCTTTCTATATCATTGTTTTATCTTGAATGCTTTAGAATAAATCTTTTGGGACCCCCAGACGCGTACTCTAACCGGGCTGAGCTACACCCCGAATTGCGAGTGCAAAGGTAGTGCTTTATTTTTAATTCGCAAGCGTTTTGCCGTTATTTTTCAAAAAATATCATTTTTTCAGCCCATGGTTTCGCTGTAGAAGTCGAGCATGCCGTTCACTTCTTCCTGCGAAGCGGTCTGATCCAGACAGATAGCACCTATTTCACTCAAAAGTGTAAAGTTAATTACACCGGCTGCTGCATTCTTCTTATCGTGCTTCATGAATTCATAGAGACAATCATAATCTTTACAGGTAAATGAAAGTCTGCCATAATTCTCCTTGATAAACTGGATGGTCTGACGCATCTTTTCGCTCGGGAAGCCTGTCTTCAGATGAGAGAAGTACAATTCACACACCAGTCCCCAAGCCACAGCGTAACCATGAAGCACCGGACGCTCCTTCTGCAATGCAAAGCTCTCGAATGCATGTCCCACGGTGTGACCCAAGTTCAAGGCCTTGCGAAGTCCTTTTTCTAAAGGGTCTTGCTTTACAACTTCTTCTTTCACCATGACCGACTTTCCTACCAGCTGCTGCAAGCGTTCGTAGTCGATGTGGTCCAAGTCGAAAGTCAAAAGTTCACTCCAATGCGCTACGTTGCTAATCAGCCCATGCTTCAGCATTTCCGCATAACCCGACAAAATATTAAAGTGATCCAAGCTTCTCAGAAAGTTGCAATCTATTAATACCGAAGACGCCGGAGCGAAAGCACCGATTTCATTCTTCAAACCGTTGAAATTAATTCCGGTTTTTCCACCGACAGCTGCATCCACCATCGACAATAGCGTGGTAGGTATATTGATATAAGCTATTCCCCGCTTGAAAGTTGCCGCGGCAAAACCTCCCAAGTCGGTCACCATGCCTCCTCCCAGATTAATCAGCAACGAGTGGCGGGTAGCTCCTTGTTCGCTCAACTGCTTCCATACATAAGCCAGCGTTTCAATGTTTTTATGAACATCCTCTGCACCGATACACAGCTGTACAGCTCCTTCCATAAAAGAAAGATGCGCAATCCGGGGAAAACACAACTCCCGTGTGTGTTCGTCGGTTAATACAAACAGTTTATCGTATGAATGTTTTAAAACGGCCTGCGTCAAGTCCGATTCCAGGTTTCGGCAGATGATTACTTCTTGTTTGCTCATAAGATTATCATTTTGTATGCAAAAATAAAAAAAGTCAGAACAACTCGGATAAACGTTTACAATTAATTAATTTTGCCCGCTATTAATAAAACAAATAAAAACCATGAAAGGACTATTTCCACACGTATGCAAGCCCATAGGCTATGCTTTATTAATTTTATCAGTGTTCATTCCTTTATTATTATCCATGTTTGGATTGGTACACGATAAAAGTTTGCTGCTCATCAAACTGGGAATGAAACTCTCTATCTGGGTTTCTCTGTTTATGATTTTTCTTTCACGCACTAAAGACGAGAGTGAAGAAACAGCTAATTTCCGCTCTAAGGCTATGAAGTTTGCACTTTATTTTTGGGGAATCTGTTATGTGTTTTTGCTCATCAAAGCATTTTTCGACGGGAACATCAATCTGGCAGACAATTCCATCGGTATCATTTATATGGTTTTAAATGTTCTCTGTTTTGAATTTTTGCTCCAGAAAGCTCGCATCGAAAAGACATTTAAAAGAAAATGATTAAAATCTGTTTATCAGATTAAACCTTTGCACATAAACACAATCATATAGGCATCATTATATCAAAATAGAGCAAAAGAATGAAAAAATGGGTTTTGGGAATACTGCTGATGTCCTTGTGTGGACTTACTGCTTTTGCACAAAGCGGCCGCAGTAGAGGGGTTGTTTCAGGAACAGTCCTTGACGGAGGTGACAAATCGCCTGTCATGCAGGCCACCGTGCAAATATTGTCACCGAAAGACAGTACAATGATTAAGGGGAATGTAACCGATTTGGATGGAAACTTTTCCATGCCGGTGAGCCCGGGTAAATATCTTTTAAAGGTTTCGTTCATCGGATACACTCCTTTTTTAAAAGAAGTAACAGTTACCCACGGCAAACCACGCCTCAACGTGGGAGCCATCGAGTTGCAGTCGGATGCCATCATGCTGGCTGAAGCGGTGGTCGTAGCTCAGGCTCCTGAAGTGACCGCATCTGAAGATACGCTGGTTTATAACAGTTCGGCCTATCGTGTGCCCGAAGGTTCGGCTCTGGAAGAACTGGTAAAAAAACTGCCCGGTGCGGAAGTCGACGAGAACGGCAAAATCACCATAAACGGGAAAGAAATCAAGAAAATCATGATTGACGGTAAAGAGTTCTTTGCCGACGACCCGGATATGGCCATGAAAAACCTGCCGGTAAACATGATTGAAAAATTACGTGCATACGACAAGAAATCAGACTTGGCACGCGTTACCGGCATTGATGATGGAGAAGAGGAAACCGTACTCGATTTAAGTGTAAAACCTGAAATGAAAAAAGGATGGATTGCCAATGCCGACCTTGCCGGAGGAACGAAGGACCGGTACAGTGGAAAGGCTATGATTAACCGACTCATAGGAGATAATCAGTTTACTGTCATCGGGTCAATGAATAATATCAACGACATGGGATTCCCCGGAGGCGGAGGCGGATTCCGGAGAAGAAACCAAAACGGACTGACAGCCAACAAGAGCGGAGGTTTCAACTTCAGCACGACAAGTACCAAATTAGAAACAGGGGGTAGTGTAAACTATCGCTACAGCGATGCGGACATTATCAGCAAACAAGCTTCTGAGACTTTTGTTTCGTCTGCACAAAGTTCATTTAAAAATGCACTTACCCGAAACGACAACCGAGACATCAAGCTCACTGCCGATTTCCGTATCGAGTGGAAGCCGGATACCATGTCTACGCTTATCTTCCGCCCGCGTATTTCGTATGGCGATACAGACAATGCAACCAATTCCGCTTCGGCAACCTTTAACCAAGACCCTATGCTCCCAACCGATGAAATCATTTCAGCTGTACAGGATGCAGAAGGCGGACTTGCTGACTTAGTAGGAAAGGATGCGGTTATCAATACCATTCTGCGAAACAGTCTCAGCCGGTCGGACAACTTTAATGTCGGAGGCTCGCTGATGTTTAACCGCCGCCTGGCTAAACCGGGAAGAAACATCACCTTCCGGGGAACTTATAATTATACGAACAACAGCAGTGAACAGTTTTCTACTTCAAACAGCGTGTTTTACGGAAACGACAGTACGGATATACTGAACCGGTATATCACAACACCCACTTTGAACAACAACTTCAGCACACGCGTTTCATACACTGAACCTATCTTTAAAGGGGGATTCCTGCAGTTCAGCTATAATTTCCAGTATAAATACTCTACAACAGATAATTCTACGTATACCATGCCCGATGAATGGCTCATATCCGACGGCTATCAAGGTAACGGGGAACTAGATCAGGAGAATAGTAAAAGCGCACATTACACCTATTATAACCATGAAATGGAACTCGCCTTACGATGGATTCGTAACAAAATGAGCCTGAACGTGGGTATGTCTTTCCTACCGCAAAAAACCAAGCTTGCCTATAAAAAAGGAGACCTTGACACGGTGACCATCCGCAATGTGTTCAATTTTACTCCTACCCTCGACTTCCGGTATAAATTTAACAAGACAAGCCAGCTGCGGGTGAATTACCGGGGAAGAAGTTCACAGCCGGGCATGACCGATTTGCTGCCTATCGAAGATTCATCCGACCCGCTGAACATACGTCAGGGAAATCCGGGACTGAAACCGGCATTTACCAACTCGTTCTGGACCTTCTTCAATACCTTCAACACCGAAACTCAACGCGGCATGGTAGCTCACTTCTCGTTTAACAATACGATGAACAGCATCAGCAGCCGCCGCACCTATAATGAAAGTACCGGTGGATATATTACCCGCCCTGAAAACATTAACGGCAACTGGAACCTAAGCGGAATGTTCGGAACAAATACAGCTTTACGCAACAAAAAATTCACCATCAACACTTTCACTAACGGAGGCTATAATAATATGGTGAGCTATATCAGCGATAAAAAGAATACCACCGACAGCGACAAGAACAAAACGCGTCAGCTCCGCCTTGGCGAACGCTTGCGCGGAACCTATCGCACAGACTGGTGGGAAGTTTCTCTAAACGGTTCACTGAATTATACACACTCGCGAAACAATTATCAAGAGCGGAATAATATGGACACGTATGACTTCGCTTATGGAGCAAGTACCAATATCCGCTTGCCATGGGATATGTCAATCGCTACCGACATCTCACAAAACTCCCGACGCGGATATGCCGATGCCAGCATGAACCGCGACGAGCTCATCTGGAATGCACAGATTTCACAAGACTTCCTGAAAGGGAATGCCGCAACCGTCAGTGTCCAGTTCTACGATATTCTGCAAAACCAAAGCAATATCAGCCGAACCATCAGTGCAGCCATGCGGAGCGATACTGAATATAATGCCATCTACAGCTTCTGTATGGTACACTTTATCTATCGCCTGAACCTGTTCGGAGGCAAAGGGAACCGACCGCCCATGGATGGTCCGGGATTCGGAGGCCCCGGCTTTGGACGAGGACACCGCCCGCCTCACCGTTTCTGATTACTTATCTGCCCGGATGCAAGGCAGCAAGCCGCCCATCGGTCAAAGCCTCATCAGCAAATAGTTAAAAATTCACGGAACGAGCATGGCTTCACCTTTAAATATTCAGCCGGCATGAATCAACTTCTTCATGCCGGCTTTTTTCATTCTTTCCCGACAAGATTCGCAGAAAAAATATGTTAACCTTGCGCTGACTTTTGAATAAAATGCGTATATTTGCACGCAATAAAATCTAAAGCATTAAAAGCCCTATGTCATTTATTGCAGATAAAGTAGTAATGGACGGATTGACTTACGACGATGTATTGTTAATCCCCGCCTATTCTGAAGTTTTACCTAAGACAGTTGAGCTCTCAACTAAGTTCTCACGCAACATCGAGTTGAAAATCCCGTTCGTAACCGCAGCCATGGATACGGTTACCGAAGCACAGATGGCCATCGCTATCGCACGCGAAGGAGGTATCGGTGTTATCCACAAAAACATGTCGATAGAAGAGCAGGCACGCCAAGTAGCTATTGTAAAACGTGCTGAAAACGGAATGATTTATGACCCCGTTACCATCAAACGTGGTTCAACCGTTAAAAATGCGCTCGACTTAATGGCAGAATATAAAATCGGCGGTATTCCTGTAGTAGATGATGAAAAATATCTGGTAGGAATCGTAACCAACCGTGACCTCCGTTTCGAAAGAGACATGAACAAGCATATCGATGAAGTAATGACAAAAGAAAACCTCGTTACTATCGATCAGGCAACCGACATGGAAACAGCCTCTCAAATCCTTCAGGAAAACAAAATCGAGAAGTTGCCGGTTGTAGACAAAGACGGCAAACTGATTGGTTTGATTACTTATAAAGACATTACAAAGGCAAAAGATAAACCAATGGCCTGCAAAGACTCAAAAGGTCGTCTGCGCGTAGCTGCCGGTGTAGGCGTTACTGCCGATACATTCGACCGCATGGAAGCCTTGGTTAACGCCGGAGCCGATGCGATTGTTATCGACACCGCTCACGGACACTCTATGTATGTTATCGAAAAGCTGAAAGAGGCAAAGAAACGTTTCCCGAGCATTGACATCGTAGTAGGTAATATCGCTACTGGCGAAGCTGCCAAAATGTTAGTTGAAGCCGGAGCTGACGCAGTAAAAGTAGGTATCGGTCCGGGCTCAATCTGTACCACCCGTGTGGTTGCAGGTGTGGGTGTTCCTCAGCTTACTGCCGTTTATGACGTAGCGAAAGCATTGGAAGGAACAGGTGTGCCTTTGATTGCCGACGGAGGTTTGCGATATTCAGGCGACGTGGTAAAAGCATTGGCTGCCGGAGGATACAGTGTAATGATCGGTTCACTGGTTGCCGGAACAGAAGAGTCTCCGGGTGACACTATCATCTTCAACGGACGTAAATTCAAATCATACCGTGGTATGGGTTCACTGGAAGCCATGGAAAACGGATCGAAAGACCGTTACTTCCAAAGCGGAACTGCCGATGTCAAGAAACTGGTTCCGGAAGGCATTGCTGCCCGTGTTCCTTATAAAGGTTCCTTGTACGAAGTGATTTACCAGCTGACAGGTGGATTACGTGCTGGTATGGGATACTGTGGCGCACATAACATCACAGAGCTTCACAATGCCAAGTTCACTCGCATCACTAATGCAGGTGTATTAGAAAGCCATCCGCACGATGTAGCTATCACAAGCGAAGCTCCGAACTATAGCCGCCCGCAATAAGTGAAAAGTTTCATTTAAGCCATACTTGGAAACAGTTGTACATCAGCTGTTTCCATCTATCATAGAGACACAGAAACACAGAGCCTCATCAAAAAAAGCAGCTCGGTGCTTATGTGTCTCTGCCTTTTTCAACAACATCTTACAGCAAGTCGGTCCGAAAAGATTGATTCCATTTTTCACTCATCATGAAAACAATATTCCGGTTATTCGCTCTCTGTCTATCTCTGGCAGCCTGTTTATCTCTCTACGCAGAGACAAACAAAACCTTGCTGCGCATTGACGGAAATGATATTTCTGTTGATGAATTTACCTATTACTTCCAGCGCTCAGCACAAAAACAAGGACAGACCCCAGAACAGTACTTTCCCTGCTTCCTTGACTTTAAGCTAAAAGTGGCCGAAGCTAAACGGATGAAACTGGACACCCTACCCGACTTTCAGAACCAATATAAAATCTTACAAGCCACTTTACTCAAGTCTTTACTGACCGATGCAGCACAGAAAAACGAGCTGTATCATTCACTCTATAACCAACAAGCCTCACGGCTTTCCCTCCAAGATTGGGTTAAGATGGAAATTATCACTCTCCGTCTTCCACAGCACGCTACAGCTGCTGAAGAAAAAAAGGCCCGGCAAACAGCCGACTCTATCTATGCTGCCCTCAACCGAGGAGCATCTTTTTCAGAATTAGCCCGCACCTATTCAGCAAAATCAAAACAGACCCCCAACTGGCAACCCAAATCACGCTTACTCGATGAAGTTGCCCAACAGCTTTCCCACTTATCCGAGGGAGACTATTCACAGCCCTTCTATTCTCCTTTAGGCATTCACATTATCAAACTCGACGAACAAAAAAGTTCGTTAAGTTTCGAAGAATATCTCCCATGGCTGTTGCATTACGTCATGCAACACAAGCTTGACACACTTTTAAGGCAGCCACTCTATGAACAATGGTTAACCGGAACGCTTGACACGCATACCCTCCCCTTCCGTGAACTCTATGAAGGTTTGCTTGCCACCTACCATGACGTATGTTTCCCGGAAACCGTCCGCACCCTGCCCAGCAATAAAGAATTAGAAAACTACTTCAAAAAACATAAAGCCAGCTACCAATGGGAACTTCCCCACTTCCGGGGAGCAGTCATACATTGTAAAGACAAGAAAGCCGCCTCAAAAATAAAGAAGTTCCTTAAAAAGCTGCCGGAAGAAAGCTGGGAAACCCAACTTGCCGGATTAAGCAAGACCCATCCGGAACTTCAGGCCCAAATAGAAACCGGGCTCTTCCAGATAGGAAGCAACAGCTATGTAGATAAACTGGCTTTCAAATGCGGAAGCTTTTCCGCCAATCCGGAATTACCGCATACATTTGTATTAGGAAAGCGCCTGAAGAAAGGACCCGAAAAATATACGGATGTACGCGAATCAGTTGAAAAAGACTATTTGAAACAGCTTAAAGCAGACAAAACTTCCCATTTAAGACAACAATTTAACGTAGAAATCAATCAATACGTTTTAAAAACCGTTAATTGTAGCGGAAATAATTAATTTAAACTGTATCTTCGTTCACTAAATTATTGTTCATGAAGCAAAAAAGAAGTTGGTATATACTTTGGGTTGCGCTATTCCTACTCAGCGGATGCAGCAAAACCATTGACCACAAAGGTAAAACCCCTCTTGTGGAAGTAAATCACCGCTTTTTATATCAGGAAGATTTACGGACTGTACTTCCCGTTGGAATTACGGGGAAAGACAGCACCCGGCTTGCTGACAATTACATCCGCAACTGGATAGAAGATGAACTTCTTTTTCAGAAAGCAGAAGGCAATATCCCCGACAATGATAAAATAGATAAACGGGTAGATGCCTTCCGCCGGGCATTGATTATGCATACATATCAGGAAGAACTGATTAACCAAACCCTAAGCAATGCTATTTCGGATGCCGATATCGAACAATACTATCAACAGAATGCCGCATTGTTCCGTGCCGGGCAGCCTTATATCCAAGGACTTTTCATGAAAGTTCCACTGCATGCCCCCCAACTGAACCAAGTGCGAAACTGGATAAAGAAATATACGCCCGACAACATTGACAAGCTGGAAAAATACAGCATCGGCAATGCTGTAAGCTATGACTATTTCTACGACCGATGGAAGCCCGTATCCGATTTCTCGGCTAAAATACCGATAAAAGAAATCGATACCAACCGGAACTACTTAAACCAGCACCGAGACGTGGAAGTCCACGATACGGCTTTTCATTACTTCCTGCATGTAGAAAACTTCCTTCCACAAGGAGAACAACTGCCGCTGGAATATGCGAGAAATGAAATAAAGGAAATATTAACCAATCTGAAGCGAGCTGAATTTATCAACAAGATGAAACAAGATCTGTATGAGAAAGCTTCAGAAGATAATGATATAATTTATTATAAGTAAACTCAAATGAATAAATTAAATGCAACAAGACTCTACGCTTGTTTATGCCTGTTTGTAATGGCTTTGACTACGTCTTATGCACAAGACAATGTCATCGATGAAGTGGTATGGATAGTAGGTGATGAAGCTATCCTGAAGTCGGATGTGGAAAACGAACGCCTCAATGCCCAATATGAAGGACGACATTTCGATGGCGACCCTTACTGTGTCATTCCCGAAGAACTTGCCGTGCAGAAACTCTTTCTTCATCAGGCAGAAATAGACAGTGTGGAAGTTTCCGAGCAACAAGTCATCCAAGACGTAGAGCAACGCATTGCCTGGCTAACCGAAGTTATCGGTTCCAAAGAACGCATGGAAGAGCAGTATAACAAGACCTCTACACAGATTCGTGAAACCATGCGCGAAAACGTACGCGAAGGATTGATGGTACAGGAAATGCAGAAAAAGATTGTAGGCGACATCAAGCTGACTCCTTCAGAAGTGCGCAACTACTTCAACAATCTGTCACAAGACAGTATTCCGTTTATCCCCACACAGGTAGAAGTACAAATCATCACCCGTGAACCGAAGGTGAAGGAGGAAGAAATAGAACGCGTCAAGAAAGAACTCCGCGACTTTACCGAACGTATCAATAAAGGAGAGACCACTTTCTCCACTTTGGCACGCTTATATTCAGAAGACCCGGGTTCTGCCCGTATGGGAGGTGAGTATGAGAAATTTCAAGGACGAGGCGAGTTGACACCGGAGTTTGCCAATGTGGTTTTCAACCTGACCGACACCAAGAAAATCTCAAAAGTATTCCAGACCGAATACGGATTCCATATTGCCCAGCTCATTGAAAAGCGCGGCGACCGAATCCGGTATCGTCATATCCTCATCAAGCCCAGAATCGACGAAGAGGAATTTGATACCGAAATTCACCGCCTCGACACACTTGCCAACGACATACGAAAAGGAAAGGTGACATTCGACGAAGCTGCCGCTTGGGTTTCACAAGATAAAAAAACCCGAAACAACCACGGGCTGCTTGCCAACCCCCAGAGCACCACTTCACGCTTTGAAATGCAGCAGCTGGCGGGTATGGTTTCACAAGAACTTGCCAAGGTGGTTGAAAACATGCAGATTGGAGAGATTTCCAAACCGTTCCGTATGGTAATGGTAGAAAGCGGTAAAGAAGTTTGCGCCATCGTGAAACTTAAGAACCGCATCGACGGTCATAAAGCTACTATATCTGAAGACTATCAGCGCCTGAAAGATATTGTAACTCAAAAACGAAGCGAAGAAAAACTTCAGAAATGGATCTTGGAAAAACAGAAGAAAACATACGTACGCATCAATCCTAACTGGAGAAAATGTGATTTCAAATATCCGGGATGGATTAAATAAACAACATATGTCTGAAAAGAAAAAACAACATATCTCTTTGAGCGGGCATAGGGTATTCATACTAAGTATCCTATGCCTGTTCGGCTTTTGCCTACTCGCTCAGACCCCTGAAAAGAAACGGGAACAGCCCAGGCAGAAAAGCAAAGTCTTCTTGCTGCACTCCGACCTGCTCCGTAAAGACTCCCGACATCCCGATGCACAAGTGGTAGTGGGGAATGTGGTATTCCGCCATGACAGCATCTATATGTATTGCGACAGTGCTTACTATTATGACCAAATCAGTTCTTTCGAAGCTTTCAGCAACGTCAAGATGGTGCAGGGAGATACCTTGTTTCTCTATGGCGACCACTTGTATTACGACGGAATGACCCAGATAGCAGAGATGCGCAAGAACGTGCGCATGGAGAACCGAACCACCACGCTGCTCACCGACAGCCTGAACTATGACCGCGTATATAATCTGGGATATTTCTTCGATGGTGGTACACTGATGGATGAACAAAACGTACTGACTTCGGAATGGGGAGAATACAACCCTTCTACCAAACAGTCGGTATTCAATTATAATGTAAAGTTAGTCAACCCGCAGTTTACGCTCACTTCCGATACGCTGCGATACAACACAGCCAGCAAAGTAGCAGACATTGTGGGACCGTCGGATATTGTCAGCGATGCCAACCACATCTATTCAGAACGGGGAGTATATAATACCGCAACCGGAAAAGCCGACTTATATAACCGCTCGGTACTGACCAATGAAGGAAAGCAGCTCACAGGCGATACCCTGTTCTACGACCGCAATACCGGAGTAGGAGAAGCCTTTCATAACATGGTTATGAAAGATACCATCAACAAGAATATGATGACCGGAGACTATGGGTTTTATAATGAAAACACCAAATATGCTTTTGCTACAAAAAAAGCCATGGCCATCGACTATTCGCAAGGAGACAGCCTGTTTCTGCATGCTGATACGCTCATGCTGAAAACCCTGCATCTGAATACCGACTCCATGTACCGCGAGATGCGTGCTTTCCACAAAGTTCGTTTCTACCGGAGCGACCTGCAGGGAGTGGCCGATTCGCTGGTCTTCTCCAGTGCCGACAGCTGCCTCACTCTGTATAAAGACCCTATCTTATGGAACAAGCAACAGCAGCTGGTGGGCGAAGAGGTCAAGATTTACATGAACGACAGCACCATCGACTGGGCACATATCATCAATCAAGCCTTATCGGTAGAACAGATTGACTCCGTAACCTATAATCAGGTTACCGGGAAAGAGATGAAATCATACTTCCGCAACGGACAGATGTATAAAACGGAAGTTATCGGCTCGGTCAGGGTGGTTTATTACCCCATGGACTCAGACAGTACCCTCATCGGCATGAACGTATCCGAAACCAGCCAGCTCGACATCTATCTGAAAGACCAGAAACTGGAACGCATGGTCATGAGTCCGAAATCGAACGGAACACTTTATCCGATGAGCAAAATACCCGAAGGAGCAGACCGACTGCAAAACTTCGTATGGTTCGACTATATACGTCCGCTAAATAAACAGGACATCTTCAACTGGCGAGGCAAAAAAGTGGAAGACCAGCTGAAGAAAAGCACCCGCCCGCCGGTGGAACTGCCCAACCAACATTTGTTTAAACATAAAAAGAAATAGCTTTATGGGAATGTTTTCAATGAGAAAGCCACGTAGCTATCACCATGAATATATTTACGTGGACGAACGCAAGGAGAAACTGCAAAAGATAGAAGAGAGTGCCAAGCGTGACTTAGGTATGCTTCCTCCCAAAGAATTCTCACCGGAAGATATACGGGGAAAGTTCGTTGAGGGAACCACTTATCTCAAACGCCGCAAGGAAAGCGGACGGAAACCTCTTTCTTATGCCACTATGTTTATAGCTATCCTTGTATTACTTTATATCTTACATTATCTTATCACCGGAGAATTTACACTATGAGCGATATCATCCGTTTGTTGCCCGACTCTGTGGCTAATCAAATTGCAGCAGGCGAAGTCATCCAGCGACCTGCTTCTGTGGTCAAGGAATTGGTCGAAAATGCGATTGACGCAGGTGCACTTCATATTGATGTTTCTGTGACCGATGCCGGAAAGACTTGCATCCAAGTCATTGACGACGGAAAAGGAATGTCGGAAACAGATGCGCGCCTGGCCTTCGAACGCCATGCTACTTCAAAAATAAAAGAAGCAGCCGATTTGTTCGCACTGCGTACCATGGGATTTCGCGGTGAAGCACTGGCTTCAATCGCTGCCGTGGCACAAGTGGAGCTGCGTACCTGCCAGGAAGAAGGACAGCTGGGAACTGCCATCACCCTATCGGGATCAAAGATTGAAAAACAAGAAGCGGTTGCCTGCCCCAAAGGAAGCAACTTCGCTATCAAAAACCTGTTTTTTAATATCCCGGCACGGCGCAAGTTCCTCAAGTCAAACCAAACGGAGTTAAGCAATATTTTAACTGAATTTGAACGCATCGCACTGGTGAATCCGGAAGTTTCGTTTACGCTCCATCACAATGAGACCGAGTTGCTGAATCTCCCTGCCATCCAGCTTCGCCAACGCATCATGGGATTATTTGGCAAGAAACTGAATCAAGAATTGCTTTCCCTCGAAATTGAAACCACCATGGTGAAAATCCACGGTTTCATTGCACGCCCTGAAACGGCACGCAAGAAAGGAGCACGACAGTTTTTCTTCGCCAACGGACGCTTCATGCGCCATCCGTACTTCCATAAGGCAGTAACCGATGCATACGAGAACTTAGTACCTGCTGGTGAACAGATTTCTTACTTTCTCTACTTTGAGGTCGACCCGGCACACATCGACGTAAACATTCACCCCACCAAAACCGAAATTAAATTTGAAAACGAGCAAGCCATCTGGCAGATTCTTTCAGCTGCAGTCAAGGAAACTTTAGGACGCTTCAATGCCGTACCTTCCATTGACTTCGATACGGAAGGAATGCCCGACATTCCGGCATACGATGCTACGCCTTATGCCGGTGTGCAGCCGCCGCAGACTTCCTATGACCCCACGTATAATCCGTTTAATACCACTGCTGTTTCGCCTTCGTCTTACTCTTCGTATAAATCGAAGCAACACCTTGACTGGGAACCGGCCTTTCATGGATTAGAGAAGAATGCATCGCAAGCAAGCTGGCCTGAAGACGATCCGGCTCCGTTTGAAGAAGAAATGTATCCGCAAGAACCGGTTGCCCCGCATACTCCTTCCGGATTATACGACAGCCCTGCAACCGAAAGCGTGGCAGAGAAAAGTGCACAACACTATCAGTATAAAGGAAGTTATATCTTGACTTCGGTAAAATCCGGACTGATGATTATCAATCAGCAACGGGCGCATATCCGTATTCTTTATGACCAATATATGGCGCAGATAGAACAACGGCAACATGTTTCGCAGCGTATCTTATTTCCTGATATGGTGCATTTCTCACCGGCAGAAGTTCCGGTATTAAATGAAGTGATGGACGATCTGAATGCGCTGGGCTTCGACTTGAGTGACTTGGGAAACGGCACGTATTCCATTAATGGGATTCCTGCCGGCATCGAAGGACTGAATCCGGAAACACTGATTACAAACATGGTGCAAACTGCCATCGAAAAGGGATGCAAGGTAAAAGAAGAGGTGCAGAGCATGTTGGCTCTCTCGCTGGCGAAAGCGGCTGCCATTGTGCCGGGACAGGTATTAAGTAATGAAGAAATGAATAATTTGGTGGATGGACTTTTTGCTGTAGCCACCCCTAATTATACTCCCGACGGAAAAACGATTCTCACAGTAATTAAAGAGGATGAACTGGAGAAGTTATTCAAGTAGGTGTTGAGTTTTTGAGGCTTTGAGTTTGTAAGTTCTTAAGGTTATAAGTTCTTGCACGCTTGAGGTTTTGAATTTATGGACTATTAAATTTTCAGGTGACTAGGCTTACCGCCTAGTGTCTGGCATTTGAAGCCTAGTCACTTGAAAGAAAAGCCTCGTTATCTGGATATTTCCTTTACAAAGTAAGTCAAAGTAGGCAAGTGGTCACTATATCCGTTCTGGAAAGTAGTTCCTGAGAATGTACGCAGCGGATAGCCTTTATACTTGCCAGCCTGCTGAATCAGGAACGGACGGTTAAACACCTCACATTTCCACAGTTTCAGTGTCGTGCGGTCTTTACCCAATAAATTGCCCGAAACAATCTGTTGGTCGAACAGGTTCCACTGATTCTGATAACAAAGCGAACCGATACCCTGGTCATACAATTTCCAGATCGCATTGTAATACCCGTCTGGTTTCACATCTTTCGCTTTACGCTTCGCCCCCAATACTTCCGCGCAACTCTTGTTGAAAGGGTCATCGTTCATATCCCCCACAATCAGCACTTTCGCATTCGGATTATCGGCATGAATCGAGTCGCCGATATGACGCACAATGCTTGCCGCAAACTCACGGAGCGGCGATGAAGCAGACCCCCCATAGCGCGAAGGCCAGTGGTTTACAATCATATGAAAAGGTTCACCTGCCATCACACCACTTACCAGCAAGATGTCACGGGTCCGGTAATTCGGTTTCTCCGGCATCTGGAACGGATAAATCCGGGCATTCACCAGTTTAAACAAGCGAGGATTATACAGAGCAGCCACATCAATACCACGGTGGTCGGGCGACTCAAAGTGAACAATTTCATAACCCTTGCCTTTCAGCGGAGCCATCTGCACCAAGTCTTCCAGCACCTTCCGGTTTTCCACTTCCGAAATACCGATAATGGCAGGACCAGCCGGACAATAATCCGTACCGAGCTGAGCCAATACCTTGGCTACATTTTGTAGTTTCTGCTCATACTTAGTCTGTGTCCATGCATACGGACCATTAGGAGTAAACTCGTCATCGCCCTTGTTATTCGGGTCGTCTTCCGTATCCCACAGGTTTTCTACATTATAGAAAGCGGCTGCATAGACTCCCAGTCGGTTTTGTGCCAGCAAGCCGGAAGCATACAGACAGGTGATGAACAGCGCGAGAATCATTCTTCGTGTCTTCATGACTTTCTTTTTTTATCGGTTAAGCTGACAAGGCTTCAGTTAAGAAGCCCTGCCAACTTTTAATCGTTCATTATTCATTAGGAGTCGGTTCGATCACGTTTCCTCCGTCACCGCTTCCGCTGCCACCTTTTGTAGCTGTTACTTTTACATTCTTAACTTCCCAAGTATCAGAGACTCCATCTGAACTTTTATATTGGAAAGCAAGCTTTATTTTAGAACCTACATAAGCAGATAAATTCACATCACCAGATCCTGAAAATTCCCAAGAATTTCCAGCGGGATAAGATACACCACTTAATGTAGTCCAAGTTTGTCCATTATCCTTAGATACATTTACAAGATGGTTTGTTTTTACATGAGCCACATCACCTTTATTGATCGCATGATCAAAAGTCAGAGTAGCTGCGTTAGCTGCTGTCAAATCTATTTCCGGAGAAATCAACCAACTATCAGAAGCATATGAAACACTATCTTTAAATGCACTTGCCTTCATGTATCCCGGATTCTTGAAATTATCATGTTTCCACACAAAAGTCAACGCACTTGCCATTTCTTTGTTTTCAATGGTAAATGTTCCTACTCCTGTAGCAAATGTTTCCTCAAAGATAGTTTCAGTAACTCCCGGCTGCGTTTCACCACCTTGTCCACCTTCTTCAGGCACTTCTACGAAATCCTTGATATCCTCAGCAGTACGGATGGTAAACTGCCAGTTACCTCTGAATCGTCCCAAGATACCAGTCAAGTTTCCTTTTCCTTTCGGAAGTTTGTTAGCTGCGAAGTTAGCATATCCACTGGTGCGCACCGCCAACGTATTTCCGTGCGCATCGGTAATGGCTTCTTCATGCCCCGTGCTGCTTTCGGGAGCAAAGATAGCCGTTCCCCCATTCTGGAAAGTTACCCCTTTCAGCGTAACCAATTTAAACTTATACGTTTCCGGATCCGCATTAATCACACTGATGTCATCCAGTTCGAGCGGTTTCGCATTCTCCGGATTTGCCCATCCATCTCTGATAACATGCTTTTCAAACTCCTCCCACGGGGTGCGGTACAGATAACCTTCGGGATGTCCCAACTGCTGTTCATCGCCATAAACCGAGATACTCAGTCCCTTCAAGTCAATATAAACAGTCTGTCCCACCGGATAATAGTTATATACACTACCCTGATCTACTTCCATTTCAATGGCACCGGTTTCATCTTCCAGATAAATTTTCTTGAAGATATTACCCGACTCATCGTTTGCAGTAACCACCGCTTTCAATACCTGCTCTTGCGTCAGCACCACCGGAGCATCTTGCGTAGCAGCCGCAGTCTGCGCACGCAAGTCTTTAATCGTAATATTCGCTTCCGGTCCCGTATATTCAGGCTCGGTCAAAAGCGGAGCATCATAATCTTTCTCACAGGCAAAGAGAGCCAGTGAAGCAAGAAGCGGCAGCGCGATATTTCTTAGTTTTTTCATATAATGTCAGTTTTTTAGTTGATATTTATTTAGTTGACTAGAACTTATAGCTTGCATTCAAGAAGCAGTTAATACCCTGCATATAGAAATACTTACCACCGAAGCGGTTCGGTTTTTCCAAGTCAAAGCGTCCCTGCTCATATCCGCCGGTACAGATATCCTTCTTGTTGAGCACATTGTTTACCGTCAAGTTAAAGTTCAGCGACTGGCGGTTGCGCAAATAGATAATCTTACCCACAGAAAGGTCGAGCGTAAATGCTTCCTTGAAGCGTTCCTGCGTAGTAAGCTGGCGGTAGGCATCGTAATACGGGTTATACGGAGTAACCTGTTCATAACTTGAAGCCAGACGGCGGAGCGGAGCTGCCTCAATGTAGTTACGTCCGAAACCGTTCACGTTGGCACCAAGGAACCAGTAGTCGATGAAGTAACGGATACCGAAAGTACCGGCAAACTGCGGAAGACCTCCCACATACACATTCTTCATATACACCTTTTCCTTTTCCACCATCTTTCCGTTTTCCGAATGCTTCACCCCGTCAGGATTGTTGCTGTAATAATACTCACCCACGGTTCCAGCCAAGTCGAAGCTCCAGTGATCATCGAGTTTATACGTAGCTCCCAGTTCGATACCGCGGTGAATGCGGTTTACCCCGTAAAGCACGTGGTTGATAAACGTACCCTCAATGCCGTCATAATAGCTGTTACGCTCCATCTGGTCGTAGAAATTAGTCTGGAACACACCGATACGTCCTGCCAAGTGAGGTGTAGAGAAGATATAATTAATATCTGCCGAGAAGATACGTCCGCTCTCCATGTTGTCGATGGTGCGGTCGGTAATACGCGGTGAGATATACGCCTCGTTCGGCAGCGGAGCCTCACTTCCGTAGCTCACATTGGCATTAATCATGTGGCGTCCGTTGAATTTATAGGTCAAACCTCCCTTCAGCATGATGTCGGTAAAGCTGTGACGCGCCCCTTTTCCGAAAGAGCTGTCCGGATAACGCCCGTTACGCATCAGTCCGTCACGCTGGAACGAGGTATAAGTCAGCTTCGCACCATAGTAATAATCCCAGTAGCGCGAATGATACTGATTCACCACCCACGCATTGAGCGAGTAGATGTTCAGGTGATAGTTATAGCCGAACACCCCGTCTTCATACACCTTACGGTTCGGACGGTCGAGGTCATTCTGCAACTTATCCGAATCGCCCGAGAAGTCTTGTTCGGCAAACTTGTCAATATCGAGCACATAGTTGGCACCCAGCAAGTCGTTCACCGTTTTAAACTGGCGTGACTGCGTATAGCGGGCACCGATACCGGCTGTGATATCAAAGTGACGGCTCATGCGGGCGTTCAGGGTAGAGTTGAACGAAGTCTCCAGCAAGTCGCTGCGACGTTCTTCCACCATATACACCGCTGCCCCGCTACCATTACGCACGCTGTTGGCATTGGCTTCATACAACTTATCCCAGTTAATCTGCGTAAAGTCGCCTTTGCGCGTCATCCACAGGTCGCGGTATCTCAGCTGCATGGTTTCATCTTCGAAGTAAGAAGGCAAATAGCGGTAATAATCCGGACGCGGATCGGGTGCATTATACCAGTTGAGCGCGGTATTACCATAGCGAGCATAATGGAAGCCCGCACCGGTGGTCAGCGTCATGTTGTCATTGATTTTCCAAACGTGCGAGAACACGGCAGTAGGGTCGAAAGCCGTAACCACCTTGGCATTCCGCTTGTCGCCGTTCTGGTAACCCCAGTTCGGGTTATACTGATAATTATCGGTCAACTCATATACTTCACGGTACGAGTTACCCTGCTGTCCGCGCTGTACGGGTGAGATGAAAGCCACCATCGACAAGCTGTGACGGCCACCCTGCCATTGTTTTTCGGCAGAAAAAGCCAGCGAGAAGTTCTTATAGAACGTACCGTCGATAGCTCCCTCATGCGAGTAACGTCCGCCCAAAGAAGAGGTAAACGCCCATCCCTTATCGTTCATTCCAGTAGAATAAGTAAACATGCCGCGCAGATAATAGTTGCGGTTGGTATAGCTCAAGCTCAGCTTACCGCCCGGTGTATACGCCGAAGCACGCATGTTAATGTTTTCGGTACCGCCGAGACGTCCGAAAGTAAATGAACCCGGTGCATTGAAGTTGGTCACATCGCCGTTACGGGTCATATCATTCAACGCTCCCACCGAAGCATAGTTAAACACGCCCCGGTTCTGGTCATTAAATTCCACCCCGTTGATATACTTCACCTCGTGCGTACTGCTATAGCCACGCGGAGAGAAGCGTCCCGGAGAAAGCTGATACGAACTGCGGTTCAAAAAGATGTCGTTCGAAAGAATCACGGTAGAACTTACGTCCTGTCCGGAAGTTTCCACATCATCGTCCACCATACCGGCATCGATGACACCAATCATAGAAATATCTTCTGTAGCATTCAGTTCAGTAACCCGAATCGGTTCCAGCTCGGTCACACCCGCGCTTTCCACCTCAATGGCTACACTTTTCGGCGTAATCAATACAGAGTTAAGCTGAATGACGTAACGTCCCGGAGCTATATTGCGGATGGTGAAAAAGCCATCGGCATCGGTCGTAACCTGCCGGTCGAGTTCGGTCACGGTCACGATGACTCCCGTAACGGGGTCACTGCTTACTGCTCCGATTACCCGTCCTTTCACGCTGCCTTGTGCAAAGGCAAGACAAGGAAGGAAGAATGCCAGGAAGAACAGTAGTTTTTGTTTCATACGTTTAGGTTTTTAATTAAAAAGTTTTCCTCTGGAGCCGTTTCATGCTTCTATCAGGAGGATTGGGTTAAAAAAGAGAGCATGAAAAAGTTTTATAGAGCTCTTTCATGTTCTCTTTTCTTAGAATTAAGTTATTGAATTGCAAGGGAGTATTTCTCTTGCTTGGGTTTCAGTAACTGGTTGTTGTTTCATCGGCAAAAAACGCTTGGGCGTTTTGTGTGAAACGTTTAGGTGTTTCTACTTAAACACCTAGGTGTTTTTTTAACTTACTTGGCTATGCCTGATAATTGAATATTATCTAATCTATATCCTGCTTTATTAGAGGCATCTGATACGAACTCGATAAACTCAATTCCATCAGGTAAAGTCAAAGTTACAGTCTGAAATTTATTAGCTGTTATACTTTTACTTTCAACACTCAAATCACCTAGATTAGTTCTCACCTTTATGATATTTTGATCAGCTGATTCATTAGCTGAAATATCATAAACCAATTTAAGATTAGTATAATTAGCTACATCAAAACCTGAAATCTTAAGTCCTGCTGGTTTTTCTTTATCTGTATATGCAGGCAAATAAACATGATTGGACGTAGTTGATGTAAATCTTACATCACCGTTTTCAAATTGTCCTGCAAATTGATCAAAGAAAGTAAGTGTACCTTGATTATCCCATTTATCATACTTATTGATTTTAACTTTCGTCTTACCAAGATCTTGACTACCACAAGTTTCCTTAAAGATTACCTTTTCTTCTCCCGGCTGTGGTTGCGGCTGAGGTTCTGGTTCCGGTTCTGGTTCCGGAGTCGGGTCTACTGTACCGCCTTTACCATCGGCAACTACTTTCACTGAATTAATCTGCCATAAAGCAGCTGCATCAGCTGTACTAACATAACGAAATGCTACCTGAACCGACTTACCTACATAAGCTGTCAAATCAATGGTTGCTGATACGTACTTATAATCATTACCTGAGCCATAAGCAGGGATTACCACTTGTGTCCAACCGGTTGCCTCTGCACTTGCTTGAGTTCCAGCATCTGCTACCCACAAAGTCATTTCTTTACTCTTATCTGCACCATACTTGTGACAGTGTTCAAATGTCAATGTTGCCTTTTTAGCAGAAGTTAAATCTATAGATGGACTTATCAACCAACTTTCCGCAGCATGATTTACTTTATTTATATTTGCACTAGCCTTCATATACTGCGTATTATCCTTATCAAATTGTCCCCACTGCCATACATAAGTACTTCCTTCCGGCAACTTAATATCTGAAATAGTAAAGTTTCCTTGGTTCGCATCAAACGGCTCATCGAGCAACACCTTCTCTTCACCCGGTTGTGTTCCGCCACCTTCGCCATCAAAGTTTACATCGAAGTCACCACCAGCAACTCCTACCCAGTCTTCGATAGTAGCGTTACCCACTGTTACCACCGGTTTGCCATTGTTTATAGAAAGAGTCGCTTTGAAAGTAACATTCTTTCCAGCTCCAAATGCAGTAAGGTCAGCAATAGAATGCGTGAAAGTCTTTCCAGCCAACGTGAAAGTTAAATCCATCTTGGTCTGGTCGGTTGCAGCAGCAGTAGGCAGGATAATTGCAGTAGCCATAGCGGTATGAGCTTCCACGTTACCGATGTTCATGGCAACAGCCTGTGTATTCTTGCCATCGGTAGCTTTCACGGTTCCGTTAGCCAAGTCAAACTTACCTTCGGTAGCGATACCCTTCATTTCCACCTTCAAGCCTTCGAATGACTCGATGGTTTCGTCTTTAGTCATATTCAAAGTAAGTTTCGACATCTTACGGACAAACTTCAGTGCAATGGTTTTTCCGTTAGCAGCCTCAACACCCTTTGTTTCGTTTGAGTACAGCAAGTCGATAGCACCCGGTTTGCTCTGATCTGCCACATTGACATCCATCACGTTTCCGCTCAACGCATTTGAGTACGGGTAATACGCAATGAAATCTACTTTACCGGTTGCCGGCAAGTAAACCCCTTCGCCCGGTGCAGCCACCAGCGAGCCATTGGTCTGTGCCAGATACTTCTTGTTGGCAGCAGTAGCCGATGCGATTTCGCTTCCGTTCGGAGTCATGAAAATACCCACTTCGTCGTTGGCATTCCAAGAGTTTCCACTTACGCGCGACTGAATAGAAGTGGTAAACACTACGCCTTCACTTCCAGTCCATTCACTGTTTTCGTCATTGTCTGTACAGCTTACTAAAGCTAAGGATGACAGCATCCCCGCGTACAATAAATTAGAAAGTTTCATACTACTTATATTTAAGTTTTTGAGTTTTAAAGTTTTAGGTAAACAAATCCTTTAAGTGATTAATTCCACTTATTCTTATCAAGAGCCTGTTTGGTTGCTGCATCCAGCTGAGGAAAGAAGGTAAAACCAGTAATTTCCTCTAACTTGCTCACTGAGATGGCATAATTCATAAAAGAATTACTATCCTTATAATCCTTATGGTCAAGTTTGAAAGCAATGGTATGATATTTACCTCCTATCTTACGGGCTACTGCTTTAAAATAATAACCCGGAATCGTGATAGCCTTGCCTTCGTTGTCTTTAATGGTTTTCGGATTATTTTTATCTCCTTCAACCGGAGGCATAGCTCCCGTTACCACATAAACCGTATCAGAGGCAGAAGACCAACTGTTAATGCGAAGTTCCAAATTTGCCCAAATAGCTGCATTAAATTTGTCCTGACGCTGCGGAGTCTGGTTTGTAAAATAGAAAGTCTGGTCGTTCATAAATTGCGTAGCTCTTCTATCGTTACTTGGGCAGTGATGACCACGACGATATAGAGAACCAGAATAAGTTTTACTCACCACCGCCTGCCAATCATTATTCTTCACAATCGGGTCGGAAACCCATTTATCTTCTCTTTCAACTTTTTTAGTTGTATAACAAGAATGCAGCGGATAAGCCACCCAGTAAGCCATCTTCAAATTCTTATCATAAAGCATACTGTAATTACGCACCGGCTTTCCGTCTTTATATTTCAAATCGGTATTATGCGTAATATACATGAAGTCTTTCAGCTGACTATCTGTTATCACCGGTGTTTCAAACCACTTGGTGTACTTTCCTTCCGGTTCCGGCGTAATCTGTCCACCTCCGCTGAAGTTGATTTTCAGATTACAAATATACTTCTTGCCCGCTTCCAGCTTACCAGAGATATTCGTTGTCACCTCGCGTTGCTGTCCGTTCAGCTCCAGCGTAATCTTCAGCTTGTCTGTGAGATCCTGCGGAAGCAATACCGCTTCGGCTTGCGTACCTTCTGCGTTGACAAACATTTCTACCGCAGCTGTCTGGTCTTCCAGTGTAATGGTTCCATTGGCAGAAAGGTCGGCATTACCCTTTACCTTCAGTGCACTCACCGTAGCCTTGATACCCTTGAGCGAAGCACCCTGCGAAGGAGTGAGGTTCAATATCAGTTTGGAGAGCAAGTGGCGGAACTGCAAATTGCCCTGCGGAGAAGTTGCGTCACGATTTACCAGGTTCACCGCCTTCATCAGGTCGAGCGCCCGCTGGTTCTGCTGGTCTGTCAGGTCAATGCCATACTGTTTGAAGTTTTCTGCGCGAGTGGTGTAAGGATAATACGCAATGAAATCCACCTTCACCCCTTCGCCTTCCGGAAATTCCATCGGCCCGTTTTCACCCACAAAGTTTCCGTTGCCCGACTTGGTAACATAAGGCACATTCCCTCTGATTACCTCTTCTGTTCCGGCTTTTTTCATGAAGACCCCGATTTTATCACCTTGCTCCCAAGATGCATCCACTACACGCGACAAGTGACTGTCGTCAATAATCGAGGTAAATACAATTTCTCGTCTGCTCTCATCGCCAGTCAGCAACTGTTCTTCTTGCTGGCAAGACTGCAGGAATAACGGGGAAAGCATCATCCCGGCTAAGAGTTTCAACCCAATTTTCATACGTTAAAGTTATTATTTATTATTGATTTTGTCAAAGTATTTCCAACCATCTCTTCTTTTCCCCTCTATCTTATTCTAGTTTTTTAATAATTCTTTCACAACTTTGTGGTTAAATTAGTATTTTCCCCCGAAATAATAAAATAAATAAACCTATTTTTTCACCGTGTCCATTAAAAAGGGATGTTTACGCCGTAAAGCATTGCAAAGAGGTTACATTTTGGCAGTTTTGCTGAAAAGACAAAAAAGTAGCCGGAGCGCTTTTATATAAACGTCTCCGGCTACTTTTGTCAAAATTAATTTCTTTCTGTAAAAAAAACGGAAGCCTCTCTCCTATCGGGATAAGGATTACGCTTCGGATGGAGCTTCTACCTGTGTAACAAGTACCTTATCAATGCGGGCTCCATCCATATCTGCCACTTCAAACTGGAACGTATTCCACGTTACAGATTCTCCGCTCTGCGGCACGTGCTGCAGTTTATCTAATATCAATCCGCCCACGGTGTGGTAATCGGAGTTTTCAAACAAGTCGCGGCGGTCGAAGTAACACAAGAAGTCGTAAAGCGGACATTGCCCGTCGACCAGCCATTCTTCCTTGTTCATGCGCTTGATAATATCGGGTTCCTCACCGGCATCTTCCACTGTTCCGACCAGCCCCTCCAGAATATCGCGCAGCGTAATGATACCCATACAGGTACCGAACTCATCGCACACCAGTGCACGGCTTATCTTCTGGGCTTTCATCTGCTCCAGTGCCTTATATACATTCATGTTCTCATGAAAGTAAACCGCTTCATGCACCAGTGAAGCCAGTTGAAAATCGGGTTCGTGCAAATGAAGCACCAAGTCCTTCAAGTCGACTACCCCTTTTACATGATCTAACCCGCCTTCTGCCACCGGAAAAAACTCGAACAGCTGTCCGGCAAGGGTTTCGCGCACCTTCTCGGCTGTCATATTCAAATCCAGCCACGCTATATCGCTTTTATGCGTCATGATAGAGCCTACTTTCAAATCGCCCAGCAAGAACACGCGCTGCACGATGTCCTGTTCCACCGGCTGCACTTCACCGTCTTCCGTTCCCTCCTGCACCATCGACTTGATTTCCTCTTCGGTTACTTTACAGTCAGTATCTTTGATGCCCAGCAAATTAAAGATGGCAGCCGTACTCTTCGAAAGCAACCAGACAAAGGGAAGGGCGATTGTGGCAAGCAACTTCATGGGACGCGCCATCAGCTTGGCTGTTTTCTCGGCAAGTCCCATACCTATCCGCTTGGGAACCAGTTCACCGAAAATGATACTCAGATAAGTAACCACCACCACAATGCTTCCTTGCGCCAAAGCCGAAGCATACTTCACCGAAACACCCCAGTCAATCATGTAACCGGTGAGTGTCACTGCTATTTTATTTCCGGAATAAATACCTGTCAAGATACCGATAAGCGTGATGCCTATCTGAACGGTAGAAAGAAAGCGGTCGGGTTCACCCGCCAGTTCCAACGCCACACGCGCTGATTTGTTTCCTTTTTTTGCATCGGTAGAAAGCCGCGATTTACGGGCTGATATAAGTGCCACTTCCGACATGGCAAAAATACCGTTCAACAGAATCAGCCCGATAATAATAATAACTTCGTCCATTATTTTATATATATGTGTGCTGCGAAGTTAACTGAAATGCACTCAGCCTAAGAAGGCTACTGCCTATTATTAGAATGTTTTAACAAAACAGGGGACGAGGGGACAAGGGAACGAGTTGACGAGGTCTTAAAATGCTTTAGTATTTAAAACCTTGTCAACTCGTCAACTGAAACCTTGTCAACTAAAAAATCAAAGCCATCCGTTCGAGCCTAATATAACCAGCATGGTATATCCCAAGAGCAAGCCGATGAGACCCATAACCAGTCCTACTTTCTCCATATCTTTCAGCTGAATCATACCCGTGGCATGCGCCAAGGCATTAGGCGGTGTACTGATAGGCAGCACCATGGCCAGTGACGAACCGATAGCTACCCCAATCAATAAGGTTTCTACCCCTCCTAATCCAGCAAGGTTTTCACGCATACTGCTTCCCGCAATGGCAAGGATAGGCACCAGCAAGGCTGCCGTGGCGGTATGTGAGATAAAGTTTGCCATAGCATAACAAATCAGTCCGGAACCCACAATCATCAAGACAGGCGACCACGTATCAAACGGAATCGCTTCAATCATGTGCTGTGCCAAGCCTGTTTCCTGCAAAGCCACACCCAAGGCAAAACCTCCGGCTACCATCCAAAGCACACTCCAGCTGATTTCTTCCAAATCGCGCTTGGTAATAATACCCGTTACACAGAATACAGCTACCGGAATCATGGCTACCACATTCGAATTAACTCCGGTGAACTTATCGAATACCCATAATAACACGGTAATGGCAAAAGTGATATACACCACTATGGAGCGCCAGTCATTTCTCACCTCGCCCACGATGTTAAGCTGAATGGTTTTCTGCTTGAAGGGGAACAGGCGCAACAAAATAACCCAAGCGATAAACAAGATAACAAGGGTATAAGGAAGCATGAAGCTCATCCATTCACCGAAACCGATGTTCAGATTCAGTCCTTCAGGGTTGTTCAGGTATTTCAGGGCAATGGCATTGGGAGGCGTTCCGATGGGAGTTCCCATACCGCCCACATTGGCAGCCACGGGAATTGCCATTGCCAATCCGATTTTTCCTTTTCCGTCGGCAGGAAGTGCCTTTAACACAGGAGTAAGAAAGGTCAGCATCATAGCGGCTGTCGCCGTGTTGCTCAAGAACATGGAGAATACGGCTGTTACCAGAATAAAGCCTAACAGCACGTAACGCGACTGGGTTCCGAAAGGACGAAGCATGACACGTGCCAACAACACATCAAGTCCGCTTTTCGTAGCTGCAATAGCCAAGATAAATCCTCCGATAAACAGCATGATGATGGGGTCGGCAAAACAGTGCATGATGGACTTGTATTTCACCATCTGTCCCAGTTCTTCGGGCGAAAAGCCTTGCGTGAACAGCCACAAGCTGCTGTCGGATACGGAAAGCAGCAGCAATACGACAATAAGTACGGAGGTGGTCCATGCCGGAATGGCTTCAAGCACCCACATCAAAGTGGCAAACACAAAAATAGAAATCAGTCGCTGTTCGATGACCGTCAGTCCTTCAATTCCAAACGCATCGGAAGGAAGAAACCACAACACAAGAGCAACAACAATAGCTACTGCCAACTTAATACCGCGAGCCACGGTTTGATTCTTCGCCAACCGCTTGGCTTTTTTCAATTCATGATATGCCTCCACCAGATGGAAGCCCTGAAATATTTTATACATAAAATTAGATTAAGATAAGAGCCTGCTTGACTTTCTTCAACAGGCTCTAAGGTTTAACAAAACGATGCAAAAATAACCTTTTATTCGATATATAGCTAATTTAACGAAAAAAGTTTTCTCACCGGACCTCTTTGTCCGCTTACCATCGGTCAACAAATAACAAGATGACAAGAGCAGAAAGCTCGGCTCCTTCTTATACCGGGGTGATAGAATGGGCTACAGTTTGTCAACTAATAAGAAAAAAGCCTTGCCAACTGATTAAAAACCTGTATCTTTGTCATACAAAGATTGAAACAACATGAAACGAATTAAACTGACTCCTCCCAAGCATATTCAAACCGAAATTGTGCTTCCTTCGTCAAAAAGCATCTGTAACCGCGCATTAATTATCAATGCACTGGCAGGAGGGAAAGACTTGCCCGACAACCTGTCCGATTGCGATGATACACGCGTTATGCTTCAAGCTTTACAAACCATGCCTTCTACCATCGACATCATGGCAGCAGGTACGGCCATGCGTTTTCTTTCCGCTTACCTGTCGATTACAGAAGGAACGCATGTCATTACCGGAACGGCACGTATGCAACAGCGTCCGATAAGCATTCTGGTAAATGCCTTACGCTCGCTGGGGGCACAGATAGATTATGTGGGAAACGAGGGGTATCCTCCGCTGCGAATCACCGGAAAAAAACTTTCGGGAGGAAAGGCTTCGCTGCCGGGAAATGTAAGTTCACAGTATATTTCAGCACTGCTGATGATTGCTCCCATGCTGGAACAGGGGCTGGAGCTCACGCTGACCGGCGAGGTGATTTCACGACCGTATATCGACTTGACGCTTCAGCTGATGAAAGATTTCGGTGCAAAGGCTGAATGGGAAGGAGAAAACTGCCTGAAGGTGGCTCCGCAACCTTATAATTCCATTCACTATGTTATTGAGAGCGACTGGAGTGCTGCTTCTTATTGGTATGAAATGACGGCACTGAGTGAAGAGGCGGTGATTGCATTGCCCGGACTTTACAGAAACAGTTTTCAGGGAGATGCCAAGGTGGCAGACTTGTTTCGCAAATTAGGAGTGGATACGTGCTATCAAGACCATAAGGTCATACTGACCAAGAAGAAACATCGGTGCCAGCGGATGGAGTATGATTTTGTCAATCAGCCCGACCTTGCGCAGACGTTTGTGGTGACTTGTGCCTTGCTGGACATTCCTTTCCGGTTCTCGGGACTGCAAAGCTTGAAAATCAAGGAAACCGACCGCATGGCGGCTTTGATAGCGGAAATGAAAAAGTTAGGATATGTTTTGACGGAAACCGACGGCTCTGTTCTTTCATGGGACGGGACACGCTGCAAGGCGGAGGCGGCACCTGCCATCGATACGTATGAAGACCACCGGATGGCTATGGCATTTGCTCCTGCAGCTCTCTGCCTGAAGGAGTTGCTTGTCAATGAGCCTCATGTGGTTTCTAAATCATATCCTCATTACTGGGAAAATTTATCAACTGCCGGATTCGGCATTACGGAAATATAAAGCATTATGTGGATACTTGTTGTTATATTGATTGGGGTGGTGATATTCGGATTAATTGCCGGGTATTTCTACAACCGGAACATTCAGAAGAAAATAGAAAGAGGTGAGCTTGACAAGGCGCCCGAAATTGTAGAAGTGGACAGTGAGTGTTGCGGACAGCATGAAACGTGTGAGAAAGACAGTCTGCTGGCTGCCGTAAGCAAGCAGATAGAATATTACGATGATGAGGATTTGGACCGCTTCAGAGGGTATCCGTCCGACGGCTATACGGAAGAGGAGATAGAGGAGTTCCGGAATGTGATGTTTACCATGCAGGAGGTAGAGGTAGCGGGATGGTGCCGCAGCCTTCAACTTCGGGGTATTGAGTTTCCGGATGAGCTGAAAGATGAATTGTTCCTCATCGTAGGTGAACGGAGAATACACTAAAGTTTAGTTTGTGAGTTTGTAAGTTTGTGGAAAACGCAAGAACTCAAAACTTAAGAACTTAAAAACTTAAGAACTTAAAAGAAATGACCGAACTTTTTCAATACACTTTCTTCCAACATGCCCTGTTAGGAAGCCTCTTTGCCAGCATTGCCTGCGGCATTATCGGAACCTATATCGTAACCCGCCGACTCGTTTTTATCAGCGGAGGAATTACCCATGCATCCTTCGGAGGCATCGGAATCGGACTTTACAGCGGTGTTTCTCCTCTGCTTACTGCAGCCCTCTTTTCTATTCTGTCGGCTTTCGGAGTGGAATGGCTCAGCAAACGAAGCGACATGCGCGAAGATTCAGCTATTGCCGTGTTCTGGACGTTCGGCATGGCCATCGGTATCATTTTCAGTTTTCTTGCTCCCGGATTCACACCCGACTTGTCTTCGTTCCTTTTCGGAAACATTCTGACTATTACCCGTACCGACATTCTGCTGCTTGCGTTGCTCAGTATAGCGCTCGCTGTATTCTTTTCTCTTTTCCTCCGGCCGATTATCGCCATCGCCTTCGACCGTGAGTTTGCCCGCTCGCAACGGATGCCGGTCGTTGCTTTCGAGTATATTCTGATGATGTTTATTGCCTTAACCATCGTTTCTTGTCTGCGCATGGTAGGTATCGTACTGGCTATTTCGCTGCTTACACTACCGCAAATGACTGCCAACTTGTTTACTCACAGTTTCAAACGGATTATTTTCTTATCCATCGCCTTGGGGTATATTGGCTGTTTAGGTGGCTTGCTGCTCTCCTACCAGTTGCAGGTGCCTTCGGGCGCTGCCATCATTTTTGTTTCGATCTTGATTTATGCTGCAGCAAAGGTATACAAACAAGTTTCAAAACGACTTCATGACTGACCCCGACTTCTTCCCTTGCTATCCAAGCATCAATCTGCCTGATGAGCCGTGCCACTCGGAAATAACTTCAAAATGAACAAAAAAAGGAGAGAAAGCCGAAGCCTTCTCTCCCCTGTTTATATCCTTCTAATCAAGAATTACTTGATGTTCGGGTTCAATTTATTCCATTCAGCTACCGGAGGAAGAACGCCCATAGCGATTACTTCGTCACGAAGAGCGCACAAGTGTTCGTAGCTCTTATCCAAAGCAGCCTGTTCTTCTGCAGTACCGTTCAAAGCAGCGCAGTGGCAACCGTCAGCAGTGATAG
>ERZ1027042.201-NODE-201-length-31174-cov-7.115878_pt1 | contig 31174 bp, 31 predicted proteins | sample MGYA00519435_ERZ1027042 | MGnify/ENA primary metagenome ERZ1027042 (study PRJEB26926, sample SAMN06164586) | human gut metagenome | biome: ENVO:00009003; feature: ENVO:2100002; material: ENVO:00002003 | host: Homo sapiens | place: USA | collected 2012 ...
GATGTGTATAAGAGACAGACGCATATTCATGAATATGATAATATAGCACATGTTCGCGGATATGGCGGAATTGGCAGACGCGCTAGATTTAGGTTCTAGTGTCAACAGACGTGCAGGTTCAACTCCTGTTATCCGCATATTTTTAAGGCTGATGCACTTTTTGTGTGTCAGCTTTTTTTGATTTGGAAAATATCAGATTGTGGTGTACAATAAAGAAAACATGTCCGGAAAGGAGGCCAATATGGCAGAGTATGTATTAGAAAACAACATTTTAAAAGTTACGGTGGATTCTAAGGGATGTGAAATAAGAGATGTATTGTGTAAAACTGACAATACACACAGAATGTGGAACGCCAATCCCGAAGGATGGAAAAGAGTTGCACCTGTTCTTTTCCCACTTATTGGCAAATATAAGGATAACCAAAGCATTTATAATGGAAAAGTATATGAAATGGGTCAGCACGGATTTGCAAGAGATATGGAGTTCACACTTGTTAAGCATAATGACGATATGCTGGTTATGAGACTTGAATCCGATGAAAATACTAAAAAGAAATATCCTTTTGATTTTGCATTGGAGCTGGAGTATCACCTTATTGACAATGAGATTAAAGAAGTGTACAGAGTAATCAATAAAGATAATGTAATGATGCATTTCAGCATAGGTGGTCATCCGGCTTTTGTAACACCAGAGAATGATGCAAGCATGGCTGGCTGTAAGATAAGATTTGATGCAGACAGAATTATATATCATCTGATAGGAGATTATCAATTAATGGCTAGGGACGAGTATGAGCTGCCATTAATTAATCATGAATATACAATACAAGAGGACAGCTTTGAAAAAGATGCATTTATAATTGAGGGAAGTCAGGCAGGAACGGTAAGTCTTGTTAAAAATGAAAAGCCTTTTGTTACAGTTAAGTTTGATACGCCTGTATTTGGTCTGTGGTCATGCAAATCAAAAAATGTTCCATTTGTATGTATAGAGCCGTGGTATGGAAGAACAGATGCCATAGATTTTACAGGGGAGCTTAAGGACAGGGAATACAGTAATCATCTTGATGCCGGAGAAGTTTTCGAGAAGTCATTTTCAATCTTATTTTATTAATAACATTATTAACATAAAAACAGCGCCGTATGCCATTGTATGCAATATAGCGCTGTTTTTTATGCAAAGTGATTACTTTAAAAACATATGTATTAAACTGTTATTTGTTTTTGTGTATGGCTGGTAGCGCATAGGCAGGTCAAGCCAGCATTTTTTATCTACAATGCTCTTATAGTGTGAAAATGTATCAAATCCGGCTTTTCCGTGATATGAGCCCATGCCGCTTTCACCGAATCCGCCAAAGCCCATATTGGAAGTTGCAAGGTGAATGATTGTATCATTGATACAGCCACCACCGTAATTGCATCTTGAGGTTACATAATGGGCTTCTTTCTTATTCTTAGTGAATATATACAGAGCAAGCGGGTGCATGTGTGCATTAACAGTGTTTACTGCCTCCTCGACAGAGTGAAAGGTAAGTATAGGCATAAGCGGACCAAAAATTTCTTCCTGCATCACAGCGTCGTCAAATGTAACATTATCCATTATCGTAGGTTCAATACGCAGAGAATCTGCATCTGATGCACCACCAAGAACGACTTTGCTATTATCGATAAGACCTGATATTCTGTTAAAATGCTTTTCATTAACAATTTTGCCATAATCATTGTTGTTAAGTGGAGAATCTGTAAACTGGCGCTTTGTTTCGTGGATAAGTTCTTTCACAAGCTGGTCTTTGATACTGTCCTGAACATATATGTAATCAGGCGCAACACATGTCTGCCCGCAGTTTAAGAATTTGCCGAATACAATTCTTCTGGCAGCGAGCTTTAAGTCCGCAGATTCTGTTACTATACATGGGCTTTTTCCGCCAAGCTCAAGTGTTACCGGGGTTAAGTATTCAGCGGCTTTGCGCATAACTTCTTTGCCGACAGCCTGGCTTCCTGTAAAGAATATATAATCAAAATGTTCATTAAGCAGACAGTTATTTTCAGCTCTTCCGCCAGTTACAACAGATACATAAGCAGGGTCAAATACTTCTTTTATTATGAGGCACATAACATCGCTGACATAAGGTGAGTACGCACTTGGTTTAAGAATCGCAGTGTTTCCTGCGGCAATTGCATCAACAAGGGGTTCCATTGTCAGAAGAAATGGATAATTCCAAGGACTCATAATAAGGACAACTCCGCGTGGTGACGGCTTCTTAAAGCTTCTGGAATGAAATTGCGCAAGGGGTGTTGGGACATTTTTCTCTCTGCTGAATTTCCTAATATGTTTTAGCATATAAGATATCTCGCTGAGAGTAAGCCCGACTTCACACATATAACTTTCAAACTGGCTTTTGCCAAGGTCTTTATAGAGAGCATCAAATATTTCATTCTCATGTTTCTTAATTGCCGAATATAGTTTCTTTAAGGCATCAATTCTTACATTTACATCAAGTGTTGTACCTGTAAGAAAGAAATGTCGCTGCGATTGTACAAGTTTATTGATTTGTGTAGCTTCCATATCATACCTCATTTTCACGTGTATTATCTTTCATAAGTTTATAGTAGAATTGTTCGAGTGTCTTAGCGTCCATAAGATGTAGGACGGATTTTGCGGACATTCAAAATAAAAAAGAATGTGGAGGTAACAGACAATGGCAAAGACAATTTTTGAGGAAATGGGCGGCAAATACGAAAGGCAAGGCGATTACTTAATACCTTGTTTGACTGTACCCGCCGAAGAAGAACAGCCGATAGGCATCTGGGGACAGCGGAATTTGGATTATCTGAAGCATCACTGTAAAGTTACATACACCAATCTTCTTACAAGCGGCAGACTTAACGCTTACCTTGCCGACATTGACAGACAGGCACAGGAACGCTTTGAAAGGCTCATAGAGGGTATGAAACAGGCACAGGGCATAACGGAACAGCTAAAGGCAGAAAACGCCTTAGAATGGACAGGATGCCTCAATAACATAAGGGCTTGTGCGAGGGAGATTGTGGAAAAGGAAATTATTTTTGCATAAACAGATGATTAGTGGCAGGGGGAAATCCTGCCGCTTTTTCTGCTTTAGTTTGTCAGCTTGACAAATAAAGGGTTAAGGAATATAATTAGATTCAGTATTATACAAGGAGTTAATAAATATGCGGCAAGGTATTCTTAAATAAACTGTCAATTTGATAGTGGGAACAAAAAGTAGCAGTCCCGTTTCACTTTTAATATGGGGCTTAGTTTTTTGTACCCAGTTTAAGAATACTTTTATCATGTAATTTTATATGCCCGAAAACATATAAGTGTTTTGGGGCTATTGGAGTTATTTACCCAGTGATAGGAGTATTTATCACTGGGTATTTTTATGCCCTTTTTTGGGTGTTGATAGGAGGAAAATCACATGAAAATAATTAACTTAGGCATTCTGGCTCACGTTGACGCAGGAAAGACAACATTAACGGAAAGTTTATTGTATACCAGTGGTGCAATTGCAGAACTAGGGAGCGTAGATGAAGGCACAACAAGGACAGATACAATGAATTTGGAGCGTCAAAGGGGAATCACTATCCAGACAGCAGTGACATCTTTTCAGTGGGAGGATGTAAAAGTCAACATTATAGATACGCCAGGCCATATGGATTTTTTGGCGGAAGTATACCGTTCTTTATCCGTATTAGACGGAGCAGTATTATTAGTTTCTGCAAAGGATGGCATACAGGCACAGACCCGTATACTGTTTCATGCACTACAGACAATGAAGATTCCGACAATTTTTTTCATCAATAAAATTGACCAAGAGGGGATTGATTTGCCAATGGTATATCGGGAAATGAAAGCAAAGCTTTCTTCGGAAATTATAGTGAAGCAAAAGGTTGGGCAGCATCCCCATATAAATGTAACGGACAATGACGATATGGAACAGTGGGATGCGGTAATTATGGGAAACGATGAACTATTAGAGAAATATATGTCAGGGAAACCGTTTAAAATGTCAGAACTGGAACAGGAAGAAAACAGGAGATTCCAAAACGGAACGTTATTTCCCGTTTATCACGGAAGCGCTAAAAACAATCTGGGGATTCGGCAGCTTATAGAAGTGATTGCCAGTAAATTTTATTCATCAACGCCTGAAGGTCAATCTGAACTATGCGGGCAGGTTTTTAAGATTGAATATTCAGAGAAAAGGCGGCGTTTTGTTTATGTGCGTATATATAGCGGAACATTGCATTTGAGGGATGTTATTAGAATATCTGAAAAAGAGAAAATAAAAATCACAGAGATGTGTGTTCCGACAAACGGTGAATTATATTCATCCGATACAGCCTGCTCTGGTGATATTGTAATTTTACCAAATGATGTTTTGCAGCTAAACAGTATTTTGGGGAACGAAATGCTGTTGCCGCAGAGAAAATTTATTGAAAATCCTCTCCCTATGCTCCAAACAACGATTGCAGTAAAGAAATCTGAACAGCGGGAAATATTGCTTGGGGCACTTACAGAAATTTCAGATGGCGACCCTCTTTTAAAATATTATGTGGATACTACAACGCATGAGATTATACTTTCTTTTTTGGGGAATGTGCAGATGGAAGTCATTTGTGCCATCCTTGAGGAAAAATATCATGTGGAGGCAGAAATAAAAGAGCCTACTGTTATATATATGGAAAGACCGCTTAGAAAAGCAGAATATACCATCCACATAGAAGTCCCGCCAAATCCTTTCTGGGCTTCTGTCGGGTTGTCCATAGAGCCGCTCCCTATTGGAAGCGGAGTGCAGTATGAAAGCAGAGTTTCACTTGGATATTTAAACCAATCGTTCCAAAATGCGGTTATGGAGGGGGTTCTTTATGGCTGCGAGCAGGGGCTGTATGGATGGAAAGTGACAGACTGTAAAATCTGTTTTGAATATGGATTGTATTATAGTCCTGTAAGTACCCCCGCAGACTTTCGGCTGCTTTCCCCTATCGTATTGGAGCAGGCTTTAAAAAAAGCAGGGACAGAACTATTAGAGCCATATCTCCACTTTGAAATTTATGCACCGCAGGAATATCTCTCACGGGCGTATCATGATGCTCCAAGGTATTGTGCAGATATTGTAAGTACTCAGATAAAGAATGACGAGGTCATTCTGAAAGGAGAAATCCCTGCTAGATGTATTCAAGAATACAGGAACGATTTAACTTATTTCACAAATGGGCAGGGAGTCTGCTTGACAGAGTTAAAAGGATACCAGCCAGCTATTGGTAAATTTATTTGCCAACCCCGCCGCCCGAATAGCCGTATAGATAAGGTTCGGCATATGTTCCACAAGTTAGCTTAACAGCTTGCAAAAGTCATATAAAATGAGATTTGAAAGGATTAGAGACTAATTATGATGAAATGCGAATGGATATTGTGTCCTGTTTGTGGGAGCAAAACCCGTAATAAAATTAGGAAGGACACTGTTTTGGAGAATTATCCCCTTTATTGTCCAAAATGCAGACAAGAAAGCTTGATTAAAGTTGACAACTTGAAGATAACTGTCATCAAAGAGCCAGACGCTTAAGACGCAGAGCCGATGAAATTGTGGAACAATTCACGAATCATCGGCTCTTTTTGTTTCGTATTTGAAAGAACAAACTCACCAAATAAAAAAAACGATATTCGGGTGGGTTATTTTGTTATACCCTAAATTACCCTCTGAATTTGTTTTTAAATTTGGAGGGATTTTTTTATGTTCTTTTTTCGGGCGGTTATTCATCTGCTCATACGAAGTAAAATTTATCAATACATAGCATATCAGAGAATGGCAGGAAACCAGTTAAAAAAATTTCTGCCAGTGCAACGGTACTTCTCACCTTGAAAGTAGAAGTACAATCTCCATACAATAGAATTACTATTTCCTATAACCGTAAAGGTCACAGAGCCTTTGCGGTTTTTCTTTTGTCGATTTTTGTTGGAAAGTGCCGTAGGGCTGTTTCTGATATGCGGTGTCGTTCTCCGCCTCTCCATCTGGATTTTTTACATTTCAAAAATTCAGATTGGAGGACAATACGGTGAAATACGCACCAAGAAAGGTATATATCAAAGAAAGCGGCGGCTATGTGGAACTGTCCTATACAGATTTCTGCCGCCGCAGGAACGCCGACCAGACCTACATGGACAAGCTGTTTATCCCTGTACAGGGCTGTTTGCTTGAAGTTGTGAGGGAGCAATATACGGACTTCTACCGTGATAAAGAACGGTGGCGTTATCTGCAAAAATTAGATGCGAAGAACAGCCTGCTTTCTCTGGATGGATTTATAGACAGCGAGGGCAATCCTCTGGACTTCATCGCTGATGAAGCGGCGGACATTGCGGAAACCGTTGTCAATGCGGTTATGGTGGACAGGCTGAAAGCCGCCCTGCATTTGTTGTCGGAGAGTGAACAGGCATTGATTCATGCCATCTTCTTTGACGGTCTTACCGAGCGTGAGGTTGGATTGCGGTTAGGATTGACCCAGAGCGTTGTGAACAAACGCAAAGCCAGAATCCTAATAAAACTAAGAAAGATAATAGAAAATTAAAATTTAAGGCGTTCAGCCCCCTTGTTTTTTCCTTTGGGAAAATGAGGGGGCTTTTCTCTGCCCTCTCAATCAATTCTGATTGGAGGAAATAAGAATGGCATACAACCACGGACGGGAGGACAGGAAATGGCGTATCTGGAAAGAAGCGGAGGAAAAGTTGCTGCGTGAGTATGGCGTTGATGAAACGACCATTGAGCAGATACGAATAGCGGACAGGGCAGACTTCAATTCCAACAGGCGGTTTTACCGATGGACGAATGACGTTGCGGAATACCTTGAGGACATGGCAGACAGGGAGCGGCAGGCAGAAGTGGGTACGGTTGAGGAGTTACTGGACGAGATTGAGAGCGAAAATCTCTATCAAGTATTAGTCACGGTGGACGGGCGTACCTTGAAAATCGTTCTGCTGAAAATGCAGGGATATTCCACAAAGGAGATTGCCCCGCTTGTGCATTTGACGACTGGTGCTATCTATGCGAGGTTAGACCATCTGCGGAAGAAGCTTCGGAAAATTTTATAAACGTCTAATACATCCCATTATCCTGCGGGCTACTGGGTGGGGAGTGGAATCTCCCCGCTTATTTTTTGGCAGGAGGAGAACGGGATGGCATATCAGGCTAAGGCGTACACGCTTCGGGAGGAATCCACGGAAAGCGGCACAAGGTATTTTATCAGCTTTAAGGACGGGCAGGGCAAATCCCACGAGTTGGAAGTGTCGGAACAGTTCTTTATGGAGTTTCGGCAGATGGAGCGCAGGAACAGGAATCTTCTCCAATGGGACGAGCGGCACAGGGAGTTTAATGAGGTATGGGACGAAACCCTTTACAGACGAGCGTTGCGTGTGCCTAAGAGCCTTGATGAACGCATGATTGAAGAAGAACGGAATGAAACGCTCTGTAAGGCGGTTGGGAGCCTGCCAGAGATACAAAGGCGGCGTTTCCTGCTCTACTACGAGTATGAGTTCAATTTTTACCAAATCGCCGCTATGGAGCATTGCACCGCTTCAGCAATACAGAAATCTGTTGCGATTGCAAAGGAGAAAGTAAAGGCGGAAATGAGGAAGTATCTCCAACCGTGACCGACACCGCCCGAAAAAGAAATCTGTTTTTTATTTGTGTGGGATTGGCGGCATTACATACTCTCATTTTTTTCATGGGAGTAAATCTATTTTTAAGGAGGTCAACGCCTATGTGCAACGAAAACAAAGACACCGCCCGAAAGGAGGAAAGCCATGCAGAAGTTACAGACAGTCAACGCCGAAACGCTCCTTTATGAGCCGCTTGAGAAGCCGTCCTTTGTGGTGGACAGCCTTATCCCAACAGGCTTGTCGCTGTTCTGCGGCTCACAGAAGATAGGCAAGAGCTGGCTCATGCTGAAGCTATGCTTATGCGTGTCGCAGGGAATCCCTTTATGGGACATGCCGACAATGGAGGGCGACGTGCTTTACCTCTGCCTTGAGGACACGTTCTGCCGCATACAGGACAGGTTATTCCGCTTGACGGACGAAGCGAGCGGGCGGCTTCACTTTGCCGTGGCAAGCTGCAAGCTGTCAGACGGTCTTATCGTGCAGTTGGAAGATTATTTGAAAGACTATCCAGACAGTAGGCTCATTGTGATTGATACCTTGCAGAAAGTCCGAACCGCATCTAAAGATAACGCCTATGCAAGCGACTATGGGGACATTTCCCTAATCAAAGATTTTGCCGACAGGCACTCTCTGGCGGTCATTGTCGTACACCACATCCGAAAGCAGAACGACAGCGACGTGTTCAACAAGGTGTCTGGGACGACAGGCTTAACGGGGAGTGCGGACGCTACCTTTGTTCTGGAAAAGGAGAAACGTGCGTCTGACACCGCCAAGCTGTATGTGACGGGCAGGGACACGCCCTATCAGGAATACACGCTGCGTTTCCGTGATTGCAGTTGGGAACTGGTGGAGAGGAAAACACAGGAGCAGCTTGCGAAAGAAACGATACCAGACGTCCTTTTTCGGTTGGTGGATTTTATGAGGGATAAGGAAGAATGGGCAGGCACGGCAACGGAACTGTTAGCCGCTATGGGGGAAACGGAAACCGTACCCACGGTGATTACGAAATGGCTGAATGAATACCGCACCACATTTTTAAGCGAGAACCGTATCTGCTACCAGTACAGCCGCAGGAAAGACGGCAGGCAGATTGCCCTTGCAAGGAGGGCGGGTGACAGCGGTGACGGTGGTGACAGCGGTATTGGGATACCCTCTGTTACTGTCATTGACGCTTAAAGCCATGTAAGAATAACGGTTCTGCCCTGTGGGTGACAGTGGTGACGGTGGTGACAGTGATTTTAGGATACCCCGCCGCTGTCATCCCTACGGGAGAACACCCCGCAAACGCAAAATGCAGGCGTGGGATTCACCCGCCCTTTTCGGGCGTGTAAAATCACCCCTGCGGTCAGAAAAATCTCTCCGATTTTTCCGACTGCGTTTACAGGGTGTAACACACTACACTTTGCCCTGCAAAGTCGTGTGCCAGACGTTCCCTCTGGACTCCCTTAAAGCAGGGCTGTCGCCCTGCTATCCTACGCCTTGCGGCTTCGGATAAAAGAATGTCGGGGTGACGGTGACGGCTCATGCGAGGGGGGTATCCCAATATCGCTGTCACCACTGTCACCGCTGTCACCCAAAGGGCAGTTACCCGCCGAAGAAAGGAAGATGATGGATTATGCCATACGCAATCCTGCGTTTCCAGAAACGCAAAGCGGGCGGCGTTGCGGCTTGTGAACGCCACAACGAGCGGAAGAAAGAAGCCTACAAAAGCAATCCAGATATAGATATGGAACGCTCTAAAAATAACTACCACCTTGTAAAACCGCCACGCTACACCTACAAGAAAGAGATTAACCGCATGGTAGCCGAAGCGGGGTGCAGGACGAGGAAAGACAGCGTGATGATGGTGGAAACGCTTATCACGGCTTCGCCAGAATTTATGAACCAGTTACCGCCCGAAGAACAGAAAGCGTATTTTACGATGGCTCTGGATTTCATTTCAGAGCGTGTCGGGGAGAAAAATATCCTCTCCGCAGTCGTCCACATGGACGAGAGAACGCCGCATATGCACCTCTGTTTTGTGCCGATTACACCAGACAACAAGCTGTCAGCGAAAACCATTTTAGGCAACCAGAAATCATTATCCGAGTGGCAGACCGCCTACCATGAGCGGATGTCCTCACGGTGGAATCAGCTTGAACGGGGGCAGTCCTCAATGGAAACCAAGCGGAAACACGTCCCCACATGGCTCTATAAATTGGGCGGCAGGCTTGATAAACAGTATGGGGAAATCGTGTCTGCCCTGTCCGACATCAACGCCTTTAACGCAGGGAAGAAGCGTGACAAGGCTCTGGAACTGATAGCGGCATGGCTCCCAGACGTGGAGAAATTCTCAAAGGAAATCAGTAAGCAGAGTGCCTATATCGACAGCCTAAAGGAGCAAATCGGGCAGGAATCGGACTATGCGGGGCGTATGCGTGATGAAAAGTACGAGCAGGAACTAAAGGTACAGAAAGCAAATCAGAAGATATTTGAGTTGCAGAGAACCAACGAGCAGATGGGGCGGCTGCTCTCAAAGATACCGCCCGAAGTGTTGGAAGAATTACAAAGAACAGGCAGAAACAAATCAAGAGAAAGGTAAAAAGTGAATGAAGAAACAGGATTTTAAGGTGTTAAAGACCAAAGATTTATACCCGTTTCCCGACAATCCGTTTCATGTAGTGGAGGATGAAACGCTGTCAGAGTTAGCGGAAAGCATTAAGGAATTTGGCATTGTCACGCCGATAATCACACGCCCGAAAGAGGACGGGAACGGTTATGAAGTGATTGCGGGACAGCGGCGTGTCCGTGCGTCCGAGCTTGCAGGGATAAATACCGTGCCTGCGTTTGTCCTGCCCTTAGACCGTGACCGAGCCATCATTACCCTTGTAGACAGTAATTTACAGCGTGAAAATATCCTGCCGAGTGAGCGGGCGTTTGCCTACAAGATGAAATCCGAAGCCATGAAAAGGCAGGGTTTCCGCACAGACTTAACCTCGTCACAAGTTGTGACGAAGTTGCGGACGGACGACAAGGTGGCACAGGGCTTCGGCGTGGGCAGGATGACCGTGCAGCGTTTTATACGCTTGACGGAACTGATACCGCCGATTTTGCAGATGGTGGACGAGGGGAAAATCGCCCTTACGCCTGCGGTGGAACTGTCCTTTTTAAAGAAAGACGAGCAGGAAAACCTCTTTGCCACGATGGAGAGCGAAGAAGCAACGCCCTCACTCTCACAGGCACATCGGATGAAAAGCATGAGCCAGAGCGGGCGGCTTGACATGGATACGATATTTGCGATTATGACGGAGGAAAAGGGAAACCAGAAAGAAACCTTGAAAATCAACACAAGCAAGCTGAAAAAGTATTTTCCGAAGAACACAACGCCAAAGCAGATGGAGGAAACCATCATCAAACTTTTGGAACGTGAGTTGCAGAGGAAACGTAACCGTGACAGCCGCTAATCTTCTCTTTTCGGGTGGTAAATACAGGAATTTGGAACAGGAGAAAGACAGAATTTTAAGGAAAATGAGGTAAGGAATGAGAGAAATCCAGTATGAGATTGTAAAGGAAATCGCCGTATTGTCTGCGAGTGACAGCGGATACACAAAGGAAATCAATCTTATCTCATGGAACGGGAGAGAGCCGAAATATGACATCCGCAGCTTTTCCCCGAACCGTGAGAAGTGCGGGAAAGGCATCACGTTGAACGCTGATGAAGCGGCGGCACTCCTTGAAGCATTACAGAAAGAATTGAACAGCGGGGATTGATGGTATCTGATTGACAGGGCGGGGCGTTTCCAGACGTTCTCCTGCCCTGTCTGGAAAGGAAGATTTAAGTATGGGCGAGGATAAGAAAGCAGATAAAAAGAGAAAGCGTATCGTGCCGAAAGCACCAGTGCAGATGATAATCAGCCGTGAATATGTCGGCACACAGACAGTCACAGAAGCGTTTATCCCGATTATCTCCGAGGATATTCGGAAGAAGATTGCCGAGGGCGACACCTTCGACAATGAGGGGCTGTCCGCTTAGAATGTACGCAATGGGACATGAAAACAGATAGGACAGATACGGAGGTTTTACAGTATGGCAGGAATCAAAGAAGAAAAGAAAATCTATTTAGTCGGCATTTATTGCCGCTTATCTAAAGACGATGGTACGGATAACGAGAGTGCGAGCATTGCGACACAGAAATCCATCCTTGCGGATTATGTGAAAAAGCAGGGATGGCACTTAGCAAAAACGTATGTGGACGATGGTTACTCTGGTACAAATTTCCAAAGATCAAGTTTCCAGAATATGATAAAAGACATTGAAAGCGGTCTGATAAATTGCGTGATTACGAAAGATTTATCCCGTCTGGGGAGAAACTATCTTGATTGTGGGTTATATCTGGAAGTTTTCTTCCCAGAGCATAACGTGAGGTATATAGCGGTCAATGACGGCGTGGACACGCTCAATAAATCGGCGATGGACATCACGCCTTTCCGCAACATCCTAAACGAAATGTATTCTGCCGATGTGTCGGTCAAGATAAAATCGGCGTACCGTGCGAGGTTTCAGCAGGGGAAATTCATGGGAACAACAGCCCCTTATGGCTATGTCAAAGACCCTGCCGACCACAACCATCTGTTGATAGATGACAAGGTTGCCCATGTGGTAAGGGAGATATTCGACCTTGCGTTAGCGGGCAACGGAATCGCCAAAATCCGTAAGCACATCAACAAACAGCATATCCTACGCCCTGCCGCTTATGCGGTCACACAGGGGGCGATAGGCTATGAGCGGCACTTTGAAGATAACGAGGAGAACCGTTATATTTGGAGCGAGAACAGCATAAGGGGAATTTTAAGAAGCCCGATATATGCGGGAAACCTTGCAGGCTACAAGCGGATTGCCGCCAACATGAAAAGCAAGAAACGCCCCTCTAAGCTGCCCGAAGAATGGGAAGTGATACCCGATACCCATGAGGGGATAGTCACGCAGGAAGAATTTGATACCGTACAGCAGCTTATGACGAGCCGCAGGCGGGAGCAGAACGCAGGGGGATTTGAGAATATCTTTTCGGGCGTTATCAAATGTGCGGACTGCGGCTATGCAATGCGGGCGGCGAGTGCCAACAGGAGGAAACGCCCCGACATCATCGACTGCGTACAATATACCTGCAATAATTATGGCAGATATGGCAATGTTATGTGTACCGCACATAGCATTGAAGCGAGGGATTTATTCAACGCTGTCCTTGCCGACATCAACCGATTTGCGGATATGGCGGTCAATGATGAAAAGGCGGTAAGGGCGATTGAAAAGCGGCTCACGGAAACAGACCAGAGCAGGGCAAGGGCACTGGAAAAGGAGCAGAGAAAGCTAAACAAACGCCTTGCAGAACTGGACAGGCTGTTTTCCTCACTCTATGAAGATAAGGTGATGGAGCGTATTACGGAGCGGAATTTTGAGATGATGTCGGGGAAGTACCAGAAAGAACAGCTTGAAATCGAAGCAAGATTGAGGGAGGTAACGGAAACGCTCAACGACAGCTATGAGAAGTCGCAGGGTGTCCGTGATTTCCTCTCCCTAATCCGTAATTACCAAGGCTTAAAGGAACTGGACGCAACCATCATAAACGCACTCATAGACAAGATACTTGTTTCGGAACGTGAGAAACTTACAGACGGAACGGTAAGACAGGAAATCAAGATTTATTATAAATTCATCGGCTTTGTCGGTGAATTACATATCACGCCAACCAAGCGGTGGACGGCGTTAAAGCCTAAGAATTGTACGGTGTGCGGTGTTGAATATGTTCCCCGCTCTGCAATATCAAAGTATTGCCCAGAGTGCAGAAAAAGGATAAGAAAGGTTCAAGGAACGGAAACGAAACGCAGGAGCAGGGAGCGAAACAGACAGGCATGTATTGAACTGTCCGCAAAAAATGACCGACTGAACCGGAACAGGGTAGAGAGGGTTAGCCTCTTTGTCAGCATACCCTGCAAGCTTAGGAATATCCTCCTCTTTAATCTCAGGAATTGTATCGCCAATGTTAAATCTTGCTTTCATATCTTTGACTGCCTGTATAAATGCTTTGGCAGCAGTCTCATCTGGTATATCCTTATCTGCAACACCGGCGGCAATTGCAAGTTCATGCAGCTTCTTATAGATGGATTCTCCATAGCTTTCAAGAACCATTGGGAGAATTACTGCATTTGCAAGTCCATGAGGAACATTATATTCGCCACCGAGAGAATGTGCAACTGCATGGACATATCCTACATATGATTTAGTGAATGCACATCCGGCATAATAAGCAGCTTTAAGCATATTCTTTCTTGCTGTTGTATCAGAACCGTTAGTGTATGCTCTGTCAAGATTGTTAAATATTAACTCAGTAGCCATAAGTGCATCTTTTCTTGTACCCGGAGTTGTTGAGTTTCCGATGTAGGCTTCAACGGCATGTGTAAGTGCATCCATTCCGGTAGTTGCGGTAATTGAAGCAGGAAGTGTAAGGGTTACCTTCGGGTCAAGGACTGCATATCTTGGAATAAGCGGAAAGTCGTTAATAGCATATTTGTGGCGGGTTGTGGCGTCTACAATTACGGCTGCAAGAGTAGTTTCACTTCCAGTTCCTGCTGTTGTAGGAATTGCAACCAGCAGAGGAAGCTTTGCATGGACCTTAAGGATTCCTCCAAGCTTAGACAGATGTGTCTTAGGTCTTGCAATTCTTACGCCAACAGCTTTGGCACAGTCCATGCTTGAACCGCCGCCAAAGCCTATTATGCAGTCACATTTGTTATCTTTATATATGGCAAGTGCCTCTTCCACAGTATCAGTTGTAGGGTTAGCTACAGTTTTATCGTAAACATGGTATTCAATGCCGGCATTGTCGAATACATCTGTAAGCATAGAGAGAATGCCAAGCTTTGCAATTCCGGAATCAGTAATAATTATAGGACATGATTTCTTCTTTTTGTTAAGTACAGATGGAATGTCAGATAACGCACTTATAATTTTAGGCTTCCTGTATGGAAGAAATGGTAGTGCAATCTTGAAGACAGTCTGAAAACTTCTGCAGTATATTTTCTTGAAAATGTTCATTGTACACCTCTTTTGGATTTAAAATATTTTGATTACCAAATTATAATGCGTTAGCGAGTTATTTACAAGTAAATATGTGTAATTAATTTGTATACAAGATATAATATGATAAAGAGAGGGGATATATGGATATAGGAAAAATAAGAGAAGCATGTACATTAAGGAAGATAAATGATGGTTGATTTTTAAAATATCGGGCATATTATAATAGCAGATATATTTCTAAAATGTTTATAAAGGCGAGTCGCGGCTATTGACTTTTTAGGGATGTTTTGATAGTCTGTGTGTAGAAAGTTTACCACTGACCGATAGGTGGTATATAAATGGTCGGGTTGAAAGTTTACCGCTGACCAATATGCGGTATATAAATGGTTGGGTCGAAAGTTTATCCTCCGCCAGCGATGGTGGAGGATTTTTTTACTAAAGGAAGGATATGTATGAAGAAAACCGGTTTTTATATTATAAAGGATTCTTTTTTTGATGATATGAATGAACCATATCTTAAAGGTAATAAAGAAGGAAATAGACCGCATTATTATTGTTTTGAAGATTCTGTTACGGGATTGTATTGGATGATTCCATTATCGAGCAGAATTGACAAGTACAAAAAGATTATGGACAACAAGAAGAAGGCAGGAAAGCCGTGCGATATTATACATATTGTGAAACTGGATGATGACAGAGAAAGTGCTTTTTTGATTCAGGATATGTTTCCTATTACAGAAGACTACATAGAGCGTGAATATACGATTGTCGGGAATCATTTAATGTTAACCAGCGAGCATACAGTAAAAGCTATTGAACAAAAGGCAAGAAAAGTAATGGGAATGTTAAAGAGAGGTGTTAAGTTTACACCGACACAGCCGGATGTTATGAAAATATATGATAAATTAACTAAGAAATAATGGTTGTAGAGAGGCGTGGGTAATTCCCGAATCCTAATAATTCATTAGCGGGTAGGCAGTCAGAGTGACGGCTGTCTTTTTTTATAGACAAGAAAGGAGCAATAGTATGTGTTTTTATTGTAAATGTAAAACAACAAAACCATCGGTTACAACACATGTTGTTACTTTTGATAATTGTGTAATTATAATTAAGAATGTTCCTTGTGAGGAATGTGAGGAATGTGGAGAAAAGTATTTTTCAGATGAAGTCATGTCCCGTTTGGAAAAGATTGTAGAAAAGGCAAGAGAGATTGCCAGTGAAGTATATGTTACCGATTATAAAGTTGCATAAGGCGCCAGACTTTATAAAAAGCACCTTATGCATAAGAATTATTAATTAGTCAGGAATTTGCAGTCCGGTTCCATCCATATGAAAATTCTCAGTATTAATAAGCTGTGATACAGGCACGATTTCGTATCCTTGGGACTGCAGCCCGGTTATTACAGATTCGAGAGCTTCAGCTGTATATTTAGCACCGTTGTGCATAAGAATTATGGAACCGTTCTTAAGAGCTTTATGTGTTGTAACGGTCTTAATTATGTTGTCGGTTCCATAGTCCTTCCAGTCAAGGGAATCTACATCCCATTCTATAGGATAGAAGTTACAGCCATAGACTGTATCAATAAGTGTTGAATTATAATCACCGTATGGCGGGCGGAACAGGAAGCTCGTGTATCCGGTGATTTCTTTTATTTTATTGGCAACAGACATGATTTCATCTTTCTGCTCACTTACAGAAAGTTTACTCATTTCTTTATGGTTCTGGCTGTGATTGCCGAGGTCGTGTCCACGGTTATAGATTTCAAGAACCTTATCAGGGTAGCTGTCCACCCAGCCTCCGGTCATGAAAAATGTGGTTTTGATATTATATTTATCAAGAATGTCAAGAATTTTTATAGTATCTTCATCGCCCCATGCGGCGTCAAATGATATGGAAACATATTTTTTGGAGGTATCAAGATTAGTCTTTTTACTAAGGTCAACACAGTATATAGGAAGTTTACGGCTGCCTATGCTGCAATTGCCCATGATTGCGCCGCCGCCAATTCCGTTTCCCTGATTGGATGAGTTGTATGGCGGTAATCTGTCGGAATCTGATGGAATTGACGGATTAGAGCTGATTGAATCATTTGATGAACCGGATTTATCGGAAGTACCTGAACTGTCTGATGATTTAGGTGGCTTATTAGTAATTGTAGATGTGTTTGGAGAATTTTCGGAAGAGGATTGCTTATGTCTTGCGGTTATTATGCTGCAGATTACTAAAATGATTATAACGCAGTATATGAATATAATGCGCATTTTCTTATTAGAAAAAAGAGACATACTGATACCTCGGATAATGCTTAGTATCAATATATCTCTTTACATTTTAAAAAATTACTGCTTTTTATTATTAGTTAGCAGAAGAACTGCTTTCTGTTGCAGATGTATCTTTAACAAGACCATTAGGATGGAGTGAAACATTTAATTCACTTGTGCTTTCATCGTAATCATCGCCAAGAATCTGCTTAACGAGAGTATGGCAGTATGAAAGGCTGAAATCAGAGCAGCCGGAATCGTTGCGGATTGCGTTGCCTGATGCCAGTGATTCTGTGTAATCACTTAATTTATATGTAGTGATTGCTTTCTTGCCGAAAAGCTTCTGTGTTATGACAGGTGTAAGATTATAATTCTTAACATAACAGCCTGTTTCATCTTTAACAAGTGTCATCTTAGCCATACCGCCTATCATACGAGGCTTCTGATCCTGATTAGAAACGAAGTTACCAAGTGAATAGTATACAAGCATTTCATGCCCCTTAGTATCAGATACAACCTCGACAGGTTCAAGAACATGAGGATGTGTACCTATAACTACATCAACACCAAGGCTTAAGAAAAGCTGTGTCCAGTAATTCTGGTTAGAATCTGGTGTGTAGACATATTCAGTACCCCAGTGTGGAAGTACAATAACCATATCAGCAAGCTGTTTAGCCTTAGTTACATCTGCTGTAATCTTATCTTTATCAAGCATGTTTACAATATAAGGCTTGGAATCAGGGATAGGAATTCCATTAGTTCCGTATGTGTAGTTAAGAAATGCTATCTTGAAGCCTTCTTTTTCATAAACATATATATTCTCATAGTCTTCCTCTGTTTCGTTGATACCAAGAACAGTAGTATCAGGATGATAAGTCTTCCAGAATGAAAGGCAGTTCTCAACCCCCTTAAGCCCCTTGTCTAATGTGTGGTTGGTAGCATGAAGGATAATATTGAATCCTGCTTTAACTTCTGCATCACCAAGTGCCCATGGTGAGTTAAATGTTGGATATCCTGTGTAAGCAAAATCAGAACCGCCGAGGATTGTTTCCTGATTGACGATTTTTATGTCTGCAGAGCTTATATCCTTAGCTATGTTAGTGTAGAGGTGGTCGAAGTTGTAAGTTCCATCATCCATAAGACCACTTTTTACAACACCTTCATGCATAAGCATATCACCAATCATCATAAGGTCGACTTCGACAGTCGGAACCTTGGTTGTAGTCTCTTCCTCTGTTGTGGGTTCAGCAGTAGTCTCATTATTCTGGTTATCAGCAACAGAAGGATTATTTTCTTTTTTGTGACTTCCAATAACAGCGAATACGATACCTATAGTTACAACAAAGAGTACAGCAGCAATGATAGCAATGAGTTTTACATTAAGTTCAGAGCGTCTGCGTCTCTTAAGAGGTACATTTGTTTTCTTAGCCATAATTTATCTCCCTTAAAATTATTAATATATGTCTTAAAAAGACGAAATATGCATAACTATGGTACATTAAGAAACAAAATTATTCAAGAAAAATATTTGTATTATACACAAAGAGATTAAAATGTAGTATATTTATAAAAGTTGGCAATAAGCCACAATAAGAAATATATAATTATAACGGAGGTTTCTTATGAGCAGATACACTAAGGACGATATATTCAGAATGGTTGAAGAAGAGGATGTAGAGTTTATACGTCTTCAGTTTACAGATATTTTTGGAACACTTAAGAATATTGCAATTACTTCAAGCCAGCTTGAGAAGGCACTTGATAACAAATGCATGTTTGACGGTTCTTCTGTTGAAGGCTTTGTAAGAATTGAAGAGTCAGATATGTATCTGTATCCTGACTATGATACATTTGAAATATTTCCATGGAGACCACAGCAGGGAAAGGTTGCAAGACTTATCTGTGATGTGTATACACCAGATGGCAAGCCTTTTGAGGGCGACCCAAGATGGATACTTAAGAAAACTATTAAAGAAGCGAATGAAATGGGATACCGCTTTGATGTCGGTCCTGAATGTGAATTTTTCTTATTCCATACAGATGACAATGGACTTCCAACAACTTTAAGCCATGAAAAAGCTGGATATTTTGATCTTGGACCTAATGACCTGGGCGAGAATATAAGAAGAGATATGGTTCTTACTCTTGAGGATATGGGGTTTGAGATTGAGGCTTCACATCATGAGGTTGCTCCTGCACAGCATGAGATTGATTTTAAATATGATGAGGCTTTAAAGACAGCAGATAATATACAGACATTTAAGATGACAGTTAAGACAATTGCCAAGAGACATGGACTTTATGCAACATTTATGCCAAAGCCAAAGTTTGGTATCAGCGGTTCTGGAATGCATATTAATATGTCACTTGCAACTGAAGAGGGTAAGAATATATTTGCAGATGAGAATGGAAAGATTGGTTTATCAGATGATGCATATCATTTTATTGCTGGTATTATGAAGCACGCAAGAGGTATGTCAGCAATAACTAATCCGCTTGTTAATTCATATAAAAGACTTGTTCCGGGATATGAAGCACCTGTATATATAGCATGGTCAGCAAAGAACAGAAGTCCGCTTATAAGAATACCTGCATCAAGAGGAAATGGAACAAGAGTTGAGTTAAGAAATCCGGATCCTACAGCTAATCCATATCTCGTGCTGGCACTCTGCCTTGCAGCAGGACTTGATGGTATTAAGAACAAGATAGAAGTACCTGAGAGTGTTGACTGCAATATATATGAGATGACACCTGGCGAGAGAAGGGCAGCAGGAATAGAGAATATGCCGGCAGACCTTAAGGAAGCTGTTGACTGTCTTGTGGCAGATGAGTTTTTATGCAGCGTACTTGGAGAACATATTACAACCAAATATGTTGAAGCTAAGATGAAAGAATGGGAAAACTACACAACAAGAGTCTCACAGTGGGAAATTGATGAATATCTCTACAAGTATTGATTAAACATGGTAAAGCGTATGCTAAGTAGAAAAGGAGTTAATTGATGTCCACATTGATTGTAGCATTTCCTAAGTTAGAGGAGGCTAAAGCAGTAAGGAGTCTTTTGATTCACAGAGGCTTCGATGTCGCTGTACCATGTACAAGTGGGGCACAGGCAATCAATCAGGCTGATACTTTGTCTGATGGAATCATAATATGCGGATATAAGCTGTCAGATAATATGGTTTATACTGAATTATATGAATATAAGCCAAAGAGCTTTGAGATGTTGTTAGTTGCGTCCCAGAACAGATGGGAAGATTGTCAGGACAATGGAATTGTATGTGCGGCAATGCCAATAAAGGTTAATGACCTTGTGTCAACTATAGAGATGATGCTTCAGGCACAGATAAGGCGTAGAAGGAAATTAAGGTCACAGCCAAGAAAGAGAAGTCCGGAAGAACAGAAGATAATTGATGATGCAAAGCATCTGCTTATGGAAAGAAATAATATGTCAGAGCAGGAGGCATTCAGATATATCCAGAAATGCAGCATGGACAGTGGCAATACAATGGTAGAGTCAGCAACTATGGTAATGGGAATATATCAGGATGTATGACAAATGTGATATATCACTACATTTATAATATATAGGAAAAGGGAGACGCAGTATGAAGTTTACTAAAATGCATGGAGCAGGCAACGACTACATATACGTAGACTGCACACAGTCGGTAATTGATAATCCGTCACAGGTCGCAATTGATTTAAGTGACAGACATTTTGGAATAGGTTCGGATGGACTTATTCTTATTAAGAACTCAGATAAAGCTGATTTCTTTATGGAGATGTACAACGCAGATGGTTCGCAGGGACAGATGTGTGGTAATGGAATAAGATGTGTTGGAAAGTTCGTATATGACAACGGACTTACAGATAAAACAACAGTTACTATTGATACACTTGCAGGTGTGAAGATACTTGAGCTTAAAACTGGTGCAGATGGCAAGGTTGAGACAGCAAGGGTTAACATGGGCGCACCAATTCTTGAGGCAGCACAGATTCCTGTTGATACGAAGGAACTTAAAGAATATAAAGGCTGTGAGATAGAGACAATTGCCGGAAAGGTTGTTAAGACACCTGTTGTGGATGAGACTATTGTTGTAGAAGGTAAGGAGTACAAGGTAACAGCAGTTTCAATGGGTAATCCTCATGCTATTGTTTATCTTGATAAAGATATTGATATTAAGAAATTTGAGATTGAAAAAATCGGACCTTTCTTTGAAAATCACAAAGCATTTCCAGAGAGAATTAATACTGAATTCATTCAGGTTGTAGATAAGAATAATCTTAATATGCGTGTGTGGGAGAGAGGTTCCGGGGAGACACTTGCCTGTGGTACAGGTGCATGTGCGAGCCTTGTTGCAACTGTTCTTAACGGAATGTGCGACACAACAGCAACACTTCATCTTCTTGGTGGTGACTTAAAGATTACATGGGATAAAGATGAGAATACCGTATATCTTGAAGGCCCGGCGAAAACAGTATTTACAGGGGAGGTAGATATTTAATATGATGACAGATATGACAATGGATAATTTTCTTGCGGTTTTATCTTCAAATGAACCGGTGCCGGGTGGCGGCGGAGCATGCGGATATGTGGCAGCAGTAGGCATGAGCCTTGGTAATATGGTGCTTGCACTTACTACAGGAAAGAAGAAATATGCAGAGTATCAGGAAGAGATTGAAGAACTTATTGTTAAAGCGACAGACCTTACAAAGAGACTTGCAGAGTGCATGGATAAGGATGCTGAAAGCTTTAAGCCTCTTGCAGCAGCTTATGGTCTTCCTAAGGATACAGAAGAACAGATTAAGGAAAGAGAAGCAATTATGGCAAAGGCACTTGTTACAGCCTCAGAAGCCCCTCTGTCAATGATGGAGCTTATACTTGAAGCCATGAAGCTTATCGACCGTATATCTGTAATTGGAAGCAGAATTGCAATCAGTGATGCGGGTGTCGGCATAACAATGTGTGAGGCTGCAATGAAGGGGGCTTCGCTTAATGTATTTATCAATACAAAGCTTATGAAGGACAGAGAACTTGCTGAAGATATGAACTTTAAGGCAGATAAGATGCTTGCTGAAGCAGCACAGATTGAAGAAGAAACATTTGGAAGAGTTATGGACGCTGTAAGACCATAGAACAGGATTGCAAAATAAGGAGGAAAATTCCTCTCCTCGCTGGGGGAGACAATGTGCTTAAAAAGCACATGGATTTTGCTTCGCAAAACAAGGAGGAATAATGGAGACACTTAAGGGATTACCGGTTGCCAATGCTATTAATGAGAAGATTATTGAAGAGATGAAGGACTGGAAGGGCGCAATTCCACATCTTGCAATTGTGCGTGTTGGTGAAAGACCAGATGATATGTCATATGAGCGTGGCGCTACCAAGAAGATGGAAAAAGTAGGATTCAGATGTACTTCATATACATTTCCTGCTGATATTGATAATGATACTTTCCAGAAAGAATTTGACAAGATTAATGAAGATGAGGATATTGACGGAATTCTTCTTTTAAGACCTTTGCCAAAGCATCTTGATGAGAAGGCAATTGAGAACAGAATTGCCAGTGTGAAGGATCTGGACGGAATATCACCTATGAATCTTGCAAAGGTATATGCAGGGGATCCGACAGGATATGGTCCATGTACAGCAGAAGCTGTAATTGAGATGTTAGATTATGCAGGAGTTGACTTAAAGGGTAAGAGAGCAGTAGTTATCGGAAGAAGTCTTGTTATCGGTAAGCCGGTTGCGATGATGCTTATGAAGAAGAATGCAACAGTAACAGTGTGTCATACTAAGACAGTTGATATGCCGGGAGTATGTAAGGGCGCTGAGGTGCTTGTTGCGGCAGCAGGCGTTGCAAAGATGGTTGACAAATCATTTGTTGCAGATGGTGCAGTTGTAATTGACGTTGGAATAAATGTTGATGAAGACGGCAATCTGTGTGGTGATGTTGATTTTGAAGATGTTGCAGAGAACGCTTCTGTATGTACACCGGTTCCTGGAGGAGTAGGTTCGGTAACAACATCAGTTCTTGCAAAACATCTGCTTAAGGCAGCTAAGGCAAGAAGAGAATAAAAAAGTCCTTGCTTTATTGTACATAAGAATGTATTATAATTTGCGGTATGAATTGGTAGCACCAATTTGTACCGCAAATTTTTATTCATGGAGAAATGTTATGAAATTATTGAGACAGTTTCTTATAATACTGGCTATTTCATTTGTCGGAGAAGCACTTAAATATCTGCTTCCGCTGCCGGTTCCAGCCAGTATATATGGAATGGTGATACTTTTTGTTGGACTTCTTACCGGACTTATAAAGCTTAGCTGGGTAAAAGACGCAGGAAAATTTCTTATAGCTGTAATGCCTGTTATGTTCATTCCGGCAGGAGTAGGACTGATGTCTTCATGGGGGGTATTAAAACCTATGCTCGTGCCGGTGCTTGTTGTTACTGTTGTTGCTATAATTACGGTTATGGCGGTTACAGGTCAGGCTTCACAGATAATCATACGTGCTGACAGGAAGAGAGAATTACGCAAAGCACAAAGAAATGAGGTTAATACTAATGAATGATTTTTTCAGAGAATCACTTTTTGCCGGAGTCACATTAAGTCTTTTATCATACTTTATTGGTTCTGTGCTTAAGAAAAAATTCAAGTTTGGAATATTCAATCCACTGCTTATATCAATAATAATAACAATAATAGTACTTGCAGTATCAGATGTTGATTATGATGTATATAATCAGGGTGCCAGGTATCTTAGCTGGTTTCTTACACCGGCAACGGTATGTCTTGCAATTCCGCTGTATGAGCAATGGAGTCTTCTTAAGAAGAATTACAAGGCAGTTGTTGTAGGAATAGCATCAGGTGTGCTTACAAGTTTAACAACGGTACTTGTGTTATCTAAAATTATGAATTTGAGTCATGCAGAATATGTTACTCTTCTTCCGAAGTCAATAACTACTGCTATTGGTATGGGAGTTTCTGAGGAACTTGGAGGTTATGTAACAATCACAGTTGCAGTTATTGTTGTAACGGGAGTTCTTGGAAATATATTTGGTGAGCTTATATGTAAAATATTCAGAATAAAAGAACCGATTGCCAAAGGACTTGCGTTAGGATCTGCTGCACATGCGATAGGAACAGCCAAGGCTATGGAAATGGGCGAAATTGAAGGTGCAATGAGCAGTCTTTCGATAGCAGTTGCAGGTATACTTACAGTTGCACTTTCATCAGTATTTGCTGGATTTATGTAAAAGATAGTGTAAAATGGCATATGAAATTAATGTATGAATGGGGTAAAAACCTATTAAAGCTGCTAAATGTGATGAAATAGTAGGTTTATTAAGAGAAAATTCTGAGGATAATTAATGCGGATAAAGAAAATTGCCTACTAAATTGATAATTTAAGCCAAAATAGTAGGTCTTTTTGCTGATTAGAACTGTCTGATATTATAGACATATAAGAAAAAGACCTACTAAAAGTGTGAACAGTGTTTATTTAGTAGGTATTTGAGTTGGAATGAAGAATTACAAACCAACTAACAATGTGGAAAAGACCTACTAGATTGTTAAATATGATGAAATAGTAGGTAATTAGGAGAACAGTGTGAAGATATTATTTTCACACGCGGGGTTTGTGCCTGCGCGCACTTGGCACAAACCTGTTATGAGAAAAAAGCGTGCGCAGAAAAGAGGTATATATGATAATCACGATTGCAAGACAATGTGGATGTATGGGTGACCAAATTGGAAAAGCACTGGCAGAGAAATATTTTATACCATTCTATGATAAGGATGCCGTGTGCAGGCTGGCAAAAGAGAAAGGTCTGTATGAAAAATATCCATATTTTTATGGGGAAATGCCACTTGATATGATGTTGTATGCTGACACAATGGCGGGTGATGATACATCAGATAATGGAAAAACTCCACGCAAGGCTATGGCTGATATAATCGGTAATGAAAACTGCGTAGTTGTCGGCAGATGCGGAAATAATGCATTCAGACACAGAGAAGATGTTATATCAGTATTTCTCACAGGAAACAAAGAGAAAAGAGCAGAACTTATAGAAAAGAAGCACAATGTCAGCTCTAAGAAAGCAGCAAAGATAGTTGAAGATACAGACCTTAGAAGACGCACATATCACAATTATTATACCGGTGAAGAATGGGGAAATGCAGAATATTACGATATAAGCATAGATGTTTCAAAGGTTGGGGAAGATGGTGCATTAAGACTTATAGAAGCTTATATTAATGAGACAGGAGTGTTGTAATCTGAAACAGGATAATATGAATCAGAAGAAAATATCGCAGGAATACGAAAAGGCAATTGAATACATTTATGAGCTTATGAAAAGTGGGGAGCTTACAATAGGAAGCAGGCTGCCAACTGAGCGTGCACTTGCAGAAACTCTTGGGATAGGACGCAATTCAACAAGAGAAGCTTTAAGTATTATGCATGGAATGGGACTTATAGAACGCCGTCAGGGTTCTGGCAATTATATATCAGAAAATGTCGGGCAGTCCATAAAGCAGACAATATTAATGATGATTGCATTAAAAACTGTTACTAAGCGCGAAGTGTGCGAATTCCGCCGCATGATGGAAAAGTCAGTGTGTAATGCAGTAATACATACAGGTCTTATGAAAGAACAACAGGAACGACTGGAAAGCATGGTTAATCGGATGATGACAGAAACAGGTGATGCACTTGTTGATATTGATAAAGCATTTCACGAGGAACTGATTGCAGATACAGGCAACAATCTGTGGATTACACTGATGGAAGCTGTTGTTGAAGTCTACCGCGAATGGATAGATTATGTCATAAAGCATGCAGATGGAATTAAGAAAAAGAAACTTTTAAAGACACATGAAATGATATATGATAGCCTTATAAAGAAGGATATTGAGACACTTAATGCAGCGATTGATGAGCATTACGATATAATTGAGGAGCTGCTGGGATAAAGAAGCCATAACAAGGAGGATATATGAAATACAAAATCGTTATATTTGATTTGGACGGAACGATACTTAATACATTGGAAGACCTTGCAGATAGTACTAATTATGCACTTTCAGTATTTGACATGCCTGAGAGGACGATTGAAGAAATCAGACATTTTGTTGGCAATGGGATAAGAAAGCTGATGGAAAGAGCTGTTCCACAGGGAACACCAGAAAGCATGATAGTTAAAGTGCATGAAACATTTACAGAGCATTACAAGAAGCACTGTGCAGATAAGACAAGACCTTATGATGGAATAAAAGAACTTATTGAGAATATAAGAAATGCCGGTGTGTACACTGCGGTTGTATCTAACAAGGCTGATTATGGAGTGCAGACTTTATGCAAAGATTATTTTCCGGGACTATTTGATTATGCGGTTGGAGAGAGAGAAGGCATAAGAAGAAAACCATATCCGGACAGCGTTAATGAAGTATTAAGACAGTTTGATGTTGACAGAACACAGGCTGTATATGTCGGGGATTCAGAAGTAGATGTCCAGACAGCGGCTAATGCAGGAATGGATGTATGTATGGTTGGCTGGGGATTCAGAGATGAAGAGTTCTTAAAGGATAATGGGGCTGAGTTTGTTGTACACAGCCCCGAAGAAGCATGGGAATTCATTAATAAGTAATATACTTATAACACGTTATGAAGCAAGGCGGACTGCAATTCACAAAGCTGGGGGTTCTTGGATTTAAGAATCAGTTCTACCAGACCTTCGGTGATAAGCATTGCACCGTCCTTGTTAAAATGTGTATTCTCAGAAACAGTATCTGGCTTGGCGAGTTCTTTTAAGAAATCGTCAGGCCATTTTCCTTTATTGATACCTTTCTTGATAGAGGTATATCTGTGAATGTTATCATGTCCGATTTTTTCAAAAAGTTCAACTGAATAAGAAAACAGATCAAGTACAGGTGTGCCGGTTTCTTCACCAATCTGGCGCATAGCTCTTATATAGCTGAAATTATTGCCACCGTGGCAGCCGGGAGCGTCCATAATTGTTCCGTCAGCATTGAAAAATGTTCTTGCCGGTGCAGTAACTAATACAGGAGATGCATCATGCTTTCTTGCCATATCAATAAACTGTTTGATGAACCATTTGTAACTGCCCATAGAAGCGTCTTTTGAGTATGGATAGTAAGTGTCATATGGATAAGACTGGTTTATGGCTAGAACACTGTTAAGAACAGCCTGTTTATCAGTTATCGAATCATCATTATTAAGTGCCTCAATATATTCAGGTGGTATATAATTCTTAGGCATCTTAACTCCTGCTATAACAGGAAATCGACCTGATTCATCTGGTACGCCAAGCGGAGTCTGACGGTTAAACATAGATTTGTAATCCTTTGAATCGTCATCATTATGACAGAACTCTATAAAAAGATAGTCTCCGGACTGAATATGTCTGTCAATCTCTTCAAATCTTCCTTCATTAATAAAAAGTCTTGAACTTCTGCCACCCTTGGCATAGTTAAATACATTTACATCAGGCTTAAAGAAGCGTGGCAGAAACTGTCCCCAGCCTGCAATAAATTCTTCTTCAGTATAATTCTGTACAATAGAATCTCCAGCAAGATAAATGTTCATACATACCTCCTTGTTTTGCGGAGCAAAATGCGACTGCCCATGCAGGAGCAGAGGTATTGCCTCCTTGTTTTGCAAAGCAAAATGCTTTAAATAAGTTAATTATAGCCTTAAATGTTTTGACAAACTACATTTGTTTTGTGAATATACTCATTAAAAACAGATATTTAATGTTTCAGGTGGACAGCATTGCACAGCTTAAAGAAAAGGTGTTATAATACAAGGCAAATATAAGCACGAGGAGATTGATATATATGTACGAATTTACAGAAGACTGTATGATACACATTGATAATATTGATGAAGAACATAGAAAACTGTTCCAGATGCTTAATGAAGCATTTGCACTGGTAAAAGAAACAGATAATGCTGCGTCAATTGCGAAGAATCTTATAGATAATCTTAAGGATTATGCTATTACACATTTTGCTCATGAAGAAGAATACATGAAGAGTATTCATGACCCGGAGCTGCCAATACAGCAGAGAGAACACAAAGCATTTGCAGAAAAGATTAATACATTTAAGTTAGATGAATCTTCACCGGAGGCAGCAAGAAATTCTCTTAATGAGCTGCTGCTTTATCTTACCAGATGGCTTTACAGCCACATCTTGAGCAGCGACATGATGATTGGAAAGATGGCACCAGAAACTAATGTTGATGACGCATTTGCATTTACAGACAAATATATAACAGGAATTGAGCTTGTCGATGAGGAGCATAAGCATCTTTTTGATATTATCAGGGACACTAATGATGTTATACATGCAGAACTTCTTCATGATAAATATGATGAAATCATAAGACTTCTCTCAGAACTGAGGGAATACACGGAGACGCATTTCAGTGATGAGGAAGAACTGATGAAGAAAATCGGATATCCTGAAATCGAAGCACAGAAAAGGGCACATTCAGCATTTGTAGAAAAGCTTGTAAATATTGATTTCAGGGAGCTTGAGGCAATGGATGATAATCAGGAGGAATATCTTATGGATCTTATAGGATTCCTGCTTGGCTGGCTGTCTAACCATATACTTGGTTCGGATAAAAAGATTGGTAAATATATAAAAGAACACAATATTGTACTTGAAAAGTAATATTCTTTATGATATCATTTATTTGTATGAATATCTTAAAGACTATGAAAGAGACTTCTTTTCATGGAACCTGACAGGAAAGCGATGCCACCGACTGAAAGCATACGCAGGGAATTGATAAGAGGAACGCTCTGGAGTTGAATGGTTGAGCGGTCGGGGAACGGCTGGGTAGGTCATTCCGTTACACGCGTTAAGTGCAATGAGATGAAAGGTTTAAGCACCTTTCAATGCGGGTGGTACCGCGGATAACACAGTTTATTCGCCCCGGGATGTATATTACATCCTGGGGCTTTTTTGTGCGAAAAAGCATAGCAGGATGTTAGGTATTATTATTTTATTTGACAGGACATAACATTTTGCCTGTCCAGAAAAGAAAGGAGATTGCAATGGCAAACATGTACAGAGATGTTAACTTAAGTGAAGTTAATGAAAGTTACATCGGCAAGGAGTTAAAGGTTGCAGGATGGGTTGAGAACATCCGTGACCACGGAGGAGTTTCATTTATCGATTTAAGAGATATGTATGGAGTGCTTCAGGTAGTACTTCGTGATACAACATTACTTGATGGTATTCATAAGGAAGAGTGTATCGCTATTGAGGGTATTATGGAGCAGAGAGACGAGGAAACTTATAATCCTAAGATTCCTTCAGGAACAATCGAGCTTGAAGCTAAGAAGATTACAATACTTGGACAGGTATACCAGCAGCTTCCATTTGAAGTGCAGACTTCTAAGGAAGTAAGAGAGGATGTACGTCTTAAGTACAGATATCTTGATTTAAGAAACCAGAAGGTTAAGGATAACATGATATTCAGATCAAAGGTTATCGCATTCCTTCGTCAGAAGATGACAGACATGGGATTCCTTGAAATCCAGACACCTATCCTTTGTGCTTCATCACCAGAAGGCGCAAGAGATTATATCGTACCTTCAAGAAAATATAAGGGCAAATTCTATGCTCTTCCACAGGCACCACAGCAGTATAAGCAGTTACTTATGGTATCTGGTTTTGATAAATATTTCCAGATCGCACCTTGCTTCAGAGATGAGGATGCAAGAGCTGACCGTTCACCAGGAGAATTCTATCAGCTTGACTTCGAGATGAGCTTTGCTACTCAGGAAGAAGTATTTGCAGTTGGTGAAGAAGTGCTTACAGAGACATTTGCAAAGTTTGCACCAGAGGGTTCAGTTGTAACACAGGCTCCTTATCCAATTATAAGCTACAAGCAGGCTATGCTTGAGTTTGGTTCAGACAAGCCTGACCTCAGAAATCCGTTAAGAATTATAGACCTTTCTGAATTTTTTAATAAATGTACTTTCAAGCCGTTCCAGAATAAGACTGTAAGAGCTATCAATGTTCATGCAAAGCTTTCAAAGGGACAGCATGAGAAGTTACTTAAGTTCGCTACAGGAATCGGAATGGGCGGACTTGGATACCTTGAGGTTCTTGAAGATGGAAGCTACAAGGGACCAATTGATAAATTTATTCCAGAAGAACTCAAGGGAGAAATCAAAGACCTTGCAGGACTTCAGCCAGGAGATACAATCTTCTTCATCGCTGATAAGGAAGACAGAGCTGCGTACTTCGCAGGACAGATTAGAAACGAACTTGGTGAGAGACTTGATCTCATTGAGAAAAATGCATACAGATTCTGTTATGTTAATGACTTCCCAATGTTCGAAAGAGATCCAGAAACTAAGAAGATTGGATTTACACATAATCCATTCTCAATGCCACAGGGCGGACTTGAGGCGCTTAATACAAAAGATCCTCTTGATATCCTTGCATACCAGTATGATATCGTATGCAACGGTGTAGAGTTATCATCAGGAGCAGTCCGTAACCATGACATGCAGATAATGGTTAAGGCATTCGAAATTGCCGGATATGACGAAGAAGTATTAAAGGCAAAATTTGGAGCATTATACAATGCATTCCAGTTTGGTGCACCACCACACGCAGGTATGGCACCAGGTGTTGACCGTATGATTATGCTCCTTAGAAATGAAGAGAATATCCGTGAGATAATTCCATTCCCAATGAGCGGAACAGCACAGGATTTAATGTGCGGAGCACCAAATGAGGTAACAGAGCAGCAGCTTAGGGAAGTTCATATCAAGGTTAGGGATTAGTGGATATACGGACGGCTGCGAGGTTTATAAGTTCACCGCAAGGCACGCTTTCGCTGCTTGTCGCTCGCAGCGGACACTAGGTTTGCTGGGATTTGTTGGCACTTTGTGCCAACTGTCCCAGCTTACCAAGTGCTGGCGGCTCCAAAGCGCCTTGCTTGCGAACTTATAAAACCTCGCTGCCTGTTCGTTGCCAACAACCGCTAATTTAATATGACCTCCTCTGATGCAAAGAGGTAGAGACTTCCACTACATCTCGCCCAACGGCGACGAGCGCAGCGATGTCGCGTCTCGTTCCGGGGTAGATGTGTGAGCCTGGAGAAATTGGATAAAGTGTGAACAAGACA
>ERZ1027042.216-NODE-216-length-29924-cov-11.910944_pt1 | contig 29924 bp, 27 predicted proteins | sample MGYA00519435_ERZ1027042 | MGnify/ENA primary metagenome ERZ1027042 (study PRJEB26926, sample SAMN06164586) | human gut metagenome | biome: ENVO:00009003; feature: ENVO:2100002; material: ENVO:00002003 | host: Homo sapiens | place: USA | collected 2012 ...
CAAATTATCTTTTCCCAAACCAACAGGAAGAAGGCGTATATTTCTTTCGGAAGAATAAATTTGCAACTGCGCCGTAGTTCCATCACATAACGCTAATAGCGTAAATGAAAAACTTTTATAAAACCAACCTGAAATCAATATCGGCGCTGCTTTGTAAATTTTTCTGTAGAAAGAGAATATACGCCTTCTTCCGTCACTTTGAGAAAACTTATATTTAAAACACTCGTACAAATCCATTGTATCGAAAAAAGCATTGACAGATACGCAATATGTGAGAAGATAGAAATAAGCCCCACAAAGGGGCAAAAATAATACAGGAGATATGCATTTATGGCTCCAACCTATCGAAAGAGATATAAAAAACGAAGAACAAGAAAAGAACAGCTGCAGATGCGCATTTTAATGATTATCATTGCCGTAATTTTGCTTGGATCCATTCTGGGAATCATACATAAAGTGAAGCAGGAACGGGCGCAGCAGACGGTGTCTGACAGCAGCTGGGATATTACAGATAAAAAATACGTTGACCAGAGACCGGAATTAGACGTGGAGCTGCTTCCGGTCAATGAATATTCCCGTCCGGGGCTTGCACTTAAAAAGGTTCGTGGAATTGTCGTTCATTACACGGCCAATCCGGGAACGACTGCCATCCAGAACCGGAATTATTTCGCAGGGCTGGAACAATCTCACCAGACCAAGGCAAGCAGTCATTTCGTGATCGGGCTGGATGGAGAAATTGTACAGTGCATTCCCTGCAATGAAATCGCATATGCATCCAATAACCGAAACAGTGATACAATCGCAATCGAATGCTGTATTCCGGATGACACCGGAAAATTCAATGACAGTACGTATCAGTCATTGATCGAGTTGACAACCTGGCTGATCGGAAGATATGATCTTGGAATTGAAGATGTGATCCGGCATTATGATGTGACACGCAAAAACTGTCCGAAATATTTTGTGGAACATGAGAGTGCATGGGAAGATTTTCATGATGATCTGGCGGCTTACATCGAAAAAAATGGAGTAGACAAAGAATAAAAAATCATCTACAATAAATTAAATATAGGAAGTATTCTGAATAATTAACGGAACAGAGGAGAAATTTTTGATACAACTATTTACGGAATTACAGGAAAAGAAAAATGTAAGGAGTAATCTGAGTGCTCTGCGTGCCAGCCTGAAAGAAGCAACGGAAGAGCAAAAAGCGCAGGCTATAGAATTTGTACGTGGGCATGAAGATCTGGTGTTTGGATTTTTACAGGAAGAGGATGCAAAGACGCGGAAGAATGCAGCACTTCTTCTGGGAGACCTGGCAGTACAGAATGCGTTGCAGCCGCTCTGGAAAGCATATACCCGGGAACAGACACTGTTCGTAAAAAGTGCATATCTGGAAGCCATGAAGGCACTTCATGCAGAAGAAATCCTTTCGCAGCTGAAAGATCGTCTTGCAGAGCTGGAAGGAGAGCCGGTCACCGAAGAAAACCGGAAACACCGGGAAGCAGAACTGCGGGCACTGCGGGCAATCCTGCTTCAGTATGAAGGAATCGATACCCATCATTTTGATATAAAACAAAAGAACAATCATGTACTTTTGGTGACAAACCGCAATCATCGCGGAATACTGGAAAATCAGACCGGTGGAAAGGTGCATCCGCTCGGTGTGATTGTACAGACGGATGATCTGTTGCAGCTGTTGCAGATCCGCACATATCGGGACATGCTGTTTTTGATTCCGGTCAAAGGACTTCTGGAGCAGGAACCGGAAAAAGCAGCAGAGACGGTGTGGAAGCCAATGCTTGCAATCTGTGCAAAATACCACCGGGAAGACAAGCCATTCTTTTTCCGGATTGAGTGCAGATCCGCAATGACACTGGAACAGAGAAGCCGGTTTGTCAAAAAGCTTGGATCTGCCATTGAACAGTTGTCGGATGGAAAATTGGTGAATTCTCCGGGGGATTATGAGGTAGAACTTCGACTGATTGCAAATCGTGAGGGAAAGTTTTTCCCGGCACTGAGATTTTATACCCTTCCGGATCACCGGTTTGCGTACCGGAAACATGCAATTGCAGCTTCCATGCACCCTTCTCTTGCGGCATTGATTATGGAACTGGCAGCGCCGTATCTGAAAGAGAATGCACAGATTATTGATCCGTTCTGCGGCGTGGGCACCATGCTGATTGAGCGGGATATCCGCGTCCCGGCACGTGAAAAATACGGTACGGATATTTTTGGGGAGGCAATTGACGGAGCACGGGAGAATGCGGCTCTGGCGGGAGAACAGATCAATTTCATTCACAGGGATTTCTTCGATTTCAGACACGATTATTTGTTTGATGAGATTGTAACCAATATGCCGGTGCGGGGAAAAATGACGCGGGAGCAGCTGGACCGTCTGTATGAGAAATTTTTCCGGAAAGCATTAACCATTCTGGAAAAGGAAGCTGTGATCGTGATGTATACAGGAGAAATCGGATTTGTGAAGAAACAGCTGCGTCTTCACAGGGAATTCTCTCTTTTGGAAGAATATTGTATGCAGAGTAAGACAGGATGTTATCTGTTCATTATAGGAGTAAAGAGGTAATGGCATGAACGGTGATACGAATCTGATAGATATATCAATGTTACAGCAATTGCAGGATCAGTTTTGCTGTGCAGATCATTTGTATCTGATGTGTGTGGATAAAAATAAGGGTGTTGTGACCAAACCGTTTGGAACGGAAGAACAGGTGGGGTTTTTACGTACACAGGTAGATAAACATGCCTACATGGAACTGGTAGACCAGATGCAGCATGACCGGATGGAAACGGTTGTGGAGAGGGAAACAGCACAGGATTTCATGAAATTGTGTGCTGTTTCCACAAAAGTAGAAGATCAGCTGCAGGTTGTCTGGATTGTTATGGGCATTATAAAGGAGCGGTTGACACCGGAGGTTCATCTGCCGGAGGGAATGCTTATTACGACGGAGGAGCAGTTTTACGCATCGGTAGAATTTTTATCAATGCTTTCCGGACAGTTGTTTGAGAGTCGCAGAAATCAGATGATTGCGCAGAAAGCGGTTGAAAAGAGTTCTGTTTCCGAGCTGGCGATGGAATACCAGCTGCACCGCAGCCGGGCAATGACCGAAATTTTGCAGATGATGGATTCGGATAACAGTTTTGAAAAAGTGGCTGAGGATATTTTGCGGGAGACATGTGAAAGTCTGGAAATTTCCGGTGGATGTCTGTTGCGTGAGAATGTAGGGGAAAATACGGCAGACATGATCTGCGAGTATACAAAAGAACCAGACAAGTCCATTCTTGCAGAGGGACAGCATATTCCGATCGGTGCACTGCCGTTTTATAATGGTAAGCCTTATATGATCTCATCGGACTCCATCATGCCGGAACCGTTTGCACATTTATTTAAAACCTGTCATATCAGTGCCGGAATTTTTGAACCGATTGAAATACAAAACCGCACGGCAATGTATTTTTGCGTGTATGATAATGAAATAACAAGAATCTGGGAGAACAGAGATATCAAATTTGTCAGTGATGTGCGAAGAGTTGTGCAGAGCATCATGCTCAAAAGAATTGCAAAGAATTCGCTGGCAAGTTCCTATACATCTTTAGAGGCAATTCTGGAAAATACCGGATGTGGAATATATGTGGTCGATTATCATACCAATTCGATTCTTTATATGAATCACAAATTCAAAGAACTTTTCTCTCGCAGTATCGCAGGAAATCATCTGGAAAAGATGCTTTTTTCCGACCGGGAGACAAAGCGCAGCCAGTATTATGAGGAAATTTATTCGGTTGTTGAGGAACGCTGGCTGGATGTGCATAAGACCGAGATTGATTGGGTGGATGGCAGAAAAGTTGCCATGTGTACACTCTATGATATTACCGAAAAGAAAATTTATCAGAAAGAAATTGAAAATCAGGCGAACAATGATTTCCTGACAGGGTTGTTTAATCGCATGCGCTGCGAACAGGATCTGGGACAGTTTATACGAAAGACCCGGGAAAAAGATGCAACAGGAGCGTTGCTTTATATGGGACTGGATGATTTTAAGCATATCAATGACGGGCTGGGACACCAGTATGGGGATATTCTGTTGAAAGCGATTTCCCATAGCCTGCGCAGGATAGATGGGATTGAGAATACCTGTTACCGCATGGGAGGGGATGAGTTTGTTGTGATTATTCCGGATTCCGTGTATCCGGAGCTGGAACGGATTGTCAGGGAAGTGACATCCATATTTAAGAAACCATGGTTTTTAAAGGGAGAAGATTATTATTGCACCATAAGTATGGGGATCGTATATTTCCCGAAGGATGGAGAAACGGTGGAAGAACTTGTCCGTAAAGCAGATATTGCCCTGTTGTCGGCAAAACGCGGGGGCAAAAACCGCGTGGAATACTATGATGGGATGGACGCATCTTCCTCATACCGCAGACTGGATCTGGAGAAAAATATGCGTACTGCAGCCATGAATGCATGCACGGAATTTGAAGTGTTTTATCAGCCGATCATTGATGTCTGTCAGCAGGGAGAGCCATGCTGTGGTGCGGAAGCATTGATCCGCTGGAATTCAAGTGCACTTGGATTTGTGAATCCGGCAGATTTTATTCCACTTGCGGAATATCTGGGACTGATCAATCCAATCGGTGAATATGTAATGAAAAATGCGGCATTGCGGTGTAAATACTGGAATGATATGGGGCATCCGGAGTATCATGTCAATGTAAATTTGTCGGTTGTACAGCTGTTGCAGAATGACATTGTAAAGAAGGTTGCAAAGGTTCTGGAAGAAACCCGTATCATACCACAGAATCTGACGTTGGAAGTAACGGAGAGCCTGGCGATCAATGATATGGTCCGGATGAAGAAGATATTAAGTGAGATCCGGAATCTTGGTGTACGCGTGGCACTGGATGATTTTGGAACAGGATATTCATCCCTCAATCATATCCGTGAGATGCCGTTGGATGTGATCAAGATAGACCGTTGTTTTATTGAACATCTTGGCGAGGACGATTTTTCCAATGCATTTGTGCGGATGGTTTCGGAACTGGCAAATGCCATCAATGTACGCGTATGCGTGGAAGGTGTGGAGACTAAGCGCCAGAGAGATATTGTAAAAAAGATGGGAATCCGTATGATTCAGGGATTTTTTTATGGAAAACCGATGAAGATTGAAGAATTTGAAAAGAAATATCTGATATAAGGTGAATGCTATGTATACAGAAGAACAGGTTTGATTGTTAATGGGAGGAAAAATGCTTAATCTGAAAGGACGGTCTGATAAGAAAAGTAAAAATATAATTGGTATTATACAAAGCTGCCTTATCCTGGTATTGGTAATTCTTATTATTTTTATGATGATACAGATTAGCTGGTTACAAGGGACAGCGCGTGTAATAAATTATGCAGGTCTGGTACGTGGAGCTACACAGCGTGAAGTAAAATTAGAAATTACAGAAAACCGGAATGAAGAATTAATGAAATATTTGGATGATATTCTGAGTGGGTTAAGATATCAGGATGGACATTATGAACTGGTAAAACTCTATGACAAAGAATATCAGGAAAAATTAAAGATTCAGAGTGATTATTGGGAAAAATTGAAAACAGAAATTGAAGCCGTAAGAAGTGTGGGATATGAAAATACAGATATTGTCAATATGAGTGAGATTTATTTTAAGATGGCAGATGAAACTGTATTTGCAGCAGAAAAGTATTCCGAAAAGATTGCCACAAAGATTCGCACCATAGAGATTCTGTCTGCGTTTGATATGCTGTGTCTGGTGATATTGGTTATTGTGCAGACCCTGATGGCAATGAAGATGGCGGTGAAAAATAAGCTGTTAGAACACAGGGCATATACAGATGCCCATACCGGATTGCCAAACAAAAGTGCCTGTAAGGAACTTCTTGGTAATAAAGAAATAATTAGTGAGCCTACCGCATGCATAATGTTTGACCTGAATAATTTAAAGACGGTAAATGATACAATGGGACATTCGGCAGGAGACCAGTTAATATTGAATTTTGCCCGGCTTTTGCGCAATGTGATTCCGGAAAAAGACTTTGTTGGAAGATATGGTGGAGATGAATTTATGGCAGTTATTTATCATACAAGCCAAACAGAGGTTGAGGAAATATTAAAATGTTTATGTCTCGAAAAAGACCGGTTAAACAACAGGGAAGACAAAATGCTGATTGACTATGCATATGGATGGGCATTATCCGCAAACGACGGTGAATATACAATTCAGACATTACTCGATAAGGCTGACTCTTATATGTACGAAAACAAAAAAATATGTAAGAGATATAGACTGACATCTGAGGTTGAATTTTTTTAGTCTTATAACAGGGAATCAGCATCTGTCAAATGCTGGTTCCTTTTATTTATTTTATCAGAAAGGAAGAGAAGCCGGCAAAGGTTCGGGAAGAAAACAGGCTTTGAGGGATGTCCTGCATGTGATCCATGAAAAAACCTCTTGCATTTCCGGAGAGGGTGTGTAATATAGTACATGCAGCGGCAGATTGGGGGCACCACCTTCAGTCGCTATATAAAATTAATGCACAAAGGGATACGATAAGGAGGATGTTATGTACACAGCATTAACAATTGCTGGAAGTGATTCCAGTGGAGGCGCCGGCATTCAGGCAGATATTAAGACAATGACAGCAAACCATGTTTACGCAATGAGTGCGATCACGGCTTTGACTGCCCAGAATACGACCGGTGTAACAGATATTATGGAGGTAACCCCGAAGTTTTTGGCAGAGCAGCTGGATAGTATTTTTACGGATATCTATCCGGATGCGATTAAAACCGGAATGGTTGCTTCTGGTGAACTGATTGGGACGATTGCGCAGAAGCTGACAGAGTATCACGCAAAAAATATTGTCGTAGATCCTGTCATGGTGGCAACCAGTGGAGCAAGACTGATCAGTGAGGATGCTATCAGCACATTGAAAAGTAAATTATTACCGCTTGCAACGGTGATTACGCCAAATATTCCGGAAGCGGAAGTGCTTTCCGAAATGCAGATCAAGACCGATGCAGATATGGAAAAAGCAGCAGAAATTATTTGTGACACATTGGGCTGTGCCGTTTTATTAAAAGGTGGTCATCAGTTAAATGATGCCAATGACCTGCTCTACCAGAAGGGTAAAGAGCCGGTATGGTTTGAGGGAAAGAGGATTGACAATCCAAATACACACGGGACAGGCTGTACGCTTTCTTCTGCGATTGCATCAAACCTTGCAAAAGGAAGAGATCTTGAAACGTCCGTGAAGTATGCAAAAAATTATATTTCCGGTGCACTTGCCGCCATGCTTGACCTTGGAAAAGGAAGCGGACCAATGGACCATGCATTTGCAATTGAAGGAGAATATTAGTATCCGGCAAATGTGAGGCCGGGTTTATCATAGGTTAAGAGGAGTGTACAAATGGGAAAAAAAGGAACTTCCGTGTTCAGTAACGGATTAATTTGGTTTGGAGCAGGTGTATCCCTGGCGGAAATATTGACAGGTACTTATTTTGCACCGCTTGGATTTGGAAAAGCCATGGCAGCAATTTTACTGGGACATCTGATCGGCGGACTTATGATGTTTGCAGCAGGAATGATTGGAGCGAAAGAACGAAAAAGTGCCATGGAAACTGTGAAAATGAGTTTTGGCGAGAGAGGAAGCCTTCTGTTTGCTGTCTTAAATGTGTTACAGCTTGTAGGGTGGACCGCAATTATGATTTATGACGGAGCACTTGCGGCAGACGGGGTTTTGCATACCGGAATCTGGGTATGGGCGATCATTATCGGCGCACTGATTGTTGTCTGGATTTTTGTCGGACTTACGAATCTTGGCAAGTTAAATACGGTTGCCATGACCGCACTTTTTATTTTATCTCTGGTTCTTTTTAAAGTGATCTTTTTTGGAACCGGAAGCGCGGCCCCGGTCGTGGATGATGGAAGTCTTACATTTGGTGCGGCTGTGGAACTTGCCGTGGCAATGCCGCTTTCCTGGCTGCCACTGATCAGTGATTATACAAGAGAAGCAGAAAAACCGTTTGCTGCAACACTTGTCAGTGTGGTTGTCTACAGTCTGGTCAGCATTTTTATGTATATGATCGGTATGGGGGCTGCTATTTTTACCGGCGAATATGATATTGCGCAGATTATGTTAAAAACAGGGTTTGGCGTTGTGGGACTTCTCATCATTGTATTTTCCACGGTTACGACGACGTTTCTGGATGCATATTCCGCAGGAGTTTCAAGTGTTTCCATTTCTTCAAAAATTAAGGAGAAATGGGCAGCGATTGTTGTTACCGTGATTGGAACTGTGGCAGCAATTGTTTATCCGATGGATAACATTACAAATTTCCTGTATCTGATTGGTTCTGTATTTGCCCCGATGATTGCAGTGCAGATTGCAGATTATTTCATTTTAAAGAAAGCAGATGCTGGGGAATCCGCATTTCAGTGGAGAAATCTTGTGGTGTGGCTGGTCGGTTTTGTATTGTACCGGGTGCTGATGCATGTGGATACACCGGTTGGAAATACGCTGCCGGATATGGTGATTACCGTAATTGTCTGTGTGATTGTAGAAAAAATTGCAGCAGCAGTAAAAGAAAAATAAGGTGTTATCATCCTACACCTATTAATCATAAGACTTTTTGTTTGACTTTTTAGAAAAAGAGAAATATAATAATTTTCAAACGAGTAGCAAACGAGCGTAAATCCAGTTTTGCTGCTCGTTTTTATTTTTATAATGCCATGAAAAAGTGTGTAGCTTATCAGCGTAAGTCCAGCTTGTGAGATAAGTACATGCTTTTTTTATGTAGAAAAAGGAGGATTCAGGTAAGATGGCAGAAAGAAACAGGATGAAGGAGATGCCGGTCAATAAGCTCATGGTACAGATGGGAATACCGATGATCTTGTCGATGGCATTGCAGGCGGTCTACAATATTGTGGACAGTGCCTTTGTCGGAAACATGAAGGAGGGAAGTGAAGCCGCTTTAAATGCACTTACGCTGGTGTTTCCGGTGCAGATGCTCATGGTAGCGGTAGGAATCGGAACCGGTGTGGGGACGAATGCACTTCTTGCGCGGACACTTGGACAGGGAAACAGCAAAAAAGCAGCAAAAGTTGCGGGAAACAGTTTATTTCTTGGAGTAATTATTTATGCGGTATGTCTGCTGTTTGGAATTTTCGGAGTGAAAGCCTATATTTCATCGCAGACGGTTGATCCGGAAGTAATTGCAATGGGAACCGGCTATCTCAGGATATGTTGTGTGATTTCGTTTGGAATTATCTTCTTTTCCCTGTTTGAAAAGTTATTACAGGCAACCGGGCGTTCGCTTTATTCTACAATCGGTCAGGTTGTGGGGGCAGTGGTAAATATTATTCTTGATCCGATCATGATCTACGGGATCGGACCTGTTCCTGAAATGGGAGTAGAAGGTGCTGCATATGCGACGGTAATCGGACAGGTTGCATCGGCAGTATTGCTCTTTATTTTCCATACGAAATTAAATAAAGAATTTGCGCATGGAACAAAATACATGAAACCGGAGGGTGGAATTATAAAAGAGATTTATTCGATCGGACTTCCGGCGATCATTGCACAGGCATTGATGTCTATTATGGTTTATGTAATGAATCTGATCTTAAAATTTAATCCTTCGGCGCAGACCGCATATGGATTGTTTTATAAAGTGCAGCAGTTTGTGTTGTTCCTTGCATTTGGTCTGCGTGATGCGATCACACCGATCATCGCTTTTTCTTATGGAATGGGAAGTAAAAAGAGAATTAAGGATGGTATGAAGTACGGACTGATTTATACAATCGTACTTATGGTTCTTGGTGTGGCGATCACGGAAATTTTCCCGGGTGCATTTGCAACTTTATTCAACGCAGGGCAGTCAAGAGAATATTTTATCGGAGCAATGCACATTATTTCTATCAGTTTTCTTTTTGCAGGAATCAATGTCGCATATCAGGGAATTTATCAGGCATTGGACGGAGGCATCGAGTCGCTTGTGATTTCGCTGCTCAGACAGCTTGTAATTATATTGCCGTTGGCAGGCATTTTCTCTATTTTCGTCCGAAATGGACAGATGGGAGTTTCGCTGATCTGGTGGGCGTTCCCGATCACAGAGTTTATCGCGTGTCTGGCCGGCTATGTATTTTTAAAGAGAATCCGTAAAACAAAAGTAGATGTTTTAAGCGAAAGGGAGATGTGATTATGGCAAAAAGAATTATTACGATCAGCAGAGAGTTCGGAAGCGGTGGTCGTTTTATTGGGGAAGAAGTGGCAAAGCAGCTTGGCATAAAGTATTATGACAAGGATATCATTGCGCAGATTGCGGAGCAGTCCGGATTTTCAGCGGAATATATTGAAGAAAAGGCAGAATTGTCTCCGAAGAAAGGACTGCTTGCCTATGCGTTTGCAGGACGTGACATCACCGGAAAATCCGTGGAAGATATGGTGTATGAAGCGCAGAGAAAAGTGATTTTGGAGATTGCGGAAAAGGAAAGCTGTGTGATCATAGGACGGAATGCGGATTTTATCTTAAAAGACAAAGATAATGTGCTGAACGTTTTTATACATGGGGATATGCCGGAAAAGGTGGCGCGTATCTGTAAACTGTACAATGTTACCGAAGAGGAAGCAGAAAAAATGATGGCAGATATCGATAAAAGGCGTATGACAAATTATCGATTTTATACGGATCAGAAGTGGGGGATGGCAAAGAATTATACATTGTCACTGAACAGTTCCGAGCTTGGATATGATCTGTGTGAGAAGATCATAATGGATTGCAAGAAATAGAAGAAAACAAATGTGCAATTAAGAGATACCATACATGTGACACCCAGATCTGACGGAAGTTGTTTTGCTATTTTTTCAGTATTTCCAGAACGGGAATAATAAATGATAATTGCATTCATATAACTCTTCCTTTCATTATCCAACACTGTGTTGTACAATATTATAAAAGTTAGAGAAACGTTTATCAACCAACAAACAGATGAACTGGCTTCGTTGATACACACTTTATATATTAGTGGAGCACAGGGAGTGTTGTTGGATTGACTTGTCCTTAAAATGCGGTAAAATTTAAGGGAAAGAATGAAAATTAGGGGAATGAGAAATGAAGATAAGAACAGCAACCATGGATGATCTTAACGAGATTGCAAATGTAGAGGCAGAGTGTTTCCCAGCAGCGGAGGCTGCAACGAAAGAAGAATTTGCCGGTCGAATCCGGTATTATGGAAATCACTTCTGGATTATGTTGGAGGAAGACAAACTGATCGCATTTGTAGATGGTTTTGTAACCGATGAGGCAGATTTGACAGATGAAATGTATGAGAAGGCTGCTATGCACAACGAGGATGGTGCATGGCAGATGATATTCGGTGTCAATACACTTCCGGATTATCGTAAACACGGATATGCAGGACAACTGATCCAATGTGCAATCAAGGATGCAAGAGAGCAGGGCAGAAAAGGTCTTGTGTTGACCTGCAAGGAAAAACTGATCAAGTATTATGCAAAATTTAGTTTTGTTGATGAAGGCGTGTCCGATAAATCCACACACGGAAACGCTGTGTGGCATCAGATGCGGCTGACTTTTTAATTCATTGTAATGCGTATAAGTAATCGAAAAATCAATCGTATTTTTTTACGATTGATTTTTTGATTGCTTTTGCATATAAATAGCTTACATTGTTTTTGCAACGATTTTCTCATCGTCATTCTGAATCTCGTTGGTGCTTTTTTCTTTCTTATGATTGATAAATAATGTCCGGAAGATCAGTCTTGCAAGCGGTCCTACAAAAATAAGCTGCAGCGGAAATGCCATGATAAAATTTTTGCAATAGGTCATAAGATAATCCGGTATAAAGTTGGCGGTAAATCCATGTCCGTGATAGACACCGATCACACTGGCGAATGCAACCTGCCAGATTACCGTGAAAGTCTGGATCGCAAAGATGATAAAAATCGGCCGGTCGCCAGGCTGGACAACGCGGAAGGCGCACATTTTTGAGAGATGACCGGACACGAAATAGGCAAGCAATCCGATGATGATATACTCTATCCACATTCCCTTCAATGCAATAAGAAAGGTCGTATTTGTAAAGCTTCCTGTTGCGAGTACCGTGTTCTAGGCATTTTCTTTTCCTCCGTTGTATTTTTGAATCGCATCAAGAATGAGTTTCATAACCATAGTGTTTCCTTTCCGACAACAAAAAAAGACAACAAATGCTGCCCGTCCGTCTGACAGTGGACAGGTGACATTTATTGTCTGATATGTGTCTTGTATTTAATTTGTTTTTACAACTCTTGCATTTTAGCAGAAAAATGAAATTAAAGTCAAGTAAAAAATTTTTTACGGTTGTTTTCTATGGCGTTTCCGGTTGTTAATAAATTCTATGCATGCTATATTGGTAGGAGTGAGGTAAGAGTAACGAGGATAAGAACAGCAACAATGGAGGAAAATCATATGGGTTTGGTCCAAGCGTTACGATAGCAACTGCGAATCATCCGATTGAGCCATCACTTCGTGAAAATGCGATGCAGTATAACAAGACCGTTCATATTGGGGAAAATGTCTGGATCGGCGCAGGGACTATTATAGTTCCGGGAGTTACAATTGGAAAAGATTGACTGGGAAAATCTGTAGAACTATGATAAAACTAACAAAGAAAGTTAAAAGGTTATAATGGTCTCGATTTTCTTTACCATTGAATTTTTTTTTTTAAAGATATGGTATACTCGGTTTAATCAGTTGAACGAAAGCGAGGATATTAAAATGGATATATTAGAGACCATGAAAGCGCGACACAGCGTAAGACAGTATAAAAATCAGGCAATTGAATCTTCAAAGAGAGAAAAAATCAATGCGTTGATAAAAGATGTTAATGCGGAAAGTAAACTGTCGATACAGGTTTTTTACGATGAACCGAAATGTTTTGATTCATTTATGGCTCATTACGGAAAATTTGAAAATGTAAAGAATTATATCGCGATTGTCGGAAATAAGAATGATCAGGAAAAGGCAGGATATTATGGCGAGAAGATTGTGCTGAAATGTCAGAAACTTGGGCTTAATACCTGCTGGGTGGCAATGACGCATGGAAAATCAAAAGCGCAGATCAAAAGAGGACAGAAGCTACTCATTATTATCTCACTGGGATATGGAGAAACACAGGGAGTTCCACATAAAAGCAAAAGTATCGCAGAACTTGGACAGGCGGATCAGAAGAACGAATGGTTTGAAAAAGGTATGGAAGCGGTAAGTCTTGCACCAACTGCTGTCAATCAGCAGAAGTTTTATTTTGAACTGAAAAACGGAATTGTAACAGCCAAAAATCTTGGTGGTTTTTATTCCAGGATTGACCTTGGAATTGTAAAATATCACTTTGAGGTCGTGACAGGACATGAGGTAAAATAATGCCAGACATTATTATCGTAGAGGACAACAGGGAGATCGGAACACTTTTGTGCGATTTCCTGCGAAAAGAAAATTATACGGTGAGCCTTGTGGACACCGGGGAGAAGGCACTTCAGATCTTTGAGCAGTACGGTGCCAATCTTGTTGTGATTGACATCGGTCTGCCGGGGGTGGACGGTTATTCCGTCTGTTCCAAAATAAGGGAGACTTCAAACGCACATATTATGATCGCGACTGCAAGAGACGACAAGGAAAGCACATTAAAGGGGCTGCAGATCGGCGCGGATGATTACATCTGTAAGCCTTATGATATCGATATTCTGATTGCCAAGATCAACGGCATTTTCAAACGAAAATATGCATTGGACGAAATCGTATGCGACAATCTGAAATTGAACAATGTCACGCAGACACTCACCGTGAACCAAACACCGGTCAATGTCACGGAAAAGGAATTCCAGCTGCTGAAACTGCTGGTCGAAAATAAAGGAACGACATTGAAGAAAGAATACCTGTTCAACCGCATCTGGGGAAGCGACAGTGAATCGGAGCCGCAGACGCTCACGGTACATATCAAGTGGCTGAGGGAAAAGATCGAGAAGGATTCGAAGAAGCCGAAACACATTATTACGGTTTGGGGAACGGGATACCGATATGAATAATTACAAAAAATTTGTAGCAAAGTTTTGTGGAGTGGAGCTGCTTATTATTGCACTTGCGAATATCGTTTATTATGTGACAGCAAATAATCAGGAACCGTGCATTTCGCGTGTGCAGGATAAAACCGAAACAATCTACAGGATCATTTATACACAGACAGACGACAGAACCTGGATTCTCATGGATATTGCCTTGGGAATTCTGTTTTTGCTGTCTGTTTTTCTGATTTGTTATATCGGAAAGAAGATCATAAAGCCGTTTGAACAGATGCAGTCGCTGACCGAGGATCTGGCGAAAGGCAATCTCTCAGTGCCGGTCAAAGCCGAAAAAAGCAAATTCTTAGGCAGATTCCTATGGGGAATGGATATGCTGCGCGAAACATTGGAGAGCAACAAAGAAAAAGAACTCGCGCTGCAAAAAGAAAAAAAGACGCTGATCCTGTCGCTGACACATGACATCAGGACGCCGTTATCTGCGATCCGGCTGTATGCGAAGGCGCTGGCAGAAAATCTTTATACGACCGGGAAGCGGCGTGTCGAAGCATGTCAAGGGATTGAAAAGAACGTAAAAGAGATTGAGGAGTATGTCAATGAGATCACGCTCGCATCGAGAGAGGATTTCCTGCAACTGAGTGTCAATCCGGGGGAAGTGTATCTGTCCCATGTGATCGATGCGATCCGGGGACTTTATGAGGAAAAACTGCATAATTTACATACCGGATTTCAGATTGCATCCTACACGGATCTGTTGCTGAAAGGGGATGCGGACCGGCTGATCGAGGTGTTGCAGAACCTTTTGGAAAACGCGATCAAATACGGGGACGGCAAGTGTATTTCCATCGACTTTTCGGAGGAAGAGGACTGCAGACTGATCACGGTAAGAAATTCCGGATGCAGCTTAAAGCAGGAAGAACTCATAAATCTGTTTGATTCTTTTTATCGCGGAAGCAATGTCGGCTCGACGGATGGTTCGGGACTCGGACTGTATATCAGCCGGCAGTTGATGCAAAAAATGGATGGGGAAGTATTTGCGGAAATTAAGGAAGATGATTTCTGCGCGACAGTTGTTGTGCGAAAGGCATAATGTGCATTTAAGGATTGTTTAATAATTTCTCCTGTAAGATGAGTACATCAAACGAGGGGAGGAACGTTAAAATGCTTTTTCGTATTTTGAAAAAAGATTTGAAAAGAAAAAAAGTAATGAACGCAATATTGCTTTGTTTTATTCTGCTGGCAACGATGTTCGTAGCGAGCGGAATCAGCAATGTTGTTTCCGTCATGAACGGAACGGATTCCTATCTGGATAAGGCGGAGATCGGCGATTATGTGGTCATCTCGATGGGTGCGGACAGCAAAGCGTCCATCGATGAGATCCTGCATGAGATGGAATCCATCCGGGATTATCGCATTGAGCCGGTTGTATTCGGAGAAAAATCCAATCTGAAAGATATGCACGGAGAAAAACTGGAGGCAAAGAATTCTGTTATTTACCAGTCCATCGAGGACAGCCGGCTTAAATTCTTTGATAAAGAGAATAAGCAGATTACCCAGATCAAGCCGGGGCATGCATATGCAACCGGTGATTTTATGGAGAAAAATCATTTGCAGCCGGGGGATAAAATCAGGATTACGCACAACAGTATTTCTTTTATGGTAACGCTGGATGGTATGGCAAAAGATGCGCTTTTAGGGTCTTCCATGATGGGCAACAGCCGTTTCCTTTTTCATCGGGAGGAGATCGAGAAGCTGCTTTCGGATGAAACCATTTACAATGGGTATCAGGGACAGATCAGCTATATTGATCTAAAGGATGAGGCAGGCGTATCGGAGATTGCTTCGGCTATTTCACAGGCTCCGGGCATCATGTTTTCCGGCGCACGTTCGCTGATAAAAATGTGCTATGTCATGGATATGATCGTTGCGTTTACGATGCTGATTTTAAGTATCTGCCTGATCATCGTGTCGTTTGTCGTATTAAAGTTTTCCATCACGTTTACGATCTCCGAGGAGTTTCGTGAGATCGGTGTGATGAAAGCAATCGGTATCAGCAATTTCAAGATCCGGAGTCTCTACCTGACAAAGTATCTGATGTTGGCAGTAATAGGAGCGTTTGTGGGATTTTTTATGAGTATCCCGTTTTCTGATCTGTTACTGCGATCGGTCAGCAGCAATATGGTTCTAGAGGCGGATAACCATTTCCTGTTGTCGGTTCTGGGGGCAATTCTGGTCGTTATTGTCATTCTGCTGTATGCTTTTCGCTGCACGAAGCTGGTGAAGAAGTCTTCTCCGATCGATGCGATCCGTTCTGGTCAGACGGGGGAACGTTATAAGAAAAAATCGCCGTTTCGTCTGGTCAAAAGCCATGGAAGCACCGGTTTCTTTATGGCGGTCAATGATGTGTTCAGCGCACCGAAACGGTACATGACGATCATAACCACATTCTTTTTATGCACGTTGTTTGTGCTTGTATTTGTCAACGTCTCATCAACCATGCGAAGCGATACGTTTATTACAACATTCGGAACGCGGAGTGATCTGTACTACACCGATCTGACGGAAGCGATGAGTTGTATGAATCCGGATGGAAGAAAGCAGATCGAGGAGTACTTTGCAAAAACGGAAGCACTGTTTAAGAAAAACGGAATGCCTGCGAAACTGTGTGTGGAAACGCAGTACAAATATAAGGTTCATTTTGACGGAAAAGATTATTCCATCAGTTGTCAGCAGGGAATCCATACGAAAGCATCCGCGTATGAATATATCAATGGGGTAGTTCCGCAAAACAAAAATGAGATTGCGATTACACCGACGGTCAGCAAATTGACCGGGGCGAAACTCGGAGATACCGTAACGATTGATTTTGGAAAAGAGACACTTGACTGCGTTGTGGTTGCTTATTTCCAAAGCATGAATCAGCTTGGAGAAGTCATACGGCTTCACGAGGACGCACCGACCGATTTTACCTATATTGCGAATGTTATGAGTTATCAGATCGATTTTGATGATCATCCGTCTGCAAAGGAGATTGAGGTTCGAAAAGAAAAGATCAAAAAGCTTTTTGACAATGAAAAAGTGATGAATTCCACAGAATACTGTGATGATTGTATGGGCGCGGCATCAACGATGGAATCGGTACAGTATCTGCTTCTTGGAATTACACTGATCGTCGTGCTTCTTGTATGTATTCTGATGGAGCGGTCATTTCTTGCGGACGAGAAAAGCCAGATCGCGGTTCTTAAGGCGATGGGATTTGGCAATAGACGGGTGATGGAATGGCAGATGATACGATTCGGTATTGTTACGCTTGTGGCTGTTCTTTTGGCGGCGATCTGTTCCATTCCGGCAACGTATCTGATCGGTAATCCGATATTCGGTATGATGGGGGCCGGAAAAGTGGCTTATGTGATCCGTCCGTGGAAAATCTTTTTCCTGTATCCGGGCATTATTTTCCTTATGACGCTTCTGGCATCGGGAATGACAGCATTACAGATCCGGACGATTAAGAGCAACGACACAACCAATATAGAGTAAACGGAGGAAAATCTTATGGCAGCATTGCTTTGTGCAAAAGATCTTTGCAAAACCTATGTAATTGATAAAAGGCAGAATAATGTGTTAAAGAATGTAAATCTTGAAGTAAAAGAGGGGGAGATGGTTGCAATCATGGGACCATCCGGCTCCGGAAAATCCACGCTTTTGTATGCCATCTCGGGGATGGACCGGGCGACGAGCGGTCAGGTGCTTTTTGAAGGGAAGGATTTGACGAAACTGAGCGAAAAGGAACTTGCAAAAATCCGCTTGGATGAGATGGGATTCATTTTTCAGCAGATGTATATGATGAAAAATCTTACCATTCTCGATAACATCGTGCTTCCGGCAGCAGAAAGTAAAAAGTCAAAGGAAAGCAGGCAGGAGAAGCAGGAAAGAGGCGAGCAGCTTATGCGTAAAATGGGAATCATCGAGATTGCAGATAACGATATCAACGAGGTTTCCGGCGGACAGCTTCAGCGCGCGTGTATCTGCAGAAGTATGATGAACCGCCCCAAACTGCTTTTTGCCGATGAACCGACCGGCGCATTAAACCGTACTTCCTCCAATGAGGTTATGGACGAACTTGTGAAGTTAAACAACGAGGGGACAACGATCGTTATGGTAACGCATGATGCGAAAGTTGCTGCAAAATGCGGCAGGGTGCTTTTTATCGTGGACGGCAATATCAAGGGTGAATATACAGGTTTAAAGGAGATTACCGATGAAAAAGAGAGGGAGAGAAGTCTGAATAACTGGCTGCTGGATCTGGGCTGGTAGTCGGGAAAGGAGTTTGAAACAATCGGGGACGATAAATTTATGTTTCAGGCTATTGCGCATGCGTAAAACCTGTGTTGTATTACATAAAATAATCATCACGTTCAGCCATTTAATTGCGGATTTTGTGGCAGTGTGTATTAACAAATTGACAGAATTTCTCTGTGATATTCCGAAAATGAATGTAAATATAATGGAAAAAGCGAAAATGCAACAAAATACTATATAAAAGAACGCAGAAATGTGCTAAAATTAAAAATAGTTAGATTTGACACTACCAGTGAAATAAAACAGGAGGGTTTGCGTATGAAAAAACGACGAAAGAAACTAAGGAGACAATTGTTGGCATTCGTGCTTTCATTTGGCATGATCCTTGGATTGATGCCGGGTGGAGTAACGATCGCCTATGCGGATGAGACGGATGTGGCGGAGCAGCCGGATGATGAGCAGGGACCACTCTGGCGTTATGAGGGAGAAGATGGAGAGGATTATATTGGTTATTCCGGCCGCTTCATTTCAGAAAGGGCGTATAGGGAAGGCTTTATCTGGAATCAGGAAGCGTCTCCGGATAGTATCTGCTACTATGTACATGCAGACACGATCCAGGGGGTTGTTGATAAGCTTCTTGCATTGGATGGCAAAGAGGTTCAGGTATGGGATTGTGTGGATAATAAAGAAGCAACAGTAACAATCCATAATTCCGGTTTTATTTATCTGAACATGAGCTATCGTGACAGCAGTTATAAGAAAGCGGTAGAGACGGAGCAGTATGTATATGCACCGGCAAGTGTCAGGGGAATTTTTATGGAGACTGCCTCTAATTCATATAGTATTCCTACAATGAATCAAGAGGGGGAGAGGATCGATTATAACACAGTATTGGAATTTCCACTGACAGAGAATGCACAGACTACCATAAAAAAGTATGATGGCAGCGGAGCAGAAAGTGACATTCCGGTGTCTGAATATGATTCTGAAAAAACAATCGCAAAAGATGATGGACAAACAGAAACCATACGCTATCTGCATGGTATTGCTTTACAGGACTGGTATTTGGAGGATATAGTCAGTAGTAAACTTGCAGGATTGATTGGATTAAAGAAGAACGTAAATGAAAATATTGAAAATGAGTCACAAAGAAAGTGGATTGTGCAGAATGCGGTTTATGATAAAGAAACGGATTCATGGAGTACAACCGAAGACTATTATCTGATCGCTGCCACTGATCTCTATGCGGAAAACAAAACAGGTGTTGCAGAGAATATAGAGCAGTATGCGGTCATTCAGAAGGAGCAGCATCGCTGGCCATCTCTTCACGTGAATGCAAGTACGCAGGTTCGTGTGAGTGGACTTTGGACGGAAAACGCAAATCTGTATATGGGATTTTATGACGGAGCAGATGACATCCATACCTATGTCGGATCTTCAAATCGTGAGAACGAAACAATTACTGAATTTACTCCGGAAAAGATAGGAACAACAGAAACGGTAACATATTCCGATAATTATTCCGTAGAATATGATCCTGATTTAGGTCGTGTGGGTGAGGAACGTAATAATGAAACAAGTGTTAACGTTCATGTTTTACAGGCTGAATCGAATACCAAGATAAACGATACCTATTCGGAAGGCGGAAAGACCGCAGCCATTGATGTTGAGAAGGAAGCAATCTCGGATCTGGTTCCGATGACGAAAGCAGAGAAAGAAGCTTTGATCGATGGTGCCTCTCTTGATCTTGAGTTAAAGGTTTCCGGCGTGGAAAATTCTGCAGATGCCGATGTGGTGAAAGCGCAGCAGGATATTAAGAGTGTGCTTGGCTCAAATAAGAAAGCGGATTTCTTTAACGCGTTTTTGAATTATACGCTTAAGAAAAGCGATGGAACTGCGGTGGCCGACAATAAGATGATCACCGAAGCGGAAGAAGAGATGGTATTATCGTTCCCATTAAAGGAAGCATTGCAGGGAAAGAAAAACTATGCGGTATACCGTTATCATGATGGCAAAGCCGAAAAGTTGAATGCATGGATTGATAAAACAACAGGAAATCTCTGTTTTGAGACGGATCGCTTCTCGGTCTATGCGATTGCGGTTGACGATGAGACATCCGGCGGTTCTTCGTCTGGCAGCGGCTCTGTATCCGGAGGCGGTTCTTCATCTGGTGGTGGCTCTGTATCCGGAGGCGGTTCTTCAGCAGGCGGCGGAACGGTCGTGAATCCTGATAATAAGACGGAAGACACAAAGACAGAAGTGAAACCGGATGGAACCAGGGTTGAGACCAAGACGGATACGGTGAAAAACGATCAGGGAAATGAAGTGAAATCAGAGACCACAACGATCAAGAACGCAGATGGAACAGTTGTATCTGTGACTACTACGATTGAAATCAAGGATGCGGCAACAAATACAACGATAAATATGGTTGTGAAGAAGGATGCGGCAGGCGAAGTAACAGAAGCAAAAGCCGAGATAGAAGCGGTTGCCGCTGCAGGAAAGAACGGTAAGGCAAAGACAACGCTTAATGCGGACGCCGCAGAACAGATGATTCAGGCGGCAGGCACAAAGAATGTTACGATAAAACAGACCGTAAGGGATGATAAGGGGAATACTTTGTATACGGTTGAAACAGATGCGAAAAACCTTGAGGCAGGCAGGAAACTTACCCTTGTTGAAATTAGGGAGGGTAAGCAGATACTGGTTGCAAAGTCGGCAAAGGTTGACACAAACGGAAACTTTACCATTCGGGCTCCAAAGGGTGAGTATCAGCTTCTGAACGAAACCCAGATGAAGACCTTGCGCAAGCAGATCCTTGCAACGGTAAAACCGGCAAAAAAATCAGTGTCGATCAAAAAAGGCAAAAAAGCAGCCATTTCGCTTAGCAAGAAGCTGGATAAGGCAAATGTTGCAAAAATCACATATCGCTCAACAAAGAAATCGGTTGTAACCATAACTAAGAATGGAAAGGCAACCGGAAAGAAAAAGGGAACCGCCGTTATTGAAATCACGGTTGTGTTGAATGACGGAACAAAGAAAGTGATAAAAACAAAGGTAACGGTTAAGTAGCATACATCAATTAAAAATCAGAAAAAGTGGGCAATTGTGCCACCCCAAGAAAAGCGCCTTTTGGTAGAATGATTGTGTAACTACCGGAAGGCGTTTTTATGTAACGCACAATAAGTGTGAACTTGAGGTATTTATATGAAAATATTGCAGCACAATAGAGGAAAGACATGATGAAAGTAAGAAATGCAGATTCAAAAGATTTTGAGAAGATTATGAAAATATACAAATATGCGCAGGACTATATGATACAATCCGGAAATCCTACACAATGGGGGCATTTTTATCCGGATGAAGAACTGATTCGGTCGGATATTCGTCAGGACGCCTGCAAAGTAATATACGACGAAAATGGGATACATGGGGTATGTGCACTGTTTGAAGGTGCAGATCCTACATATGAACATATTGAAGAAGGTAACTGGCTGAATGATGAGCCATATCTTACGATTCACAGACTAGCCGGGGATGGTCAGGTGCATGGTCTGTTTCAATGTGTTGCGGATTACTGTAAAAATATTTCCCGGAATATCAGAGTGGATACCCATGCCAATAATCGGATTATGCAAAAGCTGATGGAAAAGAACGGTTTTACAAAATGTGGTATTATATATGTAAAAGATGGTACGCCGAGAATTGCATATCATTGGACGGAATAGAGCATATTATGCTATTTTCCATGCAATTAACGCAATTCATGCATTAGATGGAAACAGGTATAAGCGGCATAAGGACACAATTGCGAATTTTAATAAGTGATATGTTGAAACGAAAATATTTTAGAGGGAAATTGGAAGAAAAATCAGTAAGGCAGAAGAAATACGTCATGCAAGTGATTATGATGATTTTTATATAGCGAGTAAATCAGAGGCAGATAATCTTATTTCAATAGCAAATGAATTTATAAAAACCGTATGTAAGAGGAAAATTATGAACATTTTAATCATAGAAGATGATGCAGCCATCCGACAGGAATTAAAGCTGCTGTTAGAAAATGCACTGTATCAGGTCACGGTACTGACAAAATTTCATCACGTGGTAGAGGACATTCTGCAAATGGAGCCGGATCTGATTCTGCTTGATGTAAATCTGCCGCAGCAATCCGGATTTGAGATCTGTAAAAGTGTCAGGAAAACGTCGGATGTTCCGATTATTTTCCTGACCAGCAGGACGGATTCAATGGATGAATTAAGCGGAATGCTGCAAGGCGGTGATGATTACATCACAAAGCCGTTTCAGCCGCCGTTACTTCTGGCGCATATCGCGGCCGTATTAAAACGGGCGAAAAAAGCAGACGTACCAGAGAAGATGATCTGTAAAGGTGTGGAACTTGATGTTGTCCGTGGCTGTGTGAAGTGTCAGGAGCAGCAGGTGGATCTGTCGAAAAACGAATTGAAAATCCTGCATTACCTGTTTTTGCATCAGGGAGAGATTGTGCCAAGAATCGAACTGGTGGAATACCTGTGGGATCAGCAGGTCTTTATTGATGATAATGCCCTCAGTGTAAATATCACACGCCTGCGCGCAAAACTTGCAGAAATTGGCGTATGTGACTTTATTGAGACAAAAAGAGGGATGGGCTATCGCATATGAAACTGACAGAATATCTGAAAGACAAGGTGTTGCTACTGCTTTTACATATGGTATGCATGGCTGGGCTTGTCATCTTTTTGCGGCTGACCGGTTATTCCATGGATAAATGTGTGATCATATTGGTGTGTTACTGTGTAATACTGGCAGGATGGCTTTTCCTTCAGTTTTTTTCACGCAGAAGTTATTTCAGAAAATTAGAGCAGCTTACGGATCAGCTGGACAGGCGTTATCTTCTCGGAGAACTGATGCCGGAATCGTTTGGGCTGGAAGATCAGAAGTATCGGGAACTGATCCGCAAATCCAACAAATCGGTGATCGAGCGGATACACCAGATGGAACAGAACCAGAAAGATTACCGGGAGTACATTGAAAGCTGGGTGCATGAGATCAAGGCACCGATCACGGCGATCGCGTTAAACTGTGAAAATAATCGGGATGAGAGGAGCCGCTATCTCCTTGTGGAAAACCGCAAGGTGGAGAATTATGTGGATATGGCACTGTACTATGCGCGCATGGATGCGGTATACAAAGACTACATGATCGCGGAAACCAATCTGCAGGAAGTGGCACAACAGGTGCTTTTGCAGAACAAATATTATCTGATCCAGAGCCATGTAAAGGCGGAAGTTGCCTGCCCCGATACGGTATACAGCGATAAGAAATGGATTGCTTTTATTTTAAACCAGCTCATTCAAAACAGCGTAAAATACGGCAGAAGTGAGGGTGCTCACATTCAGATCGTTACGGAAAAAACAAAAAGCGGCGTTCTTTTGCGGGTAAAAGATGACGGTATCGGGATTCCAAAAGAAGAACTCACGCGGATTTTTGAAAAAGGGTTTACGGGAACGAACGGAAGAAACAGGGAGCGTTCGACCGGAATGGGACTGTATCTGTGCCGTAAACTCTGTGACAAGTTAAATATAGAAATCCGGGCAGAATCTGCGGAAGGAAAGGGAACAGAGATCATACTTATGTTTCCGGTGAGTGATTATCTTACCGGTTACAGGGAGACATAACACGTTTATCTTTCAAAACTGTAAGATTCAGGAAAGGTAACTCCATACAAAGCGGACAGATCCCGTGTTAAAGTAGGCATAGTGAAGAAAAAATGATATTCTTTACTATGCCTTTTATTTACAAGCGAGGGAAAGGAGTGTCAGAAGATGCAGGAAATCATACGCGTAAGCGATGTGGAGAAATATTATGGAAACGGGGATCAGGTGACAAAAGCGGTGGACCGTGTCAGCTTTGCCGTGCAGCAGGGGGAGTTTATCGGTGTGATGGGAGCTTCCGGTTCCGGAAAGACAACGCTTTTAAATCTGTTGTCAACCATTGACCGGGTGACAGCGGGACATATTTATTATGGAGATACCGATATCACAGAACTGGGGGAAGAACAGCTTTCGGAATTCCGCAAAAAACAGCTTGGGTTTATCTTTCAGGAATACAATCTGCTGGATACACTCACACTGGAAGAGAATATTATGCTCGTTATGACGCTGCATCGGCGCGGCAAAAAGGAGATTCAGAAACGGTGCAGTGAGCTGCTTCGCATTCTGGGAATCGAGGAGGTTAAGGATAAATATCCGTATCAGGTGTCCGGCGGACAAAAGCAGCGGTGCGCATGTGCCCGTGCACTTGCAAATCATCCCACACTTCTTCTGGCAGATGAGCCGACAGGGGCGCTGGATTCCTTGTCGGCGCAGACCCTGTTAGAGACATTTACAGATATGAACCAAAACATGGGCGCAACCATTCTGATGGTGACACACGACGCGTTTTCCGCAAGTTATTGCAGCCGTATTCTGTTTCTGAAAGACGGGAAGATTTTTCATGAACTGGTGCGCGGGGGAAAAGAGCGCCGGGCGTTTTTAAATGAAATACTCGATGTGATGACACTGACGGGAGGTGAACGTTCCCATGATGTGTAAACTTGCTCTTCGAAATGTAAAGCGCATGGCAAAAGACTATGTGGTGTATTTTATGACGATGGCGGTTGTGACTGCACTCATGTTTTCATTCAATACGCTTTTGTTTTCCAAAGATGTGCAGAATCTGTTTCAGATGGATGCCATGATGAGCGTGATGACGGGACTTGCGACCGCTTTTATCGTGCCGATCATTGCGTGGCTGATCAATTATATGGTGCGGTTTGTACTGGAAAAGCGAAGCCGTGAGTTTGGAATTTATCTTCTGGTCGGGGTAAAGAAAAAAGAGATTGCAAGGCTTTATTTTACGGAAAATCTGCTGCTTGGAGCGGGCGCGTTTCTTGTGGGAATGGGACTGGGTCTGCTTTTTCAGCAGATCCTTCTGTCCATTTTTTACAGCATGGTGCAGCTGGATTACAAACTGCATCTGGAATGGAACCGAAACTGTATTTTGATGACGGCTGCATGTTATCTGGGCTGTTATCTGCTGGCGCTGTTTCGAAGCCGAAAAAAATTCCGCAAAATGAATATCCATGATCTGATGGAAAGTCAGAGACAGAATGAGGAAATCAAAGAAACGCATGAAAAGGCAAAGAGATGGTTCCTTCCGTTATCTGTGCTGTTTCTCGTCGTATTCGGTGTGTTTCTGTTTTGTTTTAAAGCATGGGATACCGGAGTTGTAATCGCTTTTCTTATTGGACTGGTGTTGACGATTTATCTTTTTTACACAGGCATTGCGGCGTGGATCGCCTGTTATGTCAGAAAAAAGGGAGCGGCTATTTACCGTGGGGATGCGCTGTTTCTGTTCCGGCAGTTTTCTTCTAAGATCCGGACACTGCGGTTTACCATGGGAACACTGACGGCACTGTTTACTCTGGCGATACTCGGAAGTTCGGTGGCATTTATGTTTAATCATTTCCAGAATGAGGTGCTTGTGAGCAAATTTCCGTTTGATGTGCAGGTATACAGCAGCAATGCGAAGGATGATTTTAAGCAGGAAATTGCTCTGCTGAAACAGGAGACAACCATAAAGGAAATTTTTACTTATAAGGTTTATGAGAACGAAACGAATCAGGTCAATGCATATCTGTATACACATCTGAAAGAATTTGGATCAGAGTATCGGAACGCAGATGGCACACCGGACTGGAAAAAGATCAGTAAAAATGAAGAACTGGCATATTGCAATTACGATACCTATATGGGACTCTCGGATTACAACCGGCTCCGTACCATGATCGGACTTTCGGAAGTGCAGTTAAAAGAAGATCAGTATGCCATCCATATCAAAGACCGCGTGCTGAATCAGACCGGGGATTTTTCCGGTCGGATCAAAATTCAGGGAACAGATGGGACATTATCTTTTGCGGGCTATCACACGGAGGGATTTTCGCAGAACGGCCACAACGGAGGGGATTATATTATTATTGTTCCGGATGCCGTTCTTGCACAGATGCATCCCTATTATGCAGAATTGGTGGCGGATATCAAAGGCGAGGCACCTGCGGATCTGGAGAAACGGCTGGATGATCTGGAGAAGGATCCGGATAAAATTAGTGTGCAGGGGCACACCATGACGGAAGCAGCTTCGGATGACTGGGATGGGGAAGCACTTGGAAATTCCTGTTCGGGTTCGGATACAATTGTTACCTATACGGCAAAAAATCTTGTGCGTGACAATCTGATTCCGGAAGTGAAATATATGTTATCTTCGCTGATGTTTCCGCTTTTTTATATCGGACTGGTATTTTTGTGTGTGGCACTGACCGTGCTTTCCGTGCAGCAGCTCAGCGATTCCGTAAAATACAAATTCCGCTACATGGTTCTCTTTCAGATTGGTTACAGCAGAAGAGAAATCCGCAGGATGATTTTAAAGCAGCTTGCCGGTTATTATCTTTGTCCGGCATGTGTGTCACTTGCAATCAGCGGACTGGTCTGTGTATATGTTGGTGGTAAGTTTGACTTTTATACGGGGGTTCGGGCGGCACCGGCAACTTATTTTTTGATTTCTTCGGTATTGTTTTTCGGAATTTATCTGGTGTATTTTATCATTACCTATATTGGATTCTGCCGGAATGTGGAAGAGTGGGGGTAAGAAAGGGATGGGGAGAAAATGAAGAAAAAGAATCGTGCGTTTTATCATTATTTCATTCCGGTCATATATGCTGTCTTTGTATATATCCTGTGGGAACTGACCGGAACATTGGTGGCTTATGTGGTTGGAAAGGTAATGGACAACTGGGAGGAAACTTTATACAGTTCTTATATTTCCATGTTATTCAATGAAGTGTTGACGTTTGTTATTATGTTTGTATTGTTTCGCAAAAAAGCAGATTTCGTAAGAAAAGAAAAAAGAAATGGGTCATGGTTACCGGTATTGGGAATGTTTATTTTTCCGTTAATACAGATTGGGAATGATCTTATGACTCTCGTTCATGGAAAAAAAGTTTTTTCACTGCTTTCCGGTAAAGGGATTTGTTTTTTCCTGATCTGCGGTGTGGCAAGTCTTAGTATTGGACTGCTGGAAGAATATGTGTGGCGGGGAATTCTGTTAAATATGTTTCTTGCTGCATGGGGAAAAAAGAAAAATGGAATTTATTGTGCGGTAGTTGTGTCTTCCCTTGGATTTGGTCTGTGCCATTACCGGAATCTGCTGGTGGGACAGAACTTTGCAGATACGACAAAACAGGTATTGTATGCGATTTGTTTTGGCATGTTTCTGGCAGCACTTTTTATGCAGACGAATCATTTATTCATTCCGGTTCTTGTACATGGACTTTGTAATTTTTCTAATTTTTTTATGAATGAAATTCTTGGATGGAATTATACCGTTTGGAAATATGATGATATTTTGCAGGGAGTATTAGCCGTTTTTTATTTGATCGCAGGCCTCTATGTGGTTTACAGGAGCGTGCAGAAAAAGCAGAACATAAGGAGGAAAACAGAAAAATGAGTACCAAAAAAGTAATTGGCGGTTCGGTTGCTGCCATAGTTATTCTCATCATTGCACAACTTGCAGCACAGCTTGCCGCAAGTGCATTGAACCTGATAAAGATTCCGGATGGAATATGTAATATCATTGCAGGAATTTTTTATGTCGGACTGACTTATGTTATTTTAAAGATATATATTGAGAAAGTGATCAGGTTACCTATTTCTGATTTTGGAATGCCCGTATTTCATATTAAAAGAAAATGGATTCTAATTGCTATTCTGTTGCCACTGCTGGTAAAAGGAAGTTATCTTTTGTTCTTTCAGGGTGCGTATGTTTCCTCGCATATGAATGGAAAGCAGATATTTCGTACATTAAGTGCCGGAATTATGTTTACCGGAATCGCGGCTGGATTTGTCGAAGAAATGGTATTTCGGGGCGTTATTTTAAATCTTTTAAGGAAAAAATGGAATCGTAAGGTGGCGGTTATCGTTCCATCGGTGCTGTTTGGCATGGTTCATATTCTGGAAATGGATTTTTCCATCGGAAGCTGTTTGCAGGTTCTTGTTGCAGGCACGATGGCGGGAATTATGTTTTCAATGATTGCAATCGAGAGTGGTTCTGTCTGGAACAGTGGAATCGTGCATGCCATCTGGAATATTGTAATGATCGGTGGGGGACTGGCAATTGGACAAAAAGCGGATCAATTCTCTGTCATGACTTATGTTCTTGATGCAAAATCATTTGCGGTGACGGGCGGTGAATTTGGCATGGAAGCGTCTGTTATTTCGCTGGTGGGGTACATCATAGTTACTGGTGTGGCTTTTTTCGGGAATAAAGAATTATGTGATATCATTTACAAAAAAGAATAGTTGAGGTATATATGTATAAGACAGTAAAAAGATGGATGCAGGGAATGGCCGGTTCCGGGTGCTTCAACACTCTCCTGGAAGGGAAAGCCCCTTGCTTATATGCCGTTTGTGTATGAACATGGAACGCATTTTGTACTGCCGGAATCTTTGCTTCGTATGGCTTTGCCGGTAGGACTTAAATTTGTGCTGCGCTTTATATTCAGAGCGGCAAAAGAATACCCTGATGCGTGTGAAGCAACCAGAATAGATATTGACAGAAAGCTTTCTGCTGCACTAAAAGAATGGCGGGAAGAGTAGAATATAAATAAAGAATCGCGTGAATAGTCCGATATATGAAATGTAAGGAAACAATGGATGGATGTATTTCACGGAGGAAATATTATGAAAACAGGAGAGGCAAGGGGAATTTACAGTTCTGTTCTGAAATCATATAACGAGCAGAAATTCAAACTGTCGAAGCAGCGGGAAGAGTTAAAGGAGCGGATGGAAAGTACGCCGGATGGAAAAACACGGTATGCTGATGAAGCTGCTACACTGGAACTGAAATATAATGCGGTTGCGGAGAAACAGGACGAGTATCAGAATTATGTAAATCAGCTTGTGGCGCAATGGGAAGGTAAGTTTAACAGTGTTGTGGCAAAGCAGCAGGGCGAGGCCGCAAAAGATTATGGGGAGGAAATGGGAAAGATCATGACCGTGGCAAGACGCCTGATGCATGGAGATCAGGTGCCGATGCAGGATGAGAAGAAACTGATGGAATATGATAAGGATCTCTATATTATGGCGAAAAACGCCGGAATGATGGCGCGGTTGGAAAAACGCAAAAAGTATGATTCACTCTGGGAAGACGAGGAAAAGAAAGAGCATGAGAACCCGATGGAAGCAGCCGATGCAGAGGAAGCATTTACAGCCGGACCGGAAGTGGTGTCGGTGGAATCTGTCATGGAGGCAGCGGCTGGGGAAACGGAGTCAGAGTCGTAGTCATAGTCATAGTCATAGGATGGTTTAAAAACTATAGATAAACAAAAAGGATTCATCCGTCTGGATGAATCCTTTTTCGATGCAGGAGATGGGACTTGAACCCACACGATATTGCTACCACAGGCACCTGAAGC